>Ga0315279_10000020_pt1 | contig 365994 bp, 368 predicted proteins | sample YL17G06_20_MG_FD_203694 | JGI IMG/M metagenome (GOLD analysis project Ga0315279, IMG submission 203694) | Sediment microbial communities from Yellowstone Lake, YNP, Wyoming, USA - YL17G06_20 | ecosystem: Environmental > Aquatic > Freshwater > Lake > Sediment | place: USA: Wyoming | collected...
CAGCTTTCACATACCGTTTATCTGCGTTTAGAAGCCTAAAGATCCTCGCCTCTATGGGGCTAACGTGCTTGGAGAACCTGTCGACCATTTGACGTCGGGTTGAAGTCAAAGCCTCTTCAAGCGTGATCAAATCTGTCTCTTGAATCTTCAATCTGCAACAACTTCCAAAATGCTTCTAGAAAGAAATTATCGTGGAAGACAGATTAAACTATGTCGGTAATAATCATGGAAGAGGTATTAGTTTCCGATAGCCCGTAGATGCCGACGCTCTTTTCTATGTCAGATAATCAACACACAAATGTCGCGCGCGCCCCTATTGTTATGCGCGAAGGCAAACAGATTCAAAAACGTAAGATTGAACATGATTTTTGATTCATATCGGTAATTCACAAAGTCTTTACTTGGTTCGGGGCATTTTCAAGAGGAACATTCCAAGCGAAATTTGACATCAAGAACTTCAAAAGAAAATGGTTGGACAGGGTTAATGATGATAAGCAAGTGGTCAGAGCGTATTTCTGTAAGGTGCTTCTTAGTGGCATATGATGAGTTTTTCTGTTTGGTTTTTGGGCGTGTGCTAGCTTGCTTGTCAATAACGAAGGAGAAGTGAAGAACACTTGGTGTTGCTTCTAGCGCCTCACGTTATCTTGCTGTTCGGTGTAGCCGCTTTTTCGTCTGCGGTTGATGTTTGGGTTTGGCGTCGAGGGGGACAGGGCTCCAAAACAATTGCCTTGCTTGTGTTGGGGGGTATAATATGGACGTTGGGCGAAGGGTTGGATACGGGCAGCGCCGATGTTGCGGCAAAGTTCCTTTTTGAGAAGATGAAGTATGTGGGGATAGCAGTCATTCCGATCGCGTGGACTGTGTTTGCTCTTCGGCAAATAGATCGACAGAAATGGGTCACTCGCCGGAACATTGCGTTGGTGAGCATGGTGCCTCTGGTTTGTTTGGTTCTTGTTTTGACCAACGAAGTGCACGGTCTTTTTTTCACCTCGGTCGCACTCGGCCCGGAGAACCCGTATTTCCCATTGAACGAAACCTTTGGGCCGGGGTATGTTCTCTGCGTTGGGTACATCTATGCAGTGCTCTTCGCCACATCGCTCTTTGCCGTTCAAATGATAATTCGCTCTCGCCATCGCTACAGTCGTCAGGCAGCGACTTTGCTGTTGACTGCGGCATTTCCTTGGATGATTGCCCTAGTATTCGAGTCGATGTCTATCAAGAATTTTATGTTTGATCCGACACCTTTGGTGACCTGTCTTGCCACCACGATCTTAGCGATAGTTAATCCTGCTCGGTTGCATTTGAGAGATATCATTTCAGTTGCAAAGGAAAGCGTTATGGAGAGCATGGTTGACGCTCTGATCGTGTTGGACGGATTGAACCACATCGTTGATTTGAATCCTGCTGCGCAGAGTTTAATCAACCTCTCCCGATCGCAGACTGTTGGATGTCTCTTACATGACGCATTTCCGGGTTTTCCCATTCAGGAAGACAGTCAGCCTAACGCGATTGCTGTAGACACAGAATTTGTTCTGGACAAAGGAGATGAACTCCGAACCTTTGACGTGCGCATGTCTCCCATAGTTGACTGGCGAGGTCATGTCACTTGTCGAGTCCTTGTGTTGCGGGATGTCAGCGAAAGGAAGCGGGCCGTGGAGGAGGTTCGGAAGCGAATTGGTCGCCAGGCTTCGCTTATGAAAAGTGCGGCAGAAATGATACGGTCCATGGATTTACATGAAAGGCTTCATGCAATTGCTGACGCGATTAACGGTCAAGGTTGGCGTAGAGTGGTCATTTCTATCAGAGATGAGAATATGGAGATGAGAAGCCCTGATGACCTGGTGACTGTGGGCTTGACTGACGAGGAAAGAACGCATCTGTGGAACAAGAGGCCACCAGGACGAGTGGTTCGTGAACAATTCGGGCCGGAATATGAACGCTTCAGAATCGGGGAGTTCCACTACCTTCCTTGGAGTGATCCTTGGGTCAGAGAAAGAAGCGTTGACGGCGTTGTCGAAAGCCATCTCAGGCCTGAAGACATGATTGATTGGAATCCGAATGACATGCTCTATGCTTCGCTTCGACTGGCTGACGGACGCGTTGTGGGTCGCCTGAGTGTGGACGATCCTGTGGACGGCAAGCGGCCTACGAAAGAGTCTCTGGCGCCCTTGGAACTCTTCTTGCATCTGGCAGCAGTAGCGATAGAAAACGGCCAGTTGATTCAGCAATTACACAATGCAAAGACTGAGGTGCAAGAATATGCGAACAAGCTTGAAGTGAAGGTTGCTGACCGAACACGAGAGTTGAAGGAAGCTCAGGGCAGTCTGCTCAAGTCGGAAAGACTCGCTGCAATTGGCGAGTTGGCGGCGATGGTTGGTCACGATCTGCGTAACCCGTTGACAGGCATTGCAGGTGCATCATACTACTTGAAGAACAAACATGGCCAACGACTGGATGGCAAGGCAAACGACATGTTAGACACGATAGATAAGGCCGTTCAGTATTCCAACAAGATCATAGACGACCTCTTGGAATACTCCAGAGAAATCAGGCTGGAACTGGATGCTGTCAACCCGAAAATAATGACGACAAATGTCTTGGCGGCCGTAGATGTCCCGGAGAATATACGCGTGGTAGATTTGACGGAAAGTCAGCCTCGAATGAGGGTTGATGTTGACAGGCTCAAGAGAGTCTTCGTTAACCTGATTAAGAATGCTGTGGACGCGATGCCTGAGGGCGGAACGCTTACTATAAGAAGCACGAGGAAAGGTGGAAATGTCGAAATCTCCTTCTCTGACACCGGGGCAGGCATGACCAAGGAAACGCTTGGGAAGCTGTGGACGCCATTGTTTACCACAAAAGCGAAAGGAATGGGATTTGGCCTGCCAATTTGTAAACGGTTTATTGAATGTCATGGAGGCAAGATTTCTGTGAAAAGCAGGCTGGGCGTAGGATCTGAGTTTGTGATCTCCATTCCTTTGGAACCAAAGGTTGAAGAACGCAGCGAGAAAACGTTGGTGGAAGTGCCTGAATCTTTGCTTGCTGCGGACCAGGAGCGACCGACAGAGTGATGCATGTAAGTTGCGAGAAGCATCTACACGTATGCGAGACACAGTTTATGACTTAGTGGATTCATACAGACGACTGGGTCTGATCGAATACAAAGAACTTCCAGAAGATGTTACGTAATTGGAGTTTTACCCCAAAATTCATTTTCAAATTTCATCCCTCACTTGCAACGTCTAAGATCAAGTTTCTTTGGTTAAAATATGCTTAAATGATGCCTCAAATTGAGATGCGGGGGCCGGACTTGAACCTGCTTGCGAGTGGAGGGCATTACCCGTTATTCCCGCCTTTTCTTTGTGACCTGTTTTGAGGTATTGCCACCCTTGCTCCTCGGTAAGAAAGGGAGGGTGTCAGGAAGGTTGCGGGATTGTTCTCGGCGGTGGTCTTTTTCTGGCTAAGTAGACGAGGACTCCGATGCCTATGAGCAGAAATCCTATTCCGAAGAGGAGCCACGCATATCCTTGAAATGTGAGTAGATTGCTGCCGCCTTGGAGCAGGTTTGCGAGGGAGTTTTCGAAGGTCGACCATTTTTCTGTTTCGTTTGAGAAGGCTTGTTGTATGAAGTCTAAAGAGTTTTTGTACGATGTTTTGGCCGTACTGAAATCGCCTCGCCCGTAAGAGTCGCTTGCGATAGATTTGGCAACGTTCGACTTCAGCATTAGCTCTCTTGCTTCTGCCGTGAGAAGAGGAATATTATAGTAGGAGGTGGCGGGGTAGGCGTCGAGTTCTTTCTTGTAGTTGTAGGCGTCTGCTTGGTCGGAAGAGAAGACTGTAAAACCAGTGCCACTTTGTGTCCAGCTGACTACTATTTTTTTGTTTCCGCTAGTACTGTTCACGAGTTCCGCGTAAACTGTGTAGCTGTGCACAACGAGGTTGGACGCGAAGAACGCCGATGGGACTGTGAAGTTCAACGTGAAAACGTGTGATTGATCGGAGGGGATTATGAATGGGTTGTTGATACTGCATTCGCTTGAAGTGTAGTTTGTGCCCCAGTCGAAACTTACTATGACCGCGGAGACGTTTATTTGGACTCCGTGTTGGTAGTCGTTGTTTACGTTCACTACTAGGTTTGCGTTTGTTCCCTCCTCGTAAGCTGTTATGGATGTGCCGTAGAATTCATCGTAGTTGTTTCGAGCCAGCGTGCCAATCCAATTGTAGTTGCTTATCGAAGCATTTGCCGCAGGCATGCTCAGAGCGGAAACGAGAATTACAGTGAACAAGATTATGCATCCTACAGAAGTTTTTTTCATTCATTTCACGACCATTTGCTGAGTGCAACTTCCTAGAGTGTACATTTTGGCTTTTATGACTTTCGAAAGAACTCGACATTTGCCGATACTTGTCTGCACATACAAGCCGCTCCTATCATGGGTCATGCTGAGACTGGATTTGAATCCAACTCTGATAGAGTTGTTTCGAATCATGAACATCGGCGGGCGCTAAAACATGCGAGATACTTCTCCATCACAAAACCTTGCGATGAATTCGGAAGCCGTTTTTGAGGCCTCTTTGAGTTGATCGAGTGATATGGTCGGTGCGCCGCAAGACATGAGTGTGAGATTCTTGGTCTGAAGCGTTATGCGTGAATAGTCTGCATCTCTGTGCGGGTAAATGGCCACAAGCCTGGTCGCGTCTGTCAAAACGATTTCTCCGCCAGCCATGACCGCAGGTTTATCCATGCCTATTCCGAGAAATTCCTCTCCCTGATTCGCGAATCTCATGATGAGTTGTCCTTTGAGCTTGTCGGTGTCAAAGGCGGCTAAAGCTATGCACGTGGTCATTGATGCCAAATTGTAAGCGTCCACAACCGTGTTTATGCGAGGCAGTGGCCTTCCACCTAAGACTTTCCTGATCAAGGCTTCGGCGGCGGGTCTGGTCTTGGTGGGATCTATGCCTATTCTCCAAAAGAAGTCTCTGTACGCTCTGAACACCGCTTCATCCTTCAATCCATCGAGGGTAAACCTGTGTCTCACGTCGGAATAGACCTGCTCCTTGAACTCTTCAAGCCGAGGATCAACGTCAAAGGCCCTGACCCCCTGAATTTCGTATGACAAGACCCTGAGATCGGGAAACTTTTGCATGATGTCATTGACGATTTCTATCCCAGAGTCCGTCAACAAAACCGCACCCAAAGTTAGATAAATCCAATGTCCATCCCTTCTTCTATTTAGGTCTTTTTTGCCTTTCCAGGCTTGCTAACGCGCGCGCTAAAAAAAGCCGGCTGGGAAACAGTGACTTCTTACGGAAGTCTGTCAACACTCCAACCGATGAGTCCCTTGACACGCATGAACGTAGTTGCAAAAGCCGTTTGATTCCGACTTGGCGAAGAAATTCGAGGAAAGGTTCATAAAGAAATCACGCCAACGGTTCAAGAGATAGATAAAGACGATGAGTGTGAGCATGGTTTCAAAGGATTTGACGCGTTCAACGGTTTTCAGGCTTAACGCCGTTCCCCCGTACAACTTTGCACTCACAGTTCACAAACCCGCAGGGTGGTCGCTCCTAACGCCTTTCGAGATATTCGCGAAGGGCACGCTGTGGACCGCCATGAGGACGTCTTCTGGAGAGATGTTCGGGCTGAAGTTAAGGTCTGCTGGAACCGTTGAAAGACCGAAAATATCCTGCAAGGTGTTCTCCCAAGAAGAGCTTGGAGCAAGCGAAAAAAGAGAAGTCTCGAAAACGTTGGCGTGGATGCTCAATCTCAAAGAGGACATCACGGGATTTTACGCGTTGGCCAAACGGGATCCTCTTGTCAGGGTTCTAGTGAAAGACCTGTACGGGATGAGGAGCACGAGGCAGCCTGACATCTTCTCTCGGCTCATCTTGGCAGTATCCTTGCAGATGGCTCCGATAGCGAGGAGTAACCAGATGATGACCCTGCTGATCAAGGAATACGGTGACAGCGTTATGTTCGATGGAAAGGACATCCTCTACTGGCCTCCTCCCGAAAGAATAGCGGATGCCGAAGTTGAAGAGCTTCGAAAGCGATGCAAGCTTGGCTACAGGGCAAAACCTCTCAAAAGCATAGCAGAATCGATACGAGATGGTTTTCCGTCGCTCCAGAAGCTCGACGGAATATCGGCTGAGGAAGCGAAGGCCAAGCTTATGGAGCTTGAAGGAATAGGCGAATACTCCGCGGACATAGTAACGCCTCACGCGGGGTTCGCTCTGGACGTCTGGAGCGCGAAGATATTCAGCATGCTCCTTCTCAGGAGAGAGACAGAGTCGCCGAGAGATATGATTCCGAAGCTCAAAAAACTGGCGGAGCAACGATGGGGCCGGTGGAGGGGCTACGTCTTCGTCTACGTCCTGCACGATCTGGACAACCTGTCACGCAGGTTCAACCTGAACCTAACGCAAGCATGAACCGACACTTCGACTGACACCGTCCAAATTGAAAAAAGACAAGCTAGCGCGCGCTCCTATTCTTCTGTCCCAACCAGTTCGAACAGCGGCCGTGCGCTAATCTCAGGTAAGCCCATGGCGCGCGCTGGATCAAAGCGCAAACATGCCAGTAAATAGTTCATGCGAGAAAGCAATGCGCTAGGTTTCCACGTCTGGGATTTGGGTCCTCCTCAGTTCTTCGAGAACGCCTTTCTGAACGGTTCTGTTCAAGTCCAGAAGCACTTTCAGTTTCGCTTCACCGGTTTTCGTCCACATCGGGCCGTATTCTCCCTTCTCAAGCTTATCCAAGTAGGCAAGAGACTGGCAGATCTTCTGCTCAAGATTCTTGAGGTTCGAGAGTTCAGCCGTTTTTCCGAACTGAAGAATTCGGACGTATCCAAACCTGTCTAGCGTGTCAGAATCTTGAAGAATCTTCGCCTCAGCTGTTTTAGGGTTAGGCTCTGAAACGTGACATTCAACAGCATAAACGACGTTGTCAACGAAACTCTTCAAGTAACCCTTCTTCGACAGAAACTCTCGGGCGATGTCTCCACTCTTGATTCCATGCTCGCGATAGTCTTCTGAAACAAAATGAGAAACATCATGGAAAAGAGCAGCCACAACACACGTCTTGACATCAGCCTTCTCCTCAATCGCCAACTTGACCGCCCACTGAGCCACACGTAGAGTGTGTTCCCAACGATACTCCGGTCCAGCAACGCTCTGCAAATCCTTCTTACCAGTCTCAACAAGATAGCCATGCACAAAACCAGCGATTTCGCCAATCTCCTTGTTCATAAATGCATCTGTATCTCAGTCTTTTTATTAGTCTTATCCGTGTGGAACTTGCGCGCGCGCTAATATAAATTCGACTGCCAGCTAATATTTGGAGCTCTGTTTCGGAATGACAGGAGCGAAGAGATTCTTTAATAAGTTTGCCGCGGAGTACGAGGCTCAGAGCAGGCATAGATACCATTTCTATAGGTGGATTATTCAAACAATAATGAGGCAGATAGACGATGGTAAGTGCGAAATTCTCGACTTGGGCACCGGCACCGGTGAGTTGTTGCTGAAGCTAGCCGACAAGTTCCGTCAATCCCACATTAAGGGTCTTGATATCTCTGCGGCAATGATAGAAAAAGCAAGAAAGGCAGCTGCTAAAATGAGCGTCAATAACGTAACCTTCATTGTTTCTTCTATGGAAAAGGCAGAAATCGGGAAAATTGATTTTGCAGTCTCTTGCCTAGCTTTCCATCACGTAGCAAACAAAGAATTGGTCATATCAAAGATCTATCAGGCTCTTGCAGAAAATGGCAAACTCGTAATAGGCGACTGGTTCAAGCCATGCAAGAAATACAGGGAAAAAGTGCAAGGTCTAAGAAGCAGGAACCCGCAAAGGGCAAAGGAATTTGACCGAAGCTGGCGGCAAGCCTTGCAAGCTATGAGCAAGGAGTACGGAAAAAAACATCCCGAAGAATACCCCATATGCCCTCACAGATTGGAAGAGATAATGAGAGACATTGGATTCAAGAAGCAGCGCATAGTGAAGTCACCTCTTGCGAGTTTCGCTGTTGTTATCGGAGAGAAATAGCGCTAGTGCGCGCGCCGATTTTCTATTGCAGAGCCTAGGGTCTATGATAATGGGACTTGCGCGTGCGCCTGCTTATTATGACTTGGTTCCTTTGCAAAAGATTGCTCCTGTGCCAAATCTCAAACCAACTGTTTTGATTTGTCTCACCATTTTGTCGTGAACAAGACGGACTTCGTTTCTCTGTGCCCCTCCTTCTACAACAAGCTTCCATAGCGAGCGCTCTCCAAACAGGTTTTTCGTCGTCCATTCAAACATAGAAACATCGGTTACTGTTGGCGGCTCACTCATTACAACTTCTATGCTGCTTAATCTAGCCCCTTGAAACAGCCGTTTCACACCATGTTCATTAAGGGGGCGTCGCTGTATAGCTTCGTAGAATGCTCTTCTGATTCTGGTGGGCAAACCGAAAAGTTCTCCAGGTTCGGCAACTATGACTCTTCCACCGTGCTTTGTTACACGTGCCATTTCCCTTACCGCTTCTTGTCGATGGTCGATCGATGCAATCAAGGACTTGCAACACACGACATCGGCAAATTCATTTTCAAGCGGAAGGCTATAGACGTCCCCGACCCTGAATTCGAGTACTCGGGGCTGTTTCTTTGCTGCAACCTTTCGTCTTGCTCGTTGGATTGCGGATTTTGAAATATCTAGGCCTATGACTTTTCCACTTTCCCCAACTTTTTCTGCCAGTTTAAACGCGAGGAACCCTGCTCCTGTTCCCACATCAACTATCATTTCTCCTGTCTTTGGTCCAATAAACTGCACTATTCTTTCAAGCAGTTGTTTGCTCTGTTCTGGGAACCTTCGGTACATTTTCTCAGGGATTTTGTATGCAGATTCGGTCGAAGACACTTAACTCCCTCTTCGAAAACTTATTGAGTAAGCTTTTTTTTAAAAGTTCATCTAAAAGGAGTGATTTTCAATGCCGTCGCAAGCGCATCTTGAAGTGATTCATGAACCAGAAATGTTGCACCTCATTTCGGATGAGATGAGACGAAACATAATCTATGCCTTGAGAAAGACGAACATGTCAATAAGCCAGCTTGCACGAGAACTCCACAGAACGCCTGCAACGATGCATTATCACATGAAAAAGCTCGAAACTGCAGGCTTGGTAGAACATGCAGGATCTCGTGTAGTAAACAACAATCTTACGGAAAAGTATTACAAACTCTCAAGAACATCATGTATAGTCGGCTTTGACTTCTCTCTGATAGGCCGACATGGACCTGTGCCGCCCAGAAACCTTCCAAAACTGGGACACAGGCTTGATGACGAATCTATTAATCACCTATTTTCTCAGCTGGGGGTAACGGTGCACAGCACTAGGCAACTTGTGAAGTTGAGGAGGTATATACGAATTCTGTTTGATGATGCAGCAACAGATGCAATGCAAATTTTCGATGAAATAATGAACCAAATCAGGCTAGACTTGTCAAATCATGACAAGTATAAGCTTCGGGAGGTCGTCAGCATCATTCCTTCCGCTACTCTCTGCTACATGCTAAGTGAACAGTGGAGCAGAGAAGCATTAACTGGCTTGATGGAAGAGCTCTCGTCTAAATAGCGGAAAGGCGAGTAAAATCGCGCGTGCGACATGAAGTCGGGCTATTGAAGGCGCTCAAAGGATATCGCGAGTGGGTCCTGAGCACGCTAGCCTCAAGAATCCTGGATGACAGATTTCGCTTTCTCCAGTTGCTTCTTCTTTCTTTTCTTATGTGCTTCCACGAACTTCAATACACAGTCAATGACTTGTTCTTTGTGCTCTCCGCACAGGAGCTTTCCAGTCTTGCATGCATCATATATTTTCCTGATTGCATCATCGTCTTCAACGAAATGAAAGAGACAGATTTCATAAATTGGACAGACTTCCGGGGTTCCACCGAGTTCGCGTTGCTCCTTGATGCTGGCTCTTCCTCCAGTGAAAGCCTTGGAGATTTTCTCTGCGATTTTTTCTGGTCTTTCATTCAAAGTAAAATAGTTTCTCAGCCTCTTCGCCATCTTCGGTGAACCATCCAACCCTCTGATGAGTTTATGATAAGTTGAGGATGGCGGAACAAATCCATACTTCTTACTGAATACTCGACTCAGGTCTCTAGTAAAACGAAGATGCGGATCTTGGTCAACTCCTACAGGGATCACTGTGGGCTTTGGTCCTCCAAAGTCTTGAAGCTGAGGCAACAAGATGTCTCCAGCCTGGATCAATGCTGACAAATACAGACCGATTCGTCGTTCGCCATATACGGCTTTCATCGTGGCCAATGTCACTGGCCTCGCCAGAAGGATGGCCAAATCCTTGACTCTAGTTTCCTTAGATTGGCGGTATACGTAGGTCTTCTTTGGATCCAACCCTAGAGCGAGCATGTCAGCGAGATTATCGATTGCGTTCTTTGCGGTTCTGCCAATAGGGATGTTATCGTCTTCGTAGGCCTCTATGTCAGCGATGCAGTAGAATGTCTGGGCACCATGCTTCTGAAAATAGATGATTTCCTTTGCAGTCATCAGCGAGCCCAGGTGAAACTCTCCTGTAGGTTTTATGCCGCTCAAAACTGCAAAAGTTCCATGACTTTCCATCGTATCCAATATTCTGTTGTAGTCCCTGTGTCCGAATATTATCCCGCGCCTCATGTACAAGGATGGTTCCGAGAGTCGCGAGAGAAGCGGACTGAAAGGTTCGATGCCAAATTCTTCATAAAGACGTTGATAGTCATGGACCGAACTCGTTCCGAATGGGTCAATCTCCTTCCTAGAAGCATGTGACAAATTGAAATCCTCCAATTACGGAGGGAACGCCAAACATCGGAAAGCCCGCTAACAAGAATGAGAAATCGTTGGGTGAAACTAAGGCCAGTCCATTGCATTCCCTACCGCTATCAAGCGACAACCAGAGTTTAAACTTTTCTAGAACGAGTGATGTCTAAACGCACGACCCATGTTGCAGGCAATCGTTGACGGGCTTCTTTCGCGCGCGTGCGGGAGGCTTCGAGTAGATTGTCCGAAATGGATAGAGTTGAGATCCCTCCGAAAACGAGAGTACGCCTCAAAGTGCGGTGGGTTCGTCGAAAAGTGCGGGGGTGGGATTTGAACATCTCGCCTTAATGCTGTCAATGCCTTTGGAATCGCTCAAAGGCTTCGCTTCACGAACACCTATAGCGTCAGAGTTCTTTTCATCCATAGCTTATCCCTCCTTCTCAAATTCCTCATAGAGCTCTATGTAGCCACACTCTCTGCATACATAAGGAAGAATTCTTCTAGGCTTCCAAAATCCTCCAAGTGTTGAATGAGGAACCAGCTCCTCCTTCTTCATTTCTGCACCACATTTGGGGCACTTCTTGATTTCACTCATATCCAGTCCCCATCAACCATCTTCTATTCTCTTTTCGTTACCATAAATGGTGCAGGGGGTGGGATTTGAACCTTCCACGCAATGCAGATATCACCCAATCTCCCCCTTTTTCTTTTCCGACTTTGCATTCTAACGTTTCGCACGCGTGGAGAAGTCTCTCTCGTGGGCTACAAGGTTTCTGCAAAACTGGTTCATCGGCTATCTTTCTCCTTTGATCCAGCCTGATATTCCAAGTTCTTTGACTGTGATTGTTAGTGATTCAAGCTGATGCGACTTGATATTGCTGTTTTCATCGATATACACGATTCTAGGTCTTAGAGTGAACGAGCAGCGCGCGCGAATTTTAGAAAACGTCTAGAACGAGGCTTATGTGGATGCAACCTTTATTCTATTTAATGTTTGTGTCAAGAACTCAAGTTCATCTAATTTGGGAACCCATTCGTGCTTTTCAGGTGTATAATTGCTCGCTTCTCTGAATGCAACTACCATGAGGGGTTTGCTGTCTCGACTACCCGGCTTTATTTTGATGTCAAAACATAAGTCTTCCTGGTAGATTCTCTTCCTATTTTTCTTTTCAATCTCAGACATGTGTCACACGTGCGTAACTATTTGTTGCCAAGTAGTACTTTACCTCTTTGCATAGCGCGCGGTACCTTGCGCGTGCGCTTAGTGATGACTATCGCGGGCGCTCTTACGCGTTCGCCTCTCGCGCACTCTTGATATTTCCTCCCTCATTGCTTCTTGAAAGGAATGGGGCTGCGTTTCAGGTGTGGCTGTCGGCATCGTCTCCTTCTTTTTCTGTGCGTCCTGTAAAAGACTATGTACAGAAAGGGCGGTTCCTACGATCCCCAGTAGAAACCCGGTCAATGTCACGCCCACATTTGTCGTGTTAATACCCGAGTTAAGCGCGCTCGAGTGCTCCATTGAATTCTTCGGGCTTCCCACAAAAGCAACGATAGAATATGAATTCAGACATTATGTAGATTGGCCAAGTGGGATTTTGAAAAGGGAAAATATATGGTGAGCGCGCGCGATTTGGCCACAACTGTAGAGGTTTGTCTGTAGTGCGGGGGGTTAGGTTTATGCTGTCGTTTAAAACTGTCAAGTTGCAAAGTATGAAAGGAATTAACCTGAAACAGATAGTAGTCAAAAATAGTCTCATTATTTCCGTTTCTTGTTCAATTTGCTTTGGTCCTTCCTAGCCTTCATCGACTTATTTGAATCGGTAATAGAAAATGTTAAATATACCTTACGTCATATATTTCTAACGTTAGACATATGTTACATCACGAGTTACTTGGGAAGATATTCCTATAGTATGGCGCGCACAATGTTCCAAAGGTAATGAAAATGAACAACAAAGAAGTGGCCTGTCTCGACAACGTTTCAAAAAGTTTCGCTGAAAAACCAGCGTTAAAGAATGTTTCCTTCGGCATTTTTGCTGGAGAGATATTAGGATATGTAGGACCGAATGGAGCAGGTAAGACCACCACGATAAGACTTCTTGTTGGATTGCTCCGTCCTACAGAGGGGAAGGTCACTGTATTCGGTGAAGACCCATACTTATCAGGTGCGTTGCGAGCTAGGATTGGCGTGGTTCTGGACGCGCCAGGTCTGTGGGAAAACCTCACTGTATACCAGAACATGAAGTATTTTTCAGCTTTTTACAGCAAGGACGCTGAGAAGGCGATACAAGAATGTCTAAAGATGGTCAATCTGGACGGCAAGACAAATGAGAAGGTGAACACCCTGTCAAAGGGAATGCGGCAGAGACTTGCAACTGCTCGAGTTCTTGTACATGATCCAGATCTTCTCATATTCGACGAGCCTAGCGCAAATCTTGATCCGGATGGCCAAAGAGAAATAAGGGAATTGGTGCTGACACTCTCAAGAATCGGCAGGACGATCTTCTTGAGTTCACATAATCTGCCAGAGGTCCAGCAGTTATGTAAACGGGTCGCGATAATAAACAACGGGAAATTGTTGGGCGTTCTCGACTCTAGCGAGCTGCAGAATCGCAATTTGGAGAAGACATACTTTGAAATGGTGAGGGGTGAGTGAGGGTGACTGGTGTCAGAGTGATCGCTAGGAAGGAAATCGCTGAGTTCTTTGCACAGAAGAGGAATCTTGTGGGGATGCTTTTCGCACCGCTGCTCATGATATTTATTTTCCTTTTCGTTTTTCCGAGCTTGATTGATAGCTTATCCAAGACTGTACCGGCTTCGGTACTTATCCCAAAAGTGCTTGATATGTATGGGTTTAACTACACTTTGTTCCTGATTCTTATGATGCAGACGGCCCTCGCAACTGACATGTTCATTGCTGAGAAAATGCGGAAATCCATTGAAGTGACCCTGACGTCTCCTGTCAGCGTGAATGATATTCTCATTGGAAAGGTAGTGGCGACTTTCGCGATGGCCTATCCCATCTCTGTGGGATCATTCTTTGTAGTAGCCGTCTTCTTTTGGTCGAGTTACGGGCTCTATTTACCGAGCCTCCCGACCTTAGTTTATGCTGTTTCCGTGCTTCCGATGCTTGCCATACTTCTGTTCGCCTTGCTCGGTCTTCTACAGCTTAGCACGAGATATTACAAGGCAGCCAACGCAATCTTTTCCTTTGTGATAGTCCTTGCAATAGCCATTCCTTCGTTCTTCATCAAAGAGATGCCAACAGCACAAGATCTACTCCTATTTTATGCAGTCGCCTGCGCAATTCTTGGTATGGTGATGAGCAGGCTGGGTCAGACCCTACTCGACAGGGAAAGGGTCGTTACTACTGGTGGGTGATAGAGTGGTAATCGGTCTGAATCTCAACGTGACGAGACGATGCAATCTCAAATGCAAGTACTGCGGCGCGACTGCGGATTGCCGAAGTAGTCAAGAAGAGAATCTGCAAGACCTTTCGACAGACAAAGTTGTTTCCATACTCAGATACGCTGGGGACGCCGGGGCACGTGTGCTCACGTTAGCCGGAGGAGAGCCTTTCGTAAGGGAGGATCTTCCAGAGATACTCTACGCAGCAGGGGATTATGGCTATGTCGTAGGTCTGCTTACAAATGGAACGCTGATAGATGAGGAAGCAGCTGCAACTTTGGCAAGGAGTGGCGTCCTCTATGTCAGGGTCAGTATGGAGTCTCCTAACGAAGAAGTATATTACAATGGAGCGTTGGTCTCATGAGAAAAAACAATTTCGGATATTTAGGTTTAATCGGTCTGACCGGACTGCTGGGCTTTGTGAACTTCTGGCTCTTCTCTTTCTTCAGCTTTTTCGCGTTATTCGCCTTCCTAAAGGGAGATGAAAGAATCGATAGAAACATCGGACGAGCTACTAGAAACGCTTTCATCTTCGACACCATAGTAGCTACATTCTCCATGGCATATATTGCATCGTCAAAAACTTTCGATGCAATGCCACTGTTTGCGGCTTTACTTTCTCAAGGCTTAACAATTTTCGGCCTTTCATACTGGTTCTACGCAGAAAAAGGGGATTGAAACCCTCATGAGGACAAGAATGAAAGAGTTCAGGGAGAAACTTGGCATTACTCAAGAGGTTCTCGCAAAAAAAGTAGATGTGACTAGACAAACCATACTCTTTCTGGAAAAGGGAAAATACAATCCTTCTTTAAGACTGGCATACAAAATTTCTCGTGTACTCAACGCTAAGATCGAGGAGGTTTTTTCATTCGAAGACGAATCCTTGAGCCTATGAGACAAATTTGGCTTTCTCCCAATGCAACTTCCTGAAGATTGACAGTTTAAGCGCTCAAAAAGAATGAAGTGCGGGGGGTGGGATTTGAATTTAACTCTGATAGAGTTGTTTCGAATCATGAACATCGGCGGGCGCTAAAACATGCGAGATACTTCTGCATCACAAAACCTTAAGATGAATTCGGAAGCCGTTTTTGAGGCCTCCCGAATTCCGTCGTCACACGACCGTTTTCTTCTAAGAATAAATTGGTCAAAACTGGCTTAAAAAGAGTGATAGCGGAATGGTGCAACAGAAAATGCAGACTTAAATTGACTGGTTTCTATTTTCAAATCGAAATGGATTCTTCAAAGTTAATGTTGACCGCTTTGAGGTTCAATGGAAGAATTAACCAGCAAGACCTAGAAGGCTTAGCTGAATTAATGACTGATGATCACACCCTCATAGTCATAGCAAATAACAAAGGAGAGACGACTAAAGGCAAAAATGTTGTGAAAGAGGGTTGGAGAGAGTTCTTCAAGAAATACCCGGATTACAGAAACATATTCACCTGTGTAACAATTCAAGACAATGTTGTTGTTATGGTTGGCTATTCCACGTGCTCTTTCAAACCTCTCGATGGTCCAAACATGTGGACTGCCAAAATACGTGGTGGACGCATCTCCGAATGGAGAGTATGCTGGCTGGACGAAAGGTAGGAACAAGTCTCCATCCAAAGTGCGCACTCTTGCGAAGGCAAGATTCAGAACGGAAATCAGTCATCACATGACCGACTGCTCCCGCAAATCCCATTTTTCTTTTCTGAGCGCTGTTACTTTCTACAGATTATCATGAAATGCTGACTGTTGTCAACCATGTTAGGATGCGTGCACGTCCTTAAGTGGAGTTCTTGCCAGTTCTTCCAGCCTTTTGGATATTTCTTGAAGAGTCTGTTTGTAGCGCGCGCGAACTCAGAATTGTTGGTAAGACACTATTTCTTTGAGTTCTTTTCGTGCGGGTTGCGGCGGTTCAACATCCGCGTAGCCAATCTGAATCATGCAGGCCACTCTGTGAGTTACAGGTATCTTTAGAACTTTCCCAATTTCGTCCTCTTCTCTTCGGTTCAGAAACGTATAGATGCAGCCTCCCAGTCCTTCGTTGGCGATGGCAAGTAACATGTTTTCAACGGCCACCCAAGCTGAACCAAGAGCAAGCCCATTCCGATACCCTTTCTCTGTCTTATAACTCGCAAACAGCAGCACGGGGACGTCTTTCATGTAGGACTTATCCCATGTCCCTCCCCTAGCAGCTAAGTAGCGTGCTCGGTCGGGCGGGAACCTCTTCCAATGTTGTCTGCTGTATTTCGTACAGATGCTTCCTACAAGATTCTTGGTCTCAGTGTCGGAGACAACTATTATGTGCCAGGGTTGCGAGTTTCCAGCCGAGGGAGACCAACGACAAGCCTCGAAAACATTTTGGACAAGATTCTCTGGAACCTTATCTTTCTTGAACTTTCTGACACTTCTTCGCTTAACGACTAGTTCTTGGAAATCCACTTCTGTCACTGCACGAGAAAATGCATTCATGTCAATTTAAGCCTAGTGCACTCGGGCAAGACGCGCGCTATTCATGTTTCTTTTTGGCCATTGTTGACTTTGAGCGTCGGTGTGACGGTCGCCGTCGTTTTACGGCAGTATCAATATATGGAGGAAATTGACCGATATTGAATGAGAAATGGAGTGTCTAAATGGACTTATATGAAGCCGTTGAAAAGAGAAGAACCGTCAGGGAATTTCAGTCCAAGCCCGTTGAGGAAGAAAAACTCATGAGAGTTCTCGCAGCAGGATTGAAGGCTCCAACGCATAACCATCTCAGGGAATGGGAATTCATTTTAATAAAGGATTTTGACCAAAGAAAGAGGGTTATAGACGCAGCCAAAGGCAAGGATTTTTCTGAAAAGGAAGTAGAAAAAGCGACTGGAAAAATGGAAGAATGGGAGAAGCCAGCATACCTGGCTGCGCTGCCGGTCCAGAAAAGGATGATGCTAGCCTCACCAGAACTGCTTATCGTCTGTTTCAGAATGAGAAAACCTTTCAAAGAATGCAAGACACTTTATGACCTGAACAATCACGCATCTGTTTGGGCATGTATAGAGAATATTCTGTTGGCGATGGCTGCCGAAGGATTGTATGGAGTAACCTTCATAACGAACGATACAGCGCCGCTGAAGAAGATGCTGAGTGTACCCGATGATTATGAAGTGGCAGCTCTGATACCAGTAGGATATCCAAAAGACTACTTTGTGAAACAGAGACCAATATCATTGCAGGAGAAGCTTCACTATGACAAATGGTAACTAGTTGGGGTTTGAACTCGATGCACACTGTTGCTCGGTGGTGGATAGTAGAGGCGGATGAGTTTAATGGAAGATAAGTTTATCGAAAAAGTGAACATCGCGAAGAAGTTCAAACAGATTGGAGATAAGTGGAAGCCATTCATTGTGGCCGAGCTCAATGGGCAATATGTGAAGTTGGACAAACTCAAGGGTGCGTTCATATGGCATCACCACAAAGATGAAGACGAAATGTTCCTAGTCGTGAAGGGCAGATTTCGAATGGAGCTTAAGGAAAGACACCTGTGGCTTGAAGAAGGCGAATTTATTGTCATACCGCGAGGCGTGGAGCATCGACCAGTTGCCGAAGAAGAAGCGCACATTCTTCTTTTCGAACCAGCATCTACTTTGAATACAGGCAACATTCGAAACGAGCGAAGGCTGAACAAAATTGAGAGAATTTGAGGAAAGTGTTCAGGCATGCTAAAAAAATGCAAACCCAAGATCGACAAGTTGGCATGACAGAAGTTAAGATTCTTGTCGAAGGTTATGCCATCGAAGACTCTAAGAAATGTGGAACAGGAGAAACTCGTCCGCCGATCACTCTTGCGAAAGACAAAAACCTGACGATTGTCGTTGACCCGCGTCTATGGAAAACAAGGAAATCTTCGACAAACTTGCAGAAGATTAGAAGATCCATGAGTCTTAGTGCAGAGACAATGACGTGCGCGCGGGTCTTATTTGAAAATTGCCGGCAGATTTGCGCGGGGTTAGGTTTCTGCCGTCGTTTAAAACTATCAAGCCATTTGGCGATCTTGCACTCTTTGGTTCGCGTAGCCACCCGCTACAGCTTATTAGCATCAAGGTGTTTTACACTAATTGAACCCAGATGTCAAAAAGAGGGTCCGTCAAAATTTACTTTTGGCCAGTCAAGAAAAGAGGAAGTATAATCGAAAAGAGAATTGCTTGGGCAGGAGGAATCTTGGCCCTTGAGTCAAACGAATTTCATGAGACGAGATCTGACGCAAAGATATTCAACAGCCTTGAAGAATTCTTTATAAGGCTTCATGAATTGCTCAATGAAAACGAGGTTTCCTTGATTATGGCAAGTGAAAAGGACGAAAGGGTTCAGCGTTTAGGGAAGGGGTACCCGTTAAAAGCTGGCCCATGGCGTTCTTGATGCAAACTGAATACAGTGCCTTGACTCGATTGCGAGATGGCAAAATAATCTCGAAACGGTTAGCGCGCGCGCTTTTACTCTTGCAGGGTTGTCTAGGTCAACTTTCTTAGCTAACCAAACCAACCGTCTCAGCATTTTCTCGAGTTGTCCCGTTGTAAGCTCCTCTCTTATGTCCATTCTTTCTAAGCCACAGGGCAACTTCAAAACAACGCTGGGTCTGCTTCAAAGTGCGGGGGGTGGGACCCCCACCCAACTTTACCGGTAAAATACCATAGATATGGCAGGTCTGCGCATCCCAATACCTAAATGAGTTCAAGACGGAGCGCGCGCTGCGAGCACGCTGAACGGTTTACACGCCTAAAGCATAAAGGATATTATAATCCGTTTTGTTTTGATGAGTCTTATGTCGTTAATAGAAGATATTCTCACTCGCAGAAGCATTAGACGCTATGAGACCAAGGATATACCTGAAGAGGTTCTGCAACAAATTCTTGAGGCTGGCAGGCAGGCTCCCTCTGCAGCTAACAGACAGCCTATTCGTTTCGTCATTGTGAAGGATCGTGATCTACTAAAGAACTTGTGCGATAATTTGATTACCCGTTTTGTCAAATATGCTCCCGTCGCTATTGTTGGGTGTGCAGACGTAAAATCGCTTTTGACTGGAAAATGGGCTGTTGTTGACGCCACAATTGCAATGCAGAACATGGTTATTGCCGCGTGGACTTTAGGGGTCGGTTCGTGTTGGATAGGAGCTTGCAACGAAGAAAAAGTCAAGGAATTGCTGAAAATCCCTGATAAATGGAAAGTTGTTGCATTGATAACCTTTGGCTATCCTGCCGAGCAACCAAAGCCAAGAAAGAAGAAACCATTTGACGAATTGTTTAGCTTCAACAGTTTCTAGCCAACTTGTGTAGAGCTATCTCAATTTTCAAATTAATCTCTGTAGCGCGCGCTATTTTCCGAATATTCTTCTCAACTGTACAAAAGCTCCTTGCCACCACGGGGCAACATATCTTAGCTTTGGCTTCCTGGCTTCAACTGCTTCTACTATTGCATCAACGGCCGTTTTTGTCGAGCGCAATTCTGTTCTGCTAAAATACCTCTCCTCCTGCGCCCGAATATCTCCCATTATCTCGTTGAAGTAGGAATCTTTGCCCATCCATTCATATTTTTTGGCTATCATCTTTTGATTAAATCCCGTGTGGTATCCTCCAAGTTCCACAAGAGAAACATGGACATTCTTAGTAATCTTGAGTAATTCTTGGCGCAAAGCATCTGCCCCGCCGGAAAGAGAAAACTTGGTCATGCAATAGGGACCAAGAAATGGAAAAGCAATACGACCCACCAAAGAACCGATGAATATCACTGTTCCACTGTCCTTTTTCATCATGTTTTTCAATGCCAGTTGAGATAGCTGAAGAGGACCGAAGACATTGACTTCAAAATTGTTCCTTATTCTATTAACGTCAATTTCAGCTAGGGAATCTGATTCTCCAATACCCGCATTGTTTATCAGAACATCAATGTCGTAATCCACAATTTTCTCTCTGTCTTCAGGCACAGTTACGTCTAGCGCGCGCCATGTACTTAGAAACTTTCGTAGTTAACAACATCTTTCAGTGACTTTCTAATCTTCGGGTTTGTCTTAGATTTCGTGTGAGCGCGCGCGCAGGCGTTAAAAGGCACGCGCTATCTAGAGGGAAAATCTTAATAATGGTTTTCAGTCACAGATTGATTTATGAACTATAAAGAAAGACAGGAAATAATCGCAAAATCGCCAATTTCCTTCGCTTATCTTAAGCGATTCAACATAGGTGCCGGTATTCTTCACTTTGTACAAGGAATAGTGATGGTAGCTCTGGGCCTTTCTAAAGCCTACAACTTGGAGATATACACTTTCTACTTGAAGTTCAACATAATCAGCAGAAACCCATTCAACATCCAAATTGGACCAGATCCCAAAATTCTGTTGACAATAGGCTACATAGGAGTCGCGGCTGCTCTCTTTCCCTTGATGTCTGCAACAGCACATTTCACAATCGCGTTTGTGAAAAACAAGACCTACAATGACAACCTCAAAAAAGGCATGAATCCATACCGATGGTACGAATATGCCTTCTCAAGCTCACTAATGATATTTCTCATCGCTTCGTTCGCAGGAGTGTGGGAGCTATGGTCACTCGTGATGATATTCGTCCTGAACGCAATGATGATAATGTTCGGATACCTGATGGAGAAAATCAATCAGTACACTGAAAAAACTGATTGGTCGCCGTTCGTACTTGGATGTATTTCTGGCGGAGCACCATGGCTAGCGATATACGCCTATTTCATCGCAGCTATAACAAGCGTGTCACAGAACGTGCCCACATTCGTGTACCTAATAGTATCCATCTACTTCATTCTCTTCATGATCTTCGCGGTCAACATGGTTCTACAGTACAAAGGCGTAGGGCGCTGGAAAGACTACTTGTACGGCGAAAGAATGTACATAATTCTGAGTTTCGTTGCAAAAACACTTCTAGCTTGGCTAGTGTTCTCGGGGATATTCATGCCCCACTAAACATGCACAAAACAACTCCCCTTTTCTTTGGGCGCGTGTGTTCCTAAAAAACTTGCATGAGCTGGGAAATCTAATATTCTGCAAGTGCACTTTCCAGAACTAGGGTTGACTGAATTTGCCTCATGTGGTCTTGGTTGGAAAACCTGCGGTCGAAGACGTTTTCAAAGCACTGAGACCCATACAGATCAGGAATGAACGCGGAATTCTGCGAACAATGGACTCGTACCTCGAGAGCAAGAAGAATTCGATATTGATCGAATCACTGTCGATACAGGAAAACAAGACAATCAGTTTTCTTGCGATGATAAGCGGCAGGGAAGACGGAGTTGTAATACGATTGTATCCAAAGTCTGAGGTTGAAAAAACGGACGGAGTGAAAAGGCTATTGGCCGAACTCGCGAAGCAATTCATGGAGACGTTTCCAGACTTCAAGTTGGGAGAGACCAATCTCAGGGAATATCTTGCATGAAGCGCGCCGTAAGCTGGTGCCGAGAAAATGAGAATCGGCTATCCCTGCATTAACATGACTATCGGGTGCAAAGGCGATAGAACCTTCAGACTGAAGTCCTACTCTTCTGAACGGCTTAAGGAGACTGTCGGGAACAACCTTGATTGCCTGCTTAAAATACTGAGGTTCAACGAAGAGCACAAAATTCTCTTTTTCAGGATAACCTCAGATCTTGTTCCCTTTGCCTCACACCCCGTAAACACGTTCAATTGGCAAGACTATTTCAGATCTGAATTCGAAGAAATCGGTGACTTCATCAGAAAAAACAGAATCAGAATATCGATGCATCCAGGTCAATTCACACCGATTAACTCTGTTGACAACGACATTTTCAAAAGAAGCTGCAAAGAACTTGCATATCATACGCAGATCTTGGATTTGATGAAGCTTGACACACGTGCGAAGATCCAAATCCACGTGGGCGGCGTCTACAAGAACAAAGAGAAGAGCATGAAGAGATTCGTCAAAAGATACTTCCAACTCGATCCTTCGATACAGTGCCGCCTAGCAGTCGAGAATGATGACAAGTTGTACAACCTAGCTGACTGTCTCAAAATAAGCGGCGAAACTGGGGTGCCAATGCTCTTTGATGTGTTCCATCATAGTGTCAACAGGACTGATACAACCGTAAACGAAGCTCTCAGGCTTTCCAGCAAGACTTGGAACTACAAAAGGGACGGCATGCCAATGGTAGACTACAGTTCTCAAAGAACCGGCGCCTCGCTTCGCCAGCACGCTGAATCAATTGATCTTGGCGACTTCAGAAACTTCTTGGCAGAGACTTCTCCACTCGATTTCGACATTATGCTAGAGATAAAAGATAAAGAGAAAAGTGCAATCAAAGCTATTGAAGTAGCGCTAGATGACCTCAGATTTCTCAATGGTGCTGGGGACTGCCGTGCGGGAGTAACCGAGAAGAAGCCTTAACTGTTTCTGTAACGCGCCTAGAATGCATCGAAGGGCTTCAAATTTGACTGTTCTCCGATTACCAAAGATGAAAAGAAGCGAGATAGAGAGGCTCATCAAGGAGCAGTTCCTGTGCAGAATCGCTTTTAGAGGGGAAGAATATCCCTACATTGCCCCTTTTCAATATGTCTTGCTTGATGGAATCCTCTATTTTCACTTCACATCTTACGGACGAAAAATGCAACTGATGAAAAAGGACAAACAGGTCTGCGTTGAAATAGAGCAGTACAATCCCGACCTGAGCAGATACATGTTCGCAACCCTAAAGGGTAAGCTCAAAGTCGTGACCGATACTGCTGAAAGGGCAAAAGCAATCGAGAAAATGAGAAAATTCGGAGAAGAGAAACTATCACCCAACTTCCTCGCCGCTCATGGACTGAAAACCACTTACGGCTGGGCATCATTTGCCGCCGACAAAGCTATTTTGATCGTCAAACTGGATAAATTGACCGAAGAAACAGGTCTCAAATCGCCAGCAAACCCTAATGAGTAGATAGCTACGCGCGCTATCCTTCCTTCACGGCGTCTTGCAGTCTTTGAAACTTTTCTTTGGTGAAACGCCCTTGATCTCGCCAGAGGATCCTCCCGTCTCTGCTAACTAGAAAAATGTGTGTTGTTTCTTCGTTTGGAATTTCTAGTCGTTTCTTAAAATCTCCTTTGTTTGTGTACACGGTTATTGTTCTCTCGCGTGCTTCATGGTTTGTTATGCCGGCACGCATGCCACCGTCGATCCACCGACTAAAAGGCGAATACGCCACATTCAGGACTGGTAGTTCATAGAATCTCAGTTCGGTGTTCTTCCCAATCATTTCTATGAGGGAGCTTAGCCATCCTTCAATTAAATCAGTGTGTTCTCTTCTGAAAGCTACTATGACGATATTCAGGCTACCCTCGAAATCGTTTGGCAGTCTGTACTTTTTGCCTTCAAGGTTCGATCCTGAAACACTTGGGAAATTCAGCGTTTTTTGACCATTATTCATATGGGTCCCTTGTAGTATTTTGTTGCCGGACATCCGACGCATTCAGACTCTTCATAGTTGGAACAAATCCCACATTTCTTCCCGCAGGGTGTAAGTTCACATTTTTCGAGAAATATCTTCAGATCAAACGTCTCTCCCAAGACGGGTTTTACACGCTGCGATGAGATTGTTTTCGCGTTTAGAACGCTCCTAAGACACTCGATAGCAGAGAGCTTGGTTTCGGTATTCTCAGCAAATATGAGCGCGGTGTAGATTGAACTATTAACCATCCGAAAGAGCTGCAAAACTCTCGGACAATTCTTCACTTTGGCTAGAACGTCCTGTTTCGGTTGGGTTTCGTCGATTTGATAAGTGACAAGAGCCAGTTTGAGCCCTAAGTTCATGAGGTTTACCCTCGCGCTAAAGTCGATTACACTGTTTTCTGTAAGAGCCTTTAGTCTCGCGATCACAGTCGGTCGCGATATTCGCGCTTCTTTGGCTATCTGCGACGTGCTTTTTCTGCAGTTTTGAGTTAAGGATTTTATTATCTTCAGGTCAATTGCATCTAGTTTGCAAGACAAGAGCTTTTCTCCATTATTTCTTTTTATGATTTGCTATGTGTGCCTAAACTCTCATTACAAACAGTAAAGCTTTTAAGTGTTTGCTTTATACCTTGTAAAGCAACTGAAAATGAACAAGCACTCATGTGGGAGGTGAATTGAAATGGCAGATATTGTTGATACAGTCGTTGCAGCCGGCAACTTTAAGACGCTTGTCACAGCAGTCAAGGCAGCTGGATTGGTTGACACTCTTAAGAGCAAGGGCCCGTTCACAGTCTTTGCACCCACCGATGACGCATTTGCAAAATTGCCCAAAGGAACAGTTGAAGGACTATTGAAAGACACTCCAAAATTGAAGGCAGTTCTCACTTACCATGTTGTTGCGGGAAAAGTCATGGCTGCAGATGTCGTTAAACTGAAGACCGCGAAGACTGTTCAGGGTCAAGATGTCAAAATCGACGCTTCGAAGTGGCATCTACACAAGAACGTGAAGATAAACGATGCAAACGTAATCAAGACTGACATAGCAACCGACAACGGCGTAATACACGTAATAGACAAAGTGATACTTCCAAAGTAAATACGAATTTTACCATCAAGTTTTTCCCTTTTTTGCAGGAAAAGAAATGAAATTGCATGCGTGACCCAAATGCTGCTATGCTCCAAGAGGATTAAGTATGGACAACATAATCGTAGTTGAGAATCTAAGCAAGACCTACGGCAAAGACATAGTCGCAGTTAACGAAATATCATTTCAAGTTCAAAAAGGAGAAATATTCGGCTTCCTCGGACCTAACGGTGCAGGCAAGAGCACCACTATCAAGATACTTACGACTTTATTGGAGAAAAGCTCAGGGAAAGCAACAATCGACGGCCTAGACATCGATGCTGATCAATCTAAGGTGAGACGCATAATCGGCTACTGCTCACAAGAAGTTGGAGTGGATGATGATCTGACTGCCCGTGAAAACCTAATGCTGCAATGCCGTTTCCACCATATCCCAAAGGACAAGGCACTAAACAAGATTAACGAATTGCTCCAGAAAGTGAGGTTGACTGAAGCAGCTGATCGTAGACTGAAAACGTTCTCTGGGGGCATGCGCAAACGTTTGGACTTAGCTTCTTCACTTGTCTCTGACCCTGAGGTCCTGTTCCTAGACGAGCCTACCACAGGGTTGGATCCACAGAGCCGTCAGGATGTTTGGGGATACGTGAAACAGTTGAACAAGCAAGGAATGACAATCTTCCTTACAACTCAATATATGGAAGAAGCAGACCGATTGGCTGACAGGCTTTGCATAGTCGATCAGGGCAAGATAGTGGCAGAGGGAAAACCGAACGAACTGAAAGCCAAAGTGGGCGCTGACAAGATCACGTTATGGTTCAAGGCTGGAGACATTGAAGCTTGCGAAAAAGCTGTGAAAGCGTTGTCGAATTTGCAAGGCGTAGATGAAGTGGGCAAGTGCGTAGAAGGTTTTACCACAGAAGAAGGATTGGTCATTATGGCCAAGAATGGCTCAGCTGTGGTTACACAAGTAGTAAGGGCTTTGGACGAAGCAGGCATAGACCTCGAACAACTCAAGCTGACCGCCCCATCGTTGGACGAAGTTTTCCTCAAGCTAACTGGAAAAACGCTTAACGTGATAGAGCGAAAGGAAGCAGTACGTCGTGGCAGAAGGGGGATGCGATCTTGATGGAAATGGCCTCAGAGATCTTTGCGATATTCCGCCGCTGGAACACGAAGCTGTTGCGACAGCCGATTTTTCTCTTCTTCTCTCTCATCCAACCACTAGTTTGGTTCTTGTTATTCACTCAAGCCTTCTCCTCAATTGGGAACATACCGATCCCAGGAACCATACCGACCCCAGGCGCAGAAAGTGCGCTTGAATTCTATACCGGCGCAAAGAGCTACATCACGTTCTTCACTGCCGCCGTCATAATCCAAACAATAGCCTCTTCTGCGTTGCAGGCAGGCATCGGATTGGTCAACGATCTTGACAGTGGATTCATGGACAAAATGAGGGTTGCACCCATAAGTAAGTCTGCGATTCTGTTCGGTAAACTCTTCAGTGACGCCATAAGCACGATAATACAAGTCGCCATAATTCTACTAATCGGCTTGGCACTGGGGGTAAACATCGCATCCGGCATTCTTGGAGTGCTCATGATAATGGCCATAGCTGCAACTTTCGGAATCGCTTGGTCAGGGATTTCCCTTTTCGTCGCCCTGACCACAAAGAGCAGCCAGACGACGCTTTCAGTCGGACTGCTTACCACGTTTCCACTGCTTTTCCTGTCTGCCAGCGTTATGCCGATTCAACTACTTCCAAGCTGGGTACAGCAAGTAGCCAAGGTGAACCCGTTCACCTACATCGCGCAAGCGTTTCAGAACCTCATAATCAAGGGTTTCGTTTGGGACAGTATCGGTTATGCCTTCATCGCCATATTGATCATAGGCATCATAAGCCTGGGAGCGAGCATTCTGGTGTTCCGAAAAAAGATATCTTAGCGCGCTTCAAGATTAAGACAATGGGAACCGTGACAGCTGTGAGCCGAGTCAACAATCGATCTGTGCTTGTTTTTGAAATGGTAGGGACGGTCTTCATAATTATTCTTGGAAGTATTCTCCACTTCACGTTTGAATGGTCTGGTGGCAATCCAGTAGTCGGGGCGTTTTCTGCAGTGAATGAAAGTGTGTGGGAACACCTGAAACTTGTCTTTTGGCCTGCTTTGCTGTTCATGCTCATTGAGTACATACCATTGAAGAAAACGGCTAACAACTTTGGCTTGGCGAAGACAGTTGGTGTTTACCTGGCCATAATCATTATTCCAATTATCTTTTATTCCTATACTGCAGTCACTGGTAAGAGCATCTTTGTCATAGACATTTCCACTTTTGTCGTTGCTGTTATCATCGGGCAGATATCAAGCTACAAGTTGCTGACGCGCAAAAAGCTCTCAAAAAACTTGGAAAGAATATCTCTTACTCTACTAGTAATGCTTGGAATTGCTTTTGTATCATTCACTTTCTATCCGCCCCAACTGCCAGTCTTCAGAGACCCAATCACTGGAAAATACGGAATCCCGCAATAGGGCGCGATCGATCGATGGCTATTTAACGCATCCGCTAAATTCGCAGAAATTAAGATAAACAAGTAGTTAAGGCTCTCAAAAACAAGACGCAAATTCCGCGCGCGCGAAACGTCCGTCTACCTAGCCTCCTCAAACGAAGTTAAGGACATAACGGGAAAATGCTTCGCCAAGAAGAAGGAAACAAAAACGTGCCCTGCATCATACGACGAAGAACTGCAGAAACGCTTGTGGAGCAAGACGGAGAGCATGCTCGGTTCAGCTCCAGATTGATCGATGCTCTGACTTACTAGCGCGCGAAAGCATTTTTGCCGGTAAATGGGTGTTCAATTCTTAACCCCCGCACAAGCCTACGCACAACGTCATAAATTGAGGTTATCTAACTGAAATAAGCTCGAAATAGGACTTGAAATTGAAGTGCGGGGGGTGGGATTTGAACCCACGAACCCCTGCGGGATAGGCGCCTCAGGCCTACGCCTTTAGCCATGCTTGGCAACCCCCGCCCCTTGCTTTCTAATCGCTCTATCTCCTAACCCGTAGTCTAAATTAAATCTTACCCATTCTTTCTCGCATAAAAAAGAGAAATTGGCCAGCGGTCTGGCTCTTTTAGACTATGCGGAAATCTTCTTTGATCGTTGTCAATACAACGTGCGTGTTCGTGCGCTCCACGTAAGGCAAGGACAGGAGGCGTTTCGTGAATTTGCTCAGTTCTTCACGGCTCTTGAACTTCGCAATTATCGCGGCGTCCGATAAACCTGTCAAATCATAGACGCAGCACACGTTAGGAATCCTCGCAATCTCGTTCTCCATCTCCAACAACCTTCCTTTCGAAACCGTTATCTCCGTCATCACCGTCAGTTCATAACCGAGTTTTTCTTGATCCAACAGCGCTGCGTATCCCCTGATTATGCCTCCTTCCTCCATCTTTCTCGTTCTTGACAATGCCGTGCCTATTGAAATCCCGCATTGCTTAGCAATCTGCCTAGAAGACAGTCTTGCATCTTCGGTCAACGCTTTCAATATTTTAACGTTTGTCTCGTCTAAACCCATGTTTCATCACAACCATTAGACACATATCCAATAATAACATCAATTATTTAACATTTGCCTTTCAAAATCGTAATAATCTTTATATATTTACAGAACCCTTTGATTCTACTATAGATTTGCTCACGGGGAAACATCATGGTTTACGCTAGGTCTCAAAGCACGCAGAATTTCGATGCCTGCATCAGACTTGCGAGGAACGCCGACTACATTCTACTTCACTTCACCGATGTACTCGGTTACCTGAAGGGCAGAACAATACCTGCAGAAGAAGTCAGAAGCGCCTTGATAGACGGCGTGACCTTTGACGGTTCGTCCATGCTCGGCGGCGTTCACATCGAAGACAGCGATATGATAATGAAACCTGACCCTTCCACATTCGCCGTTTGCCCGTACTATTTCTACGACAAAAGCGTTGCCGACTTCCTCTGCGACATAAAAAAGTCTGACGAGCAACAGTTTGAAGGCGACCCCAGACACATTCTCCGCAAGGAGATAGACAGAATCAACCATGAAGGTTACGCGCCAACAGCCGCAGCCGAACTCGAATTCTATTTAATCCAGAAAGACGCGAAGGGAGAAATCACACCCGTCGAGAATCACTTGATCGACAAACAACGCTACTTCGACAATGCACCGGGCCGAGACCTAACAGAACCCTACCGCATGGAATTATCAAGCGCGCTTTCAACTATGGGAATCACCGTGGAGCGTCAGCACCACGAAGTAGGTTCAGCTCAGAACGAAATCACCTTCAAATACTCAAACCCCCTGGCGACCGCTGACAGCATAGTGCGCTACAAGTTCACGGCCAAAGCCGTGGCCGACAAAAAATACGGTTGGACCGCAACATTCATGCCCAAACCTTGGCACGGCAAAGCAGGCAGCGGAATGCACATCCACATCGGACTCTTCAACTCAAAGACAGGCAAAAACCCGTTCTACGACCCGAAAGGCTACGCCTACGTCAGCCAACAATGCCGATACTTCATCGGCGGCATACTCGAACACGCACGAGCGCTCTGCGCAATAATCGCTCCAACCGTCAACAGCTACAAAAGACTCGTCCCCGGCTACGAAGCCCCAGTCTACATCGCATGGAGCAAAAAAAACCGTTCAGCCCTAATCCGCATACCGGCCTTCAACCCCGAAAACCCAACAGAAGCACGCATCGAATTCCGCTGTCCAGACCCACTCTGCAACCCCTACCTCACATATGCAACCGTCTTCGAAGCAGGAATGGAAGGCATCAAAAAGAAAACCGACCCAGGCGACCCAGTCGACGTCAACATATATCACCTCGCCGAAACAGAACGCAAACACCTCGGCGTCAAAACCCTACCTGCAACACTAAAAGAAGCCCTACAAGAATGGCAAAGCGACGACATCATCACAAACACACTAGGCAAAGACACCGCTGAAAAATACACACAACTCAAAACACAAGAATGGCAAGAATACGAACCCCACACGCCAAAAACCAAGAGTGAAGTAACTACCTGGGAAATCCAGAAATACCTCTACACCTAAACCCCCAAAACCGAGACACGCAACGTTCTGCCGCCCGAGCGTTCCAACGGACACCTGTTTTCTGACGCAGACATCTCTCAGTCTGGCTTTTAATCGCCAAAACTGCATGTGCACTCCGGTGCAACTTTCAACATGCAAAACAGCAAAACGGCGCACCAAACCCCGCCAAAAGACCCAGCCAAAGACTCGCAACAGTACTTCACGTGCTGAAAACCTAGGGGGGAGGGGGTAGGTCATTTTTGGCTTGAAAACAACCAAAAACCATGTTGGACAGTCCTTCACCTCAGACTTTCGGCTTCTCAAGCAAACCCTCAATCTTCATCTTCTTCAACACCCCAACATACCTCACCAGCTCCTTCACAACCGCCTCAAAATCCTTCCTACCCTTCACAACAGAAGCCGTTGACCCCTTACCGAAACAGCCCGAATCCACCTCATCAACCGTGCCCAAAGGAAGCATCATACCCTCAGCCCGCAACACATGCTTACGAGGCGCCTCATCCACCGCCTTACTCAAATCAACAAGCTCAGGATGCAAAACCAAATTCATCGAAGTCTCCTCCGCACCCGCATGCCTCCGCTCCTCATCCCGGAAAAGCTCAGGCAAAAGCTTCGCCGACGCCGGCCACCACTGAAAAACCGACACAAACACTCCCTTCACCCTGAGCTCCCTAGCCATATCCGCCAAAGCCGCCGAATTCCCACCATGCCCATTCACAACAAGAATCTTCCGCACCCCATAATACCTCAACGACAAACACACTTCCTTCACATACTTCTTGAAGCTTCTCGGAGAAACCGAAATAGTCCCCCAAAACTGCTTATGATGAGAACTCACACCAAACGGAACAACCTGCAAACACACAACCCCCGACCGCCTCGCAACCTCCCGCGCAATGCCCATAGCAATCAAATGATCCGTCCCCAACGGATTCGCCGGACCATGCTGCTCATTCGAACCAACAGGAACAATCACAACATCATTCTTGCCAAAATACCGCTTAGCCTCCACCCAACTCATCTCATGAAGCAACACCCTCATACAACACCCCATCCACGAAACGGTTTTATTACAAGGCAACCGAATATAAGTCTACAACCCAAACTCGGTGATAAAACACTTGAAAGCAGTCGTTCTCGCAGGAGGCTTCAACACAAGATTACGCCCCCTGAGCTGCACACGCCCCAAAATCCTATTCCCAATACTCAACAAACCACTGCTACAATGGACCTACGAACGACTCGCCAAAAACCACATCAACAACGTCGTACTAGCAGTCTTCTACCAAACAGAAGTCTACATCAAACAACACCGAATCCCAAGACACGGATTACACGTCACCTACTCACACGACCCACTCAGAAAACCCCTAGGAACAGCCGGCTCAATCAAAAAAACCGAAAAACAAATCGGACACGACGCCCCCTTCCTAGCATTAAACGGCGACATCTTCGCCGACGTAAACTACACACAAATGCTCAAACAACACGAAAAAAACAACTGCACCGCAACCATAGCCCTCCACGAAGTGCAAGACCCAAGCAGATACGGAGTCGCAAAACTAGCAAAAGACAACCACATAACAGGATTCATCGAAAAACCCCCACCCGGAACAGCATCGAGCAACCTGATCAACGCCGGAGCCTACGTCCTCAGCCCCAAAATCTTCAAATACATCCCACAAGGACAACACGTTTCAATAGAACACCAAATCTTCCCCAAACTCGCAGAAGAAAAAGAACTCTACGGCTACGTCCACACCGGTTTATGGACGGACATAGGCAAACCAGAAGACTACTTCGAACTCAACAAAACCATGCTTGACAACAACGGCGGACAACCAAACTACAAAACCAGAGGCAGCGTCCAAATCAAAAAACCCGTAGCCTTTGCCAACGGCATCTCAATCGGAAACCAATCAACCATCGGCCCGTACACCGTTCTAGGACCAAAAGTAACAGTCGGCAACAAGGTTAACATTGACAACTCGATAATCCTCGCAGGAACACAAATAGCCGACCTTGCAAAAATACACGGCGCAATAATCGGTGAAGACGTATATATCGGCACAAAAGCCCACATTCGAAAAGGCTGCATCATCGGTGATCACGCCCGAATAAGAGACAACGTCTCCCTTCCCGCCGGAACATCAATCTGCCCAGCAAACGAAGTTGCTGAAAACACACAGGCAGCCAACTGTAAATAACTGTGAAAAAGGATGTTGAAAAAATGTCAGATTCAAAACGTTTATTCGGCACAAACGGCATCCGCGGACTCGTCAACAAAGAACTAACAACTGACATGACGGTCAAAATCGGATGCGCAATAGGCACCTATTTCAAAAAAGGAACCCTCATCATCGGCTACGACGCCAGAACAAGCGGACCCATGCTTGCCAAAGCCGTCATCGCCGGCTTGAACGCAACAGGATGCCACGTGCTTCTTGTAGGCATGACGCCAACACCTACCCTACAGTTTGCCGTCAAAAACCACAAAACCGACGGCGGAGTAATAATCACCGCCTCACACAACCCACCCGAATACAACGGCATCAAAGTCCTGTGGAACGACGGCGTTGAAATCTCCCACGAACAAGAAATCGAAATCGAAAAAATCTATTTCAACGGAAAAACCAAGCTTGCCAACTGGACCGACATCGGCGACACACACGATCTACCAGGCGTAATCGACGAATACATCGAAGCCATACAAACCCACGTTGACACCAAGGCAATAAAAAAGAAGCACTATCACGTCGTCATCGACGCAGCCAACAGCGTAGGCGCACTTGTCGCGCCACGACTGGTTCGCGAACTCGGATGCAAAGTCACAACCATAAACGCTAATATCGACGGAACTTTTCCGGGAAGACCTCCTGAACCACGCCCAGAAAACCTCAAAGACCTAGCGCTAACAGTCAAAGCCGTAAAGGCAGACCTGGGAGTCGCTTACGACGGAGATGCTGATCGATCCGTCTTCGTCGACGAAAAAGGACAAATCCACATGGGTGACAAAACCTTCGCCCTCGTCGAAAAATACTTCCTAAAAGAACATCCCAACGAACAAATAGTCACGCCCGTAAGCTCTTCAACATTAGTGAAAGACGTAGCCGATGCCTACAAAGGAAAGATCGTTTGGACCAAAGTGGGAAGCGTCACCGTTGCCCAGACGATGAAAAAACTGAAGGCCAAACTTGGCGGAGAAGAAAACGGCGGAATCTTTTACGGCCCACATCAACCAGTTCGCGACGGAGCAATGTCCACCGCCTTGATACTGGAAATAATGGCAAAAACTGGCAAGAAACTCTCCAAACTCATTGAAGAACTGCCTGAATACTTCATTGAAAAAGACAAAGTCGAATGCAAAGAAGAGCTCAAAGAGCAAGTGCTAGAAAAGCTGATTTCTGAAGTCAAAGGCCTAAACATAAACACCGTGGACGGCGTCAAAATCTGGTTTGAAGATCAAAGAGCCATCCTCATAAGACCAAGCGGAACAGAACCAATCTACAGGCTGTACGCAGAAGCCAAAACAGAACAAAAAGCCCAAAAACTTGTCAACGAGTACACCCAGAAGCTCAAGAAAATAGTGAACAGCCTGAACCGCTAGTCTTTCAAAACCATTTTCGCGGAGAGCAACCCTATGTCCACACCTCTAACAATTGCGAAGCTTGAAGACCTCAATACCCCTGAAAAACGCGGAAAATACACAGCGTGTATAGTAGGTTGCGGCCAGGTCGGAATTGTTCACGCTGTCCTCTTTGCTGAGGCAGGGTTCAAAGTCATCTGCTTCGATTCAGATCAGACTGTAATCAACAACATCGCGAAAGGAAAGGCTCCTTTTTCAGGAGAAGAAATAGAAACTAAACTGAAAAACCATGTAAGGGCTAAACGCATAACAGCGACAATCGACATCAAAAAAGCGATCTCCGAAAGCAACATCATCACCTTAACGATTCCTGCAAAAATCGACTCCAAGAAGAAAGTCGATCACTCAACCATAGAAAGCATTTGCAAACGAATAGGTCCAAACCTTCAAATCGGATCAGTAATCATGTTGGCGAAGCCAGTCGGAATAGGAATCTTTGAAGGCACAATCAAAGAAACCATTGAAAACAGTTCGGGCTTCAAAGTTGGAACAGACATCGGTTTGGCATACAGCCCGTTCAATACTTTCGCCGCACAGCGTCTAGTTGCAGCCATCGACACAAACAGTCTCAATGTCGCTGCAACCGTACTGGAGCTAATAACGAAAGGCGAACTCAAGAAGACAGGAAACGTGAAAGCGGCAGAAACAGCCACACTCTTTGACGTTCAGCAAAATGACGTAACCACTGCTCTAGCAAACGAAATGGCCTTGTTCTGCGAAAAAAATGGCGTTGACTATATTGAAGTCCGCGAGCTTATGAAAAGCGGTGCTAGCAACCTGTTGACAGCTCCCGCTCTCTCTAATGGCAGCGCCAAGGAAGAACCCTATCTTCTTCTCGCGGACGCTGAGAACTTGAACGTCAAGCTTCGCATTCCCGGAGCAGCAAGGGAAATTAACGAGCAAATTGCCAAACACGTCGCTAACTTAGTAAAGGATGCGTTGAGAAGCTGCGGAAAAACTTCTCGAAGAGCCAGAATCTCACTGCTAGGCATATCTCAAAGCCCGAACATGAAGGGTCCTCCGAAAAGAATTGCGAAGGAAATTGCTCAAGTGCTTGCTGCTAGGGGCGCCAGAATCAACCTCTACGATCCTTATTATTCTGAAGACGATCTAGGCGACTCGCAATTTCGGCTGAAAAAGAGTCTTGCCGAAGCCGTTGAAGGCGCAGACTGCATAATAATACTCACCGAGCATGACCAATTCAAGAGACTTAACTTAAACAAGCTGAAGATTATGATGAAGAAGTCAAGCGCAATAGTCGACCTTGAAGGGGTCACCGAACCTGACAAAGTTGAAAAGGAAGGTTTCATATATCGTGGCTTAGGAAGAGGAGTTTGGACAAAATGAAAAAATTGGGCATGGCCGTCGTCGGAACTGGTTTCTGGGGGAAAAATCACGCCAGAATCTATAAAGAACTTCAGGAAACGGATCTCATAGCTGTGTGCGACATAGATCCCCTAAGAGCTAAAGCTGTAGCTGAACAGTTTGGCGCTAGACCCTACACAAGCGTACGCAAAATGCTTCAAAACAAAGAAATCAAAGCCGTAAGCATCTGCACATGGTCAACGAGCCTCGCGAAAGTCGCCACCGAAGCTGTGAAAGCTGGAAAACATGTCTTGGTTGAAAAGCCGATGGCCGCAAACGTAAGGCAAGCTGAAAAACTGCTTGAAACGGCCAAGAAAACGCATGTGCATGTCACCGTCGGCTTTCTGATGCGTTTCATCCCAGGGCTCCAACACATCAAGAAAGCAGTTGAAGAAAAAACAATCGGCGAACTCGTGTGCGCTACAGCAAAACGAGTATCCCAGTGGCCCGACAGAGTCGGCGACGTGGGAGTCGTGAAAGACACAGCTATCCATGACATAGACGTTATGCTGTATCTCTTCAACAAAGATCCAATGGCTGTGTACGCAAAGACAGGAAGCATGAGAAGCAAGAAATTTGAAGATTATGCACAGATAATGCTGACTTTCGAAGGAGGAAAAACTGCGTTCATAGAGTCCAACTGGTTGACACCGTATAAGACTAGAATTCTGATAGCGACGGGAAGCGAAGCCATATTGAATCTTGATTACATCACGCAAGAGTTACGCATTGAAGACGCGAAAGAAACGGTTCAACCTAGATATCCGACTCAAGAGCCACTTAAGCTTGAGTTGCGGCACTTCGCTAACTGCGTCCTTGGAAGGGAGAAGCCATTGATCACGGGGCTGGACGGGTTGCGGGCGCTGAAAATCGCAGAATCGGCGCTGAAATCTTCGGCAACGGGAAAAATAGTCAAACTGAAGTAGAATAATGTCTAAACGCTAACTTTTCTTCAGATTGAACGGCTTTCCCTGTGAAAGAATCTTCTGAGGAATCTTTTCTTTCCACTTCTTTAGGAAAGGCAAATCTTCACTTTCCTTTCGCAATTCATCGGGAAGCATCTCAGGAATCTCGTCCCTTATCGGGTACCAGCGTGAGCACTTGGGGCAAGTAATCAAGCCTTCAACGATCTCGTCTTTTTCCTCAAAAATGTGCAGCTCAAGTGGGTGATGCTTGTCAATCGGACAAGCAAGTATCTCCATCAACTTTTTCTTCATAGTACGGCGCCCCAGTCTAAGTTCAGCCTGAAACTATAAAGCTTTTTCACACGCGCGAAGTTGGTCTTTTTCGAAGACAATGCCTCTTTTTATCAATTCTTTCCATGTCTGCAATGACTGTTCTGTGTAAACTGCTTCCTTAGGATCATAATGCGTGTTACAGGGGAACTCTTCGCACAGGAAACAGGATTCCAAGTCTTTCTTTTGGGCGCACTCGTAGAAACAGCAGCCCTTATGCGATTCCCTCAGTTGCCTCTTCTTGCTGTTGATCCATTCGCATCCATAGCAGCGGTTCTCTTTTCGCCTGAATATTGGGCAATGTTCACAGTATATTCCGCACATTCCAAAGCTTGTGGCCAAAAGCTGCACCTACATTGGAATGTCTGGCGATATCATATCTGCTTTTCCTCTTGGATACCGACATCTTTCTTTTTCGACTTTATTCTGATATCCAAAACTGCTTGGTACCAGCTTGGACCAGTTGCTCTAACGATCCGTGCGAAGGAAATCTGAAAGACTGCACTCAAGCTTTGAAGTCTATCTGCTAACCTCAGCTTGACTTTCTCAACAGGGTCTTCATCTTTGTTGGCATGCTCAAAATCATAATAGTGAATGCATCCCCCATTCTTTTTCAGTGCGAGCAGAGCATAGGGGAGATACTCAAGGGCTTTCTCGGGCAAGGTCATGAGAACCCTGTCAGCTGCATGACGCAACTTTCCCCCAATAACTTCCTTGGCGTCTCCGAGAATCGGCACGACTTTTCCGAATACTCCGTTCGTCCTGATGTTTTCCCGCATATACCCGACTGCCACAGGGTTTACATCAATTGAATAGACCTTCTTGATGTTCGCGTGTTTTGCGATGAGCACTGAAAAACATCCTACGCCAGCGAACATGTTGACAACAACTTCCCCGTCTCTAACCTGCTGGGCAATGCGCATTCGTTCGTGGGAGAGCCTTGGCGAAAAATAGCATTTTTCAACGTCGACGCTGAACAGGCATCCTGACTCTTTGTGTGCGGTGCGAGTTTTGTCTTCTCCTGCAACATGCTTCAGTCTTCTGAGCCTGTATTCTCCTTCGACAGCGCTTGTTTGGGCGCGGACGGTTTTGACGTTTTTGTGAACCGTCATGATTGCTTGTGCGATGTTGTTGCTGTGCTTTGTGGATTTCTCCGTTAAGCGTATGATTGCGATGTCGCCTATGATGTCATATGAATTGTATATGCAGGCAGCTTCTCTTTGTGGGAGTATTTGTGAAAGTGGTGTCTTCAGGTGTTTCTTCAAGTTTTGTCATTCCGCTTGTAGAATATGGAGTTGGCGGGAAACGTTTAAAAGCAGAATGGCTTTCCTCTCTTAGAAAGAGGGTAATGTTTGGAAAAGGCATCTGCAGGTATTGTTTATGAATGTGTGAAATGTGGGGCGCGTGTTCCGGGTGAGGAGTTGGATATGCGTGGTGGAGAGATTAAGTGTATCGTTTGTGGATATCGGATTTTGAAGAAAGTGAAGCCGCCTGTGGTGAAACGGATACCTGCGAAGTAGATGAAAAAGAGAGAAATGGGATAGAGAACCGCTAGTCTGCTAAGATTTTGGTTGATGCTGTTAGAATATTTCTTTCTCCCCGATTTTTCGAAGGGTCTTGCCTCGAAGTTTCACGGTCGGCCCTATGACTTCGTCGGGTTGTTTTTCGACTGTTTTTCTTTTTATGGTTTCTCCGCAGACTCCTCTGGGGAGCAGTCGTCTTTTTACGCAGATGGCGTATGTGCAGTTTGCTACGTTGCATACGTCTTCGGTCCATTTGCACCAGACGCCGTCTTGGCGGTTCATTGTTGCGTTTTTTGCGCATTTGAAGGCTTCACACGTTTGAGAACAAGTTTTGACCTGTGCCAATACATGCACAACCTTTGGTTAATTGTTTGACAAAACTTTGATGTCGTTTGTCCTGTTTCTCTCAGGATTACTTGAAGCGTGTTTTGATATAAACTTTTTTCCTTAGGACTCTTTATCTGTGCTCTCGGTTTCGCCTTTCACGGCTTTTGCATGTATGCGTCTGTAGATTTCTAGGGCGAGAACCAGTAGGACGGCTAGGATGATTATTATTATTGTGACCAGCTGGCTTGCTTCGACGAGCATTCCTGCGAGGACGACGTATTTGCCTATCTTGAGTTGGAGGGTTGTTGAGTCTTGAACGGAGTAGGTTTGGGCGACAAGTGGGTCGGATGAATCGGTTGTGTAGAGTGTGACTTCGAGGGTTCCTCCGATGACGTTGTTGAATGTGGCGGTGCCGTCTCCTTGGGTTTTGGCTGTCATGAGGGGTTGGCCTCCTCCTTGGAGTTTTACGTTTATGTTGGCGATGCCTTGGCCGAAGTAGTCGAGGACGGCTACGGAGATTGTTAGGCCGTAGAGGTCGCAGGGGACGCTTACGTTTTGGTTTTGGAATAGGTCTATGGTTGTTTCGTTCAGCTTTATTTTGTTGTTGTCGAAGATTTGTATTTGGTATCTGCCGAATATTGAGTTGAAGGTGACGACTCCGTTTGCGTCGGTGGTTCCTTGGTAGCGTGGTGCGCCCAGGAGTTCTTGTGCTGTGACGGCTGCGTTGCTGAATGTTTGTCCGTTGGTTTTGGTGACTGTGATTTGTAGGTTTATGGTTGGGCAGTTGATTTTGACGTCGTACCATCCGACGGGCGTGTTGTTCAGTAGCAGGTTCGGTATGGTTGTGATGTTGAAGGATGCGCCGTATCGTGTTAGGTTTAGGCCGTATGGGGTGTTGGGGAGTAGGGAGTGGATTATGGCGGTTCCGTTGATGTCGGTTGTGTATGTACTGTTGTCTTGTTGTAGGAGTATTCCTGTTTCGGGGATTTTCATTTCGGCTCCGTTTACTTGGGATGTGACTTGGATTCGGAGGTTGGTGAGGTTGCATGGGAGGTCTGTTGATGTGGTGTCGTTGACGGTTATGGTTTGTTGGCTGACGATGTTTACGGTGTTGTAGTAGGCTGTGCAGGTGAAGTTGCCGATTTCAAGTTGCAGGGCAGCTGTGCCGGTTGAGCTGGTTATGGTTTCGCCTGCGGCTTTTGTTCCTTCGGTGGCTTTGATTGTGATGTATGGGACGGGTTCGCCTGCGAGGTTTTTGGTTGTGAAGTTGATTGGGAAGCCTGGGACTGTGAAGTTTTGGGCGTCGGGTGGGGTTTTGGTTGTGAATCCTGATGTTGAGATGATGTTGACTAGGTAGGTTCCTATTGCGGCGGTTGCGGGTACGGTCCAGTTGTAGTTGATTGTGCCTGTGGGGTCGGTGAGGTTGACGATGTTGCTGATGGTGTTTCCTGTTATTGTTAGTGTGACGTTTTCGTCTGGTTCGTAGATTGCTTTGATGTTGACTGTTTGGTTTCTGTGGTATTGTGTGGCGTCTGTTAGTGCTACGGTGAAGGTGTTGGTGGCGTATGTTGTGTTGAAGAATGTTGCGTAGGTGCCGATGAAGGTGGTGTTGGCGTCGGTTGTGAAGTCGCTGGGGTAGTTTAGGGTTGTGGTTCCGTTGCCGGAGCTGGATAGTGTGATGTTTACTGTTTTCGTGTAGGATGTGCCCGTTGGGGTTTGGACTGTTACATTTGCAGGGTTGGTGCTCCTGGCTTCGCCGCCTGTCATGTTGAGTAGTATGGGTACTGTGTCGCCTTCTCGGATGGTTTGCGGTCCGGTTGTGCTGATTGAGTAGTCTGTTGTTACGGTGAAGGTTTTTGTTGCGTTGTCTTGTGTGGTTAGGTCGGTGATGACCAGGTTGTGGGTTCCTTGGGCTGCGTCGGGTACGGTGAAGTTTGTTACTGCGTATCCGTTGGCTGCGGTGCCGTTGGCGACGAGTTGGGTGTCGAAGTATAGTGCGTATGTTCCGTTTTGTGTCGTTAGGTTGGCTGTGAGGCTTACTTGTGTTCCTACTTTTGCGGAGCCGGGGTCGACGGTTATGATTGTCATTTGGGCTGAGGCCGTTGGCAGGTAGTAAACGGTTGTGAGGATGCTTGTGAATATGAGTATGAGACATGTTAATTGTTGGATTTTTTTGAGGTGGGGGTTCATGTTTTGTGTTGCCTCGTGGTTTTTACGGAATGTGAACATCTGTTACGCTGAGACCATTAAAAACTTTGCCTTTTGGTTTTCATCATTGTCTAGCGGGGGTTCTTTTCTTATTCTAGTTGTGATTTGAGAGTGTGTGGTTGAATGGGTCTGGTGTTCGCTGACGCCTTTCGATCGTTGTCTCCGAATGAGCGTATGTTAGGTGTAGGCCTATGGTATGGACTGTTCAACATGGTTTTTGGTTGTTTTCAAGCCAAAAAAGACCTACCCCCTCCCCCTAGGTTTTCAGCACGCACAGTATCGTAGGGAGTGTTCATGTAGAGCTTCATGAAGGGATGTGTGAAGCAAAACGCGTGATTGCATGTTGAATTACGCGCGGTATTAGCATGGTGTCGCTTGGTGTGGTTTGGGGTTTGGCTACCTGATTGGAACTGCTGTTATCTCTGTTCCGATAGCTTGGGCTTTAAGAAAGATTTGTTACCGCCTCAGAAAGCGTGGAGGAAACAAGAAAAGTCCTGTCCCTTCTGCAGAGTGGAATTCTCACACACCATCGTATGCGCGCGCATAATAGCACTTGTTCATTTCCTCAAGTCTCCGACTTGGAATCTTCCATGTCTTCTCAAGCTCTTGTCAGGGATTCCAGTTGCGTGCGCGCGCAATTAATAAGATCGAGACGATAATTAAGAAAGAACAAAATTGAGTCTCCGGCGCCGAGAAAAACCTAAACTTGTGGTATTCGATGTTGAAGGCGTCATAATCCCCAAGAACCGCTATCTCTTTGACGTAAGCAGGAATCTTGGGTTTCTCCAGTCTGCAAGAACCGTTTTTTATGGAACCCTGTACGCGCGCGCACGTCAATGCGGAAGAGGCTATTCTCGAGTGTGAATGCGTTGCTGTTGATATGGATACTGGTGAAATGCGTCCCTTTCAGGAGCTTATGCATCGCAGACGCAAGTATGAGATTGAAAAGGCTATTGAGGATTATCCTGTTTCGCTTTTCATGTTTGAAGCGCTTTACGTTGATGGAAAAGACTTGACGTTGGAGCCATATCCTTTGAGGAGAAAAGTTCTTGAAAAAACCATCAAAGAAAGTGATCGTGTGAAACTTGCCAACAGCATAGTCACGGGGAAGGTTTCTGAGCTTGAGAAGTTCTTTTTGGAAGCTATCGAAAATGGCTGCGAAGGTTTGGTGTGTAAGTCGATTGCTGAGGATTCTGTTTACCAGGCTGGTGCGAGGGGTTGGTTGTGGATAAAGTACAAGCGAGATTACAAGAGTGAGATGACGGATACTGTTGATTTGGTTGTTGTGGGGGTTTTCATGGGAGAGGAAAGAGGGCTGGGGGTTATGGGGCTCTTCTTCTTGCGGCTTACAATTCTGAGGGCGACAGTTTCGAGACGGTGACGAAGTGTGGGACGGGTTTTACGGATGAGGACCTGGCGAAGCTTCCAAAGATGTTGGAGAAGCATAAGCTTTCTCACAAACATCCTAGAGTAGACTCTATGCTTGAGGCGGATGTCTGGTTTGAGCCTGCTGTCGTTATTGAGGTCCTGGGCGCAGAGATTACTCTGAGTCCGATTCACACTTGTGCTTTGGGTTCAGTCCGTAAGGGGAGCGGGTTGGCTGTTCGTTTTCCGAGGTTCACGGGGAAGTACAGGGACGATAAGGCGGCGGAGGATGCGACGACGTCAGTTGAGGTGTTGGAGATGTATCGGAGTCAGTTGAAAAAAATAAGCGAGAGCTGACGTGCTTTGTTCGACGAGGATATGTGTTGCTGTTAGCAGTTGTGGGACCGTTAATTGCCCCCTCCCCTAGACTTTTTCTGGAGCAAGAGCCGCAGGTAGAACTTCGTAGCACGCGCAAATATCTGATTATGCTTTTGCCATTAATATTTCGATAACGACGCTCCGTGGAATCATAATCATCTGAAATTGGCTCAACATTGGATGAAGAATCAAAAATCAGGGCAATAGAAGTAGGTTCCATAAACCTTAAGTGGTTCAAGCCGCCAGATAATTGGTGACTGACGGGGAGAAGGGAGTATGGAGAGAACCCGGCAAACAAAGATAGTGATAACTTCTCTGTTTATCCTTCTTCTTTCTCCGACATTTATCGCAATTAGAACACCGCCTGCTCATGCGGCGCCTACATGGCCGTCGCCATGGTTCGAAATAGATTGGGATAGAAATGAAAACGGCTGGGCAGATGATTGGAGAGATGTTGAATACGCATATTATCAGTATGACAGCAACTACCTGTACCTAAAGCTCAAATGCTACGCTTTGCCAGGCAGTGAATGGCCGTCTGGAGATGGCCGATACAAGTGGTTCATAGATCTTAACAATAACATGTACTACAGTGGCGGCAACATATATGACGCTGAGTACCTTCTTTTCGTGGAAGACACTGATCACAATGGCGTTGGAGAAATGTACCTGCTTTTCGACGCGAACAACGACAACAATTTCGGAGAATATGAGCCTTGGCCTCAGGCAAACTACGCCAATTACAAAATCACCGATGCAAACAATGGCGGTTACAGGATAGTCGCACCCGATCAGATTGAGATGTATATAAGCTGGGCCTCAATAGGAAGTCCGCCGTCTTATTGGCTGTTCTGGTCGACAGATCAGCAGAATCCTAACCTGGATCAATCTCCTACGACAGATCGTGTGGATGAAGAACAGCGTATAGGGGTTGATAACGTGGCCGCAATAGGCCAGGTCCCCACGCCGACGGTTGTCATGCAAGGCCAGAACGTCACAATTGACGTGACCGTGGAGAATAAGGGCACCCTGGCCGAAACCTTCAACGTTACATCCTACTTCAACAACACCGCAATTGAGACCAAACTTGTCAGCGGCCTTGCCGCGGGACACCAACAAATCCTAACGTTTAGATGGAACACGACAGGTATACCAGTAGGCAATTATTCCATCAGGGCTTGGGCTGATTCTAGTGCTGCAATAGCTGAAACGGATGAAGCAGACAACTGGTGCACTGCAGCGGCGATTGTGACAGTTGTGCCAGCGGCCGTCCATGATGTGGCCGCGGTTTCGCAGGTCCCGGACAAAACAAAGGCCTTGAATGGGACGCTCGTGAACATAAACGTGACGGTGTCCAACCCTGGTGACTTTACCGAGACTTTCAACGTCACATGCTACTATGACAGCAACCCGATAGGTTATCAAACGGTAACAAACTTGGCCTCAAAAGCCACGACAAGCCTGATTTTTGTCTGGAACACGTCAGGCGTAGACCACGGCACGTACTACATCCGAGCTCTAGCTGACTCGAGCAACGTCATAGCCGAAATTAATGAGGACAACAACAACTGCACCGGCTTCGTTTTTGTCACCGTATACTCAGCCGGCGACATAGGAGACGTTTTCGTTGATAAATTCAAAACTTCTGTCATAAGCGGACAAGATCCGCCAGTGGTTGGATTTCCAACAGTCTATGAGTTGACTATAATCGTGACGAACATCGGAGGCAGCAACGTCACTAACATCGTAGTGAACGAGACAATTTCATCTGACGTGACTTTAGTGAGTGCAGGAACACCGAGCCAAGGATCCATAAGCGCACTTCCTCCTCCGAAGATTGTGTGGAACGTTGGAACCCTAGTCCCCGGAGCGAACGCAACATTGACCTTCAGGGTGAGAGCAATGCCAGCCTCTTCTGGCCTGTTATGCTTGAATCATAAGGAGGATCTGGTCGCATCTGGCTTAGACCAGCTGAGCGGTAGCCCAGTCACCGGCACTGGGCACACAGACACTACGGTTACCGCAATTGTCCGCGATGTGGCAGCAACAGAACAGACCCCCTCGAGCACGATTGTCCCTCAAGGCGATATTGCCGCCATACAGGTAACGGTGAAAAACTTTGGCAACGTCTCCGAAACATTTAACGTAACGTGCTATTACGACAGCACCCAAATCGGCGTTCTGCGGATCTATAACCTAGGAGCCGGTAGCCAGACTACCGTCTCATTTGCGTGGGACACGACTGGTGTGCCACCTGGAACCTATTCCATAAAGGCCAAAGCTGATTCGGCCGACGAAATCGACGAGAGCAATGAAGCAAACAATTTGTGCACGAGCCCTGCAACGGTCAAAGTAGTAATACACGACGTGGCAATCATCAGCCAAACTCCGTCTCCAACGACGGTAGTTAAAGGAGAAAATGTGACAATAGCAGTAGTCGTGAAAAATGAAGGAACCGAGCCCGAGACGTTCACGGTAAGCTGCTACTACAACGATACGTTACTGGAAACGAAAACAGTCACAAACCTGCAGCCAAACGCACAGACAACATTAAGCTTCTTATGGAATACATCATCAGTCCAGCCCGGAACATATTACATAAACACACAAGCATCAACTGTTCTTGGAGAAAAGGACACCAGTGATAACGCGTGCCTAAGTTCAAACACTGTAACCGTGACCGCGCGCGCCTTGATCGTGGTGCATATAAACCCCCTTGACTCCACGATTAATTTAGGCCAATGGGTAGACTTCACGTCGAGTGTCACAGGAGGAACAACACCGTATGGGTACCAGTGGTATCTTGATGGCAACCCCGTTTCGGGAGCAACATCCAGCACTTGGAGATTGACACCTTCGACGGTTGGCATCTACTATGTATACTTGATAGTTACAGATGCTAACAACAACACGGGTCAATCGGAAACTGCGAGGGTCCTTGTCGTATCTGTTCCAGTGGGAGGCTACTCAGTGTCATTCTCTAGATCAAGCACGAACACTTCGGTTGCCGTGTACAGCGTGTTTCTTGCAATGCTTGGCGTTGCCGCGGTGCTGGTGCGGCGCAAAATAGAAAAGGCATTCGCTTAGTGGGCGATTACAACACCTATCATCTATCTTAATTTCTGTCTGAGAGCAAGAGAATCTCTTTGCCCTCTTCACGGATTGAAGTTCACGTGAAAGGTGAAGCTATGAAAAACAGGTCGTCTAATTGCGGAGTAACCGCTTTCATAGGGCTATAATGCAAATGCACTAGAGTTTTCGCTTACCGCCGTTGCGCTTCTTGTCTGCACGGCTCAGATGGAACATTGTTCGATCTTTTTGGCAAAGCTAATATGCAATCCAAAGGGAGAATTATTGTGCAGGCACACGCTCTGTAGGTTATAATAAACATAAAGGGTTTAACTGATGATTACAGAAGCTCTGGTTGTAAGTGAATTTATTTCAGCAGCGTTAGCCCTAGTTCTTGTTTTTCTTTTCTTTAAAGCATATAGATTACGACGATCTGCTCATTTGCTTGGACTTCCGATTGGCTTCTCGTTCTTGGCAGCCTCTTATGCCTTTCTTGGAGCGTATCTCTTAAACGAAAATGATGTGGCAGTCTCAGAATCGTTTCTTTGGTTGCGATTGGTTACACAAAGCTTTGGATTTGCTTTTGTCGCTTTTACTTACTATTTTTCTTCGAAAACTGAGATGAAAGCGAAATATTCTTTGAGCGTAATTTCACTAGCCTCGGCAATTTCTCTGACTTTGTTATTCGGGGCTTTGGTTGTTGCGCCCCCTTTTCTGGGACTTCCGTCTGTTAACGTCGTTGACGAATACTTGAGAATAGCTAATCTTTTCTTTTTAGGATATGTCATTTATAATGTTACCAGACGTATAGAACTATCCCATAAGGCAATTTCTGATTTGATTTGGGCACCTCTTGCGTTTTCTCTTTTCTGGCTGGCTCAATATTCTATGCTTATCTGGGGAATTGATGGTAGTCAAATCGCTTTCGTCTCCGCTCATTTGGTTAGGTTTGCTTCTCTAACCATTTTCATCCGTATTTATTACTTGTCAGAAGGTATCGCCAGTGAAAGCACAGGAACGTACTCGACTACGAATTTACTTTGACATTCTTTAAATTTTGTCTAGTGAGCTACGCACCATCAGCAGGCCAAGTCTAACAGGGGTTGCGCATATGGCTAATCTACCTTATAATAGACTTCGCAATTGCTTAGACCAGCTAGTTTAACTTAGCCTGCTCTTCAGTAACGACAAGGAGGAACTTTTTGTTACTGAAAAGGGCTTTGAATACCTACGTGAAAGTGAGGATTGCCGCTTTTTTTAGTCGTGTGGAGCTTCTCTCCGAAATGTTTTAGCGACTTATTATGATGCGAGGTTAATCTCTAACATTATTTGTTCATGACGTCAGTGACTTTCTGTTGGTGAAGTAAACCGCTATTTTCATTCCAGAATATTTGCCAGATTTGTCATAGCGCGCGCGATTTTGTTTAATCTGATTTGATTCTTCTGGCCCTCTTGCATAGTTGTATTCTACTTGTATCCTTGGCAATCATTATGCTTTCGTCTTTCTTTGTCATTTGATGCACAAACTGCCATTTTCCCTTTCAAAGAACAGCAATAGAGAAAGTTTCATAAGCGCCTGTGCTGTCATTGACTTAGGCGGGGAGACGAAAAGAATAGAGGAAAAACGGAAAATGGACAGAGCAATCTTTTCAGCGACCTTGCCAGTGAAGGCGGAAAAACGTAATAAACTTCAGATTTATTACGATGTTCTCTTAGCTTTGCATGATGAATTGCGTGTTGACGTTTCTTGTTTGACAAGGGTTGCGCATAGGGCAAATGTGCCCTATGATAGATTTCGTAAATGTCTAGATGAGCTTACTCGACTTGGCCTGCTTTCGGGTGGGGAGGGAACGAAAATTTTTGTGACTGAGAATGGTTTTGAATATATTCGGGAGTTGGAAAGAATGAACGATTTTCTTAGGCGTATCGGGCTTTTGCCCTGAGTGTTTTGAAGTCGAGCTTTCTCTTAAGGCGCAGGTTCAACTTAAAAAACTTTCGCCAGGACATATCCACTCGAATCTCAAATGTCCTCGTTAGGGGGACATTTTAAGAAACCGTGGCTAAAACGGGGACATTGCCAAATCCGTCTGAAAGAGGCGACCAAGCCAGGTCCAAGGCCAAGACCATGCCAAGGGCCTATGCAAAAAATACGGGCTGGGTTGGTTGAGTAGAAGCCTGTTGAGAAGAAGTGGTCTGCTGCGGTTGGAATTTGCTGGCTGCAATCATGATTTGCTGCAATTCCGCTCTAGCTGCTTGAGCAGCCTGTTGCCGTGCATAGCCAGTAATGAATTCAATAGCGACTGCTGTGACTATTCCTGATGTGATCATCAGGACAGACCATTTCGTCATTTCCTTCCAATCCATTTTAGACCGCTAACATTTGATCTCCATACTGTTTCTCGTGCAGGGGCATCTGCACTTGTCGGAAAGCGTATTCCACCGCGATTTCCGATATTATTCCGGCGATGATCAGTAGCACGAGCCATTTGCCAGCGTCTTTCCACTCCATTTATACCGCTAGCACCGGTCTAGCTATGTTTTCGCCGTGTGAACCGATGAACAGCGCCTGTTGAGAGCGGGGCTGTCCGTTCGGTTTGAGGAGGAACACTACGTAGGTGAAGAGTCCTATTCTGGCTAGCAATCCGCCCCACATGAGTTTGTCTCCGTAGTATTTGTCGCCTTAGATTGCGCCTAGAACGGTAACGGCGCTTGTGCCGATTCCAGCGTGGAGAATAAGTTCTTCTTTGTGCTCCTCTTTGCTCCAGGCAGTAGTGAACGTGCTTCGACAGTTCAGAGCCAAATTTGAGACTGTAATGATCGCTCGGTCAATATCAGAGATCTGTTCAACGCGCGCATTAGAAAATTGCGCGGTGGTTTCAGCCAGCTTAGGAGGTACGTGGCGAGTTAAATGGCCTGAGTGTGCTAGTGTGAACGTATACGTGTTATGTGTTTGTTATGGTTTTTGTTTGTCTAGGCTTTCATTGCTCGGGGAGAAAGGAGTCATCGGGAGAATTTGATTTGGCTCTGCCTAGACTGTTAGAATTCGGTTTAGGTAACAGAAATGTCTTACTCACGTGATGTTCATCGAGTTTATTAAGCGTTTTGCCGATAGTACAACCGCTGAATAGTAAATAGGAGAAAGGAAAAAAATGAAAAAGCTACTCGGAATATTGGTATTAGTTGCGGTCTTGATGTTTTCAACAATTCTAGTTGCGGTTCCGATTGCGAGATGTGATGACGGCGATCCAGTACACATATACTATGCTGGAGCGAAAATTTCAAATCCGGATGGGCCAATCGTTTGGACTGGACCATGCACGACACAATCATTTACTTTCACAGTCACAATCCAATGGGACAGCCCGCCTGCGAAGAAGTTCGATGTTTGGTGGGCTAATGTCGGGATGACGGAAAAAAGTAGCTATGGTATTACTTTCGTGCCATTAACAACGACGCTATACAATTCGCTCTACGTTCCGCCGCTGGGCCCAGATCACATAGACGTACTAGTTACGGTTCCCGTTGCAGGTTTACCAGCAGGAACTTACAATGCAAATATATACGCTGACGTTACAGCTCAGGGTACAAGTCAAAACCCCGCGGTTTCTGGAACAGACGGCTACTTCCGGTTCGTAAAAACGTATTGCCCACCGCCGGAAGCAACCATCAGCGGCGTCAAGTTCCATGACAAAGACGCAGACGGTATCATAGACATTGGCGAAGAAGGTTTGAGCGGCTGGTATATCCAGCTGTTCAAGAAAGTAGGTGCCGAATGGGTTTCTGTTGACGCGAAGACTACAGGTGATGCGGGCGATTACATCTTCACAGTAGGCACTGCTGGACACTATAAACTAATGGAAGTCTCGCAGACTGGATGGAGGCAGACGGCAGGCCCCGATGAATTCGATGTTGCCTTAGGACAAACCATTACAGACAAAGACTTTGGCAACGTAAGACAATACACTCTAACTGTAGTTTCGCCTTACGACACGCCAGGCGGTGCGGGCCTGTACGATGAAGGCGCCACTGCATACGCAACATTAGCCACTGGAACGGTAGAACTTGTCCCTGGTGCAAAGCAAGCTGTTTTCACAGGCTGGACTGGCGACGCATCTGGAACAGGTCTGACAAGCGACCCAATAACCATGGACGGAGACAAAACGGCAACTTCAACGTGGAAGATCCAATACTACTTGACAGTGAAGACTGATCCAGAGGGTTTGGTGACTATTCCAGGCGAGGACTGGTACGACGAATGCACTTATGTTGGCTTGACAGCGCCACCAGTCACAGGCTACCAATTTGTTTACTGGGATGTTGACACAACAGCAGTTGCAGGCAACCCGATAACCGTTCACATGGATACCTGGCACACGGCAACAGCCCACTACTGGCCAGAACTCGGACTCGAATGCTTCATTACCGACAGCAGCTTCAATGTGATTACAAGATTCGACACTGTTTGGGCACCAAGAGACCTCAGCAAGACCACGTTTAAGCTGGCTTCAACCAACCCAGGACAATTCATGTACAACATAAAAATCACCAACACTTGGCCGGTCACAATCGGTCCTTTGACAATAAGCTACGGTATCGACGACGATTTCATACTTAAAGGCGCGGACCCCATACAAGTCTGGACGGGATACGGAAAGACAGGAACGAGGATACTTGCCACGGTAACCTATGGTCTTACAGGTACAGTAACAATCAGCAGCATAGACCCCGGCGCAACACTTTACGTAACCATACACATGGAATACGGTCCAGCACGCGGATACTACGACAAGGCAACAATGCTTGCTTGGAAGAGTTTGGGACACAAAATCAACACCTTCACATGCAGCTACACCGTAACAGTTCCAGGACCATTCCCATTCCCAATCACACACGACTGCTCAACAACAATCGAGGACCCCATAGTCGTCCTAGGCTTAGAAGAATAAACACTCAATCAACCACCTCCCTTTTTTATCTTTAAAGTAGAACTTGACAGAGGCGCAAACATACGCCATATAATCCCAATAAAAGAATCATACACCTAGAAGTTTTTTCGGTAAGCAATAAATTGCACCTTCAAACATTAGCTTATGGGAAAGTGGAGAAGGGAGCACATGAGGCATGAATAGAAAAATAATGCCGCAAATAATGCTAATGCTCCTCATAATAACGTTAATCAGTCTAGCATTTAACATAGGAACAGTTCTCGCCCAACAAACAATTTACATACGCTCAGACGGCTCAGTTGACCCTTCAACGGCGCCAATCAGCCGCTCTGGAAACGTTTACACCGTCACAGCAAACATTTACGAATCAATCGTGATAGAAAGAGACAGCATAATAATAAATGGAAATAACTACCTGCTTCAAGGCTCACCTCCAAGCTACGGGTTCACCTTAGCCAGCCGAAACAACGTAACCATAAGAAACGTGTTCATCACAGGATTCCGCTACGGCATATATCTAAAATCCTCAACAAACAACACCATAGAACGAAGCGCCTTAGCAAACAGCGACAGAGGAGGCATCTGGCTGGAGACCTCAACCGGAAACACCATAGCCAACAACGCCATAGCAAACAACTACTGCGGAATCCTACTCACATGGTCCAACAACACCAACACAATCACAAACAACACAATAGGAAACAACCCCTTCGGCATATGGCTCATAGTCTCAATCAACAACATCATCGGAGACAACACAATCGCCAACAACACCCTAGGAGGCATATACCTAGACCGATCTACCAACAACCAAATCAACCACAACAACCTCATAAACAACACACCACAAACAGTAAGCTCCGAATCCACAAACACATGGGATAATGGCTACCCAAGCGGCGGCAATTACTGGAACGACTATTCGGGCATTGACTCCAACCATGATGGCATCGGTGACACGCCCTACGTCATCGACGAAAACAACACAGACAGATACCCACTCATGAACCCTCGCTGGACACATGACCTCGCAGTAACGAACACGATAATCTCAAAAACAGTTATAGGGCAAGGATACTCGGCAACTGTAAACATCACCGTCCAAAACCAAGGAAGCCAAACCCAAATCTTCAACATAACCCTGTACGCCAACACAAGCATAATCCAAACACTCCAGCTCTACCTACTGAGCGGAAACACAACCACAACAACAATCACGTGGAACACAACGGGTTGGACAAAAGGCACCTACACTCTCAAAGCCACGGTCACAATAATCCCAGCCGAGACCGATACGGCTGATAACACGTTCACTTATGGTATTGTCAAAGTCACGGTTCCAGGCGACGTTGACGGCGACAGAGACATAGATATCTACGACATAGTCAAAATAGCCTCAGCGTACGGCGCCAAAAGAGGAGAGTCACGATACGACGCTAATTCAGACATAGACGGCAACGGTGAAATAAACATTTACGACGTGGTGATAGCCACATCCCGATACGGATACAAAGAGTAATAGGTTCAACGAGGAGGCTACTCAAAAAAGAGAGGTTAGAAATTGAAAAAGAAAACAACAACAGCAATAGCGATCAGCTGGCTCTTAATAAGCCTCGGGTTCTTAGCCTTCAACATGCACCATGCTAAGACGGAAACTACAACAATAACTGTTCCGGATGACTACCCAACAATCCAGGAAGCCATAAACGCGGCAAACCTGGGAGACACAATATATGTAAGAGCAGGAACATACGTGGAAAACATATTTATAAACAAAACAGTGGCGCTCATTGGAGAAGACAAGTATCTCACAACAATAGATGGCAACATGCAGGAAACAACCATTCAAATAGTGGCAAATGGCGTATCCATCCGTGAATTCACAATAAGAAACAGCACACACGCATGGCCAGAAGGCGGCCTCGTCATAAGTAACGTCACTGACTGCAACGTTTCAAACATAATCATAACAGACAACTGGGTAGGACTTTGGCTGGAGGACTCCTCAAACAACAATATGTCAAACATTACAATTGCAAACAACAGATACCCATCGTGGCTTGTCCGCTCAGACAACAACACGTTTAGAGATATCATAATTGCAAACAATACAAAATACGGAGTTTGGCTGGAGGACTCTTCAAACAACAGTCTATCTAGCACAACAATAACAAACAACGAAGTAGGCATACAACTCGAAAGAGCATACAACAACACTATGTATGACAATGGATTAATCAACAACACGTATCAAGTGATTAGTCTTCAGTCTGTGAACGCTTGGGATGCTGGTTATCCTTCTGGTGGTAATTACTGGAGTGATTATGCTGGTGTGGATTTGAAAAGTGGTCCAAGCCAGGATATGCCTGGCAGCGACGGCATAGGCGATACGCAGTACGTTATTGACGAAAACAACACAGACAGATACCCACTCATGAACCCTTCCGCAATCCACGACATCGCCATTACAAACATGACTCTATCCAAAACTGTCGTTGGTCAAGGCTTTAACCTTTATATAAACGTTCAAGCAGTAAACAAAGGCAACCGTATAGAAACCGTAAATATCACAGTATACATCAACTCCACCATAATTGCACAAACGGTAAACCTCACAATCGGAACGACCACCATCACCTTTACAATGAACACCACGAACCTCGCCAAAGGCAATTACACTATAACCGCTTACGCTAGTCCGGTTCTAGGCGAAAACAACACGAATGACAACACATTCACATATGATGGCTCAATCATAATTACAGTTTCAGGCGATGTTGATGGCGACAGAGACATAGACATCTACGACATAGTAAGGCTAGCCTCAATCTACGGCGCCAAAAGAGGCGAACCACGCTTCAACCCTAACTGCGACATAGACGGCAACGATGAAATAAACATTTACGACGTGGTAATAGCCACATCACGCTACGGCTATAACGGATCATAAACGCTGCATTTTTCTCTGCCTTAACGTACAGGCGCGCTAGCGTGTTGCTAAATTCGCTTTTTTGGGCGTGATAGGGCTGAATGGCTTGTCTTACAGCACTTTTTGCGGCTCAAGTCACCGTCACCACCAATAGGCCAAGCAAACCCAAAAGAATGGAACACTTCACACACGAATTTAGGAACGAGCATGCGCGCTAGTAATTCACACTCATTATTTGATTGAATTAATTCGGAAACCATTCTTGAAGGATTTCTTTGAAAACAGAAATTAAATAGTCTTGGATTTTCCGTCCTTTGGGTTTGCGCCTGCTTCGTTGGCTAGTCTGTCTAGTTGGTCGAGTTGAGCGTGGATTTCTCGTTCGTCAAGGTTGGAAGCGACGCTGTTCATGATTTGTGCAACGCAGGCACCGACACTGGCCCACTTCCGCCGCTGGTCGAAGCTTATCGGAACCATTTTTCCATCGCTTCTTTGATGTTTTACTTCGCCTCTAGCGACTCGTGCTGCTACTCTGAAGATTTCCTCGAGGTTCTTAAGTGTCGTCTTCCGGAGCTTCTGAGTGTTAGCTTTAACTTGCTTTCTTGTTGTTTCAATCCGCCGTGAAACAAATCTATTGACGGAAACTTTAACCAATAGATGAGACCCCCTATATTTTCCCGTAACCGATCAACCTTCTCGTTAAGACTACAAAACTATGTCTGGTCAGATCGCATCGCACACGCGTGCGCCGATCTTGGTGGCCAACTTATTTAAGAGTATTAAATTTCTTTTGAAAGTTTGAGGAATTCTTCCCTCGTCAAGCCTGCTTCAGCTATGATTTCCATCAGTAAACCTTTTTTTATCTCTTTATGTTTTGGAACTGGCACGACGTATTCGTCTTTGATGAGGATTAGATGGCTTCCTTTTTGTCTAGCAACTTGGAAGCCCGCTTTTGCGAGGACTTTAACGACTTCACGCCAAGAGAGCAGAGGGAGCCTCGACAACTACCTCAACCTTTTCTCCTCTAATCTTGCCATGAAGAAGCTTTGCTTTAGCTTCCAAATAGCCCTCTATAGCTTCCTTGACGTTTTTTAAGGCTTCCTCCCTTGTTTCGCCTTGAGTGGCTACTGGAAGCTCCAGACACTTAACTACGAAGCCGCCCTCCTCAGCAGGCTCCAAAACAACCGTGAACCTACGGGTAACCATAAAACCGCCAGCAATACAATATCTGCGACATCTATATGAGCCTATCTTCAATCTTAACGAAGGGTTTGTTTGTCGAAACAGCATAACCAACCGCTTGCAAGTTTTAAAGGAGTGGAGTAGTGGAAGAATAGCGCGCATGTGTGTTCCTAAATTCCCCTTCTTGAGTGTGATAGGGCTGAATGGCTTGTCTTACAGCACTTTTTGCGGCTCAAGTCACCGTCACCACCAATAGGCCAAGCAAACCCAAAAGAATGGAACACTTCACACACGAATTTAGGAACGAGCATGCGCGCTAGGAAGCAAAAACCAAAGGCTCCGCACGTCAACGAACTATAGAAAACATTTACTCACTTGAAGTTCATTCAGCTTATATCAAGGAATCTCAATTATCTTACCATCGAGTAGAAAGGAGAATCTGCGAAAATGAACAAAGGTAAAATCATAGCAGTTTCGATCGTTTCAATATTGCTCTTAAGTTTAGGCGCATTCATCAACACTGTTACCAGCCAATCAACAACTGTCAAGGTGGACCCGCCACTCACAGAGTACTACGTAAAAGCGACCGGAAAAGAGTTTACAGTAGCTGTGAAAATATTGGATGTAGTGAACCTTTACGGTTTTGACCTGAAGTTTAGGTGGAACACAACATACCTCGACTACGTCAGCCACTCTGTCCACGTGCCCAGAGACACTTACCTCGACGGTGTCCTCTGGAACGGAATAATGCCACTTGCCGATGAGGTTAACGCTTCTGCAGGCACCTACTGGATCGGCTACTCCTCCATCGCTCCGGCACCTACGTTCAATGGTACTGGCACAGTCTTCACTATGACATTTAAGGTAATATATCACCCAGTACAACCTGAGCCAGACGCAAACATAACACTGGAACTTTACTCAACAGACCTCGTAGCGAAGGGCGGCGACCCAATAACTCACACAAAGGAAGACGGCACAGTAATACTGTATTCGCTTCCGCCTATATCAACAATGTTAGATGTGCAGCCGCTCATATTCCGCAAATCCCAAGGCGCCTCTTTCAACATTAACGTATCAGTGGAAGACGTCGTAGATCTATACGCGTTTGACATTAGCCTCTACTATAACACAACCCTGCTTGACGCCTTAACCATAGCTGAAGGGCCATTCCTCAAGTCGGTCGGATCCACAATAGCAATCATGACTGAAGTAAACGATACAGTCGGACGAGTGCGCTATGGCCTATCGCTCATGGGCGCACCATCAGGCGTCAACGGAAGCGGAACACTCTTCACAATAACGTTCCTATCCTCCACTGAAGCAACAGGTCCATCGCCTCTCAGTCTGAATGACACTGAGCTTTCAAATTATGATGCCCAACCAATTGACCACGCCGTGCTAGATGGCTCGGTCACAATACTATTGGTGGAAACACTCACCCACATGGTTGAGGTGGGAGGGGTCCCGTACTACATTACTACAGCCAGCAGTTCCGCAATAACAGACTTCACGTATAACGATACCCAAAAGCTCATCAGCTTCAACGCAACAGGACCATTGGACATTCCCGGCTTCACCAATATCACCGTACCGAAAGCTTTGTTGTCTCTACCAACAAGCGACACTTTCATCGTGCTACTTGACGGCAATGCAATATACCACACTAGAGCGGAAAATACAACCCACTACCTCCTATGCCTCACATACTCTCACAGCATTCATAAGATTGAGATTAAACGTACACTCATCGGCGACTTGAACGGCGACCGAAACGTAAACATATTCGACGTCGTCATCGTAGCCACAGCCTACGACGCCACTCCGGCTGACGCGCGTTGGAACCCCTTAGCGGATCTTGCATCGCCATGGAACAAAATCAGCATATTCGACGTCGTCATGGTCACCAGAGTCTACGGCAAAACTTGGACGCCATAAAATCCAACACCCCCACTTTTTCAAACCTAAAGCCATTAAATAACCCAATACCCAGTGAGAACAACACAAAATAGATATTGCAACCCATAAACAAACAACAGTGAAGGAGACTGAATGCTTGCGCCTGCTAAGCGGTAAACTAGTTGCGGTTATTTTGGCAATCACAATTGTAGCCACGATAATAACGGCACCATTCGCCTTAAGCCCCACAACTTCAACCGAAACAGTTGTCAAAGTGGAATCATCGCTAATTGAGTTAGGCAATCCCGCTGGAGACCCAATTCCAATACCTAGAACCCAATTCACGGTAACTGTAAAAATCTACAATGTGACCAACCTTTACGGTTTTGACCTGAAGTTTAGGTGGAACACAACATACCTCGACTACGTGAGCCACTCTGTCCACGTGCCCAGAGACACTTACCTCGACGGTGTCCTCTGGAACCCAATACTTCCTCTAGCAGACGAAGTTAACTCAACAGCAGGAACCTACTGGATCGCCCACTCCTCAATGGCTCCAGCACCATCCTTCAACGGCACAGGCACAGTCTTCACGATCACATTCAAAGTTGCAAAACAGCCTTACGACTATGAAACAGGCGCACCTACTATAAATCCTATTGACATATTCTTGGACATCCCCTCAACAGACTTAGCTCCAAGAACAGAGGGTCCAATAGTGCCTATTCCGCACACCACCGAACCTGCCACTGTCAGAATATGGGAAAAACGCTCCGAATTACCTGCCGAACCAACATTGAGGGTCGAGCCTGCAGAAGTTGAGAACATGCCTAGGTTCAAAGCTTTCGACATCAACGTCTGGATAATTGGCATAGACTCGCAATACGATATTCAAAGCTTCAACATCACGCTAAACTTCAACTCCACACTCATAGAGGCAACTGGCATCACCGAAGGATCATGGCCGAAAAACTACGCTAACGACACAATGGAAATCCTAAAGCAAATAAACAACACTACGGGAACTGCAACCTACGCCGTTGAACTTGTTCCTCCTAAAAACCCAGATCCACCACCAGCCGGCACATTGTTCACAGTTACATTCCACGTCATCTACGAGTCACTAACGTATTCTCCACCGACTTGCGAGATCACGTTAGGTCCAACAGAAATCTTCGACAGAAATATGGGGGCGATTCCGCACATAACTGAAAATGGCACATACACCGCCTATAGATCTCCACCCATAGCAAAATTCACGTGGACTCCAAAAGACAACATTTTGCTTCGAGGTCAAGCCATAACGTTCAACGCCTCGGAAAGCTATCACTCGTCAGGCATAAAGCTGTATGCATGGGACTTCGGAGACAACAACAAAACAACAGTGGAAACCCCAATCGTAACCCACATCTACAAAGCAACCGGCACAGTAACAGTAGTTCTGAACGTGACAGACCATGGAAACTTTTGGGACACAACAAGCGCCATGCTTTACATAATCGAACCACAAATTGCTCCAGCAATGTCTGTTACCAACCCGCTGACTGGAAACAGTGACTTCATATTTTACACAAGCACCACTTCACTTGGTTCCCGCTTCAACGCGACGCTATGGGTCTACAATGTGGCAAACCTCTACGCTTATCAAATTTACCTAGACTACAATTCAACTCTTCTAAGAGCCGTCAGAGCATGGCTGCCTACGTGGGATCCGCAATGGGTCTTCTACGACAAAACCACAATTGCGCCTCCGCCGTCTTTTGGACCTAGTTACGTGCGAATTGGCGACGCCATTACGAGCATGTATCAAACGTTTAGTGGCACAGGAATGCTGAGCATAGTTGAATTTGAAATCATCTACTCCCCGCCTACTGAAAAGATGTCTTGCACTTTAGACATCAACAATACGGATACACTTCTTTTGGACCCAACTGCAAATGAGATTTCATCGGCCAAGAAAGATGGGCTTTATGAATATATCCAGCCGGTAGAAATAGTGCCATACGTTGTGGCAGGAATAACAATAACAATAGCAATCATAGTCGCAGTGGCAATATACCTTGTAAAGATTAGAAAGCGCAAGTAACTGAACCGTCCACTTTCTTCTTAGAATTGCGCTACACCGGCAGCTGGCACACCTAGACTTCTTTAAGCTTCTCAAACGACCAAGCGTACACAAACCTGCTAAGAACTTTGCCTTGTGGAAAGATACCACTCACTTGCCGTGCATTGCCTTTATATTTTTGCGTGTTTACATAAATGATAGTGTGCCTTGTTGCTGAACGAAAGGGGAAAAGCAAAGGTGTATATGAAAAAGATCATTGTTATGCTCCTAATTTCTGCCTTGCTCTTAATTTTAGGCTTAGCTGTCAAACCAGTAGTCAGTGGTGCCACGCTTGTTAAGGTAGATCCATCCTTGACAGAGTATCACGAGGACGCTACTGGCCAACAGTTCACGGTCGCCGTAAAAATCGTCGACGTTACAAACCTTTACGGCTTCGACATAAAGTTTAGGTGGAACACAACATACCTCGACTACGTAAGCTACTCTATCCTCGTTCCAAACGACACATATCCAGGCGGCGTGTTATGGAACCCAATTGTCTTTGCAATGAACGACGTTAACACTACTGCTGGAACCTACTGGACCGCCTACTCATCGAGGTACCCTGCACCCACATTCAACGGTTCAGGCACGGTCTTCACTATGACATTTAAGGTAAAACATCACCCTGTGCAACCTGAGCCAGACGCGAACATAACACTGGAACTTTACTCAACAGACCTATCAGCTCCTGGCGGTAGTAGCATACCTCACACCACACAGGACGGCACAGTAATACTACATGCCTTAACGGCTCACCATGATGTAGCAGTCACAGATGTCAAACCGTCAAAAACAGTTATAGGACAAGGATCCACATGCAACATCAGCATCACAGTCACTAATCAAGGCGGCTTCACAGAAACCTCCAACGTAACCGTCTACGCCAACACAACAGCGACCGCTACGCCTATTAACGTTACCTTACCAAGCGGAAACTCCATGACCATAACCTTCACTTGGAACACTACCGGCTTTGCCAAGGGCAATTACACCATAAGCGCCGTTGCGGACACTGTTCAAGGGGAAACAAACACAACTAACAACACCTACACCGATGGCTTGGTCTTGGTGACGATCATAGGCGACGTCGACGGCAACGGCAACGTTAACGTTCTAGACGCCATCGACGTTTCGAACTCGTTCGGCAAAAGCACGGGACAAGCTGGCTTCAACGCCAACGCCGACTTCGACGACAACGACGTAATCAACATCTTAGACGCAATAACCCTCGCAAACAACTTCGGACAACACTACCCATAACCCACTCTCTCTGAAGCCGTAGTATCCCCGTCATTTTCCTCTCGATCGATCTAGGCGAAACAGACACGTCAGACAACACGTTAGCTGACGGTCGCATAGCCCTGACTATTCCAGGCGATCTCAACGGAGACAGCAAGACAAGAGCAACTGGTGATTCCTATTCTTTCATTCTAATTCCACAAGCATATGGCATAACAATCTGAAAACCGACGTTGAAGAAACAGTCCAAACCGTAAACAACCCCGATGCAACCCCCATACAAGCGCGCATAACGCAATTTCCTGCACGCGAGAACTGGACGCGAGAAAAATCAGATTGAGAGAGACAATTTTGAAATACGTCAAGAAGTATTCTACTAGTGTTTGGGGGAAGAAGTTTATGTCTCATTGGACAGAAGACCTTTTCGTGAATCATCCTGAACTCTTTGTTAAAGCCCTAGAAGAACGCGTTTCGATTGCACGCGACGAGGTTGACCTTTTTCTGAAATATCTTGGTGAGGAGGGATTCAAGCCTCGAAGAATCTTGGATCTTAACTGTGGCAGCGGTAGACATTCAATCGAGCTTGGAAAAAGAGGTATAGCGCGCGCGCTATGGGAAAAACAAATTCTAGGAAATGTCGAAGATTCAAACGCGCTGGAAGAAGATTTAGAAAGGACTTCGACGTAGTCTAAATGCCACGGTTCATCAATTGAGTAACGTCGATGAATATTCCGCAGTTTTGACACTCTACTAGTAATCGAGAACATAATTCCATAACCCATAAAAACGGCGCACTAGATGCTTAAGAGATGATGCAACATGAAGTCTAGACATTTACCTTTTATCTTGCTCAGCCTGTTGCTTGCAACCTCACTATCATCTTTAGTCTCTAGACGGGCATCAGCCTCAGGCTATACAGACGTCACTGTTTTCCAAGCAAAAGCCATGATAGACACAAACCCTTCCTTGGTGATACTAGATGTTAGAAACGACAGCGAATACGTAACGGGACACATCAGAAACGCCAAGCTTATCCCACTTTTCCAACTCAACACCAGCCTGAATCAATTGAACCCGGCTGACACGATCCTTGTCTACTGTGGGGCAGGAGGCAGAAGCGCCTCGGCCAGCCAAATCCTCGCCTCAAACGGTTTCACTCACATCTACAACATGCTCGGAGGAATAACAGACTGGACGCGTGAGCAATACCCAACATACATCAAATACACTTCTATTCAGGAAGCCATAAACAATGCAACCGGCGGAAATACACTCTACGTCAGCCAAGGATTCTACTCTGAACACCTGTCGGTGAACAAGTCCTTAGCCTTAATCGGAGAAAACAAGGACACAACGATAGTCGACGGAACAACGAATGGTACGGTCTTCTACGTCAACGCTGACAATGTCACAATCAGTGACTTCAAAATCCAATACGCTGGATGCGCGTGCGCAGGATACTGCGGAATAAATGTAGAAAGCCACCGTCAAAACATCAACATAACAAGCAACAACATCTTCTCCGTTGGGTTCGGAGTCCAAATGGACAAAGCACAAAACGTCGTCATAACCCACAACAACATAACATATTGCAACGACTTCTGCATGGTCGTGCACGACTCAACAGAAGTCTCAGTTCTTGAAAACAACATAGCAAACAACCTGTACGGAATAAATGTCGAAAACTCGACTCAAACCACCTTCTCCAACAACAACATAACAAACAGCCACGATGGAATTTCACTGACAGAATCAGACAATAACACAATCACCTGCAACACCATCGCCTCAAACGGCATGGACGGAATCTACCTCTCACAATCCAACAACAACATTATCTATCACAACAGCTTCCAAGCAAATGCCCGCCAAGTTACAACCCACAACTCAATCAACATCTGGGACAACGGATTTGAAGGAAACTACTGGAGCAATTACACAGGCACAGACACTGACAACAACGGAATCGGCGACACGTCACACCCTATAGACTCACAAAACATAGACAACTACCCTCTGATCGGCACGTTCTCCAGTTATCACACTCCCCTGAACCAAGACGTGAACTTAGTGTCAAACTCGACTATAGACAACTTCGAAATCGTAGCGCCTAACAGCATCTTGCTTCAAGTCTCAAGCACAACCGCGAACCAAACAACAGGCTTCTGCAGAATGAGCATCCCACACGCTCTGATTGACCCAGCTAACGGTTCGATTCAAGTTATCATCGACAACGGTCAGACGCAGGTGCTGTCCGTCAACACCACGTTATACGATAATGGAACATACAGATGGATATACTTCACCTATCAACACTCAACACATCAAATACTGATCGTTCCAGAGTATCCACTCTCACTGATCTTGCCGCTACTCATAGCAGCAACAGCAATGGCAACTGGAGCCCACAAAAAACGCCGCATCAGAATGTGTTAATCACCGAAAAGAACATGTTTTTTCTTTCTCGATTTTTTCCAATACCTTGAAAACCTCAGAAAGCTTGCTGATCTCAAACTTCGGAGTGCTCCTAGAAGATTCCGGCTCTTGCGTTCTGTTTTCCCCTCTTCTGATTCGAACAGACGTCACCTTTGCCTTGTTCGCACACAGTATATCAGGTTCCGGTCTGTTGCCAACAAAAATCGTCTGCTCAGGCTTTCCCTTCAGGCCCTTCAACACTGACTTGATCAGTTCAGGAGTGAATGCCTCAGCGCCAACCTCCTCCGACGTGAGAACACAATCAAACAAATGTTGAATGCCCAACTGTATAAGTTTCTGCCACTGTTTGACAGCCCGCCCTTCAGAGACTACGCCTATCTTGTAGCCTTTTTCTCGCAGCTTCAACAGCGTGGGAAACGTGTCAGCATAAGGCTTCAAATAAGTCGAACTTGTCTCTCGGTACGCACCTACGCCCGCGGCAATTACTCGTGGATTCCACTTCAGACCAAGCCGCTCCAACAGAATGTCAAAATGCTTGTTATAGTCCGCCCCACATTCCTTGACTACGGTTTGAAGAACGCGGTATGTTGTCTCTACCTCGGTCGGCAGTCCAGCCTCAATCATCGCTTTTATGGCATTCAATCTAGCAGTACTCTTTTGCAGAGACGCATCAAACAGCACGTCATCAATCCCAAACAACACACATTCAACTTTCATTCTACTTCACCACTTTCGTAAGCTTCTCAGGCTTGTCCGGATTCAACCCTCTTGCCACTGAACTATAATACGCAAATAACTGCAACGGAATAATGTAGATCAGTGAAGAAAAGACTTTTGGAAAACCGCTTGGAACACGAATCAACTCGCTTGATGCTTCCTTCAACTGTCCATTCTTCCTGTCAAAAACAGAAAACACAGATGCACCGAACCTTCTCACACTTTTGATCTCCTGCAACGCATTTTCTACCTGATCTTCGGTGAGAAGGAAAAACAGAGAAGTCTTCTGGTCAACAAGTTGTATCGGACCATGTAGAAACTCTCTGCTGGCAAAGCCTTCAGCAAAAATGTTGCAAGCCTCTTTCAGCTTGAGCGCGCCTTCCAAAGCCGTCGAATAGTTCGGCCCACTGCCCAGAAGAAAGAAAAAGTTCTGATGACTGTACCTGTCCGCCAACTGCTTAACCGGCGCATTCACCGAATCAATTGTCTCCCGAATAATCTTCGGTGCATTGAACAACTGTCTCTTCAGCCGGGCACCATCCGACCTTCCAGTTTCTTCTTTTTCCGCAAGCTGCGCAGAAAGCGAAAACAACGCCATCAACTGAGCAATATGGCTTTTGGTGGCCGTGATCGCAAGCTCCTTACCCGCCTTAGTCAGTACAGCGTACTGAGCCATTTTCATGAGAGAACTGCCTTCGGTGTTTGTAACAGCCAACACGTCGATGCCCTTGCTTTGAGCCCCCTTCGCAGCCGCAAGAACATCCGAGCTCTCACCTGACTGAGAGACGGCGATAAGCAACGACTTTCTCGTCGGCTTAGACGGAATCCACGATGCAAACTCCGATGCCGGAATCAGGCTGGTGATACGCCGTGTCAACGCGGAAACAGCATATTGAGCTGCCAGCCCAGCATGATAGCTTGTTCCGCTGCCGGTGATGTAAACCATCTCGTACTGCTTAGAACCAATCTCGCTTGCAACTTCTTCAACTTGTTTGAAGCCTTTGGTAAGAAAAGCCTCAGTTACCTTAGGTTCCTCGAATATTTCCTCAATCATTTTGTGATGGAACTTCAATGTTGCTCCCGTTATCTTGACTGAAACTGAAGCATCTAGCACTGTCTCTAGTCTCGCAGCTTTTCAGCGTTGTTGGCAACTTTTTCCAGAGCTGTGACAACATCTTTCAAGTCTTTTTCGGTAAGCGTTTGGTACACCGGTAAGAGAAGGTCTTGTGAAGAAAGCTTCTCTGCTTTCGGACACAACCCTTTCTTGTAGACAGTTTGTTCCTTGTACCAAGGGGATTCAAATGGAAATTTGGTGTCACCGTATCCCTGCTTCTTCCTGAAAAACACCTGAAGGTGAACAGGTATCGGACAGTACCCCTCGCCGTTGACCCCTTCCGCGAGCAAAGCTTTCCTGAACCTGTCACGAGTAACGCCGAGCTCTTCGTCGTCGACAAGGGCTCCGTAAACCCAGTAAACATGCTTAACATCTTTTTGCACAAACGCAGGCCTCAAGCCTCTTATCCTCTTGATGCGCTTCGTAAGATAGTCCGCGTTTTTCCGCCGTTTTTCTATAAACTTGTCCAACCTGCGCAGCTGAACCAGACCCATTGCGGCTTGCAACGCCGTCATCCTGTAATTGTAACCGATGCACGTGTACACGTTGTGGGCTGGAACATCAGGGTATGGAGAAACTTCTACACGGCCATGGTTTGCTATGGATCGGGCCTTCTTCGCCAGTTCCCCATCGTTAGTAATCATCATTCCCCCTTCCCCGCCAGTCGTCATGTGCTTGTTGAGGTAGAAACTGAAACAACTACAATCTCCAAAACTGCCCACTTTCTTTCCCTTATACTCCGCACCATTTGCCTGAGCGCAATCCTCAACGACAGCAAGCTTGTGGCGTTTGGCAACCTCCGTTATAGCCTCCATGTCGGCGGGTTGCCCAAGAATGTGAACAGGGACAACAGCCCCAGTCTTCTTAGTAACAGTCTTTTCCAAATCCTCGGGGTCAAGAGTATAGGTCGCAGGGTCAACATCAGCAAACACTGGAACACAATTCTGATGCAAAACCGCGTTCGCAGTAGCCATAAACGTGTAAGGCGGAAGAATCACACTCTTGCTCGGGCCTAACCCAGCGGCTGCAAGTGCCACGTGAAGAGCGGTCGTCCCGGAACTCACCGCTACAGCATGATCAACACCGTAATACTTGGCAAAAGCTTGCTCAAACTCACTCACCTTCTCGCTCGCCAGTTGAGAAAGCTTCCCAGAACTCAAAACCTGCATCACAGCGTCCATTTCCTCTTTCCCAAGATCGGCCGCTGTTGGAACAAAATTCAAAACATCTTTCCTAACAGGCTTCCCGCCTTCTTCGGCGAGTTTCTCCCTCATCTGAACCACTTTTGACAATTAAACCTGACAGCTATTAGCTTTTTCCATGAAACAGTGGTGGAAATCAGAGAAATCAAGCTATTTTGAGAAGTGACAGCAGCTCTGAAACCTTCCTTATCGTCACCTTTGGCCTCATACTTTTGTCGAACCGCGGTTCTTTGCGCTTTCTTTTAACCAGCCTGACTGAGACAAGCCTCGCTGCGTTTGCTCCCAGAACATCAACTTCAGAAGAGTCACCAACGTAAACAGCCTCTTCAGGCTTAACGCCCAGCTCCTTCAGCGCCAACTCGAAGATTTTCGGATCAGGCTTCTCAAACCCAACTTCCTCTGAAATGACAACGGTATGAAAGAAATGCTGAAGGCCAAGCCGGATTATCTTTTCCCACTGCTTAACAGACCTACCGTTTGAGACTATCCCGATCTTGCAGTCTTTATCTCTCAAAGCAATTAACGTTGGAATAACGTCTGGATCAGGCTTCAGATAAGCAAGCTTCGTGTCATGATAAGCAACAATGCCGGCAGCAATAATCTTTGGATCTCGCGTGTAACCCAAAGCTTCCAGTAGCCTGTCAAAATGCTGGTCATAATTAGCCCCGTATTTCTCCACGATTTTCAGCAGAAGCCTGTAGCCCTTCTGCACATTGCGGATAGGCAACCCGGACTCCATCATCGCCTTAACCGCGTTCACCCTCGACATCTTCGCAAGCGTTGCAGTGTCAAACAAAGTGTCGTCAATGTCGAAAAGTACAGCCTTGATGCCCCTTAACCTTCTCAACATCAAAACCCCATCTACGTTCGAGCCAAGTCTATTCTGTTCGTGGATTGTTTTTCAAACAGCAACAGTTTATCCTCTGCGAAGCTGATCGATATTTCCTCTCCAACCCTCAAGGGCTTAAGAAGCCGCGTGTTCGCCGTCAACAAAACCCCTTTCACGTTAAGCAGCAAAATCGCCTCATGCCCAAGTGGCTCCACAACTTCTACTTTAGCAGCTGCGCTCTTCCGAGTTTTCTCCTCTTCTACAAGAATGTGTTCTGGCCTTATGCCTAAAATAAGTTCCTTTGAAGGAATGTTCACTGCAACATCAGTAGGAATGGCTAAAGAGCAGACGCTGAAGCTGGCGAGATACTCTCCTTCCTTCTTAACAAGCTCTCCTTCAACAGTGTTCATGGCTGGGCTGCCGATGAAACCCCCGACGAAAAGGTTCACCGGCTTCTCGTAAACGTCAAATGGACTTCCAAGCTGCTGCAGTAAACCCTTGTTCATTATCGCGATTCTATCCGAAAGCGTCATAGCTTCTTCCTGATCATGCGTTACGTAAATGGTCGTGACTTTCAGCTCATGGTGCAGTTTTTTGAGCTCTGTCCGCATCTGCACTCTCAGCTTTGCGTCCAAGTTGCTCAGCGGCTCATCCATCAAGAACAATGTAGGCTCTCTCACAAGAGCCCGTGCCAAAGCGACCCGTTGCTGTTGTCCTCCGCTGATTTGACGCGGTTTCCTCTCGAGTAACCCTTCGATGCCGACCAAGCGTGCTATTTCATGCACTTTTGAGTCAACCTGCTGCTTTGAAGTTTTCCTGACTCTGAGAGGAAACGCAATGTTGTCAAACACTTTCATGTAAGGATACAAAGCATAGTTCTGGAAAACCATCGCTACGTTTCTGTCTCTAGGCGACAAGTTGTTAACCAATTTGTCGCCGATGTAAATGTTGCCGCTGTCAGGCTTTTCTAACCCGGCTATGAGCCGCAAAGTCGTGGTCTTTCCGCAGCCAGACGGACCTAAGAGGACAAGGAACTCTTCAGACTCTATGTTCAAGTTCAAATTATCTACTGCAACTACTTTTCCAAAATTCTTGTTAACGTTTTCAAGTCTTACTTCAACCATCCCTGTCACACACCTAGAACAAACGTCTTGGCAACGTATTTCTGAATGAAATAGCCCAAAGCAAAAACTGGAAGACTGAACAGAAGCGAACCTGCAGTTATGACGCCCCAAGGCACGCCATATAACCTCTGAAGCTGCATGGCTATCGCCACGGGAAGCGTTTGAGAAGCAGGAGTCCTAGTCACCGTCAAAGCAAACATAAATTCATTCCAAGAATCCAAGAAAGTAAGAATGGCAGTTGTTCCTAAACCAGGAAGCGCCAACCGCATCGCGATCAGCATCGCACGCAACCTTGAACAGCCGTCTACCATTGCGGCTTCTTCAAACGCCTTCGGAATCTCGTCAAAAAAAGACTTCATCAACCATATCGTGAAAGGCAGAGTTATGATGAGATGAGGCAAGATCACCCCTAGATGTGTATCTATTAGACCGAGGTTTGAGTCGATCAAGAAGATTGGCAGAACAAAAGCCACGTATGGAATCATCCTAGATATTATTACGAAACCTAAGAAGTAACGGCTTCCAGGAAACTTGTAGCGTGAAAGACCATAGGCTGCCAAACTGCCAAGCGCTAAACCAATAGCCAACGCGCCGCCAGTTATGACCGCACTATTGAAGAAGTGCTGCAAGAAAGGCATTACTTCAGACAGTCTCTCGTAGTTTTCAAGAGTCAACTGGCTAGGTATCAGTTGAGGCGGAATAGACAGTATTTTGTCCCGCGGTTTCACTGAGGTTGAGAAGATCCAGTAAAGAGGAAACAGCGCCCAAACCAAGGCAACGAGAAGAATGACATAAACGCCGACCTTGCTCAAGGTTTCTCCTCGCATAAGTCTACTTCCTCCTAGAGCTCCTTAAAATTATCACGACCATAACGGCCGACAGCATCAAAGTAATCATAGTGACAGCGGCGCCCCTGCCAAATTCAAAGAAAACAAATGCCACTTTGTAACCGAACGTCGGCAAAACCTCTGTAGCATACCCAGGACCGCCTCCAGTTATCACATAAACAATATCGAAAAGCTTCGTAAACGCATCTATCGTTCTAATCATCAAAGCAACAATCAACACGGCCTTCAACGATGGAAGCGTGATTCTCCAGAAGATATCCCACTGCGAAGCTCCATCTATCTTGGCTGCTTCATAAAGTTGAGTTGGCACCATCTGAATCCCAGCATATAGAATCAACATCATGAACGGAGTAGTAGTCCATACGTCGGCAATTATGATAGAATACATTGCATAGTTAACATCACTCATCCATCGTATAGGTTGTACACCGACAAAGCTCAACACGTAGTTGAGGGCACCATAATCATAGAAGTAAAGCCACTTCCAAGCCAACGCAGCGATCACAGGCGCCACAATCATAGGTAGAGCAAGCAATGTTATGAACACGTTTTTGCCCTTGATCTCCCTGTTCAGCAACAGTGCAAGCCCAAGACCCAAAAAGAATTCTGTCGGAACACTTATAATAGTGAAAAAAAGCGTGTTCCAAACAACAGTCTGAAAATCCTTGCTGAAAAAAAGTCGCGCATAGTTGTCAAACCCAACGTAGTATTTCGGTAAAGCTTCTTTGATGGGCCAATTTGAAAAGCTTAGATCGATATTGTATCCCAAAGGGTAGAAATAGACAAGCGCCAACACGGCCAGAGCAGGAGTTATCATCAGAATTCCGAGGATTTCCTCTCTGGTGAGAATGGGCTTCTTCACTTTGCGCATTAATCCACCAAATAGCAGGCAATCTGGTAGAAAGAAAATAAAAGAGGATTTAAGTTGTTCGGCTAGATGCCAAGTATTGATTTGATATCCCCGTATAGTGCATCCAGCTTGTCCTGCGCAATCGCATGTGCGTTGGTGTGTCCTGATGCTTGAAAATCGCTGAAAGCCTCGCCCAAACGTTTCATCATTGCCTCGTAGATTTCTGTTGCATGCGGATTCTTTATGACTGGCACGATTGGCTTGTGTCCGCCGTATGAGTTGACAATTATGTTTACCCAGTAGTTTGCTTTGACTTCAGGATCATTTGCCACATCTGACCTACATGGTGCCTTTGGAGTTGCCAGAGTTGTTCCCTTGCAGATTTCGAAGCTGCTGGTCCAGTTGACGAACTGCCAAACGTAGTCCTTCTTCGGAGAATTCTTCAGTATTGCGACGCCAAGCATGTCTGGCTGCTGCGGGAATATTCTCTCAGAAATGTTCCATGGATAGGAGGCATCTGGAAGCATGTTGTACATGTAAGACCATTGATCAGCCATCGCCAGCTGTTTCCCACCCGATGTACCCTGCATTATGGCCTGTTCAGCCTCGAACGTTCCGTCCTCAAGGACTGTGGGCTGAGCATATTGAGTAAGATTCAGCAAATACTCAAGAGCATAAACGCTGCCAGTTGAGTTGCAAGTAATTTGCCCAGTCGTGGTGTTGTAGATTCCACCGCCATAATACGCTGCAATCGGCGGATAAAACGTGTAGGCGCCAGAACCCATTTCAGACGTTGTCATTTGAAGATGTATCCCTATGTAACCTTGCTCAGTGAAGAACTTTGCAACATCCATCAATTTGTTAGGGTCAGTTGGCACAGCCAAAGGATATCCAAACTCAGCGTTGAAAGCCTGTTGAAGAGTGGCATTGGCGAACAGATCTGTTCTGTAAAAGTTCAACAAGGCCCCGTTCCATATAGAGGGAACGTAGTACAGGCTCCCGTTGAACTCAAGCATTTCAAGCTGATCTTGATAGAAGCTTTCACTTATCCACTCACTCTTCGGCTTGTACGTGTAGAGATCCACGAGTCCTCCTGTCGAGGCAAGCGTTGGAGCCTCCAGAACATAGATCACCGATCCGTCGATTGCCGGAGTGGGAGACAACATTTCAAGCATAAGTCTCTCAACTATGTGTGCCCTAGGGATGCTTAGGAAGTTCACTGTTATGCCGGTCTGAGTTTCAAACTCGGTGAGTTTGCTCTTAATAAAATCAAATTCCGGTCCTTCCGTCCAAGCAATGCTAATTACTTTTGCTGGAGGAGGATTTGATGTAGAGTACCACCAGTAAGTCGCGACGCCTGCTATGATTATAATGATCACTACGATTGCTGCCCATATCATCTTTGAAATTGCTTTCTTTTCAGACATTTTTTTCACTTTCCCTTTGCATCCTCGTTTTGTTTCACAGACGATTTAACTCTTACGGTATCAACGGAAAGATAAATAGCAGGGTGCTTCAAACAGTGCTGACGGGAACCGCCTTGAAAGCCATAGTTTTCCAAGCTCCAAACAAAATCGTCGTCAAAGAAGCTCCAAAGCCCAAGATAGGCAAAGACGACGTGCTTGTAAGAATGAAAGCCATTGCCATCTGCAATTCAACCGACATGCACTTCTTGAAAGGAGAAATCGAAGGCATCACATATCCACTTCCACCAGGCAAACCGGGACATGAATGCGCTGGAGAGATTGCTGAAGTAGGCAGCAACGTCAAAGACCTCAAAATAGGAGACCGAGTAGTTCCAGGCCCAGTGTATGCGTTACCCTGCAATCACTGCTATTACTGTATACAAGGAAAAGAAGAACTCTGCCAAAACCCAGGATTTGCAGATTATGCATATGCTGAATACCTAAAAATTCCCGCAAGATACTGCTACAAGATGCCTAAGAACGTGTCATACGAAGAGGCAGCGCTAATAGACCTTCTTGCGTGCACGCTCCATGGAGCCAAAAGAGCCAGCTTCTCCTACGGCGAAACAGCAGTCATCATCGGTCAAGGCCCAGCAGGATTACTCCTCACCCAACTAGCAAAACTCGCAGGCATAAGCAAAATAATCGCTGTTGACATCAGCGACTCAAGACTGGAATTCGCCAAAAAACTGGGAGCTGACGCAACTGTGAACTCTGCAAAAGAGAATTTAGTCGAAAAGGTTCTTGAATTGACGAACAAGAAAGGAGCCGACATTGCTGTAGACGCCGTTGGAAGGCCAGTCACCGCATCACAAGCAGTTGATGTGTTAAAACCTGCAGGACGCGCAATAATCTTCGGCTTCCACCTCAAATCAGCACAGATCAACATGGCAAGAGTCTTCGACAAAGAACTGGAAATAAAGGCAAGCTTCAGAACCGTCGGCGAACTGGACTATCGCACGTCGATGGATTTGGTTGCTAACGGAAAAATTGATTTGAAGTCGCTCATCACCCATCACATGCCACTGGAACAGCTCCGCCACGCGTTGGAGCTTATCGAGAAAGACCTGGAAGGAGTAGTAAAGGTAATACTAAGACCATAAACTTCCAAAGACAACCTGCACACATTGCACCTTCTGAATTAGTGTTTCTTTGTTGCTCCGGGCCTTTTCTGAGCATTTTTCCATACTGCCACAGACGAAATGCAGCAAGAAGCACGATAACCGCCACAGCTACCATCACAACGGAATAAGCGTATTGCCCTTGCCACAAGAAGAAAAAGAAGAAAAACACAAAAAGAAAAAAGAGCAAAACCGCCATTACGGCCAGAGAGAGGAGACGCACTTCAAAGTATTTGGTTACTTTTTCTTGGCTCAAAACCCCGCCTTCTTCTACTTTATTGCAAGTTAAGATGTGTACTCTACGGTATGTATTTCATAGCAGTTGCGACGGCTCCGTAGAGACCCACGTCGTCACCCAGACGAGTAATTACAATCTTTGGAACTCTGTTTACCGTGTAGTCTTCCACATATTTCCTGACCGGCGCCAAAATCATTCTCTTGTTTTTCAGAGTCACCGTGCCGCCAACCGTGATCAAAGACGGGTCATAAGCGCTTATCACGTTAGCGAAGCCTATAGCGTTTAGAACACCGAGTTCATTGACAAGTTTCAGAGAAAGACTGTCACGCTCCTTTGCTGTAGCGAACAGGTCGGCTGCAACCAGCTTTGACAAGTCGCCATCCACACGTTTGAGCAAAAGGCTTTCCTTCACAGCGTCTTCAGGCATTTCTTTAGCTCTCATCCTAACGAAGTTCGGAATGTTTCTGCCCGAACAGTAGCCTTCCCAGTGACCGGGTTTTCCACAGCCGCAAATCAGCTTTCCTTCAGAATCTATGACAAAATGCCCAACTTCATGCCCATTTCCATCTTTCCCCAAAAGCAAAGTACCATTAACAATTGCCCCGCAACCTATGCCAGTACCTATCGTTACGTAAACAAAGTTGTCCAATCCTTTTGCAGCACCGAACATGCTTTCACCAAGAGCCGCTCCAGCACAATCGTTGATCAAGCATGTCGGTATGCCAATTTCTTCAGTAATGGGTTTCGTCAGAGATACCATGTCAAAAGGAATGTTGGTGGGCTTAATGAGCACTCCTTCATCTTGTATCAACGGACCTGTTGCCGCTATGCCCACGCCTCTTATGGTTTTGACGCGGAAATCATGTTTGCTGCACAAGAAACGCGCAATCCTAGCTATTTGCTTACTAATTGCTTCAGCGCTGCTCTTGTCAACTTTCTCACCTATTCTCTCTACAAACTTGCCTTTCTCGTCAGAGAGGACAACTCTGACCCACGTGCCTCCTAGATCCACACCGATCCAGTGCCCAGCTTTCGACAATCTCTTCACCCACATAAAACAAGCAAAATCATTTTGAATCGGCTTTTGCAAGGTCTTTGGGACTCCAAGTTCCCTGTGCAACTTTTGGCACAAAATCTTTCAGACCGTCAGGTGGAAAACTCAGCTTCTTACCTTTCTCAGCAGCCATGTAACAAGTCATCATAAGCTTGACTATCAAAGCTCCATCTTTCCACGTCTCTCTCGGCATCTTGCTCTTGAGAAAACTCTCAACCATATGCCTGTCTTCGTCCATGTACCCGTAAGCATGAGTCTCGTCTGCAACAACAGGCATAAAACCTTGCTCCGCAGCCGCCTTCTCTATCATATCCTCAGCACCGGACGGCTTGATCTCCCTGCTGAAAAACACTTTCATCTCCGGACTCAAAGTGTCGACTTGCATATAATACTCAGGTCCCAGCATCTCGATAGTCACACGTTCAGAAGGAGCAAAGCTCCACGAAGCAGTAAGCTCTGACATGACCAAAGTTCCGTCTTTGGCTTTGTAGACTATGGTTCCTCTTCCCATGTCTTCAGCAGGCCTTTTTGAATAATCAACTTTCCCCTGAGTCATCTCTTTGAGCTGCTTCACGTATTTCGGCCTAGACCATTTAAGCGAGGCAATCTCCGCAGATACAGCGGCGGGCTTCAAGGCTTCTTTCGATTCGTCAGGAGCGGTCAACAAATACCGTGCCGCCTCTATGCTGTGACACAGCATGTCGTTCAATGCTCCTCCGCCCTGTCGTGAAGCATCCCAGAACCATGCCTCATGAGGCCCCCCATGCTCTTCGGAGCATCTGACCATATACGGACGACCTGCGACTGCAGCGCCTTTCGTCCACAATATGTCTCTGCCCCTAACGATCCAAGGCATGAACACCTGGTTCTCCAAATAACCGTGAAGCAAATCTGCTTTCTCAACCATGCTAAGAAGCTCCGTTGCTTCTTTGACGTTTCGACCTAGCGGTTTTTCGCACACCAACCCGATTATTTCAGACTTGCCTTGCAAGCATTCTTCAGTAATTGCTTTAACTACAGGAACTCTTGCGAAGTTAGGCACAGTTATATATATGGCGTTGATACTTGGGTCTGCAGCCATTTTCGCGGCGTCAGTGTACACTTTGGGTTTGCCCACGCCGAATTCTCTGCACAACGCGGCAGTCTTCTTGGCTCTTGCTTCGTCAATGTCACATATCGCCATGATGTCAGAGTTTCGAACTCCTCTCCAAGCTCGAACATGATGAGTATTGACTATCCAACCAGCACCAACAAATCCCACTCCAAGCTTGTCCATACAAATCAACAAACCATATTATACTGCTATACTTTTAACAGTTTTTTGCTTGGCTAATTCATTGTTTCAAGCAAGATTTCCGCGACATCAAGAACCTTCATTTCACATTTTTCAAGGCTGGTCAAACCTTCCTCCAACATCTGAGCACAGATCGGACACGCTACCGCAAGAATATCGGCACCAGTCTCACATGCCTGCTTTGCCCGCTGGGTCTGAAGACGTGGCTTATGCAGAGCCTCATACCAAACGCCGCCCCCGCCTCCTCCGCAACAATAAGAGTTGCGACGAGAACACCTCATCTCAACCATTTCGGCGCCTGTTGCTTTGATTACTTCGCGAGGCGCGTCAAAGACGCCGTTTATCCTTCCCAAATAACAAGGATCTTGGAAAACCACAGTCTTGCCAAGCCTTTTCCTAATTTTCAACTTTCCACTATGAACAAGCTCGGCCAAGGACTCGGTATAATGTTGCAATTTGACCTTTAGCTTAGACCATTCGTCCTCTAGATAAGCGGGATAATCATTCACAAAGGAATCATAATCATGTGGCGACACGCATACGATGTTCTTGACTCCATACTTCTTGAACAGTGCCAAATTCCGTTGGGCAAGTTCCTCAAACAAGCCCTCCTCACCCAGCCGCAAAGCATCGCTACCGCTGTCCTCTTCTTCATTGCCAAGCACGCAGAAATGAACGTTCGAAACATGAAGCACTCTGGCGATGGCTTGCACAATCTTCTGATCTCTCTGGTTATAGGAAGCAACCGAACCGGCATAAAGAAGAGTGTCACATTTCCCTTCTCCCGCCTTCTTCACGCGAAAATCAAGTTCTTTCAGAAACTCTTCACGCTTGTTTCTAGGCCTTCCTTCAGCGTTTCCATGCAATTGAATGTTCTGAAGAACTTGCCGGATAGCAGGCGGAGGGTTGCCCTTCTCAATTATTATGCCCCTCAAAGATTCGGCAATACCTAGAACATCGACCTTGTGGTCAGTGAACTTGTTATCGGGAAAAACATCCCAAGTATTCGGGTCAAGCGAAAGACAATGTTCCTGACAACTGCCGCACAAGGTACACGCGAATAGTATGTCCACAAACTCCGGCGACACGCTTTTCGGGTCAAGCTTACCTTCCAGAATTCCTCTCGCAATTATGTTTCTTCCCCTGGCCGTAAACGAATCAAAGCCACCAGTGTTCTCACGAATCGGACAAACAAGATCCGTCGTGTCCCTCGCCCTAACCATGCCCCTGCAGTAACCACATCTGGAACAGAGGTAAATCTCCCGCCTGAAGTTCTCAAGATTTCTTCCGCGTCTAGTCCGCGATTTCATTTCACGCCTCCTTGTCAAAATCGGGCGGAAGAGTCAATCCACCCGGGTTCATTATGTTGTTCGGGTCAACTGCCTTCTTCACGCTCAGCAGCAGCTTCCTGTAGACCGCATTCCTCATTATCGTGTATGGATACCAGATTTTGCCCAGCCAGTAGTTGCATCCCCCGTTCTTGCCTATCGAAAGCTCCGCATACTTGTCACAAAGCCGTTTCACTAGCTTGACTGTCTCCGGGTTGCCCTGATCGTAGTACATGGACGTTGAAACGTGTCCAGCATTCTTGTGCGCAATACTCACCGTGGAATGAGTAACATTGTGCTTCTTGAACTCCTCTTTGTGCTGATTCAGAAAGTTCAGGACAGCTTTCAAATCCATCAGTGCGTCTCCTGCAGGAATCATGTGACAGTTCCATTGCCACTGCCCTATTTTCGCTGCCCACCGGGGCAAGAGTTCAAACTTGTAATCCCAGTCGCCCTTCGCATACTTATCAGCGTCTAGGCTTTCGCCCCCTTGCTCTTTTGCGATTTGATGCAGCAGTTTTGCCCTAGCATCGACAAGCTCCTGCGTTTGGTCTTCGACAGCGAAAGTCAACATCGACACGTAGCCCTCATCGCACAATTCCGGCGAATTGACTTTCAAACCGTCTTCGGCAAACCATGCAACGTGGTCTGCCTCCCGCGTCTTCAACCATAGATAATAGCATTCCTGAGTCGACTCATAATCTCTAAAACCATAAGCCCCAAAAGCATTACCCACGGCCTCCGGGTACAAACGCAACGTCACTTCTGCTATCAACCCGAAGCAGCCACCGGAACCGACAAAAATTCCCGCCAAATCTGGTCCTATGCAGTAGCGGTAGAACTTCTTTGCACTCGGATTTACAGCTGAACCCGTTTCGAGGATTTCACCATCGGGCAAAACTACTTTGAGGTTCGTCAGGTCCTCGGCGACCACACCATATCTGGTACTGCCATACCCGTTGCTTTGGACAGCAACGCTTCCGCCGACTGTCGAACCGTAACCAGAATATGGACCCTTGTAACCCAGTCTCCAACCTTTCTCTTCCACCTCCTTGTTTAGTTTGCCCCAAGTTGCGCCTGCCTCGACAGTAACCGTCTGCGAAACCTCATCAATCTGCACCACATTATTCATGCGCGTAATGTCAATTAGGATTGAATCGGTGATTTTTGTTCCTCGACTTCCGCCGCCGTCTGTACCGCCACCTCTCACATAGATAGGCGTTTTTGTACTGTTCGCCAGCTGCAAAATTTTGGAAATTTCCTCAACGTTGCCTGGTCTCACAACAACAAGCGGAGGAGTTGGGTCGAGCACATCAAAAATGTTCGAATCCATTGAATAGCTCCAGCGAACATACTCATCGTCTGAGACATATTTGGATCCGACAATTTCCCTCAACTTAGAAGAGAGGTTTTTGCTCATTAATTTCCCTCGAAGTGATTTGTCCTGAGCCATGGCATTCGCTATTCTTATCTTTTGTCTATGGCGGAGAGAAATTCAAACATTTTCTCCTTTAAGCAAGCTGTTAAGAGTCGCTAGTTCAAGTTACGGTTTGATCCTTTTCTGGGTGTTTTCGCACAACTGACGTCCACTGCCTTGGCCAGTCGTTTGAACTCTTCATCAGTCATCCACTCGGTCTTCAAATAGTTGCAGATTCTCTTGTCGCCCAATCCCAAACGCCGTGCCTCTTCAACCGCAAATCGATAAGCCTCAACCTCGGTCGGCCTCTCCACGTAAGAGAAATTATGGTCGAAAAGCTCCTTGCCTTCCATAAACTGCTTGACATGCACGAGTTCATGGACAAAATCAAGATATATGTCAATCGTGTTGCCCGTGCCGAGGTAGTCAGCGCTTATTATCATGTGTCCATCTACTTCACTGACACCCATGTATCCTCTTCGCCCAACAAACTCAACCCTCAGATTCGATAACACTCTATCAGTGCCTTTGCCGAAAATCCGCTTCACAGCATCAACCTTCTCGAACCCTTTGAAAAAGTCTGTGAAGGGGTAGGTTGAGACGGGGACCTTGCGTCTAATGCTGACATTTAAACGTGGTTTTATGGTTGCTGATCCTCCTTGCGGTCCACGCCCTGAATGGGAAGATTAGTAAAGTTTATCCTTCCGTATAAGTCTTCAGAATCACCGATCCATCTTCAAGGAAGGTCAAACTTATCACATTTCACATAAAGAACATGTCAACCGCGGATTTCGACTTCGCAGTTCACATCACCGACCAAATGGGCTGGGGACTAGCGAAATCAGACTTCGAATTCATGATGGAACTCGAGCCAAAAGGATGCTTCGTGCTTCTTGAAGACTCGGAGAAGATAGGGATCGCAACCACTGTGAGCTTCGGCAAAATAGCGTGGTTCGGAAACCTCATCGTTAACGAAAGCAGAAGAGGAAGAGGCGCAGGATCCCAGTTGGTAAATCACGCCTTAGAGTATTTGAAGACCAGAAATGTCGAAACCGTCGGCTTGTACGCCTACATGGAAAGGATACCATTCTACAAAAGACTGGGATTCAAATCTGGCTCAGACTTCATTGTCATGAAGGGAAAGGCTTTTCCTTCACCAGTCTCAGCCGGCGTCAGACAAGCGGGAAAACAGGACACAGAGAAAATCATAGATTTTGACCGTTCCTGTTTTGGCGCATCCAGAAAGAAGATGCTCGAACCCATCCTTTCTGACCCCGATAACCTGTGCCAAGTAGGCATCGAAGATGAGAAGATCGTGGGCTACTCAGTGGCAAAAGTGTTCAGAGGGATGACTGAACTGGGTCCTCTGGTCTGCGAAAAAGGGCGAATCAAAACTGCAATCAACCTCTTAAGAGCCACGCTCAACAGCCTCAAAGGGTTGGAAGTTTCATTATTTGTTCCTGAAAAAGAAGACGCGATTCTCTCGATGCTAATCGAAAACGACTTCAGTCAAACCTTTAAGGTAGAAAGAATGTTCCATGGCCTACCAGTCGCCAAAGACTGCGTGTACATGGCCGAATCTCTGGAAAGAGGGTGATACAAAATTGTCATCAAACCTATGCAGTATAATACTTGAAGACTTCCTCAAAAATTCATGGCCTTGCGTCGAGACTTTAGTGAAAGAAATTGGTTCGTTCAAAGAAGAAAAACGAAAACCGGTCGAACTGTACTACTTTAAGGACGGACAGAAAAACGATGTTACATTGGACGGATCACACTTCTTTCTGAGATGTTCCGTTGAATACGCAAACCCGCAGCTCACAGTAGAGGATGTGCAGGGGATTATTGCTACAAGACTGTTAGAAGCCTGCACCAACTATTTTCAACAACGCGGGTTACACCAACCCACATCGCAGGAAAAAGAGGAAATCTGCACAATACTGAAGAAGCCTACTCCCGAAACAGTTGTCTCGTTTCTACTCAACACTGATGACATTGAAGCAGACAGGTATTCAATGAACCCCCTGAAACAGTCAATAGTAGACAGTGGACAAAGCGCATTTCCAGCCGCAACGGTCAAAACAGAAAACCTGCGGGTGGACGAGAAGTTCGTCCAAAAGTATGAGGGCTCACTTTTCTGCAAGAAAGAAATCGAAAGCATAGACCAGCACTTGAAATCATGCGGCAACAGCTACGTTAACATGGTAGACGCCGTCAAATACCAGCATCTGGCACGATTGTCAGAAGCTTTTGGAATCGACCTCGCGATTTACTCAAAACGATTGCCTCTAGCCGCCCTAGAAAAAGAATCCACTGATGGCCTGCTGCACTACATAATAAGAGAAGCGCACAAAGACTATCAGTCCTTTGAAAACATCTACAAATGCATGGGCCGAAGCATGAAAAACCTGACGACGCTCCTAACCATCCCACACTCACCAAAAGGCTATGGCTCAAAAAGAGCAGCAAGAGGAAGAATCTACTTCGACGGAACCAAACTCAAAAACGTCAAAGTAGACTACCGAACAACACTGCTCTATCCCAACGCCATCGACCCGTCCGACATAAGCATAGCACAAGCCGACGACAGCTTCACGGTAGAAGCAGACAAACTAGTAGACTACAACTTCAAAGAAACACCCTCCTCACCGCAGTTCTTCCTCTACTCGTTGGGATCACCAGAAAACGCGGTGGTATGGCATGGCATCGGCGCCTTCGGTGCCTCGGAGTTGTTGAAAAGTTACACGACCACACGAGTAGGTGTATCCACAGGCCAAGTGATCAATGGCCTATATGAAAAATTTGGCGTAACAGCCAAAATCCCTCTACAATTCAACCTGGTGCCAAAATATATGTGGTTCCACCCTGTACACCGTAACATAGACGCAAGCATAGGATGCGTTCAAGCCTTGAAAGACCTCGCTGACCTAGGCATGAAGATGGAGCACCTTCCAGAAGAACAATACGTTCGAAAACCAGAATAGAATATGATGGTGACTTGGATGTTTTTCAAACAGATCAAGTATCATGGTGACAACTTCTCCTACGTAATCGCAGATGAAAACAGCAAGGAAGCTGCCGTTGTCGACCCAAGCTTCAATGCCGACGCAATAGCCAAGTTGCTGAAAGACCAAAAGTTGGAGGCCAAATACGTGATAAACACACACAGTCACGGCGACCACACTGCAGGCAACGAAGAGATTAAGAAGAAATTCGGAGCAAGAGTAGTAGCACACAAACTGTCTAAAACGAAGAAAGACGCTTCCGTGGTTGACGGAGACACCTTAAAGCTAGGGAAAGTCCACATCAGAATAATCCACACGCCAGGACACAGCCTTGACAGTATATGCCTCTTGATTGACGGCAAAGTACTTACAGGCGACACCCTTTTCATAGGAGAATGTGGAAGAACAGATTTTGGCGACGGCAGCGCAGAAGACATGTACCACAGCCTCTTCGACAAGCTTATGAAGCTTGACGACAAAATTGAAGTCTACCCCGGCCACGATTACGGACCAAAGCCTCATTCAACAATCGTTGAGGAAAAACGAACAAACTACACTCTTGAAAAGCGCAGTCTTGAAGAATTCATCGAGTTCATGAGTCAACCTTAGGAGTATCAAAATGCCCAGCAAATCTGTATCATATCCGATTGAACTTGAAATTCCTGAAAGCTACATAGGAAACTTGCTGGACTTCATCTACCAAAAATATCTTCAGCCGCAGAAAGAACGATTTACAGACATATCAAGAACCGATGGAGGTGGCTATTCTTCACTGAATTTTGTTGTTCTAGACGAGTCCAGACGCAGCAGGCTCAAAGCAGAAATCATCGGTATCAAGCCCCTCAAAGTAAACATCGAACCCCTCTCTGAGACCGTGACAGAGGAACAGATCACTCAGGTCAGACAAGACGTTTTGATTGCCGTAGAGCTGTTTGAAGAAAAAGTAAGAGAGGCTACAATATTTTTTGCTTGGAGAGAAGGCGAAGAAATAGTACCAGAAAAGACTTCTGGTAAAGAGAAAAAATCGCTAAACCGCATGTTTCTTGAAACTCAAATTCTCCTGTTCGCCGTATTCATTACGCTTGGATTGTTCTTGTTTTATTTCTTGCCCCCTTCAGTTGTATTGTACGCTCCGATCATTCTCTTAGTTATTCAGTTCGTTTTTGTCATTTTTTCACCCAAGATTATCGAAAGGACAGCGGACTGGCACATAACCGAGGGCAATCCAACCATTCACTTGCTAGAATACAGCCTGCCTTTCGAAGAACACGACAGTTTCAGGAAGAAATATCCACCGGAGAAAATCGTTGAAATCAAGAAAGAGGTATACGAACAGACAATTGCCAAAAAGGGAGAAATCGACTGCGAAACCACGGGACAAATCTTCAGAAGAAATGGGCTTGAATGCAACCCTGACAACTTGACCGCCCGAAAAGTGAACGTGTATGAATTGGTGAAAAGGGCAGCCCAAAAATTCGGCTTCCCGATGCCCAAAATAGTTGTTTCCAACACACTAGTCCCAAACGCAGCGGCCTCAGGACCCAGTCCAAGCCAAGGAGTCGTTCTGATCACAACAGGACTTCTTGCTCAGCTCGAGGAAGATGAAATTGACAGTGTCCTAGGACATGAATTCGGCCATTTGAAGGGTCGCGACCCACTGCTTCTTTACGGATTGATGGGGTCAGAATTTCTGTTCAGATTCTACGTAGTATTGCCCTTTTTCCCAATTATCTTTTCATCATTGCTCCTTTTCCTTGTGTATTTCTGGGGCATCATGACATTATTGTTCTTCATAGCTAAATTCTTCGAAGCAAGAGCGGACCTGACATCAGCCGTCGTGGTCGGACAACCGCAAGTCCTAGCCACAGCTCTAGAGGAAATAGGATTCAAGAGACTCCTCTTCGAGCGGATACCCTCCTACCGTATCCAAGAATGGATAAGCTTCGACCCACACCCACCCATCTACTTCAGAGTGAACAGGCTGAGGAAAATCGTAACTCCAGCTAACATAAAACACCTGTTTCTCCAGTCGGCTAGAGATGTTACAAGAGGTTTCCTGGACAGTTTGTAGACGCTAGACGTTTACTAGAACCTCGTCTCCTTCGACTTTGACCTGAAATGCAGGTTCAGCCTTTTTTGCAGGTCCCTTCACAACAGCGCCGGTTTCGATGTCGAAAACTGAATTGTGGCATGAGCATGTAACATTTGTTCCCTCTAATGTGCCGTCTGATAGCAGACAACTCATGTGCGTACATCGATTACCTATAGCGTAATATTTGCCTTCTACGTTGGCAACACAGATTTCCTTGCCTTCAACCTCTGCATTCATCATTTCCCCTGGTTTCAGATCACTTGAGGAAGTTACATTGACGAATCCCATTTGCCAACTCTCCTCTAGAATCTCTTTCCAGTCACTAATCCAAAACATAAGAGGCTTGCGCCCGCTTATGGGCAAAATCAGTTTTCAACCGAATATTCTTTGGCCCATGGATCTTGAGAAGCGTTGACATAGAAAAATGGAATAGAGGATTGTATTCATCGCGTTTATAAAGGAGACTTGCACACTATTAGCACGCGGTAGCGTTCTGTTCAGAACATGACACAGAGGCACAACGCTACACACAACAACAGAAAAACAAAAAGGAGGATAAAAATGTCAGAGAATAAGATTGTTTTCATTGGTAGGAAACCAGCAATGAGCTACGTTCTGGCCATCATCACAAGCCTATCGGCAGGCACCAGCAAAGAGGTAACCTTGAAGGCGCGCGGACAAGCTATAACGACAGCGGTTGATGTTGCTGAGATAACAAGAAGCCGCTTCTTGAAAGACCTTAAGGTTTCAAAGATTGCCATAGGCACAGAATCAATGCCACCCAGAGAAGGCGAAAGCGGCGCAAGAATGGTTTCTACAATGGAAATAACGCTAGCCAAGGACTAGACGAAAATCCGAAAAACCAAGTACCCATCGGCGAGTACCTCGCCTTTTCTTTCTTTAAACATCATTTATGGCGACACGGATTCTTGCCTCGAAGTCGGAAGAACTGGGCTTCGACATTGGTAAACTCTATAGCGCGTGCTGGTACAAGGACTTTAAACTGCATCTAATTGCGCTACTGAGTCGATGACTACATCTGCCAGTTTTTCAAGCTCTTGCTTTGGAGTGATGCCCGTCAATACGCCGATGCATGCTTTGACCTTTGCGCTTTTCCCCATTCTAATGTCTGACATTGAATCTCCAATCATGACAGTTTCATTAGCCCTACATCCTGTTCTTTTCAGAAGCTCAAGAATCATGTCAGGTGAAGGTTTACCGTTGGCTACATCTTCAGGCCCAACAACCGCATCGAACAGGGACGCAATTTTCAAAGTCTTCAACGACTCGACAGTTCGATCGTGTGCGTACGTCGAAGCTATTGCCAGCTTCAATCCGTGGTCTTTCAGTTTCCGCAAAGCTTTCGTGACACCTTCTAGCAGAACAGAACCATATGGAGACTTCATCGACTTATCTGCCGCGTCATATGCATCCTGAGCAAGTTGCCTGGCGACATCCCATGAGAATCCTTTCATGTAGAAAGCAGCAGCCGCAACCAGCAGCTCATCACGAGTAGGCAACGTGCCTAAAGGCCCATGATAATCCATACTCTGTTCTTTCAAATCTACACCAACAGCCCGTTCCCAAATATCAGCCGCCTCTTTTCCGACAACCTTTTCAATGCTCCTTCTTCGCGCCCTCGCCAACTCAAAATTTACTTGACGGTAATCAACAAGAGTGCCGTCTTTGTCAAAAACAATCAGCTTGCATTCTATAGCTTTGTTTCCTGCAATCAGCTTCGGCGTAGGCAGCACCCATAATAGGAATTTGTTTCTAGCGTGCCAGAGAATCATTGTACTGCGAAATGTCAGATTTATTCTCTGCTGGAAAGGATGACGATGTAGTCAGCAGTGTCCGCACACATATCAGCAGCCTGTTCGATGAATTCGATCAAATCATCATAGATTACCAGAGCACCAGGGTTCATTTTCTCGCCGTATTTTACGAACAGTTTCTTTGTTTTCAAGTAATCTTCGTCGATTCCATGCTCTATCTCTTCGACTTTCTTTGAGCCTTCAATTGCCTCCGCGGGGGCCACTGAAAGCTTTTCAATGCTAGCACGCAATGCACGAGAGCAATCCACCAAAGCCCCCGTCATATGGACAGTATTCTCGCACAGTTCTTGCGGGATTTCTGCCTCGGCAAGCATTTCCATACATCTTGCCGCATCCTTCACGTGGTCTGCAAGAGTATCAAGTCGCTTCACAAGATGGAGCAGGTCCTCACGATAATCGGCAAACAAGGCTGCACCCTTTGAAAGTTCCTTGAAGACTTCAGTACGTAACATGTCTACTTCTTCTTCAGTTTTGAAGAGGTTCTGTATACGTAACATTGCTTCTTTCGTCTTTCCCTCTGAAATGCTCTGGGTTGCCTGATGCAGCAACGTTACAGTGTCGATGGCTTTCGTTATCTGTTCTTGAGCCAAGTCCAAGGCTTTTGTTCTTCGGCGCTTCTCAAACCAAGCATAGCTTCTTTTTTCCAAACACAACATCTCCTATAACACTAATTTTTTGTATATTTATAACCTTTCTTAGAGCTTTAAACCACATAACAAGTCTTACCTGAGGATTATTTTCTTTCCAGTTGCGACGTAATAAATTGCCTCACCGACGTAAGTAGCGTGGTCCGCTATTCTCTCCAAGTACCTGACTACTAGGAGATTGCAGACTAAGCATTGTGTTGAAGGAGGAGCTTTTGACAATTCGTCTAGATATGCAGAATACATTCGGTCAACCTTATTCTCGGTTTTCGCAAGCGATTTCGCCATTTCTCCATCGTTGTCTCTGAGAGCCTGTATGCTAGTGTGAACCATCTCCGTGGCTTTTTCCACCATTCTTTCCATGAGATCATCAGAATACACGCACTTCAATTGAATCCCTTTATGGGCGAGACTTCGACCTAGCGGAAAGCTCAATCCAAAAGACCAAAGAAGTTCTGTCAATCGAGAAAGAAGCTGTTGCTGTTTCCCAAAACATCGGTGCAGATGAAGCTGCAAACGTACGACTAATCATAGAAAGCGTCAGAAGAACAGTTGAATACGCCGCCGACATTGCAGAAATCGTCCTCAACCTTACAGTGGAGTCCGCTCTGAATTTGCAATCGCAGAAGAAATAGAAAAGACTTCTCAGAGCGGTACTTGTTCTAGTAAATTGGCATCTAACAGGTGAACACGCAAATCTCATCAACCGATTTTCTTGTTGGAGCAGCAGGTTTCTCGTCGGGATATCCAATTGCAACCAAGGCCTGCGGTTCAAGCGTTTTTGGCAGTTTCAAGGTTCTTCTCACTGTGCTTTGGCAGAAGAGGGGAGCACAGAACCATCCCGCACCTAGTCCGTGATCGTGCGCGGCAAGCAGAAGCGTTTGAACGAACGCTGCAACGCTTTGTACCGCCATCATGTGCTCTGCTTTCCTTCTAACTGGATCCGCATACAAGTGCATGTCATCCATCGTTAAACACACAATTATGACCACGGCACCTTGCACGAAAGTATCCCAGCTTTTCTGTTTCGTAATAGTTTCAGCCTCACTTTCCCGGTACCCGTCCTTAAGCAAGTCGGAAACCCATACTTTCCGCATTTCAGAGGCAAGTCTTTGCTTCATTCTCTTGTCATCTACCACAACTGTTCTCCAAGGCTGAGCATTATGTGCCGATGGAGTCCATTTCGCCAAATCAATCAAATGCCGCGCAACCTGACGGGGGACTCTCCTTGACGTAAAACGTCGAATGCTCCTTCTGGATTTCACGGTCATAGTCATTTCCAAAACTGCATCACCATTCTATCAGGTCTAAGAGAGATTCCATATTTAACGGCGCACTTCAAGAGTTGAGAAGTTTTATTATCTTTTGCACCTTTTTTTATTCCGTGATCGTTTATGAGATCTGTTGTTGCTCTTGCGGGTGGAGTTGGAGCGGCAAGGCTGCTGAGAGGAATCGTGCGCATAATACCGCCTGATCGTTTGACAGTGGTTGGAAACACAGGTGACGATCTTATTCTCCACGGCCTTCATGTTAGCCCAGACCTTGACACAATAATGTACACTTTATCAGGGCTCGAAGACGAAACGAAAGGATGGGGAATAGCCGAAGACACGTTCAACTGTTTGCACATGCTGGACAAACTTGGATTTGAAACATGGTTCAAGCTCGGCGATCGAGATCTTGCAACTCACATTGTTAGAACTGAATTGTTAAGAAGCGGCTTGACTCTCTCTCAAGCAACCAATGAACTGTGCAAAAGACTGAAAATACTGGCCAGCCTCATACCTATGAGCGACGATACTGTTCAGACAACAGTTTTCTCAGGTCAAAAGCGCTTCGAGTTTCAGCAATATTTCGTGAAGAGAGGAGCGAAAGATGAAGTAACAAAAGTGACTTTTGAAGGTTCCGAAAATGCCAAACCTTCTCCAGGTATCCTGGAAGCCATGCGAGCCGCTGAAACCATTATGATATGCCCCAGCAACCCGATTCTGAGTATTTCTCCGATTCTCTCAATTTCTGCGATTGAAAATGAAATGAGGCGAACCAAGGCGCGTGTTGTCGGCATAAGCCCGATTGTTGGAGGAAAAGCAATCAAAGGACCTGCAGATAAGATAATGGCCAGTTTGGGATTCGAGGTTTCTCCGTATGGTATAGCCAAATTCTATGAAGACTACCTGGATTGTCTAATCATAGATAGGGATGACGAACGATTCAAAACGGGCATAGAAAGACTTGGCATAAAAGTAGTAGTTGCCAGCACTGTGATGAGAAACGTTCAGGATTCCATTTGCCTTGGCAAGACCGCGCTTGAAGCATGTCTATAACGGGCCAGATGGGCGCGCGCAGAAATCGGTGTCGCGGCCGTGGAAGATACGTTGTTGCCTAGCAGCTAATGTCCGTCTGCTGTCCAGTAGGCTTTCTTCTCGCCTTTGCCAGTGATGATTAGTTCCTTTTTGAAGATGGGGGCCTCTTTCTTGTATCTTTCAACAGCTTCTTCCAAGACAGGAAAAACCTGTTCACGATGAGAACCTGCAACCAAAACGTACACCAAATCCTCGCCAACGTCGAATTCACCTAACAGATGATGGATTTGAACGTCCACGATGCCGGGCTTCTTCTTCAAGTCATTGCAGATTTGCTCGAGCACTTCGTCTGCCTTCTCTTCATAGGCTTCCAGCTGCAATTTCTCAACTTTTTCCCCTTTCAGGGTTTGAGCGCGCGCTACGCCGACAAAAGCAGCTAGGGCCCCAGCCTTCCCAAAATCGCGTTGTCTCTTAACTCTGTTTATCACGTCTGTGAGCGAGAAGGTTCCCTTTTCATGTACTCCAGCTTTCTTTGTCAAGCCTGACACCACGATGAAGAACAGTTAGTTGACCGCTTGATAAATACTCTAGCCAGGCGGATCAAATTTCTTTCACATATTTCCGCATGTCCTCGAGGGCGGCTGAAGGGATGGGCAGATCCTTCATGGTGAGCAGGCCAGCAGGTGCATTAATCACCTTTGGAATTGAATTGACGATCATTGCGATTGTTCCCAGGTCGCCGTGTACGCATGGACTGATTTTCTGTCGGATTTCGGGAACTCCCTTGATTATAACTGAATCGTATTCTTCTTCAGCACCTATGTAGGCCTGAAAATCTAAGAGTACGATTTCTTTGCCCTGCATTATGCCTTTCGCTTTCTGTTTGAGACCGGCCACTTTTCCTGCGTCGACTCTGATGTCTTTGCTTTGAACAAGTTTCTTGGCAACGACGGGCTCTACTGGTTCAACAGCTATCTTGTCGAGTTTCCATGCTAAGGCATCTGCAATCATGGCGATTGACTGTTCAAGCCCCACATGCCCGGTGATCTCTTTGTCTTTCATTTTCTGCCTGAATTCTTCGACCGACAAGCCTGCGCCTATCTTTTTCTGGAACGGCAAACGTCTGGTAGCTGCGTTCATCACTCTTGTTGCCTCAATTTTCTCCACCTTCTTACAGGGTCCCGTTAGCGTAATTACAAGTGTGTCCATCAAATAACCAGGGTTAATTCCAGTTCCCAACACTGTTACGTCATGCTTTCTGGCCAAGGCATCTAGCTTTTCTGCAAGCTTGGGTTCCGAAATGTATGGGTACGACAATTCCTCGCATGTTGACACGACGTTGACTCCATGTTCCACAATGGAGGCTATCTGAGAACACGTGTCCTTCAGATAGGATGATGTTGCATGCACTGCAATGTCCGCTTTGACTTTTGCAAGCGCGGAATTCAAGTCACCAGAAACCTTGACACCGACTTTCTTTCCCAATCCCAAGACATCGTCCAAGTCCTTGCCGACCTTGTTTCTATCAACGTCAACCGCCCCGACTATCTCGACTCCTTCTTTTTCAAGCAAGGATTTCGCGATCATACCGCCGACGACCCCGACTCCATAGGCTAACACTCTTATCTTTTCCAAGGTGGTCGTTTTCTCCTCTTTGGTTCGTGCTTTACTTTGTTTCATAATATAAACTTGCTTGGGGCATCTTGCAACTTGAATGTATGGTCAAAACCTTTACATTTGTAAACTTTTATATCTTGCCTAGCGGCAGTAGTCAAGAGGGCTTACAAGTTGGAGCGCTCAACCAACATCGTCAAGGAAATCCACGAAAAAATCTTGGACGTGGAGAAACTCAAAAACTGCTTTGAATGCGGCATCTGCACAGCCAGCTGTTCCATGACTGAAATGCTGGGAAACGATTACAGCCCCAGAAGACTTCTCGAGGACATCTATTCAAACCCTGAAGAAGTCTTGGCTTCAGAGGCAATCTGGTTCTGTGCATGGTGCTACAGATGCCATGACCGTTGCCCACAAGCCTTGGACCTGCCGGAAATATTCTTGTTCATGCGGTCAGCCGCCGCAAAGCGCGGGCGCATGCAGGGTTTTGACAAAGCCCTCCAGAAGATTGTCAAGAATGTTCCTCTCCCACTTGTCACAACTGTGGTTTGTTTCCATCCAGAACGCGCCAGTTTGAAGACTGATGAAATTTTGGATAGAATTGAACAAATGCGCGAAGAGCAAGTCAAATCAAAGAAAAAGGAGAAAAGTGGAAAATTTTCCAAAGAGAAAATCGCGGTTATCGGTTCGGGACCTGCAGGATTGACAGCGGCATATGAGCTTGGAAAGAAAGGATACGACGTCACAGTTTTTGAAGCCCTTTCAGAAGCAGGCGGGATGCTGAGAAAAGGCATACCTGAAAAACGCTTGCCAAAACAGGTCGTTGCAAAGGAAATCCAATTCATAAAGGATTTAGACGTAGAAATCAAAACAGGCATCAAAATTGGCAAAGATTTGCATTTTGAGAACTTGAAGAAGGAAGGGTTCAAAGCCGTTTTCATCGGAGCAGGAGCTCATAAGAGCCATCAGTTGAAAATTGAAGGCTCAGAACTGAAAGGAGTAACATATGCCCTTGACTTTCTATGGGATGCTAACACGGGCAAGAAAGTCGACGTTGGAAAGAATGTTGTGGTCATCGGCGGCGGAAACGTTGCGGTAGACGCAGCACGAACTACCCGCTGTCTCGGAGCAAATGAAGTGACCATATTATACCGCAGATCGAAGGATGAGATGCCGGCGAATTTGCGTGAAGTTCAAGAAGCAGAACATGAGGGAGTGAAAATCGAGTTTCTCGTGTCACCCAAGAGAGTGTTGGGTGAAAGCGGGAAGGTTTCTGGAATTGAATGTGTCCGTATGCAGTTGGGCGAACCAGACGAGACCGGGCGGAAGAAGGCGAGTCCAGTGGAAGGTTCAGATTTCAAACGAGAGACAGATATGGTTATTCTGGCAATAGGTGAATCTCCAGACTTGGGATTTTTGCCCAAAGGCATTGAATTAAACGAAGATGGCACGTTGTGGGTTAACCCCATAACATTGGAGACAAGTATGCCAGGAGTCTTCGGAGGCGGGGATGCTGTAAGCGGACCGGCTTCGGTGATAGAGGCTATTCGTGACGGAAAACGCGCGGCAGAAGCGATTGAAAACTACGTGAAATCTTAGAAGGAAGGATGAGACGATGGCAGAAAACAGAGAGAATAAACCACAACCGAAACAGCAAGATGAACCAAGGATAGGAGTCTACGTCTGCCACTGCGGGTTGAACATAGCGGGTTCTGTCGATTGTGCTGACGTGGCCAAATATGCTGCTGCTTTGCCACATGTTGTCCTTGCCCAGGATGACCGTTACACGTGTTCAGACCAAGGCCAAGCAGGAATCAAAAACGACATCAAGGAACACAAACTCAACCGAGTGGTTGTCGCATCATGCTCTCCAAGACTCCACGAACCAACCTTCAGGAAAGCATGCGAAGACGCAGGATTGAACAAGTACCTCTTCGAAATGGCCAACATACGCGAACACTGCAGTTGGGTTCACCTTTACGACCGCAAAGCAGCGACTGAAAAAGCAAAAGACCTCGTGAAAATGGCGGTGGCCAAAGCTGCTTTGCTTCAGGCTGCAGAAGAAACTGAAGTTCCCATCACCCGAAAAGCACTGGTCATAGGCGGAGGAGTGGCAGGCATTCAAGCCGCACTGGACCTTGCAGACACAGGTTACAAGGTATACATGGTTGAGAAAGAACCGAGCATAGGCGGAATGATGGCGCGCATAGACAAGACTTTTCCAACCATGGACTGTTCGATATGTATCCTTGCACCGAAAATGTCCGATGTGGGGCATCATCCAAATATTGAGTTGTTTACAAACAGTGAAGTCTCTGAGGTGAAAGGCTACATCGGCAACTTCCGCGTGAAGGTGCTGAAAAAACCGCGTTATGTCACGAAAGATTGTTCAGCATGCGACGAATGTGCGAGAGTCTGTCCGATCGTGGCGCCAAACGAGTTCGACGTTGGGTTAGCAACAAGGCATGGAATTTACACCCCGTTTGCTCAGGCAGTGCCGTCCACGTATATTATTGACATGAACCTTTGTCTCAACAAGGAAGGTATAATCACCTGCGACAAATGCATAAAAGCCTGCGAGAGGCAAGCGATCAAATTCGAGATGAAGCCGGAAATAGAGGAAATCGACGTGGGCACAATAGTGGTTGCAACCGGCGCGGACGTTTTCGATCCTTCAGTCCTGCCCAATTATGGTTACGGCAAATATCCAAATGTCATCACGTCACTCGAATTTGAGAGGTTGATTAACGCGGGCGGTCCATCGGGCGGACACCTGCTAAGACTAAGTGACAAACAGATTCCGAAGCGTGTAGCATTCGTCCAGTGCGTTGGCTCCCGTTCAGAAAGGGCTGGAAAGCTGTATTGCAGCAATGTTTGCTGCATGAACACCATCAAAGACAGCTTGCTCATCAAAGAGCACTGGCCAGACACCGAGATCTACGTGTTTTATGTTGACATTAGAGCGTTTGGAAAGGGCTTTGAAGACCTGTATAAACGGGCTCGAAAAGAAGGCGTCGTCTTCATTCGCGGACTGCCAGCAGAGATAAAGGAGGACAGGAAGACCCGCAACCTTTGGCTTATTGGAGAAAACACGTTGAAAAATGAAATTTTCAAGATAAGTGCCGACATGGCAATTCTTTCTATAGGACTGGAATCCAGAAAAGACAGCGAAATTATACAGCGCCTGTTGACACTGTCAAGAAATCAAGATGGATTCTTCCTGGAAGCTCATCCTAAACTGAGACCCGTAGACGCTGCCACGGGCGGAATCTTTTTCGCAGGTTGCGCCGAAGGCCCCAAGGACATTAAGGACAGTGTAACACAGGCAAGCGCAGCGGCTGGACGTGCAGGCATTTTAATGGCTCAAGGAAAGGTTACCGTTGAAGCCATAACGCCCTTGCTTTTTCCGGAAAAATGCAAAGCCTGCGGATTATGCGTCAAGGTTTGTCCTTACAATGCGATTACTCTTGATAAAGAAAAGAAACGGATCGAAATCATTGAAGCAGCGTGTGGCGGATGCGGAACATGTGCCGCCGAGTGTGCGTTCGGTGCGCTTACACAAAACCACTTTACAGATGACCAAATTATCGCGGAGATAGACGCAATAACAGAGCAAGATGCGGACAAGAAGGTTGTGGCTTTCTGCTGTAACTGGTGTTCCTATGCCGGTGCCGACTTTGCAGGAGTCAGTAGGATGCAGTACCCGCCACATGCTCGCATTATCAGGACAATGTGTTCTGGACGTGTTTCTCAGAAGTTCATTGAAAGAGGCTTTGCAAGAGGTGCTGCTGCAGTTCTGGTGAGCGGTTGTCATATTGGAGACTGTCACTACATAAACGCCAACGTCCAAACACAGAAACGTGTGGAGCGAATGTGGAAGAAGATGGAACAAAACGGATTGAACAAAGAGAGACTGCAGCTTTTGTGGGCCTCGGCTGCGGAAGGAGAAAAGTTTGCATCCAAAATCCGTGAGATGAAAACGATAGTTGAGAACGTCAAGCCCGAGGAAATTGAGAAAGCTAAACAAGTATTCAAGAGAGCTTTGGAGGAAAGCTAGAATATGCCTGAAAGAATCAGACATCCCCCACTTGACAAAGAAAAAATGCAAAAACCAGAAACTGAAATTCACTTGATCAAGGACCAATGCAAAGGGTGCGGCTATTGCATTGAGTATTGTCCACGCAAAGTTCTGGAGGAATCTGACGAGATAAATGCGAGAGGAGTTCATCCCCCCAAAATTGTGGACGGAGACAAATGCATAAATTGCGGCTTCTGCACGGCAGTTTGCCCGGACTTTGCAATTTTCGTGGTTGAAAAACAAAAAGAAAAGGAGAATAAACATGCCTAAGACCAAGAACATACTTACCGGCGCCCACTTTCTGAATGGCGACGTGGCAAGTGCGGAAGGCGCATTGATAGCGGGATGCAGATTTTTTGCAGGCTACCCAATCACACCCGCGACGGAAATCGCCGAACATCTTTCACAGAGGATGCCGGAGCTTGGCGGAATCTACATACAGATGGAAGATGAAATCGCTTCAATGGCAGCCGTCATCGGTGCATCATATTCTGGACTGAAAGCCATGACGGCCACTTCGGGACCAGGATTCAGCCTGATGCAAGAGAACATCGGACTCGCTGTGATGACGGAAGCTCCATGCGTGATAGTTGATGTGATGCGTGGCGGACCCAGCACTGGACAACCAACGCTACCGGGACAACAAGATGTCATGCAGGCAAAATGGGGTTCCCACGGAGACTACGGAATAATTGCGTTGACGCCTTCTTCTGTCCAAGAAATGTTTGATCTGACAATCGAAGCATTCAACCTTTCCGAAACATACAGAGTTCCAACACTTCTCATGGCAGACGAAATCGTCGGTCACATGTGGGAAAAAGTAGTCATCCCTCCAATAGAAAAGATAAAGACAGTCAACCGGAAGAGGCCGAGCGTCCCGCCACAAGAGTACAAGCCATTCATGCCCGATGACGATCTGGTTCCACCTATGGCATGTTTTGGGGAAGGATACCATTTCCACGCTACGGGTTTAACACACAACGAGAGCGGCTACCCAAGAACCACAAGTTCCGAAGTCCAATCCCAACTTGTTAATAGACTATGTGACAAGATACAGAAAAATGCTCAGAAAATAATCAAGGTTGAAGAGATAATGCTAGACGACGCTGATGTTGCGGTTGTGGCCTATGGAATAGTTGCCCGAGCTGCCTTGAGTGCAGTTAGAAAAGCTAGAGAAAAAGGGATCAAAGCAGGACTGTTGCGTTTGATCACGCTCTGGCCCTTTCCTGAAGAACATGTCGCAAAAGTCGCAAAACATGTTCGCGGAATAGTGGTTCCTGAAATGAACCGTGGACAACTGGTGCGAGAAGTGGAAAGAGCAGCAAAAGAAACGCCAGTGACTTTCCTTTCAAAGCTTGGAGAGGAACCGCACACTCCAATGGAGATTTTTGAAGCAATAAGGAGGATTAAATGATGATTCAAGAAACAGCAGTAGTTCACCCGTTCTCGAAGTATCTCAGAGACGAAATGATGCCGCACATATGGTGTCCAGGCTGCGGCAACGGCATCGTCCTAAACTGTTTCACCCATGCACTCGATGAATTGAAAATGGATATGGACAAGCTTGTCGTTGTTTCAGGAATTGGCTGCATCGGACGGACAGCGGGATACGTAAATGCAGACTCGTTCCACACTACCCATGGACGCGCATTAGCCTTTGCAACAGGGGTTAAACTGGCAAATCCAAACCTTGAAGTCATCGTCATCAGCGGAGACGGTGACCTCTTCGCGATAGGAGGAAACCATTTCATACACGCAGCACGAAGAAACATAGGTGTAAAAGTTCTCTGCGTCAACAACTTGAACTACGGAATGACCGGCGGACAACAAGGTCCAACAACTCCCATTGATTCAATAACAACCACGAGCCCATACGGTAATATTGAGCATCCGTTCAACCTTGTACATTTAGGAGCAGCATCAGGAGCCACATACGTAGCAAGATGGACCACCCTGCACGTACGAAGATTGACAATGTCTCTCAAGAAAATGCTGCAAAAGAAGGGCTTCTCTTTCGTCGAAGTGCTTGCACCGTGCCCAGAAATATTCGGTCGCTACAACAAGATGCGTTCAGGGCTTGAAATGATGAGCTGGTTCAAAAAAGCTTCGGTCATCGACAACTTTTCAGAACCCTCAAAGGCAGAAATCACAGCTGATAAAATAGTGGTAGGTGAATTTGTGGACACTGAGAAGCTTAGCTATGAAAAAATGCTTCACGAAAAAATATCCAAGATAAACGAAAAAGCTATGGAAAAGGTGAGCTGAACATGCGAGTTGAAGTCAGGTTTGCAGGTTTCGGCGGTCAAGGAATAATCAAATCAGGAATAATAGTCGCTTCAGCAGCAAGCATACACGCCGGAAAGAACTCTGTCCAGACTCAGTCTTACGGTCCAGAATCAAGAGGCGGAGCATGCAAGTCTGAAGTCGTAATATCAGAAGAAGAAATAGACTTCCCCAAAGTAGTCCAGCCAGACGTGCTAGTTGTTATGTCTCAGCACGCCTACAACGACTACGCAGAAGACGTCAAACCACACGGAACAGTGATCATCGACCCAGACATGATTCCAACGGAAAAGAAACTGGGGAACGCCAAAATTTACAAAGTTCCAGCCACAAAAATTGCAGACCAACTGGGAAGAAGAATAGTTGCAAACATCGTCATGCTGGGCGCATTCGTCGCCATCACGAAACTGCTCGATGACAGCGCTGTCAAAGAATCAGTTAAAGAAAACATCCCCAAGGGCACCGAAGAACTAAATCTAGCGGCGTTTGAAAAGGGCTATGAATACGGAAAGAAACTCGCAGCTTAGAACCTACTTGGTCTCTTGAGCCTGCAGCTGCGCCAGTTTGGTTACAACTTTTGAATTTCTAATCCCTACATGCCGCAACGGAGCTATTTTCTTAGCTTCGTTGTAAATGTCTGAGGCTATCTTGCCCAGAACCATTTCCTGCGCATACTGATCCATAGTCAGGACCGCAGCTTTTTCCTTAATAATCCTGTTCATAATTTTGCGCAGAATTTTCTCCTGAGAAGTTTTTATTCGCGAAAGCGTGAAAGCGCTTACGGCCACTCGTACCGTGTGCCCGTCTTTTGTGGTAATACTGAATAAACCGTCAACTTTCGTAGTTCTTCTCCTGACAAGGCTACGCAAGTAGTCTCGGGAGTACTCATGTCCCTTAAACATCGTCTTGGCTGTTTTCCCATCTACTTCAGTTATTTGGAAGCGCATCTTCAAATATTGATGAGCAAAGTCGTTTGTAATATCGTAAAGTGTTGAGTCAACAACTCTTCCGACCAGTCTTTCCGGGCCTTCAGCTGGCACTGAACCTAATTCGACGTTTCCAAAGTATGGCGGAGACATTACCATATACCATGATTTGCCACGCCACTTATCACGAACGCGTTTTGTCTTTGATGACACGTTTATCCTCCGAATGCAGCTTCAAAGTTCACATCATACTATTAAAAGTTTTACCGTTTATGCGCTATTTTCTTGATGCCGCCCATGTATTTCCTCAAGACTTCCGGAACAATTACTGACCCGTCTTCCTGCTGATAGTTCTCAATCAATGCAACGATGGTTCTGCCAGTAGCCACGGCTGTCGAATTCAAAGTGTGGACAAATCCCTTAGGCGCTTCGCCTTCTTTTTCCCTGTACTTTATGTTCAGTCTCCTAGCCTGGTAGTCCGTACAATTGCTGCATGAGATTATCTCTCTGTAAGCGTTTTGCGCCGGCATCCAGGCTTCTATGTCATATTTCTTAGCTGCAACCGTCCCAATGTCCCCTGTGCAGACGTTCACAACACGATAGGCCAAACCGAGTTTTTGGACAAGCTCCTCCGCGTTATGTATGAGCTCTTCATGCAGCTTCCACGAGTCTTCGGGCTTGCAGAAAATAAACTGCTCCACCTTGTTGAACTGGTGTGTCCGAAAGACTCCGCGTGTGTCCTTGCCGTGTGCACCTGCCTCTTTTCTGAAGTTAGTGCTGAACCCGCAGAGCTTCAGCGGCAAGTCTTCCGCCATTAACACTTCGTCCATGAACATCGCTGCCACTGGATGCTCCGAAGTTGCTATTAGGTACAGGTCTTCGTTTTCAACTTTGTAGAGAACATCTTCGAAATCGCTCAGAGCGACAACGCCTTCGTAGGGTTTTCGCCTCATGACAAAAGGTGGTTCTATCGGATCATAGCCTTTCTTCATCATTTCTTCGATAGCAAAATTGACCAACGCCATGTCGAGGAGCACGCCTTCCTTTTTCAGGTAGAAGAACCTGGCTCCGGCGACCTTTCCAGCTCTTTCAACGTCTACTATGTCATGTTTCAGGCCCAAGTCCATGTGGTCCTTCACTGGGAAAGCGAATTTTGGTATGTCGCCCCATTTTCTTGTTTCAGCATTGTCGTTCTCGTCCTTGCCAAATGGAACGGTTTCGTGCAGTAGGTTTGGAAGACGCATCAGGAGATCGTGGACTTTTTCTTCAGACTCGACTACTTGTTTTTCCAGTGTAGTGATTTCGATGTCAACGTCCTTTGCTTTTGCTATTTCACTGCTTGCGTCTTTTCCTTTCTTCTTCGCCATTGCTATTTCGGCCGTTATTTGTCTCCTTTCGTGCCGAAGATCGTTGAGCTTTGTCAGGCCTTGTCGCCACTTTTTGTCCCAATCGATCAAATCTTCAAGCATTTTGAGGTTTGCAAGATCCCCTCGCTTCTTCAGGTTGCTGTTCACGATGTTGGGGGTTTCCCGGATCAGTTTGATATCAAGCATTTTCTCACTTGCAGCCTCTAAGTCTAGCCTTGAATTGTCTATTTAACTTTACGATGATGTGTGTGCGTCAAAACTGAAACTAGCCTGGCTTGAAGGTTTCCTATTCAAGTCTTTTTGCCGTTTGAACCGCTTTTTCTGCCGTTGACACGCAGAAGAGAAGATCGTCGATGGTGGCGATGAATGTTGACAGTTTCCCACTACAGTCTACATGGGTTATGACTTTCTTCATTTTTCTTGCTGTTGCTATCGACAAACCTTTGGGCGTTTTGAAGTTGTCAGGCGAAACGGCTTTCGCAATTGCTTCTGCAACCTTCACAGCGTCATATTCAAGTGTTACTTCAGCTTCCAATCTTCTCGCCCTTCAATCGTTTGCCAACAAGCTCGTCTACAAGCTTGACAAAATCGTTAATGCGTTCTACAGGTACTTGCGCCCCTGCAGCAATGTTGTGTCCTCCGCCTTTCCCTTGGAATCTCTCAGCTGCAATCTGCATAATCTCCCCGAGGTTGACGCCTTTGTTTATGACGATGTCCATGGTTCGGGCGGAAATTTTCGCTATTCCTTCTTCTTGCAGGTTCGCATACGCAATTAGAGGTTTTTCTGGGTTTGGAAGGCTTGATGTAAGTATGGACGAGACTGCGCCCACCATTTTGTCGTTGATGAAGTCTTCCCCATAGACGACGTAGATGTTTTGGAATTCTTTCATTCTCTCAGGCTTTTCCATCACCCAGCCAAGGTACTTGTTGATACTTCGCCTGTAATCCTCTAACACTTTGTTTGCTTCTTCGAGTGCTGGGCCTCTGTCTCCCATGCACACTGCCACGCCGAGACCTGCTTTATCCATGCGTCCAGTCCCGTTCAACAAGACAGCGAATTCCCGTGCGTCCCTCAACGGAGTCCACGGTTCCTCGCGGCTCAAGGTGTAGACGTGCCCGATCAGGTTGTTGACTTCGTGGTGTAAGCCAATTGAAACCAAATGGTCTGCAAGCTTCGAGCACAGACGTTTCTTCTCATCTTCAGACAAGTCTCTCAAGGCCCGCCACTTGTCGCCATTTCTCGGTTCGATGCCTAAGCTTTTCAGGAAAGCGAGACTCTTTTCTTCTTCACCGCTGATGCCTGGAATGAAGGGACTTGTTGTTGAAGCCAACGCCTTCAGAATTGGCCGCGTTTCTCTGCCGAAAAAGATCAAGTCCTTTTCAACGGTGAGAAACCCTGCGCCTGTTGCGTCTTCCACGATTTTTTCGTTCAATCCCTTCAGCATGCGCTGATCATACTTGTCCTGTAAGTCTCCAAGGGCTCCGACAACAGCGACAGGGGCCAAGTCAACATTGACCCTGTCCAGTGCTTTGGCTACGAAATATGCGACGCCTGAACCGCTTATGTCCCGAGCCCCGTCTATCCCATGCAGGTGGGGGTTTACATGCACAAAGTTGTCTGACTCTTCGCCGACGACTTGATGATGATCTAGAATGGCGATTTTGAAGTCCGAAAGCTTCTGATTGAGCAAATCAACGTAACCGCTTCCCAGGTCGGTGAAAATTACCAGTTTCGGCTTGTCTGAAAGAACTTCACTTACAATTTTGTCCTCGATCCATTGGGTTATGCGAATCCGAAATCTTGCGTCCAGCCTGAACAATGCTTTTCCGATTATTCCAGCGGCGGCAACGCCGTCAGCGTCCAAGTGTGAGAAAACTTGTACCAAACCGTCTTGTTTTACCGTTTCCACTATTGTCTTGGCTGCCTGCTCGGCTGAATTGAGAAAGCCAGCAACTTGGTCTTCTGAGGCTGAAGCCATTATGATCACCTTAGCCTTGTGGCCCTGGTTATTTAAAGATTTTAAGCAGCCCAGAACCTAGATTCTTTTGAAATAGCCGCTGCAAAAAGCTCTGACACTAAGGCGGTTTAGGTTATTGATGCTATCTTGGGTTCGTACTTCCAACCTTTAGGCAAAACACCGACGCGCTTGTACCACCTTGAGAGTTTGTGAATCTTGGCCTCAATTAGCTGAAGAGCACGTCTGTTGTAGAGGTCTGTGTTGTGCTTTTCAAGGTGAAGCCCCAGACTCTCAGCCTTCTTCAGCAGGCTTGTCAAGTCTTCGGGCATTGACGGCGCCAGATTATTCTCTTTGAGCACCGTTAGAATTCTCTTCCCAATAATCGGCTTGGACAATGGAACTGAATGTTGATCTCTCAAGATTGTGCCTATGCGGCTTGGGCTGTTACCTTCCTTGCCCAGTTTGACAATTAGGGCTTCAACTTCTTCAGGCTGATACTTGCACCAGTTTGGAGCCCGTTTGCTGACGGGCCGTGTTGCATGTGACTTTCCCTTTTCTTGCTTAGGCATTGGTTATCCCTTAGACTCTGTATGAGCGAAGGTGCACGCATATTTAAAAATAACTGTCTCTTCTGGAAAATATGCCGCATTTACATCTACTTTCTCTCATGAAGAGCCTTTGGTTCAGGAAGTCTACCCAAAAGGTTACGTAAGAAAAAAGTCACTATCGGGGGCGTTTTCTTTCGGCCCAGTCTAATGTGGGTTTTCGGTAGTGAGGAATTTCGTATTCGAACAGTGCTGTCCTTTTCACTTGTGTCTCCCCGCTTGTTAAGCGGTGCTCTATATTGAAAGGTCTTTCCACTATAGAAACTATAGACTATATAGATAAATGATCAGGAACGTTAAGTCTTGTACCATTCCGCAAAATGGCGGAAAGCTTTTGCGCGATGTGAGTACCTATTTTTTTCTGTGATACTCATTTCGGCAAAAGTCTTACTGCTGCTGTCTGGTTTGAAGATGGGATCGAAACCAAATCCGGACTTGCCGTCTCCTCTTCTTTCCTCAGCAGATATTTCTCCTTGAACTTCGCCACTAAAGCAGATTGGCGATTTCAAATCTGCTGAAAGATATGCAACAGCAGACGCAAAGTGCGCCTTTCTTGTTTTGATGCTTTGCATAAGTTTCAGCAGACCTTGGTTTCCAATCGTTTTGTAAACATAAGCGGCGTAAGGCCCTGGGAAACCGTTCAGAGCGTCCACAAACAATCCAGCATCTTCGACTATGATTGGAAGATGACACCTTTCAAAGGCGTCCACTACGCTTGCTTTTGCGACTTCCTCCAGGCTATCATTTTGGATTTCCAGTGATTTTATCCTAAGCATACCGACCGCTATGTTGTATTCACTTAGAACTCTTCGAGCTTCATTGAACTTGTTGACATTGTTGGTCGCAAAGAATATGACGCGGCCTTTAAGCTGAAGAGTCTTCTCTTTTCCTTTCTGCGACATAACGTCCTCGCCTCTCTATTTCCCTGATTTTATCTAAAACGCTTTTCAAAGTCTCAACGCTCATGATGTCTCCATAGCCCTTGATGACGGATTCAAAACAGTCCTCGGCAAACTGGTAATGTGTACTCTGGAGAGCCCTTTTCATCAGGTGCAGGTCAACTCCTCTTGCTTCAAGCTCCTCATTCTTTTCGCCAAGCCCGAAATCCACAAAAAAGACGTTCCCGCCAGAAGACATAATCATGTTCGACGTGGTCAGGTCACCATGAATCAAACCAAACCCGTGAAGCTTGGCAATTTCTTGACCGATTTTGAAACACAACCTCTTTCGTTCATTTTCAGAAAGCTGGTTCAGCAACTGTTTGACCTGCTTGCCCTCTACATGCTCCATTACTATCGTCGTGTTTTTGACATCAACGAGAAAGATTGTTGGAGTCGGTACACCAGCCTTCTTTGCTTCGTGCATCAACTGTGGCTCATGAATCGTTCGATACGTACGGATCTGTGCATCAAGTTTTGCGGGTCTATACTTCTTGGGCAAACGTTTTTTCAGCACAACTCTTCTGTCATGCCAGTTTGCAAGGTACAGATTGGCTTCAGCTCCCTTCTTGATAAGTTGCGGTGACTTCAATGCATCCACGGAATCTCAACCTCGTCCAACCGCCACTTCAATTTGACGAAACTCTTGTCAATCGGCGTAATGACACCATGCTTGTAAGCCAGCACACCAGTCCATGCAATCATCGCGCCATTGTCAATCGCAAACTCGGTTTCCACAGCATCAAATTTGACTTCATGCTCTTCCGCCACGGCGCAGATCATCGACTGCAACCGTTTGTTAGCCGCGACGCCGCCTGTCAAGAGGAGTTCCTTTTTTCCCGTATGCGCCAGAGCCCTTTCAGTGACTTCTGTAACCATTGAAAAAGCAGTTTCCTGAAGACTGTAACACACATCCTCAAGTTTGTAATCTCCTTTTTTCAACAGAGCTGTAGCAGCTGTCACCAACCCACTTAACGACAGATCCATCCCTTTGACAGTGTAAGGAAGAGGAATCAGCTGTTTACCCTTCAAAGCAAGCTTTTCGATCGCAGCACCAAAAGGCAGCCCAAGTTTTTGACGCAACCCAGCTTCTCTCGCGAAAACGTCAAGACAGTTACCCAACGCAATGTCCAACGTCTCCCCGAAAACTCTGTAACGCCCAGCATCAAAGGCCGCAACAATCGTGTTTCCGCCAGAAACGTACAGTGTCACGGGGTTTTTGGCTCCTGTTCTCAGCTTGCCTATTTCAATATGGGCTATGCAATGATTAACTCCAACAAGTGGAACGCTCATGTACGAAGCCAAGGCTCGGGCAACTGTCGCTCCTGTTCGTAAACATGGACCTAAACCTGGACCTTGTGAAAATGCAATTATCGACACGTCCTTTTGCTTCACACCAGATTTGCTGAAGGCCTCTCGCAAAACCTTGCTGGCAACTTCAGCGTGATGTCTTGCTGCTTCCCTCGGGTGTATGCCGCCTTCAGGCGGTACGTAGGCATCTATCATGTTGGCCAGTATTCTCCCGTCATAGGTTGATATGCCAACGCTGAAATCGTCAGCCGATGATTCAATACCGAGACAGTTGCCTTTCCCTGTGTCAGCCTTCATTTTTCCCATCTTTCAACATGATTTTTTCTAGTCTAAAGCCTACACCTTTTTATTATGAAACTGCACATATTAAAGTGGACGATTTGGTGAATTCAAGAAGATGCCGAAACGAAATGACCTAGAGCAGAGAGCTCTACAGTTTATAATGAACACGGGCTTTCAAGGTGTCCTTCAATCCGATCTCTGGCATGAACTTGATGCTAGCAGTCGAGAAGGCTCGCGGATAGCCTTGAAACTTGAGACAAAAGGGCTTATTCGTCGAGAGAAGGAGCTTCGCGAAGGAAGATGGACCTATAGGCTGTTTCCGAAAAGGTTGCCAGCCTCAATTGACACGATAGTCGATTGCCCATGTTTGATGTGCCAAGACAATCAGCGATGCGACCCATCCAGCGTGATCTCGCCGAAGAACTGCGAAAGACTAACAGAGTGGCTTCGTACCATTTCTCAAGGTCAGCCGGGCGTTGTTGGTGACAGTTAGTTTTGCCTAAGGCTTGGATTCAGGATAGAAAGAGAGATTACTACTACAAGAAAGCAAAGCAGGAAATGTATCGTTCAAGGGCAGCCTACAAGCTTACTGAAGCAATAAAGAGATATCATTTCATAGAGTTTGGAGACGTCGTCCTCGATCTCGGTGCTGCTCCAGGGGGCTGGATGCAGTCCGCGAGAAGAGCAGCTGGCAACAGAGGATTCATTTTGGGAGTCGATCTGAAATCCATTGAACCGTTTCCACAGCCCTACGTGAGAACGATAATTTGCGACATAACGGAGCCGGAGGCGGTGCAGCAGATTCTGGAGATGCTTCCGAGAGAAGCTGACGCCGTCATTTCTGATGCTTCACCAAATATCTCGGGAATATGGGAAGTTGACCATGCCCGCCAAATAGACCTGTCTCAGCAAGCATTGGAAATAGCTTTGCAGACGCTGAAACCTTCTGGAAACTTTTTCGTCAAGGTCTTCCAAGGTGACATGCTCAATGATTTCATACAAAAGGTGAAGCAGCACTTCGAAACTGTGATCGTTGTCAAACCCAAAGCCAGCAGACCCAAAAGCTCAGAAATATTCCTTTTGGCAAGATGTCTCAAAAGGCAAGACACATAGACAGCAGACATAAATTCTGTCAACCTCTTTATTGATACCAAGGTGAAAAGTTGAAGGTAATCGCGGCAGACTCTTCTGCGGCCATACTCAACGACGAATTTGAGCCATTGTCAATCGTCGCAGCCGCCTCGGTCCTAGTAGGTCCGCCATACAGAGAAGCTAGCGCCTTTTTGGCAGAGCCTATTTTTGTAAACGCTGAAAGTGGACATGAAGTCATCGTCCATGAAGCAGAGTTGTGCCGAGATCTCATTGCTAAGACAAAGGCTGATATTGTCCATCTTGACATGTCCCTGGGCTCGGTTTCGCTCGAGCAGCTGAGTCCTATACAATTCACGAACATGCGAATCTCAGCAAAAGGCAGGCGTCATCTGTTAAATGTCTTGCCGCGCCTTAGAAAAATTGCCAACGAAATAATGCAGAAGTATGGAGTGGAAGTGTTGGCAATAGGCAAAGAGAGTATACCTGTGAGAGTTGCCGAATTGACGTCAGGCGCGCATGCAATTTTGTACACGTGTGCGAAAGCTGTCAAAGAGAAGCAAGTCACCATGTTGGGTTTGCCGTCCAGATGCCAGCCTAGACTTGCAGGCAAAGGCGTATATCTTTACTCGCTGATGCCTGCAGAACACGATGTCAGGGGCTACGCGGAAGATACAGAAGAAATTCTAAAAAACGTTAATATCGCAGAGTTGTTAAATCCCTCGGCAAGAGGTTTCAGAGCGCTGAAAATAAGTCCGAAGGGAGACAAATAGTTGACAGCCCGTTTCTTCAATCGGTCTTCGTCGAAAACCAAACGAATCATAACAATTGCAATTTTCTTCGCTTTTACGATAGTTGCAACGTGTGTTGGAGCGATACAAACGCTTAGTCAACAAGAAGCAACCCAGATCACCGACGACCTTAACCAGTTGAGAGACAACATCACGATACAATACGTATTTGGAAATAATCTCTTCATCTGTTTGATGATGTTCATACCTGTCGTAGGTTGGGTTCTGGGCTTCTGGGTCCTGTACAACACAGGAGTTGTTATTGCGGCACAAGGCATGTCTGTATCAGCGCACGGTGTACCGGCGCTTGCGTTGTTCTTTGCGTTGTTCATTTTCCCATTCACATGGCTGGAGTTCATCTCATACTCGGTAGGGCTCGCGGAGAGTTTCTGGCTGACCTTTCGCGTCATTCAGAGTTTTGCCAGCAAAGGAATAAGCTTCAAAAGAGAACTCAAAAACGCTTCTACGCTTATCACAATTGTCACGTTGATGTTGTTAGTAGCCGCAATCATAGAAGTGGTTTTGATAATGGCAATTGGTAGCTAGTGCGCCTGGCAATCATGCTTTCTTGACTTTTGTGATTTCCAGACTGATGTCGAGGGCTCGTGGACTCTGAGTTATTTCGCCCAGACTGACCATGTCAACTCCAGTCGAAGCATATTCCACTATCTTATCTGCAGTTATTCCGCCGCTGGCTTCCAGTACGACTTTTCCATAATATTTCTTTTTCTTGAGCAGTTCAACAGCTTCCCTTATTTGTCTCGGAGAGAAATTGTCCAACATGACGATGTCTGCCCCCGCCTCGACGGCTTGAAGAACACCTTCAACTTTCGTTACTTCAACCTCTATCTTCTTAGTCAAAGAAGCCTGTTTCCTAGCCATTTCAATGGCCTTTTTAGCGCTTCCGATCAATGTTATGTGATTGTCTTTTATCAAAATCATGTCATCAAGATGAAGCCTGTGCGTGTCTCCTCCGCCTACCTGAACAGCTTTCTTGTCAAAATACATGAAACCCGGAGCGGTCTTCCTCGTGCATGCAACTCGTGTCTTCAACTTAGCCTTGCGCAGTTTCTCAACGAGGTTTCTTGTGGTCGTAGCTATGCCGCCCATGCGTGAAAGAACGTTGAGCAATGTCCGCTCGGCAGCCAGAATAGTACGTGCGTCTCCTGAGACTTTGAGCAATGTCTGCTTCGGTTTTATTTCCTGTCCATCGTTGACCAATGCGTCCACTTCAAGACCCAAGCATTCCAGCAAGACCGTTACTTCTTCGACTCCAGCAATAATACCAGTCTGCTTCGCAATGACAGAGGCCTCAGCCCATGTGCCCGCTGGAACGACTAGTGATGTTGTTACGTCCCCTTGCCCAGCATCCTCAGCCAAAATTTGCAGCAGTTTCGCTTCCAAAATCTTGCGCGGTACGAACATGCTTCAGAGTTCTTGAATATTCTGCTTAAAAGACTTGTTCCAGCCCTTTATTTACCCGCCACCTCAATCACGGTGTTGACAGCACTTTCCAAACCATCATGTTTCAATGCTTCTTCCTGAACTTCAACAGCTCTCTCAACCATTTTATCCCGCAAAATTCCCTCAATCTTTTCCAACAGGTTTTCTTTGTTCAAGCGATCCTGCAACATGACTTTTGCGACGCCAATGACTTCCGCCTGTTTTGCATTGCTGATTTGTTCAGTGTGTCCTGGTGTGGGTATGAGTATCATTGGTTTCCCATAGCACATACATTGGGTTATCGTTCCATGCCCAGCGCGGCCGATGGCTAGGTCGCATGCTTTGAGATACTCGAAACGGTTTGGAACCCATTTGTAAATTGTGACATTGCCGTGCCGTATGGGCTTGTTGTCGGCGCTCGGGTAACCAAAAGACATTATGATTTCATAATTATCAGGAAATTCAAGCAGTATCTTCCTCAAGACTCCTGTCACGAAAGCTTTTTCAGACGTCGGCCCGCTCAGCGGCGCAAATATTATCGGCTTGTCATTAGGTAGGTTCAGTTTCCTGACGAGTTCTTCTTTTGCAGGCAGAGTGTCTGGTCTTGTAGGCAGTATTGGTCCGATCAATCTTACATTCTTGCGATAAGGCTTCGGAATAGTGAGATTACCGACTGAAATCGTGTACGGTTGCGGAAAGTCCGGTATGAGCACAATGTTTCCACTTGTCCAAATTTTACCAATGATGGTCAGCGTCACTACGTCTGCGAACCTTGCCAACCTCAGATTGTGAGTTCTCCTAGGAACTATGGGCTGGAATTGATTAAGTATGCAGATCCTAGGAATCCTCAAGAGCCTTGCAGCTAGCAGCGACGAGGCCCGAGAGTCTGAAACAACGATGTCAGGTTTGAAACCTTCGATCGTCCCTACTTCTGCATCTATCTGTTTCAGAAGTGTAAAAGAAGCCAAAAATGGGCCCGGGTTGATTGCTGTTTGTCTGAAATCAATGCTTCCGTCCGCTTTCACTTGAAAGCCGATTGGGGGAGCCTTTATTAATGGAAACCTTTCCCGCTCAACGTAGCGTATCCCTTCTGTGTAAGTTGAAAAAACCACATGAGCACCTTTCTCCAGGAGTCTTCTTGCGATAGGCGCGCATCGTCCAACATGCCCTAGACCGATACCGCAGGGAGCAAAGTAAACTCTCATACAGTCAATTCCCGCCAAAGAACCCGCGTTCTACTTTTCGTAGTTGCTTTTCGTCAGAGACGAGTTCAAGAACTTCACTGAAGATCGGAGACCTCAAGATGCGCCACTAACCGCAAATGAAGCCCGAGCGATTCTTAACTTTTTTGGAAGTCGAAGAAACAGCATTTAAGCGAAACCATTAAGTCATGCAAACGCACCACGTAGGGAAAAGGAGGAAAACGTATGGCAAAACAGGAAAAAGCTGTTACCAAGGACATGTTAGTGGGCATGCGGGTTGTAGACGCTGAAGGACGCGCGATCGGAACAGTTAAAGACGTTGCGTTTGTTGTGGGCAAGATTGGTCTGTCGTTGTACGTTGAGGGAAAGAAAGGCGAAAGCCGGAATGTAATATGGGAGGAAGTCCAGGCCGTCGGCGACTTCGTAATACTGAAACCGGCACAGGCGCAAGTTCAGCAACCACAGATGACCATGCAAACCTGCCCAACGTGCGGCGGACCATTGAGATACATTGAGCAGTACCAAAGATTGTGGTGCGACAAAGACAAGAAATACGTTTAGACCGCATCTTGTCTCCGTCATGTTTTTCCTTGAATAGAAAGATGAAGATCCGTTCAGCTTTCAAGTCTCGGGATCTTCATGCAGAGATTTTTCAAGCTCGTTCCTCTTTTCCCAAAAAGTAAGTGCAGTTCTTTCCAATTCTGTCCACATGTCTAGGGCTTGCTTTGTGTGAACCTCTCTGAGGCGCGCAAAGTAGCTTGTTACACTTTACCATTCTTTCACCATAGGCAGAAGGGAGTCCAAAACTAATAATTGTTACAGAAAGGTCGTAGAAGACGTTTTTTGTGACGGATTGTTACGCGCGCGAAGGTCTCAACTGGTAAGCTGAGGATCCTACCCCTCCTAGGTTTCAATGTACCATGGATATTTGGATCCAAATATGCCAACATCGAAAATAGCGCGCGCTATGTCTTGCCCTTTCGCATGTCAACGATTTTTACTTCGCCTTTAGGCGAGAGTTCTTCCGCTATGATGGAACTGAACTTGTAGATTTTAGTGCCTTTCACAAGCCAAGAATCGGGTGGCAGACCAGCTTTGATGCAACATTGACACAGGAAAGTCTCCTCATCCCATTTCCATTCAACAGGGACCTGCGGTAACAGGAGACCTTTGTAGATTCCTCTTTCAACGATCAAACCGTCCTCGCCGACCTTGACCTTTTTGCAGTAATCCTTTGGATTATTCACTTCTACTACCTTTGGTGGTGTGAGCACGCTTATCTCAAAGACGACGTGGTCAAGCTCGCCAAGAGAAACGCTTGGAAACCGCGGATCCTGCGTTGCCGCGCTTATCGCTGACTCTAGTACTGCTTCGGCAAGCGGTGTAGTGGGATACGGAAGACCGATGCACCCTCTTAGAGACTTTTCTCCATCTTCGACAGCGTTTATTGTAACGAAAACACCACAATGTTGGAGGAACTTTTCAGGCAGGTTCTCCGGAGCTTTCATGCACGTTCCAGTCTTCAGATATTCTCCGACAGCCTTTCTTGCAAGTTCAACGAGAAACTTGCCTTCTTTCTGGTTGAGTTGAAACGACAATTTCCAGTTCTCTCCAGTCTATAGAAATAGACTGTGTGGATGGGTTGAAGTTTAAACCTTTGCGAACAGTTTGCCGCTTAGAACTTCATCGATTCTTCCGCTGTTCCATCCTTGGTTATTATCAGAAAATCCACGCCGTCGCCGCTCATGATGTCCCTGCTTATGGCGGATTTCATCCCTCTGATTACAAGTTCTTTTGCAGCTTCCAGATCCATGTTTTCTTTGAATCCTTCTTCGACGACTCCCATGGCTATTTCTGTTCCTGAACCCACGACAGTATACTTGTCAGGAAGCACTGAACCTAACGGGTCGAGCGAGTAGAGTGATGGACCTTCATCGTCAAACCCGCCCACGATCGTCTGCGTGATAAGCGGTGCCAACCGACGACTAAAGAGCAGGTTTGACATGAGTTTGGCAGCAGACCTGACGGATATTGGTCTGCCAACGTCGAGGCTGAACAGGTTTCCGTAAGCTGATACTTCCCTGATCAGTTCCTGCATGTCTGAAACAAGTCCAGCGCAAGCTGCCCCTACGCGATCGGTAATCTTGAAAACCTTCTTTCCTGTCTTGCTTACAACCAAATAACCATAAGAAACACGCTTTTCAGAAGCCAATATAACGCCGTCCTTGAAGACCACGCCGACGGTTGTCGCGCCCGGAATGGCCATGTATTCACCCTGAGCTTGCTTTTCCACACGAAACACCCTTTTCGGTTTTAATGCACGGACAACCTATTAAACTTAATGTGGGAAATCTTGGAGACATCTCCCGCACAACCTCATTTCTCGCTTTTGAAGAAAAAAAGGCAGGCTATTTACTCAATCCTCGATTATGCAGACGCTCATGCTCCCAAGTCGCGAAGTCCAATGGGGGAGTGATAATTTCGCTGTCAGGCTTTCGATTGAGTTTGGCTGCACCGTTTGGACATCCCGTGGCACACAATCCACAACCGATGCACTTCTTCACATCAACAATTGATACTCCATCTTTTTCCGAGATTGCGTGCACTTGGCATCTTTTCCTGCATGTTCCACAGTCTACACATTCGTCAGGGTCGATGACCGCAAAGTAGTTGGCGTGGGCAACAGAATTTTCTATGCCCCAATCATTGATTCCTCTGAGTATCCCACAGCAACAACCACAACAGTTGCAGACGTAACCTATTCCTTTCATCACGTTGCTGACGGTATGAACCAAACCCATTTCCTCTGCCTTGTCAAGAAACGTCAACGCTTCTTCTTTCGAGATGGCATTTTCGCTTGGAGAACCTTCGACTGAAGAGAATCCGAGGCAGGTTCTCAATGGAAAATCACATTTTCGACCAATGAGACTCGTCTGCTTCCGACAGATACAATCGCTCAAGCGAAATGTCTTAGCCTTCAAAAGAATCGCCTTAACATCGTCATACGGAAGTATCAACTCTGACTTCACTGCCTTCTGTGCCGGAATGACACGATGCAAGGCCGGCTCAGGCTTCATGATTCCCACGGCGCCTCCATCTGCCATGTATTCTTCGACCAAATGGGCTAACTCGTGGTCCATGCGCTCTCGCTGCGATTCGTAGATCCCCACGATGAAAGGAGCCAGTCTGTAGGATGACTTTCCCCCACTACCACTATGCCACAAAAGCCCGCGTTCAGCCATCTTCATCAACTTGACTTCCGCCTCTTCAGCAGAAAGCCCGATTCGCTTTGCTATCTCGCCAATTGATTCCATAGACCCACTTAACTGGCTTGCTAATGATGCTTCTCCAGGGGAGAATATCTTCTTCAAGAGGCGTATCTCGATATTCGAGGGCGTTCTAGGAAATCCGTTTGGAAGCGTATCCAAAGCTTTCGCAAGTTGCTGATAAACGTCATTGACCAATGCTCATTCCTCTTTTACCTGAGTCAAATAGAACAGGTTCTCGTCTGGGTCAGTAAACAAAGCGGCATAGCCACCCCAGTACTGTTTTTTTGGCGGTTCCACGAAATTAACGCCTTTTGCTTTCAACTTTCCGTATTCCTCATCAACGTCTTTCACGGCTAGATAGATGTTTGGTGCTCCTTCTTTTCGTCCCTTCTTTCCACCAAGCATTATTGCCAAAGTTGCTGTTCCAGCCAAATCAAAAATAACATAGTTTGACCATTCATTCTTAATCTTCAAGCCGAGAACATCACGATAGAAACCGATAGCGCTCTTCATGTCAGTCACCTTTATCTCAAGCCAATTGACTCTCTCAATCAATCCGCCCACCTCTTCATCAGCTCAACTAAATGCAGACCAACCGTTAAAAGATTTGGCGAATATATCAAAGTCGGCAATCGTTGACGACGTTGTTCAGATCCAACCTCGGCAAATAAGTATCTCAGAGCCGACTTCTCGCCAAAGAAACAACTTCTTAAACTCAATGTTACAACAATACTACGAGAGGCGAAGTAAACATGATGGACATCTGCACAGAAAAAATCGGAGACACTTGGTTTGGAGTTGCCTTTGAAGAGCAAACAATCTACGCAACAGCTTTCGGATCCACAGAGAAGAGTGTTCTAAAAGGTTTGAGCGAAGGCGTTCACTATGACGTTTCCACACAGAATCAAAAGAAAACCGATTTCGCCAAACGCGTCATCGGAACTCTGAAAGACGTCTATGACGGAAAAGCGATATCTCAAAAATTCAAGTTGGCGTCGAAATATCTGTCAAAATATGCCATGAGAGTCATCGAAACTGTGCGTGAAGTACCAGCTGGATATGTGACCTCCTACGGTGAAGTTGCCAAGGCCATTGGAGGAGGACCGCGAGCTGTTGGGCAAATCATGGCTAGAAACCCGTTTGCACCGATCTGTCCATGTCACCGGGTTGTGAGGTCTGACTTCACGCTGGGCGGATACGGAGGCGGTTTGGATGTCAAGCTGGCATTTTTAAAACGCGAAAGACACGGCTATTCTTCAAAGAAAGAAATTCCAGTAAACGGCAAAAAACTGCATGTGTTTCCAGTGGAATTTGCAATCAGGAAAGCTGAAGAAGGATAAATGTTAATTCTTCTCAACAAAATATAACTTCCTCAAGAGATGAGTACCGAATGCCAAAACGTGGCTTATACGTCGGAAGATTTCAACCTTTCCACTTGGGACATCTGAGCGCAATAAAGGAGGTTTTGAAAGAAGCCGATGAACTCGTAGTCGTAATTGGCAGCGCTCAGTACAGCCACAACTTCAATAACCCGTTCACGGCAGGCGAAAGACTTGTCATGGTTCGCAAGGCTCTAGAAGAATGCGGAGTGGACAGTGGAAGAGTTTGGATAGTTCCTGTGCCCGACGTCCACTTACACATGATGTGGGTTTCCTCGGTTGAGGGATACACGCCCCACTTCGACGTTGTATATTCTAATGAACCGTTGACGCGCCGCCTGTTCACGGAAGCCGGATACCAAGTGAAGCCTATCCGCTTCTTCGACAGAAAAGACTACTCTTCAACTGAAATCAGAGAAAAAATGGTCAAAGACGAAAACTGGGAAAAACTGGTTCCAAAAAGCGTGACAACTCTCATAAAAGAAATTGACGGCATCAACAGACTCAAAGACCTGACCAAAACCGACAAAGCATAACTACGTACGATTTCCTTCCTTCTGAAGACCCATCAACTGCTTGAAAACCCACGGAGGCACATGCTTTCTGTCGGATTCACAAATGGTAACCCTTGTCTTGTGAAGATCAATGAAAAGAGCCCGTGAGCGCCACTTCTTCACTGCGTTTTTCGGACTTCCAAACAGTTTCATCGCCTTCTCCTCGCCCAAGTCAAACTCAGAACCACTATCAGACCTAACATACACAGATACAGGGTCACTAGCGTCTGAGCGGCTTGGCTGAATATCTCCTCAAACATCTCTGGTCAATAATACCTTCTTTCCCTCAGCCTAAAAGCGCAGTTTCCATGCAGAACATATGCAAGAAACCGACATATTGACCAGGCAATCGCCACATCAAGACCGATAAACCGTGACTTTGTCTCCACTTTTGGCTTTGAACACTCTTGAAGCGTTGCCTTGATTTATTGATATCTCCAGAAAATTGTGACTCCCAACCAGGGCCAACGGTTTTCCAGCTTCAACTCCTCCATACGCCATGCAGAAGTTCATCGTCGCCTCAGCTTCTTTAAACCTCAGCTTCACTTGTTTGCCAACTCTCACCTTTCCAAGTTCTTTTTCTCGTATGTTTGTAACTATGTTCCCAAAATCGTCTACGTGGATCACTTCACCAATGAGCATGTCTTTGCGCTTGACAACGCCTGCAAATTCGGGAATAACAAGCTGGTCCACTTCTGGGCCAAAAGCCAATGGTGACGACCCATTCGCTAGGTGGGCTGCAACTGAAGAGAAAATATCCCTTCCATGGAAAGTGTTGGATACCTTTGGCAACATCAACTTCTTGTTCTTTATCTCGTACGCATGCATTATACCCTGGGCCTTCGCCGCCAGAATCAGCAGCCCATTGTCCGGCCCAAGGTAACGAGCATGTTTTGTCTCTATGCACACTGCACGTCTTTTTGTTCCAACTTCAGGATCAACAATTGCGACATGAATAGTTCCTTTTGGAAAATAGGCAGATGCTGCAGCCAGAATGAACGCGCCCATTTTTACGTTGAATTTGTCAACCTGATGAGAGATGTCAACAATCGTGGCTTCAGGACAGATTCGCAGAATGACAGCTTTCATCTCTGCAACGTATTGATCCTTCAAGCCGAAATCAGTCGTCAATGTGATTATGGGCCGAGTCATACCATTCTTTTATAGACGGCATGGGATAATTAGTTTTTCACGCAAAAAACAGGTAGACTGTGAAAATGGCGGGTTACCGAAAACTCACTGCCGCAGACGTAGCGTTGACAACCGTTTTCACAGCTTACTACGCCGTTTTCGGCTTTCTGAAAATCTCTCCGATAATTGGCCTCCCAGGACAAGCGATTACCGCCGCCGCCATCATAGCTCCGATTGTGGGAATGCTTCTTGGCCCGTACATTGGCACAGTGTCCGCATTTCTTGGCGGAATTATCGGGTTTTTTCTAGGTTCATTGTCCTACCAAAGTTTTGCGTCAGGCATCGCAGCCGCTTTTTGTGCTGGAATGATTAGGCAAGGAAAGAGAGCTATTACAGCATTGATCTATGTTTCACTACTGCTGCTTTTTGCATTCTATCCGGCAGTGGGACCCGCGTGGGTTTTCCCTCTAGAGACCTGGTTCCAGATAGTGGGTCTACTCATCTTGGTTTCGCCTCTGCAGCCCATAACCCAAAAGTTCCTAGATTCTGACAATAACACAAGACTGATGGTCGGTTTTTTTCTAACTTGCCTGGTCTCCACTCTTGCGGGGCAAATTGCAGGATCATTAATCTTTGAAATCCTAGTAACAGACGCAAAAGTCGTAACGGGCTCCTGGTTGACCCTAACACTTCTCTATCCGATAGAGCGAACGATCATAGCCCTAGCAGCAACATTCATCGGAGCTTCACTGTCAAGAGTCCTAAAAGCAGCCAACCTGCCGCCCTCAGTCGTCAAACCAAAGACATCACGCGCCAACATGAATTCCGAGGCAATTTCAACATGCAAGACGGCAGAACGGCGCACCAAACCCCACAAGAAGACCCAGCCACACACTCACCACAATACTGCGTGTGCTGAAAACCTAGGGGGAGGGGGTAGGTCATTTTTGACTGATTTTCAACCAAAAACCATGTTGAACAGTCCATACCGTAGTCCTACACTTCAGCACGCGTATTCACCTTGCAAAATAGTCATCTTCACTTCTGTCGACAAAATCTAATGTACCCGTGTCTAAGGCATCCGCCCGAGCGATGACACGCACCCAAACATACATGAACACTCCGAAAACAAAAATCACCAAGCCTACAAACATCATGGGAAAAGGACGCGGATCCGCATTGCGACTTGTAGTCTGCGTGAAAACAAACACGCTCAAAACAACCCCAACCGCAAAGATCAACAAACCAACCGCCATAACCAACGGCACTGCCCTGCGAATTTCCCTCATCTGCTCAGAAGCTCCCTCAACACATGCTTTGAAGCTTGACGACAACATCAACACTAATCTAACATAGACAATCTCCACCAGTCGGGATAGGTAAAGTTAAATCAGCCTTGTGATGTTTATGAAGGGTTGCTTCAGCGCGTCATCAGACATGGAGCACACAAAAACAAAGTAAACCCACAGAGGAGCAATTCGATTGGGAAGTGTACGAACAGAACAGATCAAACGAACCGCCAAAGAACTCATCAGACGTTTCCCCGACAAATTCACCCGTGATTTTGAAAACAACAAACACCTAGTCAAAAGTCTAGTACAAGGAGGAACGCCCAAAGTAAGAAATCAGATTGCCGGGTACATAACACGTTTCCTCGCAGCCGAAGCCGAAGCAATGGAAGAACCAAGCGAGACCGAGACCCTAGAAGAAGAAGCTGCATAAGCCTATCAGCACAAGATGACCCGAAAGCAAACGTAGAGACGAAAAAAGTTGATGGACCAGTACAGAAAAGGCTGGGCACTCAGATACCTTCGAGAAGCAAAAGCAGAATTACAAGCCGCAAGAAAAATGCCCTACATGGCCCCAAGCCTAGTTTTGGAAGCCGTTAGAAAAGCCCGCAACGCCGTCTACTACAGCCTAGGAGAACCTGCATTCGTAGAAATCGTCATACGAGAAACAGCCGAAAAGACACAGTCTCAAATGATAGAGGACCCAGTTCTAAAATGTCTTGTCGAAATCGAAGGAATGGTCCAACAGCTATCTCAACTAGAAGAAGTTGACGGCGAAAGAGCCATGAAACAAGCAGACAGCCTAATACAGCTAGCGTCAGACATAGTTGAGACTTTGACAGAAGAAAAAATAGAAGATTGAAGAAGCTTAACGCTTCTTAAGAGACTTCTCTATACGGTCCAATGCCTTCTTTATGTTTTCAATAGAGTTTGCAAAGGATAAACGTAAGTAGCCTTCGCCGAATTTGCCGAAGCTTGTTCCAGGCAACACTGCAACACCTGCGTTGTAGAGTAAGTGATCTCCAAGTTTGCGACAGTCCATACCGGTTCCCGTTATGTTCGGAAACACGTAGAACGCTCCGTGAGGCTTCTTGCAAGTTATGCCCCTAATATTGTTCAGCCCATCAACTATGACTTCGCGTCGCTTCTTGAATTCGGCAACCATCTTTTCCGCATCCTTCTGTGGACCTTTCAACGCTTCGACCCCAGCCAACTGGACAAACGCGTTAGTGCAAGAGTTTGAGTTAGTCATCAGCTGCGCCACTTTCTCCGCTAAATCTTTCCGCATCACACCGTAGCCAAGTCTCCACCCTGTCATAGCGTAAGTCTTTGAGAAACCATCCAGTATGATTGTCTTTTCCTTCATTCCTGGAAACTGTGTTATGCTCTCATGTTTCCCTTCGTAAACTATTCTGCTGTAGATTTCGTCTGAGAGCACGAACGCGTCGTCCCTGTCTTTCATGCAGTCGGCTATCACTTTAAGCTGTTCTCGAGTGACAACGCCACCTGTCGGGTTCTCTGGAGAGTTGAGGATTATCAATTTTGTCTTCTTCGTTATCTTTTTCTTCACGTATTCAGGGTCAAGGCTGAATTCATTCTCTTCCTTGAGCGGGATGGGCACTGGTTTGGCGCCGACAAAGTTTATCAGAGACTCGTATATTGGAAAGCCCGGGTTTGGATACAGAACCTCATCGCCAGGGTTGACCAACGCTAGAATGCTGAAGAACATTATCGGCTTGCCGCCTGGTGTGACAACTACTTCCTCAGGTTTCACGTCTAACTTTCTGGTTTCAGAAATGTATTCCGCAATCGCTTGTCTTAGTTCAGGCATGCCTGCTGAAGGAGTGTAATGCGTGTAGCTTGCTTGGAGCGCTTTTTCCGCCGCATCTTTGATGTTCTTAGGAGTGTCAAAGTCTGGTTCGCCTATTTCCAAGTGAACTACGTCCTTTCCTTGTTTTTCAAGTGCCTTGGCCTTTGCAAGAACTTCGAAAGCTGTTTCTGTTCCGAGAGTCTTCATTCTATCTGCGAAGATAGGGCTCACTCAAATCACCTAGATTGGAAATGGAAATTAAACGTAGAAATGAATTAGTATTTAACCATTTTACCTGTAACTTGGAAAAAAGTATGGGAAGAAGTGATTATTTTCACTTGTTTAGAACAGCTTTGACAGCGGCCGAACTTTCATAGCGTCCGGGTTAACCAGGTTCGGTGGTTGTTTTCCTTGGAAGAAGGTGACCAAGTTGCCGGCGACCATCTCAGACATCTTTGCACGGGTTTCAAGGCTCGCACTTGATATATGTGGAGCGACAACCACGTTATCGCGCTTAAGCAATGGGTTATCTGTTGGTGCAGGTTCCTGTTCAAACACATCTAGCCCTGCACCTGCGATCCACCCTTCCTTCAACGCTTTGTACAAGGCTTTTTCATCCACGACTGGTCCACGTGAATTGTTTATGATATAGGCAGTTTTCTTCATCAGCTTTAGTTTCTGCTCGTTTATCAAGTGATGCGTCTCTTTCATCAACGGAACGTGAATGGTGACGAAGTCTGACTCCTTCAAAAGCGTGTCGAGATCAACTTTCTTTGCTCCGAGCTTCTCAATTTCCGGTCTTGGGATGACGTCATAGAATAGAATTTTCATGTCGAACCCAGTTGCTCTCTTGGCCACTGCATAACCGATTCTTCCGGCGCCTACGATGCCGATGGTTGCTCCGTAAACGTCTCTGCCGGTCATCATGTCGGGATGCCAGCCGACTTTCCATTGTCCAGTGCGAACGTATTTGTCCGCTTCAACCACTCGTCTGGCAAGCGCCATGAGCAGTGCCCATGCGAAGTCTGCAGTTGTGTCCGTGAGCACTTCAGGCGTATTGGTGACGTAGATGCCTCTTTTCGTTGCTTCAGGGATATCTATATTGTCAAAACCAACAGCCAGTTGACAAACGATCTTCAGTTTGGGCGCGGCGTCAAAAACTTCAGCATCTATCTTATCTGACAAGAGCGTAGCAAGAGCGTCAACGCCTTTTGCCTTGTCAATTATGACTTTTTTCGGTGGCGGGGCGTATTCAGGCCAAACTTCAGCATCAAAGTGTTCCTTTATGATTTTCAAGCCTCTCTCAGGAAGATCTCTGGTAACATAGACCTTCGGTTTTGCCATGCAATTCACCATACAAAGTTCTGCGGAATTCTTTATTAGCTTTGACTTATTACACTTACGCATTTATATTTGAAAACTCTCCGAGGTTTCCTTCAGATGACCGCAATAGCGAACATGCAGCAGCTGATCAAAAACGGCGAGACTCAGCTTGACCGAAAAGCCCGGGAACTAGCATTGAGAAGCCTCGAGACTGCTTTGAATGCTGTTGACCCTAGACAGATAATAAAGGCAAGACTCATACTTACGGATTCCATACTGAGAGTTGATACCTATTCATTTGACTTGAGAAAGTTCAAGAATATCTACGTGGTAGGCGGAGGCAAAGCAAGCGGTTCGATGGCCGAAGCGTTGGAACAAGCTCTTGATGGACGCATAGCAAATGGGCTTGTCAACGTTCTACACGGAACGAAGAACAGGACACGCCTCATAAAGCTTCACGGCGCGAGCCATCCAGTTCCAGATGAAGCAGGAGTTGAAGGAACACGCAAGATGCTTGAGATCGCTGAGGAGGCAGATGAGCATGATTTGATTATATGTTTGATCTCAGGCGGAGGTTCAAGTCTTATGCCTCTGCCGCGTGGGAACATCGCGATTGAGGACAAGAGGATGATTACAGATGCTCTTCTGAAGAGTGGTGCAGCAATAAACGAGATCAACACTGTGCGAAAGCACATTTCGGATTTCAAGGGTGGTTGGCTTGCCAAAAAGGCTTATCCTGCTACAATCTTGAATCTGATTCTTTCTGATGTGATGGGTGATCCGTTGGATTTCATCGCTTCAGGCCCAACTGTTCCAGACTCCACGACATTCAGCGATGCGATACAAGTTTTGAAGAAATACGATCTATGGGGCAAAGCTCCGTCGTCAATCAAGAAAGTTTTGTCAGACGGTGACAAAGGTCTGATCCCTGAGACTCCGAAAGCTGGGGATGAAGCGTTCAAAAAAGTCTACAATGTTGTCATCGGAAACAACCGTTCTGCGAGTCAAGCAGTCTGCACTGGTCTGAAGTCGTCAGGTTTGAACACGCTTTTGCTGACTTCAACTCTGGAAGGAGAAGCCAGGCACGTGGGCACCGTGTTAGCTTCAATAGCCCGCGAGGTTCTAGTTTCTGGAAATCCCGTTCATAGACCGGCTGGAATTGTTGCTGGAGGAGAGACAACTGTGATTGTCACGGGAAAAGGCAAGGGCGGTAGAAACCAAGAGATTGCTTTGGCATCTGCATTGAAGCTGAGAAGTTTGGACGGTGTGGTTGTGGCTTCTTTAAGTACGGACGGGGTTGACGGGCCCACTGATGCTGCTGGATCTATTGTTGACGGAAGAACGCTAGATCGAGCTAAAAAAATGGGGCTAGCTCCGGAGAAATTCCTGGCTGAGAACGATTCGTATCACTTCTTCTCCAAGCTAGGTGACCTTGTTTTTACAGGACCGACGGGTACGAATGTTAATGATGTCTCAGTGATAATTGTTCTGTGAGAGGGAAAGGAAGAGTGAAATGACTGTTAATGTGAAGTTCGTAGGTTCCTTTCGCGGTGTCTCGGGCAAAGACGTGATAGCTCTCAGGTTCAAGGGTTCTGTTTCGTTGAGAGCTCTCGTCAGCAGGGTTGTTGAGCGATTGCCTAGACTCAAATCGGCTCTTGTTGACCCTGCGTCTGGAGAGCCGAGAACAAACATGCTCGTGCTCGTGAATGGGCGAGAAATCGGGGTCCTAGACGGATTGGAGACGGCAGTAAATGATGGGGATGAAGTGGTTTTCGTTCCTGTCATGCATGGAGGTTAGGTTTGCATGAGGCTTTATGCTGTCAAGACGCGGCTCGTCAAGGTTGGAGACGACTTGGTCGAGTTGATTCTTGAATCGTTGAGAACCAAGAACTTGCAGTTGGAAGATAATGACGTGCTTGCCTTGACCTCGAAAATTGTGTCCTATTCAGAGGGGCGAATTGCAAAACTAAGCGAAATCAAACCGTCAGAAGAGGCAAAAGAGTTTGCAAAAAAGTATTCGCTGAAGCCGGAATTCGCTGAATTGATTCTGCGTGAAGCAGGCAGGATCTACGGCGGAGTTGAAAAGGCCATTTTGACGTTTAAGAATGGCGTCATGACTCCCAACGCGGGAATAGACAACAAGAACACTCCTGGCGATTGTGCAGTTTTGTGGCCAAGTGACCCTGAGAGATTTGCGAAAGAATTCAGGGATAGAATCAAACACAAGACTGGTAGAAATGTTGCAGTGTTGATAGTGGACAGTGGTTTGGTTCCGCTCAGGAAAGGCACGAATGGGCTCGCCTTGGCAGTTGCGGGATTCAAGCCTATAAAAGATGACATAGGCAGAAAGGATTTGTTCGGAAAGTCGATCATGATTACGCGGCAGGCTGTTGCAGATGATTTGGCTTCTGCAGCACACTTGTTGATGGGCGAGGCAACTGAGCGAACGCCTGTCGTGTTGATCAAGGATGCGCCTGTGGATTTTGATGACGGCGTGTATGGCGCGGCTGAAATGATGATGCCTTTCGAACAGTGCATATTCATGAGCATTATTGAACGGCAGTTTCGATGTGAAGAGAAAGGTTAGAACATGATCGTTGCCCTTCACGAAGCTCCGAGAGGATTCTTCAAAACTGATCCACCTTACGATAGCGATGGACTTCTAAGATTTGTGCGGAAAACAGCTTCGTTGGGTTTCAAGGCTATTGAGATTGGACCACTTACAGACTACTCGTCCATCGATGGCGAGCGTTTGAGAAAATTGCTTGTCAAGCTGAACATGAAAAGAAGTGTGCATGTTGGAGGTCTCTTCGATGCTTCGAAGTTCGCTTCAACCGAAGAAGAATATGTAGGATGAAACGGCAAATACGTCGTGGAACGATGCTGTGCGATGAAATACATTCATCGTTGTTGTCAATTCATCCGCCCTTTTTTGAGGGGACATGTGAACCTGGTGAAGAGTTCTTGAAAGCCGCGAAAGCGCGTTTTTTCAAGTTGGTGAAACGTGAAATAGAGTTTGCACGCAGATACAATGTCAAAGTCGCTTTAGAATCATTTTGCTATCGCCCTTTTATTTTTCGAAACATGGATGATTTCGGTCAATTTGTGTCGAAGTTTCGTTTGGAAGAGCTGGGTGTTCTTTTGGACGTTGGTCACTTGTATCAGGCTCGTATCTGCCTTTCTGAAGCAGTTCACGTCTTCAAAGACAGATTGGTGGATGTTCACGTTCATGATGCGACGTTAGGAAAGGATTATCGGAAAGCAACTCACCTTCCAATCGGCAAGGGTGCAATCGATTTTTCGAGTTTGATAAGGCTTTTGCGAGCGGTTTGCCACCCGGGCTGGCTTACTCTGGAAGTTCGTGGAAGCGAAAAAGTGATTAAGGAAAGTAAAGGACATTTGCAGAGCTTGATTGCCCGGAGATAGGCTGAGTTCGTGTCCTGTTGTCTGTTTCGTTTTTTCCTGTTCATTGCCACCTGCCTCATTTTCTCCTATGTTTCGGTGCAGGTCTGGAGAGCATGTGTCTTTTCAGAATGGTGCTCCTGGTGCTAGTGGATGGAAACCTTTAAGTCCATCGTGGGCTTTTGGTTAGTGATAATTGAGAATTTACATTTTCAATTTTATCCCAAAGCTAAGAGAGGTGATTCTACATGTCTCAAAAAAGAATGTTTGAAGTTAAGTGCACCGAGTGCGGTAAAACTGCAATGGTGCCTTTTAAGCCTACGGTAGGCAAGCCGGTTTACTGTCATGAATGCTTTACGAAGCGTTCGTCTGAACGGCATGAACCTTCCCATACGAATTTCAGTTTTGATCCGAAACAAGCGTGGGCGCGGAGAGGAGATAACTGGCAGGGAAGAAAGGAGGAAGAACCCGTTAACGTTTTCCAACGGTCTTAACACGCTTGGCTCACTCGCCACTGTAAATCATTGGGCTATTCTGCACTTGGGTGGTAAGCAGAGCTAATGCTTTTTTTTTGAATTTGCTGTGAATGTGGAGAGGTTCTGATGATGTGGGCGATTGAGATTGTTATGGCTGTGACAAGGAGGAATAGAATGATTAGGGAGTGGAACTCGGGGATCATAGGGGTCGCTGACAGTATTTTGAGGTCAATGTTTTGGGCAAGCGTAAGGGAATCGCTATTCCCAGTTGTGCGGTTTGTGTATGCAGTGTAGTTGAATTCGACGAGAACCCCCGTTGTTCTGTCCCAATAGAATTCCCAATGGGTTGTCACATTGGCTGTTACCGTGGCGTAGTTGGAGTTGTTTTTGATTTCATCGTAGCTAAGAAGATTTGTTAGCAGTGGGGTTCCAAGGTAGTTGGTTATGACGGTGTTGTTTATTGTGAAAGTCTGGTTGTTCGGATATTCTAGGTAAATACTGTCGCCGGCGTTTAGGTTTGCCGGAACAAAGATGCGTTGGGCGCCTCCTGGCGAGCTTTCGCCTGTTGCGAAGTTGAGCAGTATCGTGGAATTGCTTGAGATGTCTGTTGAATTGTAGCTCACGGCGCTGAGTGTTAGGAGGTCACCGGAAATGGTGATTACCGTGACGTTGATCCAATAGGTTTGTTCTTTGAGTTGGTTTATCAATTCTGTGTCGTTGCCGCTGAGATTCGTCCGGGAGACTCCATATTTGAGCTGTTGATTGGAGGCGATGCCTACGCCTGCAATCGCAGTCTGACTGAGACCTACGAGCAAAAGAAAAAGTAGTGATACCATCAAACCCCATGCGGCAATAGAATTCGAGGACATTGGCTGTGGTTCTTTCTTTTTTTGCATTTATGTTTTTCTGAAGATGGCCTATCGGCAAATTGTGCTCGAGCTCTCAGCCTGTGCGACGTTGCTAACGAGGAGGTGTAGGACTAAGCAACATGGTTTTTGGTTGAAAATCAGTCAAAAAAGACCTACCCCCTCCCCCCTAGGTTTTCAGCACACACAATACTGCAGTATAGTCCGTTAAGGGCTCTGGGACGGCATCTCTGATGGCGGTTGCGGTATTTTCATGTTGAATCTTCAAGAGTGCGCGTCTCAGGAGCTGGCGTTCTTGCCTTGTTGTTCATCATTTTCAGTAGTAGAACGTAGCCGATCGCTGTTCCGAGCCGTGAATTTCTCTCTTGCGTGCCCACGATGCAACTTGCCACTCTCCGCTGAATATATTGTGAGCATAAAGAAATCTAGAGTGATTGTTAAGAACTTCTGGCCTCAAACGAATGCGGTCAAGTCGATCATTGAGAATTGACTTTGAACATAGCTGTGCTACGGATTGTGGATATGAAACGACGTTTCATAATCCTTTTCTACAAACAGCCCTTTACGTGTGATCGGTGGTGATATAGTGACACCGAGAATTCGACCATATTTGCGAAGGAAACCTGGAAACAAGACAAAAACAGTCCACGTAAAAGGCTATAGCAGACACAAAGCAGTTTAGCGGAAACTGAACTCTGGCCTGTCAAAATGCTTCGGGCGCGTGTTTGTGCGCGCGCTCATCGCCAACCAGATGGTCTGCACCGTGTTTTGGGAACTGCTGCTATGAGCTAATTATTGTTTTTGCATTAATAGCAAGGTTCACTGTTTCCTGCAGGATGGCTTTTCTCCTTTTTCTCCATGCTGACCACAAGAGACAGCGACACCGCATTGCGTACGACAATCAACATGGTCCTTTGTCCCTTCAACTAGTTTTAGCGCGCTAAATCCAAAAACCGGCAGTTCTTAACATGATTTTGTGCGTGCCAAGATGAATCGTTTCTAGTTCGCGCGAGATCAGGCGATCTGATAGTTTTCTTTTCCGTTCTGATTGGTCTTAGGTATTGTTATTGTGAATTGAGCGCCTTTTCCCGATTCACCTGTCTCCTCAATTGTCCAGCCGTAGACTTCCACTATCTTTCTTATCAGATGTAATCCATAGCCTGTGCTTCCACCAGTGCTGTACCCCTCTTTGAAGAGCTTCGACTTGTCCGCAGCAGATATGCCCACACCGTCATCCTCGTAAATCAGCTTCAGTTTGCCATGTCCAGCTTTCCCGTAGTTCAACCTGATTCTCGTGGTTTTCTTGCCATACTTCAATGAGTTGTCAATTAGATTATAGAAAAGTTGTCTCAACAACGAATCTGCCAAGACAGTCAAGCCATGACAATTGTTTATCACTTTCATGCCGTTGAAGTCCGCAAAGAGCGCAATCGCCTCATCAACAGCTTTCTCCACTGCGATATATGTTAACTCTTCAGCACCAAGCATCTCGTAAGTCCTCGCGAAATCAAGAATCCTCACAGCCTCTTCAACAGACGCTTCAATCTGCTTCAGATAATCTAGAACTTCGCTGTTCCCGGGAAGCTTCTTTCCTGCCAAGTAAGCATTTCCCGTAACTGCAGCAAGCTTGTTCCGCACATCATGCCTTGTAAGTCCGCCGACCACTCGCAATTTTTCGTTCAACACCTGAAGCTTTTCCATTGCTCCATGTAGTTCTCTCTCGGCTTTTTTCAGTTGAGAAACGTCTAGACCGACGGCTATACTGCCGACGGGGTTGCCTTTTCCGTCGGTTATGCTGTTTGTATACCAAGAAATAGTCTTGGATGCTCCATCTTTGCACCTAATCTCTGTCTCAAAATTTAGTCCAAGTTCCTCGTCGATAATCCTTTTGGCTCGGGCAAAAACTTCGGTACAGTATTGAGGGTTTGGATAGAGCCAATCCCAAATCCTCCGGTGTCCAGTGACTTCTTCACGAGTATACCCGGAAATAAGCTCCGCGGCACGATTCCACAAGGTCACATTTCCTTCCCTGTCAAGCAGATCAATCCACACAATCGCAGTGTCAATGACTTTGTTCTGAAACTCCAATAGATTTCTTGCCTGCTCCGATGATTTCCGTGATGTTGCCTCTGCCTGCTTAGCTTCTGTGATGTCTCTGAATATTCCCTGAAGGACTTTCCTATCTCCAAATTCGATGAGACTGGCCTTGATTGCGACTTCTTTGATTTCTCCTGTTTTTGTAATGATCTGAGTTTCCAGAATTTGTCCTTCCTTTTCTTCAAGGTGCTGTTTGAAAGTTTTGCTAATTCCTTTCTCTATGATTTCTTGCGGCGGATGAAGGATTCGCTGATGTTTGCCAATCAATTCTGATTTGCTTCTGCCGACTAACTTCGTTGCTGCACGGTTACAGTCTATCAACATACCTGTTTCAGCATCAGCCACGAAGATAGCGTCCATCGCCTCCTCAAACAACGTTCTGAATCTTTTCTCACTTACGCGCCAAGCTTCTGTTTTCTTTCGTTCGGTAATGTCAATCATATAAATCCGCAAGCGTCCTCATGGACATAGTAGACTGATTGCTCATAATACCTATCACCAAGCTCGACATTCTCACGTAGACAATTTTCAGTCCAGTTTTCAAGAAACTAGCATCATCATCCACATGCAAAACTCGTAATGGTGGTGCCACATTTGTTTTTGAAAACTCGACAGTTGACTGGCCCATCTGAATTACTTCCCTTTTTTACTTCTATTCAAAGCAAGTCTACCTCAATTCTCAACCCTCTCTATGGATTAAACACTTGTGTAACCACAAGATGAACAAGCAGCATTGCTAATTCAGATTCAGAACAGAATATACACCACGCCGAAAGAGTTTCTCGATGTCAGAGCCCATGAATCCGGTGAGCAAAGGCTAAAGCGAACACAAGAACTGGTCCGCCATGCCGAAGAAGGTAGAACAATACGCATTACATCTAGACATCTGGTGCCGCGCGCGAGGCACGATCTCGTTGGGCAGATCGACAGAAAACGAACGTCCGGCCAATTCTCCACTTACTTGCTGATAATTTTGTAAGCGGTTAACGCTTCTTTCGCGAGATCCTTAACAGAACCTCTAAACAGCAATGAATAAGGCGTTGTGCAACCTGCGAGGCAAGGCGTGCAATGTTCTCTAGCCTGAAGTACTTCACGAAAGCGACTCGTGTGTAGCAGTTCTGTCATAGAAGAAGTTACAAGTGACCCGACTTTCCAGTCAGGAGAGTCCGGTCCGATCGGACAGATGCGCAGTTCACCAATGGGAGACACACCAAGGTATAGTCGTCCCGCATCACAGATGTACGGCATCTCGCCTTTCACAAACTTTGGGATAAGTGCAATGACCTTTTCTGAAGGCCCAAGAAAATGGTTATTTGCTTTCTCCTTCAACATGTCTCGAACGAAGTCATCAACTTCGTTGCTGGGAATAGAGTAGGCTGAAATGAACTTGTCTTTCCCGCCGACGGGGAATAACGTGACGGGAACACCTAGGTCCTTGATCCAATTGCAGAATGGAAGGAATTCTTTGTAGTTGATGTTATTCAGAACAAAGTTCACGCCGACAGTGCAATCTCGTTTTACCGCAAGCAGGTTCTTCAATCCGGCCAGAGCTTGTCTGAACGTTCCTTTTTCTCCTCGAATTTTGTCATGCGTGTTCTCAAACCCGTCCAGAGAAACAAAGACTGTGTCAAACACGCTTGATATGGACTTCGCCCTTTCCTGGGTCAGCAAGGTACCATTTGTATTCAGTCCAACAATAATCCCTTTATGTTTAGCGTATGCGGCTATTTCTTCCAAGTCTGTTCTGATCAGTGGTTCGCCACCTGTAATGCCTAGCACTGCGACGCCGAGGTCTCCAAGTTCGCCAACGATCTTCATTGCTTGCCTTGTGTCTAATTCTCTGAAAATTTTGACCTTCCACGCATCGCAGAACACGCATTTTCGGTTACATCGGAGAGTTATCTGGTAACTCACAAAGAAAGGTCTAGGGGACTTCATCTTGTATCTCACTAGGCTACCTGCGATTTTGAAAGCCTGCATCATCCTGTTCATACTCAAACAATCGCGCTCGCTATGATGCACACAAGCAGCTGGTTGCACTTAACTCCTATTCTCTTGACCATCCAGTCTACAACTGTTGACTAGTGATTTTGCTCTGGTCAAGAATGCAAGAATTATCTACGAGTATCCACAAGAGAGTCTTGAGGAGTCTTGAATGAGCGACTCAGCAGAGCTTTTCGAGGCAATTTCCCATCCAGTACGGATAAAAATTTTGAAAATTCTTGAGAAGCAGCCTGCCAGCTTTGCATTTCTGAAGAGACAACTAGACATTGAAAGTAGCGGCAACCTCGACTATCACCTCAAGAAGCTCAGACAACTCATAGCGGTTCGTGAGGATGGACTATATGGTCTTACTGACGCGGGAAAGGAGGCGCTGCTGTCCATCGAAGCCATTGAGTCATGGAGGGAAATGGAACGCCGCAAAATGAGAAGACTTGAGAAAATGCCGAGAGAAGCTTTCTTCCTCGCATTGCTAGAGTTTTGCACTGCTGCCGTCTCAACGTTTTGGTTTCTCTCAGGATATTCGCCATTGGTGACGTTCACGGTGATCGAGTTTTCCTCAGGATCCCTGCCCATCATGATCGTCGCGGTTCTCGGTTTTGCCTCAGCCTTCGGGATTTTCACTGGCAGGCGATGGAGTTGGAAAACGGTCATAACCAAGTCAGCCTTGATAATGTTCGGAAGTCTGATCCCACTGTACTACTTATCTCTCCTCTTGGGAGCTTCCCCAGATGTTTCTTCGCAGTTCGCCCAATTCTATCCAACTGGAATTCTCTGCATTGTGCTCGTCGTTTTAGAAGCAATCACGATGCCGTTGACTTTGAGACATCCGGTAAAGGATTTTCTCGGAGTGAAACCCATTACTCGACTGCCACGCCGCGCTATTATCGGAGGCATCCTAAGCGTAATCAGCGGAGTCCTGATAATTATCGGCGGGAGCATTAACACGTTCTCACCAGGTCTATACGGTGCTTACACAATAGACATCCTGAGCAGTCTGATTTTCGCAGGCGGATTTGCAGTTGGAGTGGGAGGCGTGCTTATCCTGTTAAGGAGTTACATGCTAGGCGCGCTGATGAGCATAATCTTCGGTCTCTTTCGGCTTCCACTCTATCTGGCAACCCTAACAGTGCTTGAAAGACTTTTTGGAACCTCTCTTGAAATTGCTGCAGCGGCTTTTGTGATAGGGCTGTTGCCGATCGCCGGCGGAATACTTGCCCTAGTTAGCATGCGAAAGATCCGAGACTAGTTCCAATGTCGAGAGCGAGATGCCTCTATTTACTTCCCCTTCAGCCTCTGATTTTCTGCAATCTCAAAAAGCTTCTTGCCGAGGGCATTTTCCTTCAAAGTGTTTAGAATGACTTCCATCGGAAGTTCGCGTTGCGCGCGCTAATCGGTCAGAAGTCAGCCCGTCGGGCTTAACTTCATCCCGAAGAGAGCCTCAAAGTTCTTCGTGACATGTTCAGACACGCTTTCAGGTGTCAATTTCTGCAATTCGGCAATTGCATTTACAATTGTTGGAATGAATGCGGGGGTCGTTCTCTTGCCTTGGAAAGGCGGTTTGAAAAAACGTACGGGGCCGTCGGTTTCTGTCAACAGATTAGTTATGGGAACTTTTCTGACGACGTCACGTATTCCGTTTGAATAAATGGTTGGAGCGCCTTCGGAGATGTAATACCCTTTTTCAACAGCCTTTGAAAGTACGCTTATCGGGTTGCTGAACCAGTGTAGCAGGACTTTTTTGACGTTGTATGATGGAAGCATGTCAACGATTTGTGCTGTTGTTCCTCGAGAGTGAATTATGACGGGTAGCTTAAGCTCTTCAGCTATGTGCAGCATCGAATCGAAGACCTTCAGTTGCTTGTCCCAGATGTTCACGTATTTGAAGTCCAGTCCTATCTCTCCGATTGCCACTAGTGACTTGTTTTGCGATTGTTTTTTGATCAGATCCAACGTCTGCTGAAATTCATCTTCGGTCAAGTTGTTGACCGTCCAAGGATGAATCCCCAAGGCAGCGTAAACCATTCCTGAGAACCGTTCAGCCAATTCTAGACTCTTGACGCTGGTCTTCAAGTCCATAGAGTTGGAAACCAAAGCGACGACGTTGGCGCCATGGGCTTCTGCCACAATCTCGTCGATGCACACTGAATATTCCTCGTCTGAAAGATGTATGTGTGCGTCAACGAACTTCATGGCGGATTCACTTTGATCATCCACTCACGATGCGTTGCCTTTTATAATTTCCTCTTCTAAGAAATGTGGTGGTTAGCAATGAAAGGGCGATGTTTCTTAATAGATACTTATGAGGATTTCTTGTCTTACTGGAAAGCTTCATGTTCTAAGAATGTTGATGAACAGGTTACTTTATGGCAGACTCGGTACATGAGCAAGTATCCTGAGCTGTTGCAGAAGCAAGTCAGAAACTACGAGGAGATGAAGGTAGACTGGCGAGAAATAGCCAGAAAAGTTCTGCAGTCCATACCACAACTTTTCAGGCTGATGCAAGAAGCGAGAAACAACCTTCTTTACGTGTGCGAACCTACGTATGCTGAGGCCATGAAAGCGTTAGGCTTGGATTTCAAGGTGGCCTTCGTCATATACGTTGGTATTGGCTGTGGCGCAGGATGGGCAACCAAGTACAACAATCTGCCCGCGGTCCTGCTGGGCTTGGAAAACATTGCGGAGGAAAAATGGCACAGGAAAAACAAGCTTGAAGGTGTAGTAGCCCACGAAGTGGGGCACCTTGTCCACATGAAATGGCGCAACGAATGGGAAGCATTCGAAAGCGCCAGCGATGATCCGTTGTTCCGACTTTACGTTGAAGGATTCGCCCAGAGATGTGAACATGTTATTCTTGGAAAGGAAACATGGCACATGGCGTCAAGTAGGAAATGGCTGTCTTGGTGCGAGCAACACAAGAGTTGGTTAGCAGAGGAATTTCTTGAACGACTAGAGAAGCATGCCGCAACAAAGGATTTCTTCGGTTCTTGGTATGACATTCAAGGAAAGAAGCAAACAGGATATTTTCTAGGTCATGCGTTCATCCTCGACTTGGAAAAGACATACGCCCTAAGAGACATTGCGATTTTCAATCTTCGCAATGTTAGAAGACTTGGTCTAGCTTACCTGAAAGCCATCTGTAGTGGTGCAGCCATGTAGCAGAGGGCGACTTTTTGTGAAGGATTAGGAATAACAAACGTTAAATATGGCTTTAAAGAGAAAAAGAAGCTGCTGAGGACTGTTTATGGTCGATTTAGAATTAGCCGTAGCCCCAATGCATAGATTATGCAAGAAGGCTGGAGCAGACAGAGTAAGCGAAGCAGCAGCAAAAGAGTTGGCTAAGGCGCTCGAAGATATCGGCGTGAAAATAGCAAAAGAAGCTTTGGATTTTGCAATGCATGCTGGAAGAAAAACGATAAAATCTGAGGACATTGAAATCGCAGCCAAAAAAGTCATGGGCAGATAGCCCCATTTTGCCACTTTTCTCCCTTCTTTTTTCACGTATTCTCAATCTAAGAGTGCCTATACCTCTACCGCTCTAGGCTTCGAATCTGCAGAGTACTGGGAAAGTCTGTGCTAGAAGTTCAGATGCCGCATTCTACGAGCATTTTGGTCGAGAACAGGTTCAACGTAGAAAAACCCTTAAGAACCACAATTCAAACTTCAGTACTGGAAGCTGATCAACATGGGTGGCAAAAAGAAGCTAAGCCTGAAACAGATTGAACGTACTCAAGACAAGAAGGACGCTGAAGACAAGGAGAAGAAGAAAAAGGAAAAAGCGGGAGCGCCAAAAGAAAGAAAGCCCTCTTCGGTAGTTCCGCCAGACGCGAAGAGCGATAAGACTATCGGCGAACTGAAGAAAATGCACGTTTTGACGCCCTATTCTGTGGCATCACGTTTCAACATTCGCATGAGCGCGGCCAAGGACCTGCTGGATCAACTGCAGGGGAATGGCACGATCACATTTGTTTCGGGAAATCACAACATCAAAATATACAGGGTAGACTGATTCGTTCACAATTGTCTGCAATATCCTTTGCTGATTGTCGGCGATTTGAAAGGTCAAGATCTACTTGGATTTTCCTTCTAGAATTTATACTGAAGACGAAGTCAGACAGGCCAAGGCCCTCATAGACAAGGGATACAAACATCGCCTAAGGGTCAAAGGAAGTGCTGATTTCAAACAGAGAGTGAAGCAGGCAATTGCTCTCATCAAAACTGCTGGTTATTACGATTTTTTCAGAACTTACATCCGAAGCATAGAGGAGATTGACGGTTTGACGCAGCTTCGCCAGTCAGAAGCTATGTTATGGGCGAATAATTACACGGTGAAGAACATGGTTGATGCAGCCAGCGTTTTTGTGCAGAAAGCCAACCACATGAAAGAGTATCTTGAAGGAACACTCTACTATGGCGGAAAGGCAGAAAGGCGGTCAGACGAGAAACGAATAGAGTTTCTCGAGGTATTGAAGTGCAAAAGCCATGAAAAAGAAGTAGTAGAGGAATGTCAAAGACTCATTAAAATGTGGAGAGAAAGCTCCATGGTCTATTAGAGACCTTGAACCCTGATTTTCGTTCCACTTTTGATTTGCTTAAACAATTCCAGATTGCCAGTTACTTTGCCGATGATGTTCACGGGACTGTACGGTTGTGATTTTCCGTAGAAAATGCATATGGCGCTTCCCATAGGCCAGAATGCAATTGTTCCTGTTTCAACGGTGGGTTTAGCTTTTTCTTCTCCCATTTTGATGGGTGTTTCGAAGTAGACCTCTTCTTTCCACTGGGCGGCTCTTCCTTCTATGGGGAGTTTTCGGACTATCATGTCTATCGTTCTAGGAGCCAAGAAGCGTACGAGCTCTCCTTCAGCTTCACCCATGCCTTCGATCGTGAATTTCACTTTGACACGGGAGACTTCGCCTTTTTCAACTTCTGTTTTTTCATTGCTTGGTGCTTTTTCATTGTTCGTTGCTTTTTCGTCGCTCATTACTTTTTCACGCTTCTCTTGATGAACTCGTCTAAGATATGCTCAAGTGACACAGGCCTAAGAACCTTCAATTCATAATTGACTCTTACAGTGGGTTGTTTGATTGTCACTACTCTTCTCAGGTCTATGGGTGTCCCAATCACCACTACGTCGCATGGAGTGTTGTCGATTGTCTCTTTCAGCTCCGCGACCTGTTTTTCACTATAACCTAACGCTGGAAGAATCGCGCCCAGGTGCGGGTACTTCTTGAATGCCTCTTTGATTGAACCGACGGCGTAGGGTCGCGGGTCGACAATTGTTGCTGCTCCGAACTTTTTGGCAAATATCATGCCGGCTCCATAGGGCATGTTTCCATGAGTTATTGTCGGTCCGTCCTCGATTACCAACACACGTTTTCCTTTGATCGCTTCTGGTTTGTCAGCTGTTATGGGTGAAGCAGCTTCAAGAACCGTCGCGTTGGGATTGACCATCTTGATGTTCTCTTTGACCTGTTTGACTTTCTCCGGATCAGCTGTGTCAACTTTGTTTATTATTATGACATCTGCCATGCGCAGATTTGTTTCACCAGGATGATAAGTCAATTCGTTTCCAGCCCGGTGAGGATCAGCTACAACAATGTTCAAATCTGGTTTGTAGAATGACCAGTCGTTGTTGCCGCCATCCCAAACGATGACATCTGCTTCTTTCTCTGCTTCTTTCAGGATTTTTCCATAATCAACGCCGGCGTAAACGATTATGCCGTTGTCGATGTGCGGCTCGTATTCTTCTCTTTCCTCAATCGTGCATTCGTACTTGTCAAGGTCTTCGTAAGAGGCGAAGCGTTCCCAGATTTGTTTTCGCAGGTCTCCATATGGCATGGGATGCCGAATTGCTGCAACGCTCAGGCCTTTGCCTTTCAGAATCTTGGCAACTTGCCGTGAAGTTTGGCTCTTTCCCGATCCTGTTCTGACGGCGCAGACTGAAACCACTGGGACTTTTGCTTTCAGCATCGTCGTCTTGGGGCCCATCAAGCGAAAGTCGGTGCCATTAGCGAGAGCGATTGATGCTTTGTGCATTATGTATTCATGTGAGACGTCGCTGTAGGCGAAAACAACTTCGTCGACATCGTGTTCTTTGATGAGTTTTGGCAGGTTTTCCTCGGGGTATATCGGTATGCCCTTGGGATATTTTGGCCCTGCAAGTTCAGTCGGATAGCTTCTTCCTTCTATTCCAGGAATCTGTGTTGCGGTGAACGCAACAACTTTGTAGGCGTCGTTTTTTCTGAAGTAGACGTTGAAGTTATGGAAGTCTCTACCAGCCGCGCCCATTATAATGACTTTGGTTTTCCGCGTGAATGATACCTCTTAAAACCCCAGTTAAGGTGGGGGTTCAATACTAGAGGATTATTCTATTTAAACCTAGCGTGTAAGACTTAGCACAATAATCTTAGCGTTGTTTCACCTATGAAGTCTATTTGCTTGGGTGTGACGCCTGGATGAACGGGTAAGGAGAAAACTTGCTTTGAAACGGTTTCTGTCACTGGCAGCCTGTGTTTTGCATATTTGTGGTAGTAGGGCATGAGATGAATAGGATTCACGTAGCAGATGAAAGCGCCTATTCCCTCTTGCCTTAGCTTTTCAACAAGCGCATCTCTCTTTTCGGCCTTGGCGTTTTTTAGCCTCACAGTGTAGAGATAGTAGCTGCACTTGAAGCCCTCTGGTTCCGTTGGCAACTGAACCTTCTTCGTTTTTTCTAGGATTTTGCTGAGTCTTTTCGCGTTTTCACGTCTTTTCGCAACGAACTTTGGCAGTTTCCTCAGCTGCACTGTGCCTATTGCTGCTTCTATCTCTGGCATGTGATAGTTGTGTCCAAGCATGAGGGACATGTATTTCTGTTTCTCTCCGTGGCTTCGAATGATTCTTGTTGTCTCTGCGATTTTGCTGCTGTTAGTGGTGAGCATTCCGCCTTCGCCTGTCGTCATGTTCTTGCTTCCGTAGAAACTCCAGCACGCGGCATCAGCAAACGCGCCAGGAGGTTTCCCCATGTACATGGCTCCGTGGGCTTGAGCAGCATCCTCTATGATTTTCAGTCCGTGCTTGTCAGCAAGTTCTTTTATCGGCTTCATGTCGGAAGGCATACCGTATAGATCTACAGGCATGATTGCCTTGGTCTTCTTGGTGATGGCCTTCTCAATTTTCTCAGGTGCAATAGTGTATGTGTCCGGGTTGATTTCGACGAAGACGGGTTTAGCTCTGTTGAAAATAACGACTTCGGCCGTCGCGACAAACGTGAAGCTTGGCAATATTACCTCGTCACCTTGTTTCACACCTGCCGCGGCAAGTGCACTGTGCAAAGCGGATGTTCCTGAGTTCATGGCGATTGCGTGTCTCGCCTGCACGTATTTCGCAAAAGCTTTCTCAAACTCTGTGACCATTGGACCCGCGCCGATTCCATGAGTCAGGATGCCGCTTTTCATAACTTTGGTGACGGCTTCGATCTCCTCTTTGCCGATTTGTGGAGCGTTGATCGAGATCACGCAAACTGCCTCGCGGCTAGTATAATATTTCTTTGCTAATAACCTATGCGCATTCTTGCTTAGCTTAATTAGACTCAGATAGCGTGAGAAGTTGAGAAACCATTTCCTAAACTTTTGACTCTGTTCAGGAATTCTTCTCTTTCCTTCTCCACTTCCGTCTTGCGTTTGTCGAGAAACTCAAGTTCCTCAGACATCTCTTCCAGCCACTCGCGGATGGCTAAGCCACATTCTCTTACGGTCATTTTGGCGAGGTAAGGTGAGACATCCGAAGGCACGCCTTTTCTAAGCAGGTGTAATGAATAATTGATGAGTTGAAATTTAGAGAATGGAAAGAAATGTCTGGTAGAGCGCGGTTGCATCAGTTTGCCGCTGAGTCCTGTTGAAATAACCTTGTCAACGGTAATCTCTTCATTGAAATCGTTCTGGTAACGATGAATTCTCTTCCTTCCAACACGAATCGCTGGCTTCTGAAACGCGTCAACCAACATTACGGGCACGTATTTGTAGCCAAGGCTTTTCAAAGCTAACCAGCGGTGCATGCCGTCCAGGATAACGTGTGTCTCTTCGTCAGCAATCACTGGATACTTCAACATCCCGTCCCTGAGAATTTCCTGTCTGAGAAGCTCCAAGTACAACGGTGAGCCTTTTTCATGAGGCCTAAGTTCCTCGATAGGCACCAAAGCGATTTTGAAGTTCGCATTCTCGGTTCTCAGAACAGTGGTGGTCAATGTTCCTTCACCTTTTTAGGTTGAAAGTTGGCACTTCAATTTTCACCGGTTCATACTCAATGAGACTTCCGGCAAGATACTGCTCGTAAGCTGACAAGTCAAGCAGGCCGTGTCCGCTGTAGTTCATTGCAATCACTTTTTTCTGTCCAGTCTTCCTGCAACGCTGGGCTTCGTCAATCACGAATTTCAGGCTGTGCGCGGTTTCAGGTGCTGTTATCATGCCTTCTGTTTGTGCGAGTGTTGTGGCGGCTTCGAAAACCTCTTTTTGACCGTAGGCAACTGATTTTGCATACTCTTTGTGGATCAGGTAGGATATTAGCGGTGACATTCCGTGATATCGTAAGCCCCCTGCATGAACAGGTGGGCAAGCATACTCGTGTCCGATTGTCAGCATCTTAATCAACGGGGTCATTTTGCCTGTATCGCCATAATCGTAGGTGTAGACGCCTCTGGTCGTGTGCGGAACGGCTTTTGATTCGCATGCAACGAATTCCGTGTTCGTTTTACCTTTGAGTTTGTCCATCATGAATGGGAAGCAGAAGCCTCCGTAGTTGGAGCCACCGCCTACGCATCCACATACCACGTCGGGCTGAACGTCGAGGAGTTCAAACTGTTTCTTGGCTTCGAGCCCGATTATTGTTTGATGCATCAAAACGTGGTTTAGCACTGAACCGAGAGAATATCTGGTGTCTTCGTGGGCAAGGGTGTCTTCCACTGCTTCGGTGATGGCTATGCCGAGTGTGCCTGGATTGTTCGGGTTTTCTTTGAGGAGTTTTCTTCCAAAGTTTGTTTGGTCGCTTGGCGATGAGAACATTTCCGCGCCATATACCTGAGCGATTATCCTTCTGCCTGGCTTCTGTTGGTAGCTTGCCCGGACCATGTAGATTCGGCATTTCAAACCGAAAAGTCTAGTTGCCAAGGCCAAGGCTGTGCCCCACTGTCCTGCTCCTGTTTCGGTGGCGAGTCTTTCAATCCCTTGTTTCTTGTTATAATAAGCCTGTGCGAGGGCGGTGTTGGTTTTGTGGCTTCCTGTGGGGCTGAAGTTTTCGCATTTGAAGTATATTTGTGCAGGCGTCTTCAAGAATTCTTCAAGCCTGTATGCACGATACAGCGGCGTCGGACGAGGTAGTCCCAGGTAAGCGTCAAGCACTTCATCTGGTATTTTGACGTAACGATCAGTGGCAACTTCCTGCCTCACGAGTTCTTTTGCAAATATTCTTTCCAGCATTGCCGGGTTTATTGGGTTCAACGTTGTAGGGTCTAAGGGAGGTGGCAGTGCTTCAGGAAGGTCGGCCTGAATATTGTACCACGATGTGGGCATTTCGTCTTGCTTCAGGATCGTTACGTATTCTTTTCTTTTTGTCTGTCCCATTTTCGTCACCAATGCTCATTTATGTGCATGTATGTAACATTAGCAACAATCTGATTGCACGAACATATTTATACTTTATTGCACAAAAATGTACATGTAGGAAGACGTAACATGTGGAGCAACGTGAAAAAATACTTCGAAGGACATCCAGAAAGGCTCAAAGTGTCACGAGTCCTTATAGAAAACGGGTTAAGCGTGAGAAATGGCAGAATCTACCTCAACGAAATCGAGATTCCACCAGTACGTGTGGCCCGAGCCGCCGGAGTAGATAGAAGAACTGTTAAGGAAACGTTGAAAGCCATAAAATCCAACCGCGAAATTCGGGAGATATTTGAAGGAATAAGATCCGCTGGACATTCATTGAAGGAAATCGCTAAACCTCTTGGGCTGGGAGTGGTTGAGATAACGCCTGTCGATGCGAGAATCCCGGGAATACTAGCCAACTCGGCGCTAATCTTGGCCAGAAATGGTTTGAGCATAAGACAAGCGATCGTGGACGATCCGGAGCTTTCGCCGGAGCCGAAACTGACGTTGATTGCCGAGAAGAAAATTCCAGGGGAACTTATTCCACAATTGCTGAATGTGAAAGGGGTAGCCAAGGTTTCGGTATACTAACCAGACCTTTGGTACAAAGCAGTTCATTGTGCGTGCGCTATTCCGATGGACAGGATTGAACATTGGAACATCATGTTTTTTGACAGAAAGGATAATAGACAGCATCAGGCGGAATTAGATTCAATTGTGCCTATGATAATGTTGTGGATGGCTGACTTATGGCAAGAATAGGCGTGTACGTCTGCCACTGCGGCTTAAACATCGCCGGCGTTGTTGACGTGGAAAAGGTGGCTGAGTACGCCAAAACTTTGCCAGACGTGGTTACAGTCAAGCATTATACTTACATGTGTTCTGAACCTGGTCAACGGTTGATTCAGGACGATATTAGAGCCCATAAGCTTGATAGAATAGTCATTGCAACTTGCTCTCCCCGCATGCACGAGGACACGTTTCGCAAGGCGGTTGCTGAGGCTGGGCTTAACCCGTATTTGACTGAAATAGTCAATTTGCGAGAAGATGTTTCTTGGGTCCATATTCACGAGCCTGAAAGGGCAACTGAAAAAGCCAAAGCACTGGTTAGAATGGGTGTCGCCCGTGCAAAACTTCTGGAACCGTTAGAGAAACATAAAGTAAGCGTGGAAAAAAACGTCCTAGTTGTAGGCGGTGGAATCGCGGGCATACAAGCCTCACTCGATCTTGCTGACGCTGGTTTCAAAGTGTATCTTGTGGAAAAAGCCCCCAGCATCGGCGGGCGAATGGCCCAACTGGACAAAACCTTTCCAACGCTTGACTGCAGCGCGTGTATTTTGACGCCGAAAATGGTTGACGTGGCCAAACATCAAAACATCACGCTCCTAACAAACGCAGAAATCACAGCCGTAAACGGCTTCGTCGGCAACTATGAGGTTTCAATCCTTAAGAAACCTAGATACGTTGATGAAAAGAAATGCGTCGGCTGTGAATTATGCACGAAAGTCTGTCCAGTCAAAGTCCCTGACAAATTCAATGAGAACCTCACTGAAAAACGGGCTGTTTACATTTACTCTGCGCATGCGGTGCCGAAAATTGCGGTAGTTGATCCAGAGCATTGCTTGAGGTTGAAGTTTGATAAAGACGTTTGCGGCAAATGTCAAATAGCCTGTGAACCCAAGGCTATAGACTTCAAGCAGCAGCCGGAAAGGATTCAGGTCAAGGTAGGCGGAATAGTTGTCGCGGTTGGTTCGGAAGTCTTCGACGCTGCAAGAATGGCTGAACTTGGATATGGACGCTTCAAAAACGTCATTTCTAACATGGAGTTTGAAAGAATATCAGACGCGTCTGGACCGACAAGCGGAAAGATTCACAGCCCCAAAGACGGGAAGACGCCGAAAACAATAGCCTTCATCCAGTGCGTTGGTTCTCGTGACAAACGTTTTCATGAATATTGCTGCCGCGTCGGATGCATGGTAACGCTGAAACAGGCAATTCTTGCTCGCGAAAAGATTCATGACAACGTAAGGATATACGTATGTTACGTCGATCTGCGGGCTTTCGGCAAAGGCTACGACGAATTCTACACGCGCGCAAGAAACATGGACATCGACTTCATAGCCGGCATACCTTCAGAAATTCACGCGACGACTGACGGTTCACTCTATTTTGACGTTTATGACAAGAACACAAACAAGCTTCTGCAAATCCATCCAGACCTGGTTGTTCTCGGAACAGGGCTCGTTCCAAACAACGACCTTGCGAAAATCAGCGCACTGTTCCATGCTTCAAGAAGCGCGGATGGTTTCCTGTTGGAAGCGCATCCGAAGCTAAGACCGCTTGAAAGTGCGATGGCAGGAGTTTTCCTAGCAGGTGCATGTCAAGGACCTAAAGACATCCCTGATACCGTGGCGCAGGCAAGCGGAGCAGCCGCCAAGGCTATAGATTTGCTTTCAAGCGGTGAAATTGAGCTTGAACCGTTGAAAGCCGTGGTAGATAAGGACTTGTGCAGTGGGTGTAGAATTTGCGAGTCAATCTGTCCCTTTGTCGCAATAGAGATGAAGCCTGAAACTGTGAAAGGCGAAGAAAAACTAAGGGCTGAAGTCATTGAAGCGATGTGTCAGGGATGTGGAGCGTGCAGCTCAGCATGTCCAACGAGCGCCATTAAGATTCAGCAGTACAACAACAAGCAAGTTTTAACCCAGGTTGAAGCGGCTCTGGCAGAGACTTGTGCTGAAGGAGGAAAGTGAGTTGAGCCTCGTAGATTTGATGTCGATGGCCAAGCCCAACCTGGAATCACGAGACAAGATACTGGCGAAGCTCAAGGGAATAGAACTTGTAAACTGTTACCAATGTATGAAATGCACGAGCGGGTGCACAGCATTGAAACTGTTGGAGCTGAAGCCTAATGAAATAATGAAGCTCGTCAACTTGGGCTTCGTCGACGAATTGCCATCTTCGGACATAATTTGGACGTGCGTGACCTGCCTAAAATGTGTACAGAGATGTCCGCAAAAGGCATCGCCATATCATGTCATTATGGCTCTGAGGAATCTTGCCGTCGAGAAGGAGGCAAAGGTGCCTGAAGGTTTTCTGAAAGCTGTTTCACAGATACTCGAAACCGGGTTGGCAGAACCTCCTCAGAAAATTGTGACCAGAAAGATGGAAACCGTTGACCGAGAATGCTTGAAGCTTCCGAAAATCAAGTTTCCCAAGGAGAGCTTTCAAGCTGCCTTCATGAAAGCCATGGAGGAGAAGTAGAGTGAAGGTCGCGGTCTTCTGGGGTTGTTGCATTCAGGCAAACCAGTACGCCTATGAAATGTCGCTCCGTGAAACACTTCCAAAGTTTGACATCGAACTAGTGGATCTGCGGGAGACTTTCTGCTGTGGAGACCCTGTGAAAAGTATGAACGAGTTTGCTGCAAGCTTTCTGGCAGCAAGGATTCTGGCTCTAGCAAACCTCACGGGTCTTGACAACCTGCTTGTTCCATGCAACCGCTGCCACTTCACGATCTCTGAAGCCCAGGACACAATCAAGAGAAGCCTGAAGACCGCTAAGAAAATCTTTGATTTGCTGAAGGAGGAAGGTCTTGAGTACAATCCCAACATCAAGATTTGGCATACGATCGATTTTCTCCATGACTTTGTTGGGCTGGAGAAAGTGAAGAAAGCTGTCAAGAGACCGCTTAAGGGTTTGAAAATTGCGTCTCACGTTGGCTGTCAGATAATACGTTATAGTGATCTTGGAAGAGTTGACGATGCGGAAAATCCGAGAAAGTTCGATGAGTTGATAGCTGCGCTGGGTGCTGAATCGGTGGATTACGCTGAAAAACTGGATTGTTGTGGAGCTGCGTTGAATCGAAGCCATCCTGACAGCGCCCTTTCGCTTGCTGGGTCCAAGCTTAAAGCTGTGCAAGGCTTGAACGTGGGAGGCATGGCTGTTTCATGTCCAGACTGCCAACTGATGTTTGATGCTCGGCAGAAAGATGCTGGAACAACCGTAGGTGCGAAGCTTAACGTGCCCGTAGTCTACTATGCCCAGCTGCTCGGCCTTGCTCTAGGTATTGACGAGAAGAAGCTTGGGTTGCATTTGAACCAGAGTCCGGCTGAGGAACTTGTAGCCAAGATTAGCGGTTAACGTTCCAAACAACTTTTATATCCGCTTTCGTAAGACCTTCAACAAAAGGTGAAGCAAATGGTAGAATTTGGATTCACTGAAGAACAGGAACTTTTTCGCAAGGCTGTACGAGAATGGTGTGAAAAGAACCTTCCGATAGAGAAAATCAGGGAAATGGACACTAAAGGCGAGATTCCGCAGTCAGTCCTCAGAAGCATGGGTGAAATGGGATTGAACATAATGACGGCACCGCAGGAACACGGCGGAACAGGCGCAGACTGGGTTACAGCCTGCATCGCAGCAGAAGAACTAGCTTACGCAGACGTCAGCATTGCCCTTCCGGTACTCTGGCTTGTAGAATCATCATGGGGCTACGTTGTCGACAGATATGCAAGCGAGAAAGTCCGTAACGACGTGATACGTCCAGCATTCAAAGGCGATGCTTTCATAGGCATCGGCTCAACAGAAGCCGGCGGCGGCTCAGATGTTGCAGCCTTCAAAACAACAGCCAAGAAAGTAGGCAATGACTGGATTCTCAATGGAGAGAAAACGTACATAAGCGGAACTGAAGAGGCAAAGAGACTTGGCGGCGGGTACTTCGTCATTGCACGAACTTCACCTGCACCGCCAGAAGCATCACACCGCGGAATGACAGGCTTCTACGTGCCAATAAAAGAGCCGGGAGTTGAAGTCAACAAACGCTATGACGACATGGGAAGAATGGCAATTTCAACCGGGGGATTCCTTATGAAAAACGTCAAAATACCAGATGACTATCGCCTAGGCGAGGTTGACAAGGGCTTCTACCTCACAATGGAAGGTTTCGACACCGCACGCATTTTGATCTCGGCTGTTTGCGTTGGCGCTTCACGGCGTGCACTTGACATTGGAATGGATTATATAAAGGAACGAAAAGCCTTCGGCAGACCAATCGGCAAGTTCCAAGGTATTCAGTTTGAAATGGCAGATGATTGGGCTCACTTGGAAGCTTTGAGATCGTTGGCTTATCGAACGGCATGGATGATGGATGCACGGTACAAGGAGAACAAGTTCTCACCGCTTGAAGTAACCAAGATGATTGCAGCCTGCAAGCTCATTGCACCGCACTTGGCCTTTGAAATCTACAAGCACACGATGATTTGGCTTGGGGCATACGGATACACAAAAGAATGCCCCTTAGAAATGGGATTACGCGGCATAATGTCCTACTGTGTCGGAGCTGAAGGAGCCACAAACATACAAAGAACAGTCATAGCTAGAGAACTGCTTGGAAAAGAATTCATAGCCTACAAGTAGAAAACTGATAGACTGCTGCTGCCACGCAAAGCGCGGCCACTACCAATTTCTTTCTAACCAGCGCATGCTTCTGTTTTTTCTGCCTGTGAGTGTTTGCGAGCAGTCAGTACATAAACAAATGAACGCTCTAAGCGTGAAGCAGGACGTTTAAAGACGCGTGTTTTATGCTTAACGGCTTGGAAAACAAATTCATCGATGACACGGCATCGTCAATTTTTCAAAAAATACAGCAATGGATTAAGAGAGGTTTGAATTCTTCCAAAAACCATAAAAGGTGCAGGAAAACATATAACAAAATGAAGTTTCATGGAGAATTTGAAACCGATCGATTACGAGATTCTTTGGGAATTGGTTAAAAATAGTCGAAGAAGTGACCGAGAGTTGGCTAAGGTCCTCGGTATCTCTCAGCCTACTGTAACCAGAAGGAGAACAGTTCTAGAGAAGGAGCTGATTGACGGATACACTGCTATTCCGAAATGGGAAAAGCTTGGTTATGAGATTCTAGCCATAACATTCGTCAAGATCAAATCCCAAATTGCTTCGAAAAAGGAGTATGAAATTACTCGCAAAAAAGGACTAGATTGGCTCATGGGCCAGCCCAATATTATTATGGCTGGGGCATGTCGAGGACCCGGAGCTGATTCCTTTATGATTTCAATTCATAGGAACTACTCGGACTATGACGACTTCATGCGAAATTACAGGCTTGAACTGGGAGAGTTCGTAAATGATATCCAGTCTTTTCTCATCAACCTTGCTGGAAAAGAACTCTTGAAACCACTGAGTTTCAAATACCTGACGAAGACTAAATAGATTCAAATCCCGCGCGTCCTAAGCTCTATTATTTGATCCGACAGTGGTTAGTTTAGTAGGGGTAGCGCGCGCTTTCTTGCGCTCGCTAAAACAGGAATAGAGAGTAGAATACGGATCTAGAAGAATGTTCTAGAACTTTGACGCTTTTGTTCTACTAAGACATAAGATAGTTGGAGCGCGCTACGTTCTGACCGGCAAAGTTTATTTTGAATCGACTTTCCAAGAGTAAGCCATAGAAACAAAAAGAATCCATACAGGCCTCGGAACAAACGATAAAGGATGCAGACACATGGAAGAACAACCGAAATCAAACAGGAATTTGGCATTGCTCGGCGCAGCTCATTCGCTGAATCACTCACTTTTTGTGATAACACCGCCGCTTCTGTCCTTGATTACGACAAGTCTAGGAGTAACCAATTTTGAGATCGGCTTAGTTTCGACTCTCGCCTCCATGGTTTACGGCGCTGGAGCATTATTCGGTGGGCCACTGGGCGATAGAATCGGAGAAGTAAAAGCCATAGCTATCTGCCTTGCGCTGTCAGGGCTTCCAGCACCCTTAATGCTAGTCGCCGGATTCACGAATGGATTCTACGTTTATGCGGCAACTTTGACGCTCATGGCCGCTTGGGCTAGCCTCTATCATCCCATAGCCAACTCGTTCATCTCAAAAGTCTTCAAGGTGAAAGTCCCTGAGGCCATGGGAATACACGGAGTAGGTGGAACACTGGGAGTCGTGCTGACCCCGACAGCAGCGTGGTTCATAGGTGCATATTTCGGTTGGCCCTGGGCCTTCATCTTCTTCGGAACACTAACCGTCCTGCTTGCCATAGTCTTTGCTAAGAAAGCTACTCATGTCGAAAAATTGAACCACGACGAAACGACGATCTTCGATGCTTTTCGAATCCGCGCTTTGTGGTCAGTTTTGGTCCTGAACATAGCCATAGGGCTCTTCATGAAGGGTGTAGAACTGTTCTTTCCAACATACCTCAAAACCAACAGAGGAATCGACCCGATGTGGGCTTCAGTTGCCTACACACTGCTATTGACCTTCGGCGTCCCAGGACAATGGATCGGCGGGAAAATGGCTTCTACTATTAGCTCCAGGAAAGTTCTAATCGCAACAATGGCAGGAATCTGCGTAGCACTTCTTGCCCTCTTATTCTTACCAATGTATTTTGTCGGAATAGCCATTTTCATTGCACTGTACGGATTATCCTTCTATGCACACCAACCTGCTCTCAACGCCCTGACAGGTGTCTTAGCACCGTATGGCCAAAGAGGAGCAGTCTTCGGCATCTACTTCTTCACATCCTTCGGAATAGGATCCATCTCTCAATTGATCGCAGGATACTTAGCCGACGCCTACGGTCTAGATGTGGCGTTCTATCTGTTAACAATCTTCGCTGTCACAGCTTTACTTCTATCGTTCAGACTTCCAGAACCAAAAAACAGTGAAAAAAATCATTGAAGCATTTTCTTCAACGCATCTTTCAACGCTGGCACTACTTGGTAAAGGTCTCCGACAACCCCATAGTCTGCAACCTCGAATATCGGCGCTTCTGCGTCTTTGTTGATAGCCACAATTATCTTGGAATCCCGTATCCCAGCCACATGCTGAATCACGCCAGACACACCGCACGCAATGTAGAGCTTTGGCTTGACCTTGTGACCCGACAGCCCTATCCAATCCGTGAACCATTTCCTGTCCTCAACCAGAGGACGCGAGCAACCAACCTGACCGCCAAGAACCTTTGCAAGGTCTTCAAGCAAAACTATGTCATCCTTCTTCTCCAAGCCTCTTCCACCAGACACTATATACTGGGCTTCCTCGATTCTGACACTTGAAATCTCAAGGGGTTTTCTTTCCATAACCTCGGTCTTCGGCTGTTCAATCTTGAAATCAAGTTTCACAACTTGCCCGTTGCGGTCTTTCTTTTCAGGTTTCTCAAAAGCCCTTGAAGGAACAGTGGCAATCTGCGGGGTAGATTTGAACGTTACCTTAGCGATGGCGTTTCCGCCGTATGTTATCCTTTCTCCGATCAGTCTTCTTTTCTCGTCTACACTCAGCCTTGTGCAGTCAGGCACACACCCTGTGTCGAGACGTGTTGCAAGTCTGGCAGCAAGGGGTTTACCGTTTCTCGTTGATCCGATCAGAAGAATTTCAGGATGATAGTTTGCAGCCAAGTTCTGAATGATACCTAGATAGGCTTCAGCTTGAAAACGCTCCAACGCAGGATTGTCAATCAAGTATACTTCGTCAGCGCCGTACTTCACGAGTTCATTTGCTTTTTCCTGCATGTTGTTTCCGATAACAATTGCTGCAAGCTCTGTCTGCAGCGTGTCTGCCAGCTCTCTTCCTTTCCCAAGCATCTCCAACGTTAAGTCGTATGCTTCTGAGAAGACCCAAATGCCCTTATGTTCACTCATGCTGCTCACCTTCCAACCACGCCTTCTTGAACCAGCGCCTTAGCCAACTTCTCGGCGATTTCCTGCACAGTCTCGCCTGTGACCTTGATCTTCTTCCTCTCCATCTTCGGCGCCAACGCTTCCAAGACTTCAATTCTTGCGCTTATCTTCTCGGGTGGAACGTTGAGGTCTTTCAGAGCCCACGTGACTATTTCCTTCTTTGAAGCTTTCATAATCATCATGAGCGACGGTATTCTAGGCTGATTTATCTCCCTAGTAACCGACACCAGAGCAGGCATCTTCGCCTTCACCGTTTCAACCGCGTCTTCAAGCGACCTTTCAGCAACTACTGAGTCACCTTCCACCGTGACTTTTCTAACAGAAGTTATCTGAGGCAAATTCAACAGTTCAGCCATTCTGGACCCGACAAGCCCAGAGAAACTGTCCAGAGACGAGTCACCGCAAAGAATCAAATCAAACTCGCCGATTTTCTTAACCATTTCACCAAGAATGTATGCCGTGCCAGACGTGTCTACTCCTTGAAAAGCAGGATCATTGACACAGTAAGCCTTGTCAGCGCCTATTGCAAGCCCTTCTCTCAAAACGGCCTTCGCATCTTCAGACGTGACAGTTAGAGTAAACACCTCAACCCCAGCGTTCTTTTCCCTCATTTTGACGGCTTCTTCCAAAGCGTTCTTGTCAAAATCACTAATCTTCTTCGGCGCGCCAACCGTGACAAGCTGTCTGGTTGCAGGATCAACTTTCAACTGTGAAACGTCGACCGCTTGTTTCAAGCAAACGAGTATTCGTTTCAAAAGATTTCACCTATGGCAATGCTGATTGAAGAAACGAAGGTAAGAATCTGCAATATTAAAACTTTCGCTCCCCATAGCGTAATTGTGAAAGAAACAAGAAATACCTAAATAACATCATCAGCAATGCAAGCTAAGTAGTCAGGAGAGAAACACGCAATGATCAAGCCAAGCACTTACTTCTGGTCAGGCAACGAAGCCTGCGTTGAAGCAGCACTGATCGTTGGCTGCAGATTCTTCGCAGGATACCCAATATCGCCGTCAAACGAAATACCAGAACAACTTTCAGAACGCCTACCACAAGTAGACGGCATATTCATGCAAATGGAAGATGAGCTAGCTTCAATAGGCGCAGTGATGGGAGCCAGCTGGGCAGGAAAGAAGGCGATGACAGCCACGTCTGGCCCAGGCTTCAGCCTAATGCAAGAGACTATTGGCTGGGGCTTCATGACCGAAACACCATGCGTCATAGTCAATGTTCAAAGAGCTGGGCCAGGCACTGGGCAAGCAACAAAATGCGGGCAGGGCGACATAATGCAAGCCCGGTGGGGAACACACGGCGACTACTCCGCAATAGCGCTTTCACCTAACTCGGTGCAGGAGATGTTTGAACTCACGATCAGAGCGTTTAATCTGGCCGAAAAATACCGCACGCCCGTAATCTTGTTGGCGGACGAAATCATCGCTCACGTGAGAGAAAAGATAACTGTCCCGCCTCTTGAACAAATAAAGATAGTTGAGCGTAAGAAGCCTAAATCTGGTGACAAGGCGTTTTTCGGCTTAGAAGAAGTCGCGCCAATGCCATCCGTAGGCGAAGGCTTCAACGTTGCCGTTACCGCTTCAACTCACGATGAATACGGCGTAAGGTTCACACAGGACCCACTTGTTCACAGGCGAATCGTAGGCAACCTTAACGCGAAAATCAACAATCATGCAGACGACATAGTCGAGGTAGAAAGCTACAACGTCGACAAATGCAAAGTCGCCATAGTCTCCTATGGCTGCACATCTCGCGCTGTTTACGAAGCCGTAGAGAGAGCAGAAGCCGAAGGAATCAAAATTGGATTTGTACGGCTGAAGACAATTTGGCCGTTTCCCGATGATCCTGTCAGAAAACTGTCTGAAATTGCTGAAAGAATCATCGTGCCAGAAATGAATCTGGGACAAGTCTGCCGTGAAGTGCAAAGAGTAGCGTGTGAATCAGAAGTCGTTCCGCTGAACAAGATTGGCGGAGGGGAATTGATCACGCCTGAAGAATTGCTGGCAGAAATTCTGAAAGGAGGCAAATGAAATGACCGAAGCATATTCATCTCGAAAATACATGAGAGATTTGAAGTATCCTTTCTGCGCAGGCTGCGGACTATTCTCAATCAACGACGCTTTCCTCAGAGCCGTTCATGAATTGGGCCATAAAGACCTGAGCAAGTTCTGTTTCACAAGCGGCATAGGCTGCTCTTCATGGATTCCATCACCCTATTACATGGCTGACTCGATTCACACCCTTCACGGAAGAAGCATACCCCCAGCCACAAGCATAAAACTCATACGCCCAGACCTGAACGTCGTCGTCTTCGGCGGAGACGGAGACATAGTCGGCATAGGCTTAAGCCACTTCATCCACGCGGCAAGAAGAAACACCGACATCCTCGTCATAATGGGCAACAACATGGTCTACGGGATGACAGGCGGCCAAGTCGCTCCGACGACACCTTTCAACACTAGAACAACCACATCACCATACGGAAGTTTCGAACACCCAATAGACGCAGCAAGACTTGCAGTTACAGCTGGCGCAGCATACTCTGCCCGGTGGACAACCGCACACCTCACCGAACTGAAAGAAGCTATCAAAAAAGCGTTGCAAATGCAGGGCTTCAGGTTCATCGAAGTCATAACCCACTGCCCAACAGCTTTCGGCCGACGTGCAGGATTCAAAGACATTGCAGAAATGCTCAGATCCTACAAGGAAAACGCCGTCACCGTTGAACAGGCTGAGAAAATGAGCGAAGAAGAGCTTGAAAGAAAAATAGTCATCGGAGAATTCGTGTCAAGAAGACGCACAACACTTGTTGAAGCCGTCTATGCAATGATGAAGGAGGCAAAAGAAAATGCCGAATAAAACAGAGATCAGGATAGGCGGAAGCGGCGGACAAGGCGTAGTTTTAGCCGCTCAGATACTCGGCAAAGCCGCAGTGCTCGACGGCAAAAACGCTTTGCAGACACAAGCATACGGAGCCGAAGCAAGAGGAAGCCTGTCCAAGAGCGAAGTCATAATCTCAGACGGCAAAATAGGGTTTCCAGCAGTGAGAAAACCCGACATACTTGTCGCGATGAGCCAAGAAGCACTTGACAAGTTGCTGAAAGACCTAAAACCGGATGGAACGTTGATAGTGGACAGCACTAACATAACCACGGTACCTGAAACAAACGCGAAAGTCCACAAGATACCAATGACAGAAACAGCCAAGAAAACGTTCGGCGACACCATCTACGCAAACATGATCATGCTGGGAGTCTTTGTCAAGATAACGAACCTGGTCACGGTTCAATCAATGGAAAACACGATAAGAGAAAACGTGTCCGCCAAGACGGTTGAAACTAACATTAACGCTTTCAGGAAAGGCTTGCAACTCTAGATCTCCTTCCCATCTTCTACCTGTGTACAGCTTTTAGAACACCCTGTTCGTTTGTGTAGAATTAAGTGAAGCAGCACGCCAACTCATTTGGTTGACCTTCATGAAACAGACTGGGGACGTCTCAAGAAAGACAGTTCTCACACTGTCGCTGATTGTAGTCACGTTGCTTTTCATCAACATGTTGCTTCCAACTGTAAATGGAGATAGAGGCGGTTTCTCACCGAGAAGAGTGCAAGTGACCGAAACTGCACAAAAAGCCATAATCGCTTGGAACGGAACTTACGAAGCACTCATACTTTCCACAGATGTCAGTTCCAGCAACGAATCTGAAGTAGTGGAAATCATGCCGTTGCCATCAGATCCAGCCATAAGCAAGGGAGAAACACGCTCATTCGGAGAGGTCACAGCACTTGTCAATTCCTTTTTCGATGCAACTGTAAATCGTCGTTACTACCACTATTACTTTGTTTATGATGTCCGCCAAATTGGAGGTTTCGGCCTAGGGGATGCGCCGAGAATCTCGATCACTTTTCAGGAAGCAATAGGCTTCCACTTTCTCACAGTGGTAAAGGCAGAAGATTCAAAGGATCTGATGCAGTGGCTTGATAATTTCCTGGAAAACAGGGGGTACGCCTCAAAACCTCCCGCGAACTTGGAAGATTTGGTCAACAAGTACATCCGAGATGAGATCAAGTTCTTCGCTATCGACGTGATAAAGACAAACTCGACAGTAAAAACCGTAGACCCACTGATCTATGAATTCCAAACTTCCAAACTGTATTATCCCCTTCGGATATCCAATCTCTTTTCAGGTGACACTAGCATCTCCCTGTTTATGATAACAACTAGTGAGCTGAAAAAAGATTCAGTTCTCGGAGGCAAATTCGGAGTAGGTGCCCAGTTTCAAATCAAAAAAGAAGCTTCAACCAGAGTCTGCGCCAATTTTACCGAACTTTTTTCCACAGATCCATATCTCTGCTATTTCACGTTCAGCGGTCCACAACAGAGCTTCACTGAAGATATCGCTGCAGAATTCCAATCGAGCTCCGACCCTTCTACCTTGGTAGTAGCTACATTGAGCTTTGTTTTTGGATTGACACTTCTGCTCCTGTTTTTTGCTCCAAAGATAGACAGCCACCTTGATCTTCAGATCCCTGCAGATAGACGATTGCAAATCGCTTTCCTACTAACGGGATTAGTGGGTATAGGTCTAGTTTGGGCTGGCTTCGCTCTTCCCTGGGGCCTAACAGGATCCGGATGGGTGCTTTTGCCCGCCGATGGAGCTTCTGCAACCTCGCAATCCAACGTGAGCCTATTGTACATGCTGCTTCTACTCGGTGCCATCCCCTGCTACACCTACCTGCTCTTAGTTGCAGGAGATTCTAAAATAGCAGCCACACACTTCACGGCTACAGGAGCAGGCACCCTGACCCTGACACTCGTAACCAGCGCCGCTGTACTGCACACTGCAAGCATAGGCATGCACCTCACACTCACAGGCTGCGCATTCATTATATTGGCAGGTTTCCTTTCTCTCCGCCGACTCCAATCAGAACCTGTTCCTAGACACAAAATGACAAATTTCAGAACATACGTAGCACGCAGATTCCTCATTTCCGTCCTGACCATAATTGCAGTCTTGATATTCCTCTTCTGGCTGATTTCACTCTTGCCACCATATTTCAGAATTTCACCCTATTGACAAGCCATCATAGAATCCAGTTTCTTCCATACCAGAGAAACGCTTTGCCATCGCCTTGAAAGAAAGTTCTAAAACAGCAAACCAGCATAGACATCTATTAGTTCAAGAAAACAAGCAGGTAGCGACATGAAATACGAAATCAAATGCTCAATATGCGGCAAAACTACTCACGATTTGCTCAGCTTCAAATGCTCCTCCTGTGGAAAACCATTAGACATACAGCTTCACCTAGATTTCGAAACACGAAACATCAGCAAAAGCGACCACTCTATCTGGCGATACAGACGATTCTTCCCATACATCGGAGAAAACGGCACCATAACCCTCGGCGAAGGATGGACACCTCTGGTAAAGTTCTCCGACAACGTGCACGTCAAACTTGAAAACCTCAACCCAACAGGTTCTTTCAAAGACAGAGGATCAGCAATACTCGTCTCAGCACTCCACAAACTGATAAAGAAACAAAAAGCCTACATTTCCGAGGACTCTTCAGGCAACGCCGGCGCATCTATAGCCGCGTACGCCGCTCACGCTGAGCTAAAAGCGAAAATATACGTCCCCGAAACCGTTTCTGGCCCCAAATTCAATCAGATCCAATTTTACGGTGCTGAAGTTGTCAAGGTTTCAGGCAGTCGCAGCAAGGTTGCAGAAGAAGCGCAGAAGCCCGAAGCCGGAAAAGTCTATGTCGGCCACATACTCCATCCGCTTTTCCGCGACGGCATACGAAGCCTCGCATACGAAATTGCTGAACAGTTCGGCTGGAAGATTCCAGATTACGTCTTCCTGCCAGTGTCCGCGGGAACATTGCTTCTCGGCGTGATCAGCGGATTCAAACACTTACTCGACTCAAACATCATCAAATCAACGCCGAAAATAGTGGCTTGTCAAACCACTCAGGTATCTCCGCTTTACCATCGCTTCCAAGGCCTGAGTTACACACCTCCTAAAAGCGTTACGTCAATCGCTGATGCTCTGGTCAGCATAGATCCTCCACTACTGGAGCTTATGGTAAAGAGCCTGAAACAAGCTAATGGCGACGCTGTCATTGTTGAGGAAGAAGAGATAATGGAAGCTTTCAGGGAGCTTGCGGGGAAAGGCTTCTTCGTTGAGCCAAGTTCAGCCGTTGCCTACGCAGGTTACAAGAAGCAGGTAAGCAACAAAGAAGTGCCAAAAGACGCACTCGCCGTGCTAGTCCTGACAGGCACGGGGTTGAAAACATCACTCAGACCCTAACTGTGTTACATTTCAAGAATTTACGTTCAAAATCTAACTTCTAACACATCTCTTTAGAAAAACTTATATTGGGAGGCTGTTTTTCATTGTCCACGCAATAAGGAGGATTGTTTAAGACTTGTCACAACAATCAGCTGGCGGTGTTCCAGTACTAGTGTTGAAAGAAGGCTCTAATCGTTCAAGAGGACGAGAAGCTCAACACACGAACATCGAAGCTGCACGAATAGTGGCTGAGACAGTGAAGAGTTCTCTCGGACCAAAGGGCATGGACAAAATGCTCGTTGACAGTTTTGGCGATGTCACCATAACAAGTGACGGACGCACAATACTAGATGAAATGGACATTCAACACCCCGCGGCTAAAATGATGTTAGAAGTCGCAAAAACACAGGACAATGAGGCTGGAGACGGAACGACAACAGCGGTCATCATATCCGGTGAACTGCTCAACAAGGCTCAGGAACTGATAGAAAGAAACGTTCATCCAACAATCATAATCGACGGATATAAGAAAGCTTCAGAAAAGGCACTTGAAGTTTTAGAGAACATTGCAATGAAGATAGATCCTACTACCACAGACTACCCGAAGAAAGTGGCAATGACCTCAATGGCCAGCAAACTAGTTGCAGACCACAGAGAATACTTGGCCGACATCGCGGTCAAAGCAATGCTTGCAGTGGCTGAAAAAGACGGTGACAAATACAAAGCAGACGTTGACGACGTGAAAGTCGAGAAGAAACCAGGCGAATCAGTAAGAGACACAAAGCTTATTCAAGGAATAGTACTCGACAAGGAAGTTGCACATTCAGGAATGCCGAAACGCGTTGAAAAAGCCAAGATAGCATTGCTTGATTGCCCACTTGAGATTGAAAAGACCGAGTTTGACGCCAAAATAAACATCGAAAGCCCTGAACAGATGGAAGGTTTTCTCAAGCAAGAAGAAGACATGCTGCGCGACATGGTTGACAAAGTAGCAAAGACCGGCGCGAATGTTCTTCTCTGCGAGAAAGGCATCGACGACATGGCTCAGCACTTCTTAGCTAGAAAAGGAATACTTGCAGTTAGACGAAACAAGAAGTCAGACATGGAAAAGCTTGCAAAGGCAACGGGCGGAAAGATAGTAACAAACTTGGACAGCATTACCTCAGCAGACCTAGGCTACGCTGCACTTGTAGAAGAGCGCAAGATAGGCGACGACAAAATGACCTTCATAGAAGGATGCAAACACCCCAAAGCAGTGACCATACTCATCAGAGGCGGAACCCAACGCATCGTAGACGAAGCAGAACGATCAGTACACGACGCCCTATGCGTAGTCAGAGACGTCATTGAAGAACCAAAAATCGTTGCTGGAGGAGGAGCCCCAGAACTAGAAGTTTCACGCATGTTGAAGAAATACGCAGAGACTCTTCCAGGAAGAGAACAACTCGCGGTCAGAGCGTTCGCAGAAGCTCTTGAAGCTGTACCAACTACGCTGACCGAAAACGCAGGATTGGACCCAATTGACATACTGTCGGACCTCAGATCAAGACATGAAAAAGGCGAAGTATGGGCAGGCATCGAAGTAAACAGCGGAAAAGCTCAAGACATGACCAAAGCAGGAGTTTACGAGCCGTTGGCAGTTAAGAAGCAAATCATCAAGTCAGCTACAGAAGCTTCCACCATGATACTGAAAATTGACGATGTCATCGCTGCTGGAAAAATGAGAACTCCCCCCACACCTCCGGGAGGAATGGGCGGCCCAGGGGGCGGCGGATACCCAGGAATGGGGGAGTATTAGAAAACGTCTGAACAAAACAGAATCACGGTAGGACCGCCGAAACTCACACGCTTCGAAAAAGCACGCGTAGTGGGAGCTAGGGCCCTACAAATATCAATGGGGGCCCCAATACTCATCGATTCCCAACAAACTTTCACAGGCCCAATAGACATAGCACTCAAAGAGCTTGAAGCCGGAATTCTGCCGATGACTATTAGACGCACATTGCCAGACAGCACCTACCAAGACATCCCGCTAAAATGGCTCTTGGCAGAACACTAAAAACTCAATTCCCTTTTTCTTGTTTTCCCAACATTTCTTTCGCTGCACTAAGCGATTTTCTGATTCTAGCCCAGTGCGCCCCCTGCCAATAGACTTGTCCACAGTTTGAACATTGCCAAAATTCATGATAATGCTCAAACGTGCTCTTTTCCACCTTGTCCGCAGCTTCTTCTGTAAAAATTGGCTTGACAATTGAGTTGCATTTTGGACATCTTGATGACGACATATCTATCGCGAGGGGGATACCGTATCTTTTTGCGAGCTCTGCAAGTTTCTCTTCTCCTGTCAACCCCTCCAGATAGAAAGCGTCAATACCTTTGCCTATAGCACGATGGTAAAGTTCGAAATCCCTCGTAAGCAGAATTCTTCCCTCCCTTTTCGCGGTCATGAGAAGTATCGAATCTTCCATGTTATTTGAATATTCAACATCTTGCCCCAACATGCGAAGCCAACGTGTCAGTTTGCCCAGCATGCCGTCAGCGATGAACCTCAACCGGCATTCTCTCTCCGAATTATCTTGCCGCTTCCTGGCTTAGCGATGATTTCGCCGTCTTCCATTACCAATTGTCCGCTAACGAAGGTCTTTGCAGGTTTCCCTTCAACTTCACGTCCGTCAAATGGAGAATATTTTGCTTTCGACAGGAACTTCGACGAGTCAACCCTGTATCTCCTGCGAAGATCAATGACTGTCAAGTCAGCATCGTTTCCTTCTTTCAAACGCCCCTTGCCCTCCAGTTTGAAAATCTCCGACGGTTTCTCCGCCATAAGCCTAACAACGTCCCCGACTGACAACCGTCCACGGTTTGCCTCTGTCAATAATAGCGGCAGGGTTGTCTCCAATCCAGGTATTCCAACCTTAACATTCCAGACAGATTCAGCTTCCTTCTCCCTAAATGCATGCGGTGCATGATCCGACCCTAACATGTCGATCCAACCTTCTCTTACGCCCTTCCATAATGCTTCAACATGCCCTTCTCCACGAACAGGCGGCATAGTCACACACAACATCCCTATCCGCTTCAAATCATCAATAGACAGAAGCAGATTATGCGGGGTTGCTTCGCAAGAGACCATCGTTCCCAACTTCTTTGCTTCGACTATAGCCTCTAACCCTTCTTGCGTGCTGACATGACAGAAATGCACATGAACACCAGACTCTCTCGCTAGGCCCAACACACGTCTTACAGCCTTCAATTCAACATCTGGAGAATGAGCCTTGACAAAAGCCGCAACATCATTATGCCTGCTCTTTTTGAGCGTTTCTTCAGCTCTCTTCAACATCTCCCTGTCTTCCGCGTGAACAGCAACAGAAACCCCAAACTTGCTGACAGCCTTGAAAGCCTCAAGCAAAGCTCCATCATTGCTCAGATCCAGGCCACCGACCTGTTCAGCCATGAACAGCTTGAAACCCACTGCGCCCGCGTTCACAATTCCCTCTATTTCGCCAAGGTTACTTGGAAATTCCGAGCGAAAACCAACATTCACAAGGATCTTCCTTTCAGCAATATCAATGCGATTCCGCACCGTCCCAGCACTCATTGTCACAGGCTCGTTATTAGGCATGTCAAGAACAGTAGCAAACCCACCAGCAGCAGCGGCAGCTGTCCCCGTATAGAAATCCTCTTTGTAAGACTTGCCTTCATCCCTGAGATGAACATGAACATCAATCAAGCCTGGAAGGGCAACGTGATTTTTCAAGTCGATTCTCGTGTCAGCTTTAGGCATGTTTGTCGCCTTGCCTACTTTGAAAACCTTGCCTTCATTGATGGCGATGCTGCAGTCCACGATTGATTCTTTCATGTAAGCTTTCGCGTTTGCAAGGACAGAATCGACGATCAACTTCGGTATAGCTCCCCTTTCTGTGAATAACGTAGGGCAGAAGTGTTAAAAGTTTATTCTATTGCATTCAGTGCTCGCGCACACTCTTCCACAGCAATTCCGATTACCAAACAGAAATAGGCAATATTAAACTATTGAATAGTTTCCACATACACAGCGATCCAAGGTTTTCGAATGAGTTCAGAACAGAAACAAATCAAAAAGCTCCTGGAAGATGCAAAGCAAGAAGCGAGAAAGATATACTTTAGAAAGCCGCGGAAAAGCTTCAAGAAGAATTTTCCATTTAGAAATGCACAAGAAGAGCTGACTTAAGGTCAAACGCTCATAGTAGATCCACGGTCTTTCTGCATAGCAACTCGAATGCCTGATGTAAGCATTAGAATTATGCCCACAAGCCCAAGGACACTCGCCACTCCAGCAGTTCTCTCTCCCAGAACATGCCCTTCTAACATCAAAAACAGTCCTGCCACCATCAACAACGCTGACCCGACCAACACGTACTCCCATCTGCTCAATTCTGCATCCTCTCGCAATTGAATATCAACGAAACGTAACATTTACGCCTGTCGAGCGCGCGCGCCTTCGACAAGCGCTTTGAAGCAAACGTGCAAAAGAAGATCTTTTAACCGAATCAATAATAGTATTCATGGTTGCTAGCTGACTCGGTTAGGTGATGCTCACGGAATCTGCGAACATTGTCATCATAGGCGCGGGCGTTGTAGGCCTTGCCGTTGCCGCCAAAGTTTCTGAGAACAACGATGGCGTTTACATTTTCGAGAAGAACGCACGTTACGGCCAAGAAACAAGCGGCCATAACAGCGCCGTCATCCATTCAGGTATCCATTACCCCAAAAACTCGTTGAAAGCCAAACTGTGCGTCAAAGGAAACACGACGCTCTACGAACTGTGCGAGAAGTTCAGGATTCCCTTCAAAAAACTAGGCAAGCTGACGGTAGCAGTTGGCGAGGAAGAATTTGATGAGTTGGACAAACTAATGCAACAAGGAACAGACAACGACGTACAAGACCTAAAGTTTCTGAAAGGAGAAGACGTTAAAAAACTGGAACCGAACGTCGAAGTTGAGAAAGCCCTACTTACACCCACAACTGGAATCCTTGAACCAGACGAGTTGATGAACCACTTCTATGCGCAGACTCGCAAAAACAACGCTACGTTAGCCACAGAGACAGAAGTTACAAGCTTGAAGAAGATCGATAATGGCTATGAAGTGGGCGGGGTAAGCGCCGGCGAAAAGTTTCACATCAATGTCAAGACTGTGATAAACTGTGCCGGACTCTACTCTGACAAAGTCGCAGCGATGACAGGGTTGGACATAGACAAAATCGGTTACAGGCTTTATCCATGCAAAGGAGACTACTTCAGAGTGTCTGGAAAACCTCTTGTAGAAATGCTTGTTTACCCCGTTCCGAAAGGTCCAGGTTTAGGCATCCATTTAACTCCTGACCTCACAGGATCAATCAGACTAGGCCCAAACGCTTACTACGTTGACAAAATCGACTATGCCATTGAATCTGACGAGAAAGAATTCAGAGAAGACGTGACAAGATTTGTGCCCAAAATCATAGACCATCAAATTCACCAAGATTCATCTGGAATAAGACCGAAACTTCAAGGACCAAAAGATGGATTCAAAGACTTCGTCATCAAACATGAAGCCGACAGAGACCTTTTCGGACTAATCAACCTCATAGGAATAGAATCTCCAGGCTTGACAGCAGCTCCAGCAATAGCTGAGTTTGTGTCTGAAATCACAGAGAACGAAATCAAAAAGTGAAGAAACGCGGGCACTCAGACGAAGATCCACAATGAGACACGAGATATGCGTTAAGTCGCAGGTTTGCACGCTAGCCGTGAAAGTTTGTCAGCCTCTCGGTTCTCTTCTCGAGGAATCCATTCAAAAGTAATGTCGATACCATGCGCGAGTTCTTTGGCTTTCTCGAACAATGGCCTTATTCGCGGCTTTTTCACTTTCCATTCTCCCTTCATCTGACTGACAAGAAGACTTGAATCAGACCTTGCCACTATCTTCTCTCGTTCCAAACCTAATCTTCTAATCTTTTCCAGAGCACGAATCAGCGCAGAGTACTCGGCCACGTTATTAGTCATGTCCTTGCCTCTGCCTATGAGTTCGGAACCCTTGTCAATCGTCCTGCCCTCTCTCTTTATCACGTACCCTATACAACATATACCGCCAGGATTGATTGGTTCGCACAAACCATCGGTCCATACTTCTATCATACGTCCAATCCAAATGCAGAAAACAACCCCGCAGTCTTAAAACTTTACCCATTTCCGTGCGCGCTTTTTAAACACCTAGAAGGAGGAGGTAGCACATTTCTGCCTGCAGGAAAGCGCAAAACTACACGCTACACAGAACTCTGTTAACAACACCCCACCCGCAAAAATCTGTATGCAGTCACAACAGAAGACCCTCACACGATCATATCGCAGTACCGTGTGTGCTGAAAACCTAGGGGGGAGGGGGTAGGTCATTTTTGACTGTTTTTCAATCAAAAACCATGTTGAACAGTCCTTCACTTCCATGTTAACAACATCGCGCACGCCCAGAAGCAGCAACATTCAATAAGCAAAAATGGTGAACGCGTTCCACATAGTTTTCTAACGCCACCGATAGCGCGCTCCCCTGTTGGATAAGCTTCTCCCAAAGTGACAGTTAATCTTAAAGGGTAAGATGTGAAAGAATAACTGCATCATCTAGAGGTGAACAAAACATGGTTAAGATAGAAGGATACGAAGTACCCGAAGGACTATACTACACAAAAGAATTTGAATGGCTCAAAATTGAAGGTGACAAAGTCCGAATAGGCGTCACAGACTATGCCCAGAAACAACTCAGAGAAATAGTCTACGCAGAACTGCCAAGCCCCGGATCAGAAACAAAACAAAACGAACCCTACGGAACAGTCGAATCAGTCAAAGCCGTCTCAGACCTAATCGCACCCATAAGCGGAACAATAGAAGAAGTAAACACAGAAGTACAGTCAAAACCCGAACTGCTCAATGAAGACCCATACGCGAAAGGTTGGCTTCTAATAGTAAAACCAGCAAACCTGAACGCAGAACTAGCAAACATAATGGACTTCGCCAAAGCAGTTGAATGGCACAAGGCACTGAAGAAATGAAGGCCACAAAATGCCTAAACGCATAGTAATCATCGGCGCACACGCAGCCGGCGTAGACGCCGCTTCGGCCGCAAGAAAAACCGACCGCCAAGCGGAAATAACGATAATCACTGAAGAACAACATCCCGGATACTCACGCTGCGGACTTCCATTCGTCATAGGCGGCCAAATTCCAAGCTTCAAAGACCTCATAGTTTTCGCTCCCACCTATTTCCAAATGATGAAAATCAACCTCAAGAATGAAACCAAAGTCACAGCAATAGACACAACGAAAAAAACTGTTGAAACAACAGGCAAAGACGGAAAGACAGAAACAGTATCTTATGACAGCCTCATAATTGCCACCGGCGCCAGCTCCTTTACGCCCCCGATCAAAGGCAGAGAAAAGCAAGGCGTATACTCTCTCCGCACCTTAGAAGACGGGGAGAAGATAGATCAAGCGATAAGAAAAGGAGCCAAAACCGCAATCGTAATGGGCGCAGGCCTAATTGGGCTTGAAACAGCCATAGCATTCCACGAAAGAGGACTTAAAGTGACAATCGTGGAAATGCTTCCACAAGTATTGCCCTTGCCACTTGATCCTGAAATGGCCAAGATGCTTCAAGATATGCTCGAGGAGAAGGGAATAAAAGTCCTCACCGGAAAATGCGTCGAAGAATTCCTCGGAACCGACACGGTGACAGGCATAATGGCAGGCGGAGAAAAAATCGAAGCAGACCTCTTCGTAAGCGCCTTCGGAGTCAGAGCAAACACTCAGCTTGCAGTCAACGCGGGCATTGCCGTAGGTGAAACCAAAGCAATCAGGACTAACGCACGGATGGAAACAAACATCAAAGACGTCTACGCAATAGGCGACTGCGCAGAAGTCACAAACATAGTCACACAAAGACCCTCGCTGCCACAGCTCGGTACGGTTGCTGTAAGAACCGGAAAAATCGCAGGCATAAACGCTGCAGGAGGATACTCGCTCTTCACAGGCGCGCTAGGATCTGCAATCTCAAGGCTTTTCGATACCGATTGCGGCTGGACAGGGTTGACTGAAGCTGCAGCGAAAAAGGCCAGCATCGAAGTCGTCACTGGCACTATCGCGTCAAAGACCAAAGCTGACTATTACCCAGGAGCATTGCCGATAAAGGTCAAGCTCGTAGTCGAGAAGGAGTCACAACGGGTCATTGGCGCTCAGATCATTGGGGGAGAAGAAGTCACTCAACGCATCAACGCCATATCACTGGCTATACAAAGAGGAATGACCGCAAGAGACCTGTCAAAAGCAGACACTGCATATGCACCGCCAGTATGTGAAACATGGGAGCCAATGGTCCTAGCTGCAGAAATGGTACTGCTCAAACTGCGATAACCCAACTCTCTTTTCACTCAAGTCAATCGGAAAATTAATTAGAAGAACCTCTTTTTCAGTATAGTCGCAAAACGATAACGGTGAGATAAACATGACATTAAAAGTTGCGATAAACGGTTTTGGAAGGATCGGACGTTTACTCTACAGAGCCGCACTAGAACAAAAAGCAAAAATCGATTTCGTCGCAGTCAACGACATAACCGACGCAAAAACACTTGCCCACCTATTGAAGTATGATTCAGTCCATGGAAGATTCAACGGAGACGTACAGGTAAAAGGAAACGACCTCGTCGTCAACGGCAAAGAACTCAAAGTGCTTGCACAAAAAGATCCAGCACAACTGCCATGGAAAGACCTAGGCGTCTACTTAGCAGTAGAATCAACAGGATTCTTCACAGACAGAGAAGGCGCATCAAAACACCTAACAGCAGGAGCAAAAAAAGTTCTCATCTCAGCACCAGCAACCAATCCCGATGTTACAATGGTTATGGGCGTGAACGACAATTCATACGACCACAAGAAACACAACATCATCTCAAATGCCTCATGCACAACCAACTGTGTCGGCCCCGTCACCAAAGTATTGCATGACAACTTCGGAGTAGAAAAAGCCTTCATGATGACAGCCCACGCGTACACAAACGACCAAAGATTACAAGACCTCGTACACAAAGACCTAAGACGCGCAAGAGCCGCTGCCGTCAACATAATCCCAACAACCACAGGAGCCGCGCGCGCAATCGGCGAAATCATGCCCGAACTTAAAGGAAAAATAGACGGAATAGCCCTCAGAGTTCCAGTTCCAGACGTCTCAATCGTAGACTTGACGGCATCATTGAAGAAAGAAGCAACCAAAGAAGCAGTGAACGCAGCTTTCAAGAAAGCCGCTGACACCTCATTGAAAGGCATATTAGAATACACAGAAGACCCAATCGTCTCAACCGACGTCCTTCACAGCACATATTCAGCAGTGTTCGACGCACAGTCCACAATGGTCATCGATAAGAACTTCGTCAAAGTCCTGGCATGGTACGACAACGAATGGGGCTTCTCATGCCGCATGGTTCAACAAATGGAAATGATAGGAAAGAAGGAAGGCCTTTAGTTTCCCAATATCCGATCTAAAATCTAAAATATCCTCCCTCACTATTTTTCTTTCTAGAAGGATTGAAAACAAATGCCGAAGTTTCTTACCCTAGACGATGTTAAAGTCAAAGACAAAGTAGTACTCGTTCGCGTTGACTTCAACTCTCCCATAGACCCCAAAACCCAAAAAATACTTGAAGACACAAGAATCCGCGCTCACGGCGAAACCACGATAAAGGAACTTGCAGAAAAAGGCGCAAGAACAGTAATTCTGGCCCATCAAGGACGAAAAGGAGACCCAGACTTCATACCGCTGAAACAGCACGCAGAAGTCCTTGCCAAAATCCTGAAGAAACCTGTCAAATATGTTGACGATCTCTATGGAGAAAAAGCCAAGAATGCAATAAAGAACTTGAAGAGCGGTGAAATCCTCGTCCTGAAAAACGTTAGAACGTTCCCTACGGAAACCAAAGATGGAACGCCTGAAGAACATGCAAAAACGGATTTTGTCAAGAACCTCGCTCCACTGGCAGATTTGTTCGTCAACGATGCTTTCGCAGCTGCACACCGAGCCCATGTGTCAATGGTCGGCTTCACAGCCGTTTTGCCAAGCGCTGCAGGACGCATCATGGAAAGGGAACTGAAATCATTGGGCAAAGTACTTGAGAACCCGCGGAAACCGTGCGTCTTCATTCTTGGAGGAGCTAAAGCAGACGACTCACTTGAAATCTCCAAATACGTCCTAGACAAAGGAATCGCTAATTATGTTCTGACAGGCGGAGTTGTAGGCCAAGTCTTCCTAGTGGCAAGAGGCTTTGATCTAGGCAAATCCAATATGGAATTCCTAGAAAAAAATGAATTGATGAATTTGGTGCCGGGAATAAGGGAGCTTATGCACAAGTATAATGAAAGCATCAAGACTCCTGAAGACGTAGCTGTCGACATGAATGGAAAAAGAAAGGAAATCCCCGTGAAAGAACTGCCTACTGACTACTCCACATTTGACATCGGAGCCAAAACAGTGGATAACTACGCTCAGATCATATGCAAAGCCAAGTCAATCGTGATCAGCGGACCAATGGGAAAGTACGAAGACGACAAGTTCAAGTATGGAACAAAGGAAGTTCTCGAAGAGATTGCCAACTCCAAAGCGTTCTCATTGGCTGGAGGCGGGCACACGATAGCTGCCATAGAACTTTTCAAACTGACAGGCAAAATCTCCTACATTAGCACGGCTGGCGGGGCACTCATAGAATTCCTGATGGGAAAGAAGTTGCCAGGAGTAGTTGCCCTGGAAAAAGCTGCAACTAGAAAAACCTAAACTCCCTCATTTTTCCAGATCTCACCTGTTTGACAGCAAGCCAAAAATAAACAGTCTTTTCATAGTAGAAGACCAGAGGATAACATCTTTGACAGACATCGTGTTAGTTTTTGAAGTCCATCAACCACACAGGATAAAGAAGAACTTCTTCTGGGACAATAAAATCTTCAAACATGTCAAGAAAGAGGAACTCTTCGAGTATTACTTTGATAATGCCGCAAACAGGGAAATCTTTGAGAGAGCAAGCAGGAAATGCTATTTCCCGTCCAACAATATTCTGCTCGAAACCATTGACAAGTACAAAAACGAAAGAAAGCGGGTTAAAGTATCCTTCAGCGTCTCTGGCGTGTTCTTAGAACAATGTGAAATGTTCAACAAAGACCTGCTTGAATCCTTCAAACAGCTTGCAGAAACAGGATGCGTTGAATTTCTAAGCCAAACCTATTACCACTCACTTGCCAGCCTCTACCCTGAAAGAGAAGAGTTCATTGAACAAGTGAAGATGCATCAGCAGATAATGAAGGACCTTCTCAGCTATACACCAATGATCTTTGAAAACACTGAATTGCTCTATAATAACGCCGTAGCAAGAACTGTTGAGAACCTTGGATACAAAGGAATCTTCACCGAAGGAGTTGAAAGAATTCTGCGCGACAAGTCACCAAACTACCTTTACCTGCCAAAGGACTCTAAGAAAATCAAGGTCTTCTTACGCAACTACAAGTTAACAGATGACATAGGTTTCAGGTTTTCAGCAAGATGGTGGAACGAATGGCCACTCACCGCAGACAAGTATTCAAGTTGGTTGGCAACGACGCCTGGTCAGTGCATAAGCATTTTTCCAGACTACGAAACCTTCGGCGAACACCATTGGCCAGAAACAGGCATACACGATTTCCTTCGACACCTACCAAGCGAGATATTGAAGTGGTGGAACCTCCACATGTCAACTCCTTCAGAAGTCGCAGAGAAATATACGCCCGCAGGAGAGATAGACGTTCCAGAACTTGGCGGAACCGTTTCATGGGCAGACCTAGAGAGAGACGCAAGCTGTTGGCTAGGAAACACGATGCAATGGGCATACTACACAAGTCTCAGAAAATTGGAACCATTTGTCAAAGAAACAGAAGATGAAACATTCTTGAAAAACTGGAGATACTTCCAAACCAGCGACCACCTCTACTACATGTTCACAGCTGGCGGAGGACCTGGCGAGGTTCATTCTTATTTTAGTCCGTACGGCACACCTGCAGATGCCTTTGTCACCGCGCAAGCAGCAATATTGGATTTTGAGAACAAGGTAAGACTTGCGGCGGTTGTGGCAGATGAGCCGTTCCTCTTCTACATAGGCACAGGGGAGAAGTATTACACAGGAAAAATAGCGTGGAGCTTGAAGGGTTTTGCCAGAGCTATCGAAAAAATCGGCCTGAAGTCCATTGAATTTCACAGTAAGCGCGGGGATTTTGAAAAGTGGACTGAAAACTCGCTCCACGACAACGCGCTGACAAAGGAACTCAAGAACGCAAATCTAGCCAAGTTGAGGGGAGAACAACTTAGAAAGATGCTGGTCAAAATTGTGAGAGGAAGACTAGATTTTCTACAGGCTGAAATTTAGTTAACGACCCGGTATTTCTAAAAAGATGCACACATGGTTTTATAAGAAAACACGTGAAGAATATTCATGTAGCTGAAAACAAGGTGGAAACATGCGAGAAGAGCTTCCGCTTTCGGAAAAAATCCTGCAAACACTCCACAACCTTTGCGCAACAGCGCCAGACCTGGCGAGAAGGAGCGAGGAACTGGCACAGGTTATGCAGATTGACATTAACGAGTTGGAAAGAATTCTGGACAACTACAAAGCAGAAGGTTTTGCGCAGAGTTTCGCTGATAATGAGGGAAAGAAACGCTATTACTTGACTGGGAGCGGGATAATCAAAGTCTGCGCACTTTTCACGTAGGGAAAAGCCGATGCGTGTGGTGATTTTCTCTTGGGAGTATCCGCCTCGAATTGTCGGGCAGCTTGCGGACTATGTGAAAACACTTGCTGTTCAACTTGCCAAGCATGAGACACAACCGTACGTGGTCACTTATGATGATTATCTAGCAAGGGAGTATGATGAACCTGAAGGGATTAAGACCTTCAGAGTCACCAATCCCGTGCGCACTCACATTGGTGTTATCACATGGGTTTTAACTTTGAACCAAGAGGTTGAAAGAGTAACAGCCAACATCTACTACAAGGAGAAGCAACAGGTGAACTTGATAGATGTCCATGATTGGCATTTCATACCAGCTGCAGTCACCCTCAAGAAGGGCTTGAACATTCCCTTTGTCTATTCTATTGAAAGTCTGGAAGACCATCGCTCTCATGGTGCCAACACACCATACAACATGGCTATCAAGAGCATCGAATGGTTAGGCACGTATGAAGCAAGCAAACTGGTCGTCAAATCTGGATGGATGCGAGACGAAGTTCTTAGGCTCTACAAAGTTCCCCCGGAAAAAGTGAACGTCATTCCACCTGACTCCACAGGTTGGATGAAGAATGTCCTCACAGTCTACAAGAATGTTGCGGAGGGCGGAGCATCCTGATGAGCCGAGACTTGAGCGTGATGATGCTCACATGGGAATTTCCGCCGAGAATCATCGGAGGAATATCTCCCCATGTTTACTACTTGTCAAAAAGCCTAACAAGAAAGGGCATGAAAGTGTACGTGGTTACATGCGACTTTCCGGGAGCACCACAACACGAAGTATTGGACGGGGTGGAAATATTCCGAATAGATTCATACAAGAACCCTTCACCCGATTTTGCAACATGGGTTTACTTGATGAACGTTAACATGCAGAAGGAAGCTGCAGCCATAATCAAGAGCTTGAATGGAAATGTTGACGTTCTTCACGCGCACGACTGGCTTGTCGCGACGGCGGGAATCGGGCTGAAACATGTTTTCAGAAAGCCGCTTTTTGCCACGATACATTCTACCGAAATTGGACGCAGAAATGGCATTCATTTTGATTATGAAAGAATGATTCACGAAACAGAAGCATGGCTCACGTATGAGGCATGGAAGGTCATATGCTGCAGTGATTATATGGTTTCACATGTGCGTTGGGCTTTTGGACTGCCAGCGGACAAGCAGATAATGATACCGAACGGAGTCAACGCTGATGTCTACGCAGAGATCGAGAAGACCGACTTAACTCAATTCCGAATCAAGTTTGCCTCGCCTGAAGAAAAAATTGTGCTCTTTGTAGGCAGACTGGTGTATGAAAAGGGAGTCCACGTGCTCGTGAACGCTATTCCAAAAGTGCTGGAAAAAGTCAACGCAAAATTTGTGATCGTTGGCAATGGATACATGAAAGAACAGCTGTCAGGCTTGGTCAAAAGTTTAGGTATAGCTCAGAAAGTCTTGTTCACTGGATTTGTTGATGACGAGACGTTGAGAAAACTGCAGATTTGTGCTGATGTTTCGGTTGTGCCGTCTCTCTTTGAACCTTTCGGGATTGTTGCACTTGAAGCTATGGCTGCAAAAAGTCCAGTCGTGGTTTCCGACACAGGCGGTCTGGGAGAGATAGTGGACCATGATGTGGACGGCGTCAAGGTTTACACAAATAACCCTGACTCGTTAGCGTGGGGAATAATTAGAGTATTGACAGACGAAAAGAACGCACAACGCTTGAAAAGCAATGCGTACAAGAAAATCCAGGAAAAGTACGACTGGGATAGGATAGCTCAACAGACAGAAAACATCTACAAATCAGTTCTGAGCGAATATTCAAAGAGTTTTTGGGCACTGAGAGGTTGATGAAAAAGACCCTTTCAAGGAAGTTACGGATATGTCGGTTTGATGGCTCCGTGTTGACATGCGTCAGCGCATTTCATGCAGTAGATGCATTCTGGGTGACTGAACTTTTCCCATGGAAGGTCAAGAATCGGAACACGTGTTGGGCAAACCTGTACGCATGAGCGGCAGGCGCCTTTCTCACATTTAAACGGCTCACGACGAAGCCCGATGAAACTGAACCTGTTCATTATCGCCATGAAAGCTCCATGCGGGCACAAATATCTGCACCAGCTTCGCGGAACATAGACGGCAAAAACAAGCACGATGACCATTATGGCGAACTGTATCCAAAAAAGCGGCGACAAGTTTGAAATCCCGTAGACAAAGTCCGATACGAAGTTTTCCCATCCAGAAAAACGTATACTCTGAACTACCTTGGGAAGAGTTGCGAACAGAGTCTCTGAAGGACTTAAAGCGGTGAATGGGGTTTGAGCAAAAATACCCAAAGCGCTTTCGTAGCTTGCATTTAGACCTGCTAACACTGAGGCCGAATAGGTGGCGCTGATGAGCAGGGTGATGGCAAGAATGAAGTATTTCGCGTATAGCATGGTATCATGGGTCCTTTCCGAAAGATCTGTCTGTTTGCGGCGAATATAGCCTGTCAGATCTTGTATAAAACCGAATGGACAGACCCAACCACACAGTGATCTACCGACCAGTATGCCAACTATTAGAAACGAGGCTACTGCTAGCCATGGAAAAACTACGTAGGTCAAGTTCCATCCGCCAGACATAAGTTGGATCGCTGTGAAGGAATCGCCTACGCTGTTCCCCTTCAGGCCCCATGTCCAGAGGACTGGAAACAGAAGCGGCAACGCGCCGAGGTTGAAGATTATTGCGCTGAAGAACATGAAGGATAATAATTGGACTATTCTGCGAGGCGTGTTGTACTTTAGTAGTCTTTGTTTTATTCCTTTACCGCTCAACTATTCCGCCTTCTCCATGCTGTAATTATGGTCCGAGTTATTTGTTTTCCGATGAGTTTAAGCGTTTCTCCGACGCCGATGGCTAGTGTTGTCTATCAAAATTGAGCTTACGCTGACAGGCATAGAATTGATGGGTAAAATCTGGACACAGCAAGTCGTTGGGTGGACAGAGTTTATGCTTCTCTTAAAAGTACCTTTAACTCGTTGACGAAGCTTCCTTCGCGTCCGGGTTTCTCCACTTGCAGCCTGCGGACTTCACCGTAGCTTGACCATATGTCGTCCAGTATCTTTCTTTCGATGATGTAGGCTCCAGATTTCAAGAAGGTTTCAAGGCCTTCTGCGAACAACTCAAGCTTCTCACCTACCTCATTGCGTCTGACGGAGTAGTTCCGCTCCAAGTGTTTGTAGATGAGAGATGAAGCCTCTTTTCCGAATATTTGCGTTAGGACTCTGTCGATTATTTTTGTGATCTTGTCGTCCTTGACGTTTGGTTGTCGCACTAGATCTTTCATTGGATAACCCGCACTATCTTGTCTATTACGACTTAATAAGTATTGTCGCACACCTGCAATACAAACATACAGGAAAAGCACGATGAAAAAGCTACAAAGTGAAGTCTGTAAGGTTCAACTGTTGAACTCTTCTAGGCAAAGCTTTCGCTTGAAAGCACTCCTTTGAAACTACAAGCTGCCCGTAAACACCATCATACCCTGGAACAACCTCAGCCTTCCACTCCCGAACTCTAACCACCGTCTCAACAATAGCCTCACCTGCAATCGAGCTGAGCTCCTCTTTTGATGCATCAATAAGAACCGTGTATTCATCGCCAAACTTCGCAATCAGGGCATTGTAGAAGTTCCAAACCTTCTGAACAGATGGAGAATCGCTTCCAAGCACCGTCGCAATGCGCGCGCGCAGACGCATAAAACCGATAGCATTGTCAGGTTGAAAGCCATCTGGGCGACCGGCCAGTTCTTCAACGCGTTGTTCAACACCTTTGGTGAGTTTTCGACGGCACACTGGGCAGATGTTCGCAAGCTTCATTGCTTCTCGAGCTGAAAGCGAGACATTGCAGTTTCTGCGTCCAGTCCAATGATATTTTCCATATTCACACTTTTGGTCAATGATACCTAGGAGCACATGCAGACAACATGATTCGTCAAGCCAGCAAACAAGCGAAGCTTGAGAACGGTAGCGCGCGCTCTAGATAGGACGTTTGAGTGGGAAGACTGATTCCGAAGGCAATCGATCGCTTTTGGGATAAGAGCGCGCGCGCGCGCGCGCGCGCGCATGCTGTCCTTATTCAGAGGCTCAATGAAATAACCAGAACTTTGAGAACACTAGATGCGCACGAACTCAGGAAAATAGCTGAAAGGCTACTGAGCAAAACTTCGGCTGAAGAAAAGTATGAGGCACGTTTGCAGGCAGACAGGTTGAGAAGAAACAGGTGGAGAGAAAAAAACGAGTGAGTGAAGCAAAAGTCAAGAAAAGGAGAGAAATGGAATGCCAAGATTTAGACCTATACCGCCACCTCTGGGAAGACCACGAGTCACACCAGTCAGAGCCTATGCCCGATTCTATGCACAGTACAAAAAAGACCTGTCAGGGATTCCTCACCGTGCCAGTTACCAAGTCACGGTTGACCGCTACAGCCCAAGAATGAAATACCATTGGGTTGCAGTAACTTGCCAAAGGATGAAAAAAGGGTATATTCCGCAACACTACTCTGGACAAGTGTTCGGTTCGTTCTCAGAATTGTTCAGCGTACCTTGGATACGGATACGCAAGTTGATAAAGTACACGGCAGGTGTTGAGTATGTACGATAAAGGAAACGTTGTCATTGGCTTCACTTCCCAAGGCTATCTCATGCTGGACTGTGACGAGAAAAGGGAAAATGAGGTTGTCAAATTCTCTGAGGAGTACGCCGTGTTTCACAACCTCGGAAGCTCTCTGGTTATGAAAAGTTCTGAAGACGGTCAGGTGGACTTGTCAGGTGATAAGCTCGGTCACTTCTTCATCATATTCGGAAGGGCTTTGAATAATGACGCAATACTTTGGCATCTCAGAGAAGCTTGCAGGCTTGGCTTCACAAACAAGCGTTTCGTTGAAGCAAACAAGTTTGGCAATATCACACTGAGGCTCAACGCAAAGAACGACAAGGTACTTCATCCGACTATTCTTCACTATTTTGACAATGGCGAAAAAGCAGGTGTAATGACCTATCTGAAAGATTGGATCAACCTCCAGAAATTGGGTTAGAGAGGTGATAATATGCCAGAGAATAGAGAGAAAAATGAGAATGCAAAAAAAGTTGTGATTGTAGCAGTCGTAACTGAGGACTATGATGCAACAAAAGGATTCTCAGCCTTTGTGTCCGAACTTCGCAAGAAATATTCTGAAGTGATAGGAACCAACCAAATCTCTTTGATGATAATTTAATTTTGAGGTGAATTAAGGAACTTGATTTGTAATGCCAGCGAAGCGTCTAAACACAAGAATACAGGATGTACATTTATCCCTTCCTCAGTCTTATTAATGGCTAGCTAACACAGGTACAAAGCACATCTGCCTTGCCACACGCTTTGCACTTCGGCATACAATAACGATCAGAGCCCTCGTGTATGTGATCGGAAACGTGCGAATCGGCCTCCGTCCCACAAATGGCGCATTTCCAACCTTCAGTTTCACCACCGCATTTCGCGCAATTAGTCACGATATTTTCCACCTCCTTTTCTCATCGGTATCTATACTGCATTGATCGATATATATACATCAAGCGCTGTTAATACTTTTCGCAGTCTTCTCAACCGGAGAGAAAAAGATTAAATTTTAATCCCAACCAACCAACCAACCAAACTGACGACGACTGTATGAGTCTGAATAAAACAGCTTGAATTAGGTGTATACAGGATTCAGGCTATACAGGTATGGTTTTGAAATAGACAAGATGAAGCGTAGTTCAGGTTCAGAAATCAATTTTCAATATACGATATACGTATAGTCGGAATCGAGTATACGGTCATAGCAGAATGTTTGTGAATATGAGAATGCAATTGGAGATTCTTCCGTAATTCATAAGAGTACTGAGGAGTCAGTATACTCTGGGGAGAATTGGGCAAACTTATCGTGTCTCTGGCTTTCTTGATACTGATTCTGCCATGTGTGTCTAATGCTTCTGGAATTGGAATTCAAACAGGGTTTTCAATGATGCGGGTTAGTCAGTCGTCAGAAACCGATTGGTGGACTATGTTTCAACATGACGTGGCACACACTGGATGCTCATCCTCGACCGCTCCCGATGTTGCTGAAACAAGATTCATCGTAAATTATACCTTAGGACACCAATCATACGCATCCCCCATCGTAATTGCTGATAGACTGATTATTCCAGGGGGATACTCTAATTTCAGCATCTATTGCATCAACGCAACAATTGGCAGATTACTATGGACGGCATCAGAATCTTTCTTTTCCGACGCAACGCCCGCTACATATGCAAACAGAATTGTAATCCCATCTTCAAGTGCACCTGCGGGTGGCTATCTTTACTGTTTTGATAGTGATAATGGAACTCTAGTATGGAAGTTTTATTTTACAGAAGGCGGGTATGGAAACATGCCATCTCCAATTATCCAGGATGGTGTGGTTTTCTTCTCCTCAGGGACAACAGGTGTCAGTCAGCAGAGAGGCAACATGTTTGCTTTGAGCCTTTTTGATATGGAAAATGTGACTACCCCCAAAGTCATTTGGAAGAAATCTCTCAATTCAATAGGAACTACATCTCCTGCATACAGCAACGGCAAGATTCTACTCGGATACACCACGTATAGTGAATCAACCTCGAGTGTGGGAGACAGCTATATCGTTAGTCTAAATGCAACAGACGGTTCTCTCGTATGGAGCTATCTTGTTGAAAACGTGTACTATGGACTACACTCATCTCCCACTGTTGTGGATGGGAAAGTTTTCTTCGGTTCATACGGAACCGTGTATTGTTTAAACGAGTCATCTGGAGAATTGCTTTGGAACACAGTAGTCGGCACTACAGACATATATGCTTCTTCGGCAGTCGCAGATGGAAAGTTGTTTGTGGGAACGCTGGAGCGTAAATCCCCTGATGTCCCAGCTGTTTTCGCTTGTTTGAATGCTTCAACAGGCGACTTGATTTGGAATAATACGCTGGGCTACGATGAGACACTACCTTCTTCACCTGCCGTTGCCGACGGAAAGGTCTTCGTTTCCTCAACTCGTCGCCTTTACGCATTCAACGCAACAAACGGAGATACGGTTTGGTCTTTCCAAACGATTGGAGTGTCGAGTGCAGGTCCCGCAGTTGCATCTGGCTCAGTCTTCTTGGTCGATAACAAAGGCTATGTATACTGTTTTGGACCAATGCTTTATTTTGAAATCACAATTGACCCTATTTTCTATGATAACAGAGGTGAAGTTCTGAACCCTTCACCAGAGTACTGGAGAATTCGGTTTCCAAACGGGACAGAAACAATTGCCAACGCTTCCGAGACGTATTTTGGTCAAATGGGTTATTACTCAATAGCGGGAGTGTTCTGGAAAGGTGCATCAGTTGAATGGGAAACAACGTCGACATTTTTGGATTCAAACATGACGTGGAACCCGTTAGTCTATTGCATTTTGCCAACAGAACTCACTATCTCCACAATCTGCACAACGTACTTTCTAGGATTTCAAGTTAGAATGGAAGGCAACTTAACTTGCAATGCCGTTGGAATTGCGGGTGTTCAAGTGCTTCTCTTATATAGCGTCACTGGCGGCACATCATGGAACGATATAATGCTTGCGAGTACAGCAACCAACGGTCACTTCTCAGCCGACTGGTTGCCACCCGCCACTGGGAACTACATTGTCAGAGCGGTTTGGACTGGCAATCTCACATATCCTAGTGCGGCAAGAACACTCCATCTGTCGGTAACACCATATGAGAATCAATACGTTTTCACAGTAGAGTCAAATAGCACGATTTCAGACCTGACCTTTGACTCGAATAGCCATAGACTGAGTTTTGTTGCTTATGGCGAGAACGGAACCACTGGTTACACAAAAGTGACGATAGCAAAGAACCTTGCACCTGATATAACCAAGTTGAAAGTTCACCTAGACAAGACCGAATATGAATACACCGTAATGAACATGACAGATTCGTGGGTGCTGTTTTTCTCATACAATCACAGCATCCATCAAGTAGAAGTCGACTTAGGCCAGACTCCGATACCAGAATTCCCTTCAGTTCTAATAGTCGCACTGTTCATGATAGGAACCATTCTGGCAGTCATCGCATACAAGAAAAAGCATTAGAAAACCGTTTCCAACGATTGTTGCTTTGGTTTTACGGAGAATTGATGGCTGAACAGCTAAGGAACTATGAGATGCATAACTTTTTCAAGAATTCTGGAACGCTATCTTTGAATCTCGGATTGATATTGAAAAGCCCAAACCTCGAGTAAGGGTTCTCATTATATTGAGCGATGATGACCCTTCCTCTTATGATGCTTCTCTTAATCACAAATCTGACTTTTTCCTCGGAGATTCCCTTAGACGAAATCAACAATCCAAAAGGCGCATTGAAGATTTCCTGATAGAATCTGGCTTGCTCAATATGCCTCAAAGTAATAGGCGTATCCTTGATTTCAGCAATTATGATTTCTTTCGGGTTCAATGATTTCTTTCGCACATATCCAACTATGTCGGGAAAAATGCCTTCGTTGTCTATCATGTGAAGCGTATCGTCATCGAATTCCCTTTTCAAAATCTCAGAAAAACATCTCTTGTCTCCAACTATTTCAAGATAAGGATTGTCTTCATGGGAAAAAGGCTCACGTTGAAATTGAGGCTTTTTCGGTTTCTCTATATATTGCCCGAATAATCCGTGCAAGGTTCTTCTGATAGGTTCATAAAGCCTCTTTTCATGTTTTATCTCTGCTTTCTCTTCTTCGTTCTGTTTCTCTGTTCCTTCTTGCGTTTCATTCTTGTTATCGTCCATATTCTACCCACGGAAGATTCCTTTACAAGCCCTTATAAGTGTGTTTGACTGTGAGTTCTTTCGAGATAACTGAGTCAATAGGGAATACTGGAGATATCTATTTCTACACGTTGTGTGCGGTTGCCAAGAATCATGGTATTAGTTCAGAAAATCTCTCGCATAACTGTTAGCAGCTCTTTCTTCCTTTGTCTTAGAAACGTCCAAGCCGCTAACATAAGCTAGGTGATGATACAGTTCATGGAGTACTGTCCTTTTCTTCAATCCTCTTTTTGAGAAGTAAGCCTTATTCTGGAAATAGATAGCGATATTACCGTTGCCCACTTTTCTGCCGTCGAGTGTTATTTTCATCCGTCTTACTCCGTAATGTTCTGTTAACAAGTCAACGGCTTTTTGGCATCCCTCAAGCTCGTAGACTATCAGGAACCTTTCACGTACCCGCTTTGCAGGAATGCGGATGCGCATAGAGGACACCTTATCGTAACTCTGCGATTCTCGGTGTCCAATTCGGTTTTTCACCCCTCATGTACTTTGCCAACAGAAAAGCTTCTTCATTTATCAGCGATTCAATCTCTTGTCTTTTGCCCATCTTGATTCTGGGTACGTTGACAATGCTTCTGAAATAATCGTACAGCTTGTTAGTCAACTCTTTGTTTTTGGTCTTGTTAAGAAATATCCTCTTGCCCTTCTTATTGTTGAACATCTCATTTTTGGTGACGAAGTCTTTGGGTCTGAGATTCTTTGCATAGGCTATCAAGAAGTCGTCAATCAGGTATCGGTAAAGCTCTTCAAAATCGCATACCAAGCTCGGTCTTCCCCACCTCAAGACGTGGACAAATCCGAGATGAGTTTCCAAGTGAGCTTTCGATAGTGACCTGTAACACTTCGAGAATAGTAGCTCATAGGCTAAATTGAACAGGTTGTTTATTCCGTCATACGCTTGGAAGCCAAGACGCTTGTTGGGTCTTAGCCCGTAAGGGAACAGTTGGAAGATTTGACCGAAATAGTATCTGGTAAATCTGCCTTCGATGTTCGTGAGCTTGTTCCTTAGAAGAGCCAAATCGGTGATGCCTACTTCGTTTATCACTTCTTTTGCTCTCATTACGTCATGCTGTCTCAAGCCATACTTCTTCAGTACTTGGTTTTGACCAATAATTTTCGCTATGACTATCTGTTTAGCGATGTCTATTCCTTTGCCGTTCTTGATAGTTTCATACTGGCTTATCCTTGTCTTAACGTGGGAATCATCCTCTATGTTCTTGAGCATAGCTATTGGTCTGCCAGTACGAGTAGCTATGACAACATCTATGCCCCAGAATCCTAACGCTGTCAATGCTCCAGTGCTAATCATGTTGCCGCTTGTGAGAACAACCTCGCCTATTTCTGCCTCGAACAGTGGATATTTCTTTTCCTTCTTGTTTTTGTCTCTAAGGATTATGCATCCTTTGTTCATTCCCAAATAATTGCCGTACGTATTTACGACTAGGTTGACTACCTTTTGCTTTCTACCCATATCTCTAACCTTCGATATACCAGAAAGGAAAGCTACCTAATTTGGGTTTCTTATTAACAAAGGGGAGCAGAAAGCAGGTTTTTCTCCAATTGAAGGTTAGAGATACGAGCATAAAGCTCGTTTTGCCCGCTATCCACTCCCTATTCAAAAAGACTTTGGAAACAATTAAGGTTTACCTACAGTCTGAATGAAGACGGCACCTACTGAATACTTGATGGCAAACCCTTAATTCCGAATATGTCAATAGGACAAGTGCGAGAGAATTGAGCGAAGAATCCATCATACACAGATTAGCCTTCATCCAATACTTAGTGGAGCTGGGTTTGCAGAAGTCTAAAGAGCCTGAACCGTACTGCTGGGTTTCGATTTTGAACTTTCATGATGCAGTCGAACTCTTTTTGGAACTTGCAGCTGAAAAACTGAAAGTGGCAAAAGGGGTAAAAGAGTTGCGGTTTGGTGAATACTGGGGAAACATCAATCCCATTTTGAAGAACAAAGGGAAGGGTGAGTTAACACAAAGAATCCAGATGGATAAATTGAATGACGTACGAATCGCTCTAAAGCATCACGGTACACCTCCACCTAAATCGGCTATTGAAGAAGCAAGAATTAACGTGCCAAATTTTCTTGAGGAGAATACTAAAACAGTATTCGATAAGAATTTTTCTGAAATTTCTTTAGTGGATATTGTTCAATGCCAAAGCGTAAAGAAGAGCCTTAGTGAAGCAAAACAATTTCTGGCGGAAGACAAAAAAGAAGATGCAATAGACAAAGTGGCAGTAGCCTTTGAAGAGTTGATTAATGATTACGAAAATAGAAAGAGGGACATTTGGGGGCGCTCTCCTTTCTTTTTCGGTCAAGACCTTACTTTTGCCAGCGATCAATTTACCAATAAAGAAGTCATAGAGTCAATAGTAAGTCTTCAAAGAGCTGTGAAAATAATTAGTTTGGGGATAGACTACCGAAAGTACAGCCAGTTTAAGCTAATCACATCTCGTGCCCTCTTTGTACGTCAGGGAGGAGACCACTTAATTCAGAGACTGGATAGAACGATAGAAAGCCCAAGCAAAGTGGATATAGAATTTTGTATTGATTTTGTCATAGAAAGTGCTATCATCCTTAAAGAATTTGATTTTGCGGTTAAGCCCAAGCAGCGCCACCGCCACTAGCAGCAGCGGTAAAGTTTAATCCAACAACAACAAGAAAGATAGAAGGACAGTTATTTTATCGGGTTGCCTTTGAACGCCCCTGTTTATTGACCACGACTGCCAGCAGCAGGGCTAGCATAATCATTGAGGGAATTGCGAATGTTGGAAACTCGGGTATTGGCTGTGGGCTATCCTGAAATGTTATTGATGTTCCTTCCATTGTTGCTACTATCGTTCCAGACTGAAAAGTCCCATATGTTGTCACTCCATGTGACAGGAGTCTTTGTATCGTTTCTGGGTGTGGATGTCCATAGGGATTATCTTTTCCTGCACTTATGATTGCATATGACGGTGAAACACTATTCAGAAATTGGTCTGTCGTTGCATATCGACTTCCATGATGACCGACCTTCAAGACATTACTCTTAAGAATCAATCCTGCGCTGAGCATACTCTGTTCCGCATCTGCTTCTGCGTCTCCTGTCAACAAGAAACTTGTTTCACCTATCTGAAGTCTCATCACTATACTGTTGTCATTCTGGTCAGTGAATTGGAGCGGTTGAGTTGGATTGAGTACGGTAAGATTCGTTGTCTGAGTCAGAACATAGGTTTGCCCTCGATGCGTGGCTGTCATTGTGTGACTCTGGGCTAGGTTCATGAAGTTCGTATATGTCACTGAGTTGCTTTCCATGCCATTTGTCAGCACTTTATCCACGTGAATAGTAGAGGATAGAACAGTGATGAGTCCTCCGATGTGGTCTGCATCCATGTGGGTTGCTACCATGAGATTAATGTGCGTTATGTTCATTTTGCTGAGGTATGTCAGAACTATCGAACCTGATGCTTGTGTCCCCCCGTCCACCAACACATCTGAACCAGACGTGTCAATCAGCATTGAATCACCTTGTCCCACGTCAATGAAGTGCACAGTGACTTCTGTGGTAGTTGCCAAAACGACATAGCGGTCTCCTTTCATGCTCCAAAATGGCAATATCGCAGCAAGAAGCATTGATAGGAAAAACAGGAGGAATGTGCCCTTTTTTCCCATAGATGTATGGTCTAGTGCAGCGCACGTAAAAGAGTTGTGGAGAACGCATAACACATGAAGCTCTCGTCGGACTGCAGGCGTTCTGGAAAGACATTTATGTGTTGTCACGTTGGGTTATACTGGTGCAAGTTGTGCGCAAGGTCAAGATTGCAGCATTGATTGCAGTCTTAGCCTTGATTTCTTCGAGTCTTCTTGAAGTCAAGGCACAGGGACAATTCGTTGGAAGCGTCAAAACCCATCTTGCACATATGCCAGCAGAATCAAACCAGAAAATCGAATCTGGTTTGCCGATGTAGCTGATGCGCTTAATCATGGTTACAGACCATGTAAAGTCTGTAATCCTCCTGTTCCAGAAATGACGTTTCTGTATTTTGTATTTGCGTTCGTGGTTATCACAGGAGCGACGATTGTCATCAAGAGGAAAAGTCTATTTCATCTGTATCAAAAGTGATTCTTGCTCTAGTGAGGCAAAGAATATGCGCACGCTTCTATCACTGTTTTTAGTTCAGTCTTTGATTTTGCGGAAAAGTTATAGCTGAACGCACCTCTCAGCCAACCCAATTTCCATAATCAAGACTCAGTCGTCAGTTCATTTTTTTTGCATAAAACTTTACCCCCAAACCCAAACCCAAACCCCTTCTACTCACTCATACACTTACAACGCGCGTGCAATTCCGTAATTTGTTAAGAGTATTCTACTCCAGGAAAATGTCATAATTTCGCTTTAACCTCCTCAAAGTCTGAAATCAAAAACTCTGGCACCCATTGATACACTCCAAGAGGTATGTGCAGTTCTCGAGTTATCTTTTCAAACGCGTCACGCGGAAAAGGTGGTTTAAGAAAGTATCTCTTAGTCTGAATAACAGCACCCCTCACCGCACTGAAAACCGAGTAAATCCTTGGATGGGATAATCTTGTAACAAGAAGAGGCACTAAATCCAAAGTGCGACATATATCAAGCAACAAATGAACATCATCCATCCTGGGATATTCAAGTCGATTCTTGATTTGAATACCTATGTACCTGTCCTTAGATCTTAGATAAGCGATGTAATCCAGGTCTCGCTTTCTTCCAGGTCTTCTCTCCTCTTCTTGATGGTATTCCTTTCCATTAAAATAGTGTGAATTCTTGGAAAGTACCACGTAACCTGTTTTGATCAAAGCATCTTCAACCAGCATTTCTGAATAGTCATCATAGACCACTCCCCGACGCGTATAGTCCCTCGGATGGTTTACGTAAATATCCATCAACTGTTTTTTTTCGCCAGCACGACCTTCTACTTCAGTCCATTCAGAAGTACTCGGAAAATACCATCTATTTCCCTCCCAGCTTTCAGTTTTCAACGCGCCCGAATTCAAGAGCATTTCACAAGTGTCAGTCACATCTTCGTGCGTGAAAAGATCCTCTAATGATACTTGCAATTCTCTCAAATAGACGACTTCCTTTTTTCTCACTGTACTTACGACAACATCGTTTATCCTGTCTAGACCACGACGTTTTCTTTCTTCCAAGATTTTCTTCAATTCAGATTCTGGAAATAGATATCTTCCTGTGCCTGTTCTGGCATATTGAATTTCACCATTTTCCACCCAGCGATAGAGCGTTCTTGTGCTGACATCTAATATTTCAGCAGCTTGACTGGTTGAAAATTCCCTTTCGCGCGCAGGATTCTCATTCAACTGCTATCAAACGGACAGTACATCGTTATACTTAAAAAAACTAATGTTCCTCATATGGCTCCTGGAATCAGCAATTATCTAAGATCAGCAATTCTCGGTTTCCACGATTCTCTTTCATTTCTGAGGAACATCGCAAGCAACAAAGCCTCTTCATAAATTAAAGTCTCAATTTCCTGTTGTTCACCCATTCTGACTCTTGGCATTCTGATTTTGCTTTGGAAGCATTGATTCAGAGTTTCGGCAAGATCATGTGTTTGAGAATCGTTCAGATATTCTCTTTTACCTTTTCTCTTTGTTGAGAAGTCTTCTGATTTCACTGTGAAGTCTTTTCTGTTCAGTTTTCTGCAGTACTGGATAACAAAATCATCCACTAGATAACGATAGAGTTCCATGAAATCACAGATCAAACTGGGCTTTCCTTTTGCGGTACTGTGCAAGAAACCAAGATAAGGCTCAAGCTTTGCCTTGATTAATGCATGTTGCACTTTCCAAGACAGAATCTCGTAAGCCAAGTTGAAAATGTTGTTCACACCATCATAAGCCTTGAATGTTCTTCTGCAATCTGGTCTCACTGATTCAGGAATCAAACTGAGTATTTGATTGAAGTATTTCTCTGAAAAGTGACCTTCAATAGACATCAATCTTGTTCTAAACTGTGAAGTGCTCTCAGCCTTGAGATTCTTCACTCTTTCTATGATTGAAAAATCGTGACGCTTCAAACCGTACTTGCTGAGAACCTGATTCTGTCCTTCAAGCTTGGCTAGAACAAGTTGTTTTGCGATAACAAAGTCCTTACCATTGCTCAAAGCTTCATACTGGCATATTCTAGTGTTCACGTGGCTATCATCATCCAAGCTTCTCAGCATCGCTACAGGTCTGCCTTTTTGAGTTAGAAAGAGGCAGTCTATTCCCCAGAAACCGCAAGCAGCCAGCGCACCAGAAGAAACCATATTTCCGCTCTTTACCTGTATCTCGCCGATTTCCGATTCAAACAACGGATACTTCTCTGTGTTGCCTTCTTTGTCTTTCAGAACGAAGCAGCCTTTTTCCATGCCAAGATAAGAACCGTAACCGTCAAGCATCAGCTTCAGAGTTTTTGTTTTCATTATGCTTTCTCTCCAGTCAGTTTATTGATTTCTTCAAAGACTTCTTTTCGATATTTCTCATCCGTGACTGCTTTGTTTATCAGCCATGCTTCAGCCCACAGCAACCCACGAAGACTCCAAGTCCAACCATTAACAAGGAAATTCTTTTCCCAACTGTGAGGATCTAATTTGAAATCGATTACCGCACTGATTCTATGCAGTCTCATCATGACAACACTGTGTAAGATTCGCTGCACCTGTTCGTTCACAGGCAAAGAATGGAAGACTTCGGCGTTCTTGACATAAAATTGGAGTAGCTCTTTGCGCGTTTCCGCGAAGCTTCTTATCTTCTCGATCTTTTTGAAATTAAGACCATACGTTATTCTGGGTTTATGTTCCACAATTTCCTCTTTTCGTTTCACATAACCATTTTCGACAAGATGCTTCAGATGATCTGAAAGCGTTGAGTCCTGCATATCTGGAAAATCCTTGTCAGGGTTCAACATCCTGCTCAATTCATTGAAACGCACTGGCTCATTCTTCGCAGTCATTGTCAGTATTATCTTAAGACAATACGTGTCTAACTGCCATTTCTTTGTCATGTCATACGCCTCTGCACTACGCGGGCTAGTAGCTCGCGAGCTAGCGATATATACGCAGGGAAAGTAATAAGCTTTTGGGAGTATCAAATGTCACCTAAAAGTGTTAGAAATGTAACCCTTAAGGTACACAATTCAGCACAAACAAGAGACACTCTGCACAACATAAGCCAGCTCAAGAAAATCATTGAATGCGCACTCATAAGCACGTACATCAAGAGCGAAAAACCACTTTCACTCTTAATAGTCGCAAAACCTGAATCTGGAAAAACCACAGTCATGAGACTGTACATCAGAAACAAGGGCATCGTCTATCTGACCGATTGCACGGCATACGGAATCCAGAGAGACTTACTGCCGAAACTTGTATCAAGAGAAGTCAGAACCATCATAATCGCGGACTTACTTACACCGCTGTCGAAAGCATTCAAAACAAAACAAGCCTTCATTGCCTTCTTGAACAATCTAATAGAGGAAGGAGTCGCCAAAATCACAACTTACGCTATGACTTGGGATAAAGAAGTCAAAGCCAACGTCATAACTGCGGTTACAGACCAAGCTATCGAAGACGGAAGACATGAATGGGCAAAACTCGGTTTTCTTTCTAGATTCATAATCTTCTCGTATTCCTACAGCATGTCAACTGTAGTCGAGATTCTGAGCAGTTACTCCAGACATGGGTTGATAGACCAACCTATTGACTTTCAATTGCCAACTGAAGAAGTCGATATTGACCTACCCTCGAACATTGCCGACAAATTAGACTCCATTGCAATGAAAATCGGAGAGCAATTCCAACTTCACGGGATACGTGCTAAAATCAACCTGAGAAGTCTCATTAAAGCCTTAGCATATCGAAACGGAAGAAAAATCGTCACCGAAAGAGAATATTCTGAACTTGTTGAGCTTGCCGATTACATGAACTTCAACTATAACCCTTTGCGGTGATGGTGAAGAATGGTGGCACAGCAAAAGTGGAAACATTGCAATCGCTTTTTACCAGTGATCATTCAATGGACTACGAAAGACCACATTGTCCGACCTCTAGCCCATAGAGGTTATGATAAGCTGCTTTGCCAGCACGTTTACTTCAATTTCTGCCAAGATTGTCCCCAGATCCAATGTGACAGGAGGCGAGTCTAAACATGAGCAAGAGACGAAACCGTAAGAGGTCTGTCAGCAGAACAGAAGCATGGAAAGTTGGTCGAGTCCGAGTAACTAGGAACAGAAAAGGAAGGTTCGTCAGCTGGCACAAGATAAGATCTTATAGACACAGAAGAGCCGCACGGAGATGGGCTGCCGAGAGGATGAGAGTTGCTGCTGAGAAGCGCATTGCTGTCTACGGAGCAACAGTGAACTGGAGAGGAAGGCGCATGCGAAACAGAATCGAGATTTACGGCAGAGGACAGGACTTGATGCACGCTATACTCCTGTTTCATCACGGTTACGTGCCTAAACGTCCTTACAGCATCATATCTGCTGATGACCTTAACGACGAACCATACGAATATATTGAAGGCGGTCATTGGGTTGAAGGCCCAGAAGTTGAAAGTGGTTAATCCTGTTCTGGGCTATTCCGACATGTCAACGGTCAAACTGGACTTTGATAATGCGTCATTCAGGACGGTTCGATACTGGGCTTTTAGAGCGTGCAGATGGTTCAAGCTGAAAGGTTTTCTGATCTTGAAGTCAAGCGATCGGTCTTACCATGTTGTCTTCAACCGTTCTGTGTCATGGACTGAAAACTTGCATATTGTTGCGTGGGTTGCTCTTGAGAGTCATAACAAAGGATTGCAGCGGTATCTAATGATGCAATGCATCAAAGAATCTTCAACGTTGCGTTTAGGCTGCAAAGGCATCAAAGGTTATCCGAAAATCGCTTTTCGTTGGGGGCGTAAGGATGAAGAGATTGCGAATTACCTTCGTTATCGCAAACTGATTCACAACACGCTGGTTCAAACATCGTCAAAAGCGATTGTTCACGAACACGATGAGCGCGCATTTATTTCTAGACTCAGGTCGGAAAGATTTTTCTCACACTCTGTAAATTCTTGTTCATGCCAGCTTCTGTTATCCAAAAACCATTTTTGCGCGGGTTCTGGTGATCTTAGCCATTGTTCGAGCTCAGAATTTATCGTCGCAATATTTCCCAAGAGACGGATAAAGAACCGATAAAAGGAATCGTCTTTGTCCAAATAACGATTAATGACAAGCAGTTGAATTGCAAAAGATTGCATCCGAGATCCTACACCTGAAAGCTCACCTAGTTTTCTTTTTTTGTTCTCTTCGATCGTCGTGTATATGTGAGCCAGTATGCGCTTGTTCTCTTGATTTTCAGAGATGAGAGCTGCCACTCTGCGTTTAGTCTCATCCTCCCTGAATATCTCAAAAAGCGTACCTCTTCCTGTTATGGTTTCCAAGATGTGGCTGTCTGGTTTTTGCGGATAATTTATGCAGTCCATTATTGCGCTCTTGAATTTTCTTCGGAATTCAGCGTCCTTTATATGATCTTCAGGATGATAGAACAGATGTCCTTTCATACTCAAATTGAATGGAATTCTCGTTCCATCTTCCGCGATTGTTATCGTACAATGTTTGAAACTCTGGCGGATTCCAAGTTCCCAATAGACATTCGGATTCGCATCAGTCAAGTCCGCGACCACAACTTGAGAAACAATAAGATCCGTTATGATTTGTTTAAGAATATCCCCACGCAAGGCTTCTGACCTTCTTGCTTTGAGATTAGGGCACTCTTCCACGAGTGGTTTCAAATAGTCTGCGAAATGTCTTGTCCAATATTCTTCTGTGTGTACATCTGTGGTTTTTGAAAATGGCATAATAACGAAACAACGCGTTTCGACTGACAATTTATCTCCACCGATTATCTAATAAAACATGAAGCCGAACTTATGGTTTGGGTTTGGGTTTGGGTTTGGGATAAAACTTTACCCCCAAATCTCAAAACCCAAACCGGAGATGCTGACTAATGCATTGGAGTAGATTGCATTATACTATTTTGCATTTAGTTATGGCATAAAGTTCAAGTTGCCAGCAACGTAGCGCGCGCCAATGACTTTATCTAGAAAGGTGTTAGTGCTAATAGGCAGGAGTTTTTGATTTGGAGGATATTGTCGGAGTCTTAAAAGGATTAAGAGGGAGGACGATCGATACTGTTTATGATTTGTTCTTCACCGACAAACGCATAATCGCCGCTATAGTGATCCATCCTTCGGACTTCAACGACATTTACGGAAAGATTGATTTGATGACCCTCGTTCTTGGTGGCCTCCCCAAGGAAAGGGCTGTCAAGATGCGTTCTCTTGATTTGACTGAGTCTAGGAGGTCGGCCTTCGCGAACAAGGCTGTCGACGAAATCTTAGCCCTGCACAGGTCAAACTTTGAAATAGACTACGAAAACATCATATACGTCACAGTAAAAAAAGGGCTCCTGACAAAATCTTTGGAAATCGCCCTGAAAAACTCGCCAGGAAAAAAGGTGAACTTTTCACTAGAAAAAGGCCAAGTTACTGAAGCCGAAGAACTAGTGAAAAAAGTCCTCACTGCAAAAGCAAAATGAACTGCCTCGCGCGCGCTAGTCTCCAGAAATGGATCTAGAATCGTAACACGAGCTTCAAGTCAAACTTTTAGCATACAACTCTAGCTTCAGGCTTGAAAAAAGAGGGTTTGCGGGAGATATCGCTTTGATAGTGAAATCCAACCGAGCTGGACTAGTGGCCCATGCACTATCTCTCGGAAAAGAACATTCAGCAAGAGATTCGACGCCAGGTTCTATGCTTTGTGTTCCAAGCCACCTGTGCATATTTGGATCCTAATATTCACAATACATTGAAACCTAGGAGGGGAGGGTGAATAATCAACCTTTTTTCAGCGAATAAACCTTCAACGTGCGCGCTGAAAGGTTATAACGAACTAACTAAATTGGGAATAGGACTCGCAAAAGAAATACGCGAACTAAAGACCAGAGCAAAAGACCATGTCGCGAAAACCGAAGAGAAACTGCCACCCATTGCCTAGAAAGTTCTATGCCAGACCAGTCCTTGTTGTCGCGAAAGAATTGCTTGGGAAGCTTCTGGTTAGAAAGACCGAGGACGGAAGAATCGTAGCCAGAATCGTTGAAGTTGAGGCTTACGGAGGCAGCGATGACCCTGCAAGCCACGCATATAGGGGTCTGACTGAAAGAAATCGGGTTATGTTCGGGAAACCTGGCTTCGCATATGTTTACTTCATTTACGGAAACCATTATTGCCTCAACGTCAAAGCTGAAACAGAAGGGGTTCCAGGCGCTGTACTGGTACGCGCTGTCGAGATCATTCAGGGAATGAAACTGGCACGTTGGAACAGAGGATTACATTCTCTAAAGGAGTTGTCTAATGGTCCTGGAAAACTGACAAAAGCTCTTCATATTTCTAAGACCGAAAATGGACTTGACCTAGTCAAGTCTAAAGAACTATACATTTGCGAGAGTGATGAAGACAATAGATGGGAAATTTCAACCTCGGCCAGAGTAGGAATAAAGGAAGGAATCGACAACCTCTGGCGTTTCTACATCAAAAATGACAAAGCAGTTTCGGCACAATAATAGTATATAGTCTAGTTCGCGCGCTAGACTTTGCCCTGTGCAAATAGCTAGACAGCACCAAAAAAACCCACAAACCTTTTCTAATTCTGATCTCAATCTCCAGTGAAGTGATCTAGTGTTAGAGACCTGTACAAAGTGTTGTCTTTCTCAGACAAGGAAGAACATCGTCATTGGCGAAGGAAACGAGCATGCACGGGTGATGTTCATTGGCGAAGCACCTGGCTACTACGAAGACGTAGAAGGACGGCCGTTTGTTGGCTCTGCTGGCAAATTTCTTAACCAACTGCTTGAAATGGCAGGTCTCAAGCGAACCGATGTCTACATTACTAACATTTTGAAGTGTAGGCCACCTAACAATCGCGAGCCACAACCTGACGAGGTTGAAAAATGTACGCCTCTGCTTGAGAACCAGATCAAGAGTATACAGCCGAACATCATTATCACGCTGGGGAATCACGCTACGGAGTTCATATTTTCAAAGACGGGACTTCGATTCTACGGTATAACAAGGCACCATGGTAAACCGCACGAGGTTTCATTGCTTGGATTGAAAGTCAAGATTTTTCCGACGTTCCATCCGGCATCTGCGTTGTATCATGGCGAATACAAAACGTTGCTTATGGAAGATTTTAACAAACTGCGAAGTTTGGTTGATACATCATAGCGCGCGCCCGTGCCGACGATGTTTAAACCTTTAATTTTGGCAAAACGAGCAATTTCTTCAACGCACATTCTTTCGCTTGTAGCTCGGCTGTATGGGCCATGAATGTGCAGGTCAGCTATTACTCGCAACATATTCACCTACTGTGGAATGAATTTGATTTTCCTTTTCAGCATTCTCTCGGCAAGTTTTCCGACGTCGACCTTCAAAAGCACAATTGTCACCACTACTGTTACTATTATGGAAATTATCATCAACATTTCGTCACTGATCGTCGAGACAAAAACTTCGTGCGTGAGCTTGCCCAGATAAGCACCGACAACACATATCAGCAGTTTGCCTGCGAAATAAGCTAAGAAAAGCTTCGCAGGGTTGTACCTTAGAAGACCTAGGGGTATGATCACGGGTTCGTCTGGAAGCGGTGTTGCCGCGACAACAAAAAGCGCCAACATCGCATATTTCTTCAGCTTCACGCTAGCAACGTCCAGGCGTTTTCTCCTTTTTTCACCTATGTATTTGCCAGCAAAGAAGGTGACCAAATAATGTATGAACTTGGCTGAGGCTGAACCGAACGCAACGAGCAATCCAATAGTAAACGGGTCAACGTCGGCAGCAACGAGCGCAGCGTTGGAAGCAATGAAAAGGTTCGATGGGCCAGCAAACGGTATGATGTTTAGAACGAAAGAGGTCATTAGAATGCCTAGAAGCTCGAAGATCGACCCCAGTCTATGACGCCTCGAAACCCTTCTAAACATATCCAGCTAATAAACAACATGTCAATGTTTCTTTCCTCTCAAAAAAAAACAAATGTTCAGAAACATCCTGCAGACATCAAATTTAAATCAAGGCATACCCTAGAAACCTACAAGTCTTCTGAGGTCTATAGTTGACGCCCAAAAAAGAACCCATATGGATAGCAAGAGAACTGCCGCGATGCAGTGGCTGCAGAAAGTGCGAAATCGCGTGTTCCCTTTTCCATGAAAAACGTATATGGCCCGACGCTTCAATGATAAGGGTCTTCATGCTTGTCCCTGGGCTGGAGTTTCCGCACTTTTGCGCTCAGTGTGAAGACTACCCATGTGTGAAATCATGTCCGGTCGATGCGTTGTCCATTAGTAAGAAGACAGCTGCAGTTTTGGTTGATAATGAGAAGTGTATTGCTTGTGGAAAATGTATTGATGCTTGTCCAGGCAGGATTCCCCACATGCATCCGAAGGAGAAGCATATTGTTATCTGCGATCTGTGCGACGGTGATCCTCAATGTGTGAAGGTTTGTCAAGAAGGAAGTTGGAATGTGCTTAGGATTGTGAAGAGACGAGATGAGACGGCTTACAAACTTTATGCGCGGAAGCCAGATGAGATTACGCGCGATTTGGCGGCCAGGTTCTACGGAGATCAAGGGGAGGAATATCTGTGATTAAGGGTTACGCTGCCAAGTTTCTTGACGTAAATCTCTCGGCTGGAACTATTAAGGAAACGGGTTTCACCGATGAGGTCTTGAAGGATTATGTTGGTGGCAGAGGTTTAGCTGCAAAGATTCTTTGGGATAGGTTAGGTGACAAATGGGAGAAAGTTGATCCTCTTGGGCCTGAGAATCTTTTGTTGCTTCTGACTGGACCGCTTACCGGATACTTCCCTGGTGGTAGAACGTGTGTGTCTGGCAAGTCTCCGCAGAGCAATGGTGTTGTAGGTTCTACTCTTTCAGGAGAATTCGGTGTTGAGTTGCGATGTGCAGGTTATGACGGCGTGATCGTGAGTGGCGAGTCTGAGAAGCCTGTTTACTTGATGATTAAGGATTTCGACGTTGAGTTGCGGGATGCAGGTCATGTTTGGGGCAAGGATGGGAAACAGACTGTTGCGGTGTTGACCAGGGAATGTAGGGAGCTTTTGAACAAGCGGTATCGGCAGTTTGGTGAGTGGAAAGAGCCTGCGATGCTGTATGTGGGTCCGGCTGGGGAGAACAAGGTGCGGACGGCTGTTGTTATGACGAAATGGTCGCATGCTGCTGGTTACGGCGGGTACGGAGCGGTTATGGGTTCGAAGAAGCTGAAGGCTGTTGTTGTGAAGGGAACTGGACCTTTGCCTGAAGCTGCCGACCTTGACAAGGTGAAGAGCTTGATCAAGAGTGTGTGCAGTGAAGTCTATGAGGGGGAGATGTGGAGGCGTTGGGGAACGGGAGGCGGCGGTTATTATTTCGGTGCGAAGTCCAGTTCAGAGCCGGTGCGGAATTGGCAGGAAGAATGGCATGATGAGAAAGGTTTTGGCGTTGACAAGTTCGAGAACCGCTTGTGGGTGAAGCAGTACTGGGGTGATTTCGGCTGTCCAACTACGTGTCTGAAACTTGCCGTTGTCAGGAGTGGGAAGTATAAGGGTGCAATTACTGACAACCCGGATTATGAGATGCAAGCGTATTTGGGAACTAACCTTGGCATCTTTGTTCCTGAAGAAAACGTGTTCTTAACGTCGCTTGTTGACGACTTAGGCTTGTGCGGTATACAAACAGGCAGTGTGATGGGTTTTGCAGCTGAACTGTTCCAGAGGGGAATTTTGACGAAGGAAGATGTTGATGGTTTGAAGCTTAAGTGGGGCAATACGGATGCCTTTGCCGCTTTGGTGAAGAAAATCGCGTTTAGAGAAGGCATAGGCGATGTGTTGGCTGAAGGAACTTACCGTGCTGCGTTGAAGATTGGGAAAATGAAGAAGAAGGATCTGTTGCGTTACGTGGTGCATTCTAAGGGCATAAGCATCGGTGCACATGGAACGCGCAGTGGAAAAGACTTTCCTGAAATCATCTCGTACGCGTGTGGAGTGCAGGGTGGAGACCACACGTCGCTGACTGGGTTGCCGTTGGAAAGGAACAGCGAATTGATGGAGATATTGAATGATTCGGGGGTTTTCTGCAGTTTTAACAGTTTCTCTGGGCCCCAGAATGCCAAGTTTGGTTTTTACACGGCAGTTACTGGCTTGAAGTTGACTCGGAAAGAGTGGTGCAGAACTAGAGCAATGAAGACCTTGCAGCTTCAGAGGGCAATGTTGCTGTTAGGCGGGCCGGATGCGAAGTGGGATCCTAGGGTTGATGATGATAATCCTCCGAGGTTTTATGAGCCGTTGCCTTCTGGGCCGGAGAAGGGGAAGACGACTGATAGGAAGGCGGTGGAGAAGTATAAGCAGAGGTATTATAGGGCGGTTGGCTGGGACAAGTATGGCATTCCGACGTCGGAGGCTCTTGTTAAGTTGGGTTTGAAGGATGTTGATGTAGCTCTGGAAAAAGTGAGGAAGAGAATCCGGCTGAATGAATAGTGAGCCTGTGGGGTTTCTATTTTACGACATGAGCGTAGGCCTACGGTATGGACTGTTCAACATGGTTTTTGATTGAAAAACAGTCAAAAATGACCTACCCCCTCCCCCCTAGGTTTTTGCTGTCTAAGGTAATGTGAGTGAGGATTGATGCGGGCATATGGGCGGAGTCTTCGGTGCTTTTTGCGAGGTTTGCATGTTGGTTTTGTGCGGGTTTCGGATGTTGAAGGATATCTGTTGAATTGAGTTTTGAACTTGGATAGAAAAATGTGGGAGATGCCGCGCGGTTATTGCGAGGCTCGACTTGTTTTTGTTTTCTTCTTGAACATGGCGATTGACAGCGTGGCGAATAGCGCAATTGCCAAGAATATTGGTGTGGCGTACTCGGGTATTATTCGAGACGTGTAGTTTGCTGTTACCGAACCGTTTGTGTTTGCGATGATTGAGCCGTATAATTGTGTCTTGTCGCCGGAGCAGTTTTGCCAGTTATAGTATTTTGTGGTTGTCGTCATGCTGCTTGTGAAGGCGTATGTGTGTGAAGTGCCGTTTATGAAGCTCAGATTGAGTGGTGCCAAGTTTGTTATTTTGTATTCAATTTCGTCAACTGTCAAGACGGTCTCTGTGTTGTCGTAGTCTTGTAGTCCGGTGACGTTGAAGGTCCATGTGGCGTCTGGGAGCGTCCTGAAGAAGTAGGGGTTTCTGCGCAGAAGCCACCATTCGCCTTTCTTGTAACTGTCGATCAGGTATGGTCCTGAACAGGTCAGGTTGCCTGTTTTTACAAACTCGCCTTGGGCGTCGGTATCGTTGGCAGGTACTGTTTCCCATACAGCTTTAGGCATTATTGGAGTGTCTCCAGCCCATTCTAGGACCCATATTGATTCAATTGTGTAGTAGATGACGACCGTTCGTGCGTCAGGTGTCTCAATATGCGGAGTATCAGTGTCGATGCCATCGATTTTCTCTACGTAAGGATAGTAGGAGGGCGAGGCGGCGTCGTACATGTATTTCATGCTGAAGGCAACATCGCTTGAATTCAGCGGCGTGCCATCCGACCATTTGAGGTTGTCATAGAGAGTAATCGTCAATTTGGTTGCATTTTGTCCTCCATTATCCCATTTCTCAAACTTCCATCCTTTAGCCAACCACGGAACATTATCTCCATTATATGGATCCCGCATAGTCAAAGAACTGTAAAGCTCTTCCAAAAGTATGCTGTCCCACGTAGAGTACGAAGTCACGGGATTCACGTGCTCAACATCATTGATCATTCCGAACCGCAATACCCCGCCGTTTTGAACGTCTCCAGGATGTGCAGTCAACAAGGTCCAATAGTCATTGATACCAGAGTTGACCGTGGGAACCAGCGTGTTTACAAATCCATTCCAAGGTTTGTCCCAGTAGGCTTCTTCACCGCCGTGGTGTCCATACTTGGCAGCATAAGCTTCCGAGCCAGCTGAGTGATACACAGGAATTAATGGAAGTTGTTCCATGAATATTTCTTGAGCCTCTTTGCATGCTTCTACGGCTGTTTCTTCGTCGGACGCGAACTTTAGTTTTTCAACCCAGCTGTCATATGTTGCGTTGGCGAAGAACACGTTGTTCATTGCCCAATCGATGTCCGGCGTGGCAAACTGACTGTGGTAATAGTCATACAGGAATTGCACGTCTCTGAAAGGACCCATCCCAGCTGTGTACAAGTGGAAATCATAAGGCATTTGGTAGGCATGAGCCCAACAGACTTCCTCGCTTGCAGCATAGTAGTTGGTAGCGATGCCGACAGCATTCAAGTCTGCGTTCATTATGTCTCCTAGGGCATGTCGAATCGGATCATCTTCCCTGGAATAAAATTCCAGATTAGGTAACGGGATTATTGTGTCATTGGGAGCCTTCCACTCCAGTTTGCCTGTGCCATGCCAGTCTTGATAACCCGCGTCAGCAAGTATCGCCAGTGCTGTTGCGTTGTCATACCAATATTTCATTGCGCCTGAATTGTACCATTTCGTCCATTCCCACCATATGATATTGTCCATCAATTCACCAGCGTAAGCTCTCAAAATATCAGTGTAAAACTTTTCATAATCGATCAGGTAACCCAGAGCCTGCCTGAACCGGTAATCGCTTGTAGGCCATTTTAAATTGTTTATATCGATATCGTAGATGTCGTACATCGTCAATGGTTCTTTTACAAAGTTCGTGTCGTCTTTTATGGCCGTATATGTGTCATAATCCAAAGGCCAGTCCATAACGTCAACGGAGCCAGCTTGGAAAGCTGCAGCTTCAGCTTCATAGGAGCCGTAGATTATTAGTTGCACGTAGTCGGTTCTCGGTCCCCATTTTTCGTAATTAGTTTGGGTTTGGATACCACGACTCGATAATAGTGTCGCACTTAACATCAGAAAAAGCAAAGTTGGAATCAATAGTAGTTTCTTCAGATTTTACACCTCAAAACTCCTTTCTCATTAAAATTGATTTAAGTCTTGTGGAGTGCCTTGGATTCAAAGCATAAATATGATACAACATAGATAGGAACAGGGAGAAAAGACATGGGATTGCGAGGCTACGTGCTCAAGAGAGCCGTATATTCTGCAATCCTTGTGTTTCTTGTCATAACTATCAATTTTGCGTTGTTCATGGTCAGAAACCCCATGGAAATGATGGCCGGAAAACTGCCGCAGAAGGTGAGAGAGGGGTTGGAAGTACGCTTTGGATTGAACGAAACATTACTCGCGAGATATTCCAAGTACCTCCAAAACTTGTTGACCTTTCAGTTTGGCTACTCATATCGAACGGGAGAACCCATATCTGAAGAAGTCTTTTCGCGTCTTTCAAACACACTGACGTTGTGTGTCACTGCGGAAGTCATTGCAGTTTTCTTAGGTTTAGTTCTTGGAGTACTGGCGGCATATAAAAGGGGAAAAATCGCCGACACAATCTCGTCGATTTTCGCGGTAGTAACCCAGGGACTGCCAGTTTTCTGGATAGGCATGCTTCTAATCTTGATATTCTCATATACTCTGGGCTGGTTTCCCTCAGGTCATTCAGAACCGCCAGAATGGGCGATACACGGCAGACCTTCCAATTTCCTAATTGAACTCGGAACACGTTTCTGGTATCTTTTTCTGCCTGCCTTGACATTGGTAATAATCAGCATAGGCGCATACGTTCTCTTGACAAGGGCATCGATGCTTGAAGTTCTAAGTGAAGACTACCTGGTAACTCTCAGGGCAAAAGGGCTTAGCAACACAAAAATCCTGTTTAAACATGCATTGAAAAATGCCTCGTTGCCAATAATAACAGAAGTAGCCATAGCATTTGCCTTCACTCTTTCAGGAGCCTTGGTCACCGAGACAATTTTCACGTATCCTGGTTTGGGCATGTGGATTTGGGTCTCAATCGAAAAGGGAGATTACCCGGCTTTGCAGGCAATCTTTTACTTGGTGAGCCTATGCGTCATTGCCGCCAACTTTCTGGTGGACCTGGTTTACGGGGTCGTTGACCCCCGCATAAGGTACGGATAAGATGAAAGCGTCAGACTGGCATAGAAGAATCGCGCCCCGTATTAGACAACTCTTTGCACTGTCAAAAATCGTCGTGCATAACAGGAGGGGAGTACTGGGCATTGCCATTCTTCTCTTCTTTATCATTATCGCAGTTGCTGCCCCCCTCTTCACGCCGTACGATCCCCTGCTGATTCCCAAAGAAATGACAGCGAGTCCTCTTGCGCTTCCTTCTTGGGTGAGGTACCTACCTGGCTATGGAAACATGAGTGAAAACCTGAACCCAATTGAAGACTCAAGTTTCTCGACGAATACGTCATTGCAGCAATGGAAGTTCACGACAAACGCGTCAACTCAATACGTTTCGTTGAGTTTTGCATCGTACGAAGGGAGCCCAGACAGTGGGCCTGGTTCTGCTGCCATCTCCCTCTTACGATCAGGAGTCGCACCCAAAGAGAATGTGAGGACTGTTTTAGCCAAGGAATTTGCATATCCTTATTCAGACCCCCCTAGCAAATGGTCTGGAAGCATTTATGTCAACATTGATGCTCCACAGAACGCCAGCATCACATTGTCTGACCTGAGCATTACCGTGTTCATCAGGCAAACAGGGGCCGACACTGTAACCTTATGGTCTCCTCAAGAGGGAGTTAGAAGGCAAGGCGGAATCTATCCTGTTGGAACCTGGATTCGGCCATCTCTGACTGGTCCCAGAGTGTATCCTAAAATTATAGATTCCGACATATTGGACAAAGAAAAGACGGTGTTCTCTAAACCAGCCAATTATACATTTGGCGTTGAAGTCATTTTCAGTGACCATCTTACAAACGCCACGGTCTACATAGACGACTTTGACCTGAAATTGTATGGTGAAGCCTTCGGCGCGCTTGGAACTGACAAGTTTGGACGAGACATATCCTCTCAACTAATATATGGAACACGGATATCTCTGCTCGTAGGATTCTTGGGAGCTCTTCTATCCACCGGCATAGGGTTGCTTGTCGGACTCGTTTCAGGATATTTCGGAGGCATTATAGACCAAGTAATGATGAGAATAACTGACACATTCCTGGTCATCCCTGAACTCCCGTTGCTTCTAGTCTTAGTCGCCGTCATGGGGCCGTCCTTGTGGATAATCGTACTACTAATATCTCTGCTTGGGTGGATGGGGTTCGCCAGAATAGTGAGGTCTCAGGTTCTCAGCCTGAAAGAAAGACCTTTTGTCGATGCATCAAGAATCCTAGGAGGAAGCGAGCTCTACATTATCTTCAGTGTATTAACACCAAACGTCATGAACCTAGTCTACGTAACACTCGCAATGTCAGCACCCGCAGCCATCTATTCCGAAGCATACCTGAGCTTCTTGGGGCTCTATCCGTTTGAGGTAATGACCTGGGGAAGAATGCTTCACGACGCGTTACTCTCGCCCGGAGGCGTCCAAAAATGGTGGTGGATACTTCCACCTGGCCTGTGCATAGCAGCCATCTCGATATCGTTCATTTTCATCGGATACGCCCTGGATGAAGTATTCAATCCAAAACTTCGAGAGAGATAAAAGATGAAAAATATTACATCAAAGATGATTTCAGACTCCGTCAACTACATTACAGGAAGGTATTCTTGAGCATGCCTCTTCTAGACGTTGAAAACCTAAGGACATATTACTTAACAAGAAAGGGGCCTGTAAAAGCCGTAGATGGCGTAGGCTTTCAGGTCAAAGAAGGACAAGCGATGGGTCTAGCGGGAGAATCCGGCTGCGGTAAGACTACTGTTGCAATGTCAATCATGAAAATCCTTCCATCTCGGGGCAGAATAACCGAAGGCAAGATTCTTTTGAAAGATCTTGATATCGTAAAGATTTCTGAAAAAGAAATGAAGAAAATTCGGTGGAAGAGAATATCCTTAGTGTTTCAGGGAGCTATGAATGCTCTTGATCCACTCTACAGTCTTGGAGACCAAATTGTTGAAGCAATCTTGACACATGAGCCGAGATTCAACAAGAAAGATGCTAGGAAAAGGGCTGAGGAATTATTGGAACTGGTGGGGATGGAACGGAAGAGAATAAAGAGCTATCCTCACGAGTTGAGCGGCGGTATGAGACAACGCGGTCTAATAGCGATGGCTTTGTCATGCAAACCTGAACTCTTAATCGCTGACGAGCCAGGAACAGCTCTGGATGTTATTGTTCAAGCTCAAGTGCTAAGCATCTTGGAAGATTTGAGGAAAAAACTGAACTTAGCAGTGATCCTAATAACACACGACCTATCAATCATAGCTGACACGTGCGACAAAGCTGCCATAATGTATGCAGGAAAGATAGTAGAATACGTCGATGTCTTAGACTTATTTGAAGACCCTCTGCATCCCTATACGCAGGGACTAATCCACGCGTTTCCAAACATAAAATCAGCCAGGACACGCATGAGCTCCATACCAGGTTCCCCACCGGATCTCCTAGATCCCCCCCAAGGGTGCAGATTCCATCCTAGATGCATGTATGCCATGAATATCTGCAAGAAAGAGGAGCCAACTCTAACAAAGAAAGGGGAAAAAGAACATCTTGCCGCGTGCCACTTGTATGTCAATATCTAGTTCGAGATGAAAGAGTCAATATGTCTGAAGACAACGTAATCGAAGTGTCAAATCTAAGGAAATTGTTTCCAGTTAGAACAGGCTTTCTAAGAACTTTGTTCTCAAAGCAACAATCATATGTACGAGCCGTTGACGGGATAAGTTTCGACATAAAAACAAAAGAAATCTTTGGTTTGGCAGGGGAAAGTGGAAGCGGAAAAACGACCGCTGGACGACTAGTTCTTAAGATAATTGATCCGACCAGCGGAAAGATTTTTTTCAAAGGCAAGAATATCACAGCATTTACTCGAAAAGACATGAAGCCACTACGGCAAAAAATGCAGACAGTCTTCCAAGATCCATATGAATCACTAAACCCACGAAAGAATGTCAAAGACATACTAGCAGAAGGCTTGCGCATTCAGAAACTTGTCAACAGCGAAAAGGAAGCAGAAGACAGAGTGATAAAAATCCTTGAAGACGTCAAATTAGTTCCGCCCGAAGAATTCGTGACCAGGTTCCCTCATCAACTGAGCGGAGGACAAAGACAAAGAGTTGCCGTCGCAAGAACTTTCATACTTAACCCAGAGTTCGTGGTTGCAGATGAACCAATATCAATGCTCGACGTCTCAATCAGAGCCGAAATCCTCAATCTCTTCCTGAATCTTGTGGACGAATTCAATGTTTCAATCCTATATATAACTCATGACTTGGCTACAGCCCGTCACATGTGTCATAGAATTGCTGTCATGTACCTCGGCAAGATAATGGAGATGGGAACGGCTGAAGATATCGTTTATGAACCTTTGCATCCCTACACGAAGGCTCTCATATTGGCGGTGCCTGTGCCTGATCCTAAGTCGCGGCGAACAAAATTGGCAGTCTATGGCGAGATACCCAGTCCAATAAATCCGCCCCCTGGTTGCAGATTCCACACCAGATGCCCAATTGCCGAGGAAATCTGCCAGAAAGAAGAACCAGAGCTTGTCGCGAAAGGAAAAGATCATTACGTGGCATGTCACAAAGCAGGGTAGTATTCAGCACTCATTCTTGGTTCTAACGCACGCTGCACTCATCTCTATTTCCAGCTTTCATCTTCTTGAGAAAGCTTATAAAAATCGGTGTAACTAGCAATTATTCAGGGATGCAGTCTGCTCGACGCGCAGGCGCAAAAAGAAACACATTTGGTTGTGATAGAATGAAAGACGAGTATACTGATTGGATAATACTAATTGTCCTTGCTAGTCTAATAGTCTTTTTTGCTATTGCAATCTTCATAATTTTAACCGACACTAACGGGCTTTGGATACCTAGAAGTCCTGTTGGTTGGCTAGACCGACTTTTTATGTGAAAGAAACATGCGCGCTATTTAACTTGCCCGATGCTGTTCCGTGTCTAATGAGATTCTGCGAAATCGCAAGTTTGCTTCGATTCAAGAAAGCCAGCTGGATCTCGCTTGCAACCCCAAAATTTTCCTTGCTTCTTCGGCCGTAGCTATTTCTCGTTGGAGCTCTTCTGCGATACGTCTTGCTCTAGCCACAAACTCTTCGTTTGGAGCCAATCTACTTTTGGCATAGTAGATGTTGTCTTCGAGCCCAACTCTCACATGCCCACCTAAGATTATTGCCACGGTAGTCATGCTCAACTGCCACCTGCCTATACCTGCTACACAAAAAGTAGCGTTGATTGGAAGTTGATGACACATGTGTAACAAGTTATCAGGAGAGGCAGGGATACCGCCGTCAACGCCCATAACCAGCTGGAAATGAGCAGGTTGTTTAACTAGCCCTTGTTCAGCGAGCTTGATGCCCTGCTGGATGAAGCCTACGTCGAAGGCTTCCATCTCCGGTTTGATGTTCTCTTCGAGCATTTTCTTTGCAAGAAATGTTATGGTTTCCCAAGTGTTAACATATACACTGGACGGCTTGCGTCCGGCAAAGTTGAGTGACCCAGTCGTGAGACTGGCCATTTCTGGATTTGTTTTGAGTGGTTCAGCTCGATTTTCGTCTGATTTGCCTGCTACTCCACTGGTCGATGCCATGACGATAAGGTGCGTGCGTTTGCGAATCTTGTCTACAGTTTCCTTGAAAACGTTGTAGTCTGAAGTGGGGTTCTCGCTCTTGTCTCGGCAGTGCACGTGGATGACGGATGCGCCTTCTTGTTCGCACAAATAGGCTGTTTCCGCAATTTCATCCGGCGTTACAGGAACGTAAGTGGTGTCTTTTTTCCGAGGAACCGAGCCCGTTGGGGCTACCGTGATAATCAGTTTTTCCATCGTTCTTCGCCCTTACACTTCACTATTGGGACAGAGATATTATTGGTGATTGTAATATGAAGTTAAAAAGGAAAATGTCAATCTAATATTTTCTTTTCCTCTTTGATCAAAACTCTCTTTTTCCTCATCTCGCTATTCAATTTCTCAAACAATCCTTCGTTCATTCCCAGTTTCTCAGGCGGAATCACACCTTTGTCCTCTATTGCTCTTCGCGCCAACAATTGGGCCACAACAGAAGCAGTGTAGGCTGTTGTTCTCGCCATAGATGTAACTTGGTTTTCCTTGTCATAGTGGTCAAGCACACGATAAACATATTCAATTCGCTTGCCACCTTTCGATCCGCTGACTTTGATAAGCATGACCACAATGTCGGGAATTCCCGGTCTTTTCAGTTTCCTTTCGAACAATTTTGCAGTCACTTCTCTCGGCTCGACTTTTGTTCCCGCAACTTCCACTGTTTCCGAATCAAAGAAGCCTAAAACTTTGAGCAACTTTATCTTCTCGGTATGTCCAGGGTATCTCAGTGTTTTTTCCCACATTTCTTTGGCTTTTACCGTGTAAAGTAGTGTTCTCAAGCCATCAGTATAGAAAGCCTCCAACTTGCCGACACCAGGAAAATCTATCTCTTCGAGCCCACTCATGGCTTCTACTTGAACTACCTTGCCATCCTTCACTATGCTTACTTTTCGAGAGTACATGTCTATGAGGTCTTTTACAGACCACGTTATCACATAACCCAATGGGGGCACAGGCTTTTCTGGAAGCCCTCCGTTCAGCATATGAGCCTTCTCCACCTCGTCGAGCTTGCTGACCCCACGGCCCACCAGCATGCTGCAGAGCCCCGGGCTCATTCCGCAATCTGGGACGATGCTGACACCTGCTTCTAGAGCAACGTTATTCAGCGTCATGACATCTTCGGGCATGTAGGAAACGTCAACCATGTCCACCTTTGCTGCAATGGAAGCCTTGCACGCTTGGTATCCTAACTCGCCAGGCAATGCGCCTACGGCTACGTCAAAACTCTTCAATTTAGATGAGAGTTCTGAGCGGTTCGTTGCGTTCGCTTGAGCCCAACTGACATTTTTCAAACCGATCCGCGATGCTGCCTCTCTAGCGCGATTCTTATCTACATCAGCAATCACGACCTCAGCGGAGGGCAGACTTCCAGCCACGTCTTTGGCTATGACTGAGCCTATATTACCGCAACCTAACACGATTATCTTCACATCAATACCCGAATTCAATTATGAGCTGACGTGTTTAAGACTTACCCTCAGCATGCGTTAAGGCTTTAACCTAGGAGTTAGAAACAAAAAGACTTCAGTGATGGAATTGAAACTAGAATTTTTGACTCGTGACCAAATTGAGAGGATACACACTTCCAGCCTGAAAATCTTGGAAGAAGTCGGCGTTCTAGTTCATGAAAATGATTTCTTAAAGTTTCTAGCTCGCAATGGAGTGAATGTTGACTTTGATGAAAAAAGAGCCAAAATGCCGTCCAGTTTGATTGAAGAATGCATTAAGAAGACGCCTAAACACGTGACATTGTTTGCGAGAGAACCGAAATACAACATTTCTCTTGATGAAGGGAAGATCTTCGCTCACCCTGTCGGTGGAGCGGCCAACGTGCTTAACATCGATTCGGGCAATATGCGACCTTCCACCCTAAAAGATGTCGAGGACCTAACCAAAATCGTAGATTATCTTCCGAATATTCACACCCAAACCATGATTGTTTACCCCAGCAATGTTCCAGCACGTCTAAGAGACATATACGCTGTTGAAGCAATAATTCGGAACACTGGCAAAAACTTCGATGCCACACCGTTCACTGACGAAAGCTTTCAATACATAATAGAACTAGTCGAGGCTGTTGCTGGAGAGGAGGAGCTGAGGAAAAATCCGATAATAACCTGCAGCGCTTCACCCACAAGCCCCCTTCAATTCTCAAATGAAGTCACAAAAATAATGACCAGAGCAGCCAAGCATAACTTGCCAATTGCAGTGCTACCTTGCCCTCTCGCTGGAGCAACCAGCCCCGTTACGTTGGCTGGAGCACTACTTCAGCAGAATGTAGAGATGCTGGCAGGAATTGCAATCGTACAGCTGCTGAATCCAGGCAATCCGGTAGAATACTCTCCAAGGTGCGTACCCTTGAGCATGTCGACGGGCCAGGCCTGCGATGGAATTGAAAGCGCAATCATGTCCGTGGGATGCGTTCAACTTGCCAAACATTATGGTTTGCCTTCAGACGTTTACGGACTCGACACCGATTCTAAAACGTTGGACGAGCAGGTTGCTTTTGAAAAGGCTTTAGACGGTCTTTTGCCTGCGCTTTCTGGAGCCAATGCGCTTTCTGGTGCTGGATGTATTGAGAGTGGAATTACTGTGAGTTATGAGCAACTGGTGATTGACGATGAGATTTTCGGAATGATATTCAGAGCAGTCGCGGGAATAGATTTTGACGAGGAAAAACTCGCGGTAGACACCATAATGAAGGTCGCTAAAGAATCCTCGAATTTTCTACAGCAAAAACACACTCTTCAACATTTTCAAAACGAATACTTCTTTCCCACACTCGCTAACAGAGCTTCACGCTTCCAATGGGAGAAAAAGGGAGGTAGAAGTATAGTGGAAGCTGCTCGTGAGAAAGTTAAGAAAATCCTTGCTGAACATGAGCCCCCAGATTTGGACAAGAATGTGAAGAACCAGCTTCAAAAAATATTGAAAACTGCGACAAAAAAACTGACGCCCTAGAATGTTTTTTCTAGATCTTGTGCTTGGGCAGAGAACGCGCGTTCGCATACGTTTAATAGCTCATTTACTTTTCCAAATGTGAGGAGAAAGATTATCTGAAAACCACAGACCCAAGGGTCTTGTCATCGATTCTTACGATGTCCAATACCGGTCATTGGAAAGAATTCGAGTGACCTGAAGGATGTGAAATTCTGAACCTTACAGCCCTGACAAGCACGGTTCGTCGTTTTGTGAAAAACAATGGAGAATTGAAGTTCGCTCTTATCCAAGTGACAACAAGGTGCAATGCGCGATGCTTGGACAGATGTGATATTTGGGCTTCAGAGCCGTTTGATATGAAATTGGAAGATGTGGAGTTTGCCATAGATGTTTTGGCAAAAAACAGTTTTTCGGTCGTCTATTTCACGGGCGGCGAGACGGGATTGTATCCACACTTGACCAAAGCGGTAGATTACGCCAAGAAAAAAGGCATGATAACGTCCATAACGACGAATGGCACGATTTCTGAAGCTGACTTGAGGAGACTGAGCAAGAGTTTGGATGTTCTATCTGTATCTGTGGACCATTACAACGAGAGGCTTTGGGACGATGCAAAAAACGTTGCCGGAATATCAAAGAAAGCGAAGGAAACGATCAGAATAGCCAAAGCCTGCGGAATGAAACTCTATGCAATCACTTTTCTCAATCCTGATTGGACCGTCAAAGATGTAGGGCAGGTTGTTCGATATGTCAATGAAGAGCTGGGCGTCTCTTTTGCGTTGTCCTATCCTTACATCTCGTCCAGTGACGGCACATTTGTCGTCGGGGGGAATCTGCGTGGCTCGCAGTACCAGACTCAACGCAACACCAGAGACATGGTAGCGAAGGTTCTTCAGATGAAGTTACTTGGCTCTGATGTGGCCACCGTTACTGGCTATTTAACGGACGTGCTGAGGGCTCATGACGGGTTGCCAATGAAATATCCTTGCCGAGCTGGTAAGACGATAATCGCGATTGACTGCAATCTGAATGTGTTTCCATGTTACAAGCGGGAAAAGCTGTTCAATCTCAGGGAACGGCAGGACCTGAATACGTCCGTTCCCGATAATGCTCTGTGCGACAACAGATATTGCTTGATAAACTGTTTCAAAGAGGCCTCTCTTGCTTCAAGAGAGACGTTTCTGCGAGCGGTGAAGGAAGAACTCTTTTCCAATCCCAAATTTTATCTAAAACTGATCAGCTAAATAGGAGCCAGTTCCTCAAACGCGCGGTCGCCTCAAAACACGTTCACCGATGTCAACGATCTTCAACGCAAGTTGATCCTATGCTCAAGGAACAGTGCAGTCAAGTTTATGGTGCCACAAAGCCGAGAAGGATAAATCTGTGCCAACAATACCTGAACAAAAAAAGAACGAAGGGAAGAGCGATAGAGCAAGGTTCCTCGACGTCTTTCTTTCCATGTTGAAGTCAAGGCTCTCCATACACAGACCCTTTTTCCTAGCCCATGCAATCACCTATGGCTGCAATTCCAGATGCAAGACATGCACCTACTGGCAGATGTCGAACAGAAAGAAAGACGACCTGTCCACAGAAGGTGTATTCAGCCTTCTTGACGAAGCCTACGATTTCGGCATGCGCGGCTACTACCTCTTTGGCGGGGAGCCAATCGTCAGGAATGACATTGGGAAGGTTGTCGATTATGCGAAGGACAAGGGCTTCTTGACGACGATGAACACGAATGCATCTCTTCTAGCGACGAAGGCGGAGTCCCTGCGGAATCTCGATTTCATTTTCGTTTCGTTGGATTATTTCAACGAATATCATGATTTTATCAGGGGAAGGCGTGGCTCCTTCGACGAAGTCATCAAGGGCATTCAGAGGATCAGGGATGTAGGGGATACGAGAGTCACTTTGGTGACTACAATCAGCACCTTGAATCTTGACGCGATCGAACCGATGGCGAAGCTTGCTCGTGACTTACAAGTCGGTATCTCATATAATTCGGTGGAGCCCACTGTTCAATCGAGCTTCGAAGAGGGAAGGACAGAATCGCCAGTGAGGGACCTTGGGCTGAACAAGATGCAGCTCCAAGCCTTTTATGATTCGTTGATGAGGTTGAAGCAAGAGGGATACCCGCTAATGGAAACCGAATACGTGTTGAAGCACTTTGTCAAAGGGAAACGATGGACATGTCAGTTCCCAAAGATGTTCGTCTACGTATCTGCCGACAAGAAGATCTTCAGTTGCACCTATGACCATACCTACGATCTTAAACGCGGATCATTCGAAGACTACTTTTCGAGCAGACTCTACCGAGATCACGTTGCCAGAGCAGAGAAGTGTAATGTGTGCGTCAGGACTTGTGTGAGAGGGTATTCCTATGCATATGATCTGAAGATCCTGAACTTCATGAACCTAGTTGGAGACGCACGCATCCTATTGAGACAAAACAGATCGCGCGCTGGTGACAATTCTAATAGGATTGGCGGCGATCTGGATTAAATCTTCACACAGAAAGGGTACATGAAATTGAAGTCAAAATGGGCAAGAGAAGTCATCATAAAAAAGCGGGAACCCAACGTAACACCATCAGTTTTTTACGTAATGGAGATTTTGTAAACATGTTAAACAAATACGACAACATCGCCCACAAGTCTTGCTCAGCGAATTCATCTTTTTTTAGCGTCCGTTTCACGCCTTCTCATATGCGAAGACTATTTTCCGCCTAGTGACGAAGAACTTTCCCAGGGAAAATGCCAGTGTGTTTTCCTTTCTGCACTACGATCTGTCCGTTGACTATCACATATTCTATGCCTTCTGAATACTTGTGCGGATAATTTTTCAAAGGAAAACTGTAAGGGAATCGATCTGTAGCTTTGTCTTTTATAGTGGCAGGGTTGAAAATGACCATGTCGGCCCACATGCCTTCTATGAGCAAACCGCGATCTTTCAATCCTAGTTTTTGGGCGGGAAAAGACGTCATTTTTCGGATGGCTTCATGAAGCGACAGAATGCCTTCTTCTCTGACGTATCTTTCCAGGATGTAGGGGTATTCACCATAGCTGCACGGCGAGTAGCCCTCGATCTTCTTCAGCACGCCGTACGTTGCGGAGGCAGCACCGTCGGTGCAGACCATCATCAGCGGGTGTCTTAGCAACGTGCGTATGTCTTCTTCCTCAATGTAATAGAAAAGAGCACTCACGTCGCCTTTCTCTTCAACTATCAAGTCAAAATAGGCGTCAAAGGAATCCGCCTTTCTCATCTTTGCGATCTCTTTGATGCTTTTGCCTATCAGATGTTCATTTTTCTTACAATGAAACAGGAATATCCTGTCCCAGCGACCGTGTTTTACGAGTCCAACGTAGCCTGGTCCAGGATGCTTGTCTTCTAATATTTCTTTTTTTATTCTTTCGCGGGTTTTGAGATCTTTCAATCTTTCCACAATTTTTTTGCTTCCGCCTGCCTGCGCCCATTGCGGAAGTACCTGACTCAAGTAAGGATTGAAGTCTGTGTGTGCATCATTGTCTAAAGTGACTTCGACTCCTCGTGCTCTAGCCTTCTCATAAATCTCAAACATCTCTTTCAGCTTTTCATGACCACCATATTTGGGACAGTTGTGCGACACTTGTACCGGCACACCTGCTCGCTCGCCTATTTCTATCGCCTCTTTCAACGATTCCACTATCATCTCTCTCTCACCGCGTGTGTGAGATGTGTAGAAGCCCCTGTAGTTGGACACCACTTTGCAGAGTTCAATCAATTCAGAGGTTTCGGCAAAGCAGCCTGGCAAATACACTAATCCGCTTGACAAACCAAAGGCCCCGTCTTCCATAGATTCTGCGACAAGAGTCTTCATCTGCTCCATTTCCTCTCTGGTTGGTTGTCTGTCATCGACTCCAATGATTGCTGTTCTAATTGTGCCGTGGCCCACAAGGGATGCAACATTGACTGAAACTGCTTTCTCCAATTGACGCAGATATTCATCAAAAGCGGTCCAGTTCCATTCAACTTCCTTAGCCTCAATGCCCCATTGTTCTTTAAGCAAACGCAAAGTCTTCTTGTTTGTGGGCGCTGCGCTTAAACCACAGTTGCCGACAACTTCGGTTGTCACGCCTTGTCTTATTTTGCTTTCAGCGCGCGGATTTATCAAAAGTGTGAGGTCAGAGTGTGTGTGAATATCTATGAAGCCTGGAGAAACCACTAATTCCTTAGCGTCCAGAACTCTTTCTGCCCTAGTATTGATTAGTTTACCGATCTCTGCTATTTTTCCGTTCGAAACGCCAATATCCGCTTTGAACCAAGGATTTCCTGTCCCATCGATTAGAAGCCCATTTCTAACAAGTATGTCAAACATTGCGCGAACCATCATTTTCTATTCTTTGCAAACTTTAAATGTCTTCCCAGTGAAGAAATGGTTTGGAAAGGCTTTAAAAAGAAGTTGAGGTAACCTAAAAAGTGATGAAAAATGGTTAATTTTTCGAAGGTTGGTAAGTATATTGATGCTCACGCAGGCGAACATGTCAAGAAATTGCAGGAGTTTTTGCGTCAGCCGAGCGTTTCAGCCGAAAACTATGGCGTCAGAGAGTGTGCTGAACTTCTGAAAAGTTATTTTGTGAGCGTCGGATGCAAGAACACAAGGCTCATAGAAACCGGAAGCTTCCCTGTCGTCTACAGCGAATATGATGCACGTGCCGAGAAGACTTTGCTTGTTTACATGATGTATGACACCCAGCCATTTGCTGGAGAGAAATGGACGAGCCCGCCTTTAGAAGCCAAGCTAATTGATATTGAACCGTTTGGAAGATGTGTCATTGGCAGAGGAGCCATAAACAGCAAAGGACCCCTAGTGGCCTTCTTGAACGCCCTTGAATCTATTCTAGCCGTGCGAGAGGAAATTCCGGTTAATCTGAAATTTGTAGCGCAGGGAGATGAAGAATTAGAAAGTGCACATTTTGCAGAGTTTGTGAAGAGACACAAGAAGATGCTGGAAGCCGATGCCCTCTTCGGCCCCGATGCTTGTCAAGACGAGAAGGGAAAAGTGATAATGGGACTTGGTTGGAAAGGCGTCGAATACGTGGAACTTGAGTGCAGCGGCAAATCTTGGGGAAGAGGACCTTTAGAATTCGACATTCACAGCAGTGACAAATCTTGGATCGACAGCCCCGCGTGGCGTATGATTCATGCTTTGGCAACCATGACCTCAAAAGATGGAAACAAAATTCTCATTGACAATTGGTATGAAAATGTAAAACGGCCAAGCAAAGAAGACCTCGCACTCACTAATAAACTCGTGAAGGTATTTGACGAGGAAACAATAAAACGTGAATCAAAAGTAGACCGGTTCATAAATGACCTGCACGGGAAGGATCTGCTTCTGCAATACATGTATTCAACAACGTTAAACATAGACGGAATCTGGGGTGGATACATTGGCCCGGGATCAAAAACAGTGCTTCCTCACAAAGTGACAGTGAAAATGGACGCAAGACTCGTTCCCAACCAGAGTTCAGAAGAAGTGATTCGGAAGATCCGCAAGCACCTGGACAAGCTTGGATATACTGACATAAAGATCAGGTCCTTAGACCCATACGAATGGGCCAAGACAAGCGTGAAGGAACCGATTGTCCAAGCCGTAGCAAAGGCGTACCGAAAGTTGGGACACGAACCTGAAATCTGGCCGATCACTGCTTCAAGCGTTCCATACTATCTGTTCAATCGCGGACCATTGTACTTACCATTTATCGACGGTGGACTCGGACACGGAGGAAGAGCCCACTCTCCAGACGAATACTTTGTCATTGATGGAAACGACAAAGTTGAAGGTTTGGCAGGCTGTGAGAAATCTTTTGCAGTAATCCTCGACACATACGCCAAGTATTCAGCTCGCCCGCCTTCCTGATCTCTTATACTGCCAAGAATCATTAAGCAATGTTCCAAGATGATTGGGGAAGAGCATGAAAAAACTCGACAAATCCAAGCAACTCTTTGAAGAAGCGAGAAAACTGACGCCCGGCGGCGTTCACAGCTCATTACGATTCTTCGATCCGTATCCTATCTTTATATCGAAAGCAAAGGGCGCCAAGATTTACGATGTAGACGGAAACGAATACATTGACTACCACTTAGCCTTCGGCCCAGTTGTCCTGGGCCACGCTCACCCCAGTGTTGTCGCGGCGGTCAAAGATCAACTGAACAACGGAATAATTTTCGGTCTCTGCAGCGAGTTAGAAATTGAAGTTGCCAAAAAAATCAAAAAACATGTCCCCTCCGCCCAAATGGTTAGATTCTGCAACAGCGGAACAGAAGCAACTTATCATGCAGTCCGTGTTGCTCGAGCCTATACAAAAAGAGACAAAATTGTGAAGTTTGAAGGCGCGTATCATGGTTGGCACGACTACGTTGCTGTCAGCACGAGCCCATCTTTGAAAGATGCTGGTTCGAGAGAATTGCCGACATCAGTTCCTGACACGGAAGGGTTGTCTAAGGAGCTTGTCAAGAACACAATCGTCGTTCCCTTCAACGATCCTGAAGTTTTGGAGGCAACGATCAAGAAACACAGACGCGACATCGCTGCGCTGATAACGGAGCCGATTCTTCATGGAAATTCTACATGTATTCTCCCTGAAAAGGGGTTCTTAGGGTTCCTAAAAGAAATCACAACTAGATATGATATCGTGTTGATATTTGATGAGGTTGTCACTGGTTTCCGCCATAGTTTGGGCGGGGCTCAGAAGCTATTCAACGTAACACCCGATCTGACCACATTTGGGAAAGGAATGGCAAATGGTTTCCCAGTTGCCGCAGTCTGCGGGAAAAAGGATATCATGGAGAGATTCAGACCCACAGGCAAGGTGGATTATGGAGGAACCTTCAATGGAAACCCTGTCAGCATGGCTGCAACCTTCGCGACGATCAAAGAACTAGAAAACGGCGGCGTCTACCATAAGCTGTTCCATCTTGGAGAAAACATCAGAAACCAACTTAACGAAGTAATCTCCGAACTCAAGCTTAGAGCGCAGGCTGTTGGCTTCGGGTCTATATTCCAACTTCTCTTCACAGAAAGGAAAATCCGCAACTATAGAGATGCATTAACATCTAATGCCGAAGAATTCAAGAAATTCCACCGAGAAATGATGAGAAAAGGCATTTTCATCCTTCCGCATGCCAACAAGAGATGTCACCTCTGCGCTGCTCACATCGATGAAGACATAAAATACACAGTCGAAAGTGCAAGAGAGATCCTAGGAAACATGGGAAGAAACAGAACTAAATGTGGTGTTGAGAAATAACGCGCGCTAGGCGGAAATTCGTTTCGACCGTTGGTTCGACGACGAAACGATGTTTAACATCCTTTTTAAGATGCTCTTTCATGTGACCCGTTTTAGGTGCACAAGTCGCCGTGTCCCTTGCATATCTCTTCTGTGAGCGGCGTGACTGACGCCTGCAGCGCCTTTGCTCCTTCGGACGCTAATTCGAGTGCATAGCGATCGACTCTGTTCAAATAGATGTATGCATCAAGGAAATCTGTGCCTATGACGGTCGGTCGATCTCTGATGTTTCCGTACAGCCTCATTATGAACGAGACAGCCTTTGACGTCTCATTTTCCATCATGAGCGGGCTCATGGCATGTGTGAAGTTGAGAAAACTTTGGAAAAGCTCGTCAACCGCCTCATAATGTTCTCGATTGTCCGGATCAAGCTTCACTAGCTCCTGGAGCGATAGATGTCCAAAGTCAGAGCTCCGGAAGATTTGCTGATAACCAATGTCTAAGAAGCTAATATTAGAGTACTCATCCCTGCGGGTCCAAAACGTCAGAGGTGGACCCCAACCATCTGAAGTGTATATGCCTGACAAACTGGTCAAAGAAGCGGAAACTTGCTCTGCAAATCGATATCTTGTCTGCGCAAATGTTGAGGATACTTGAGTGTTGACTGTTTGAAGGTATATGCCGCCTGCGATGGATACAATGAGAACTGCGGTCATGAATGCGAAAAGCGGTTTTGGACGTATCCTGCCTACAGATTTCTTCAGGTCTGAACCCTTCTTCTCTGGCTCTTCAACCCTCGACATCAGAGAAGTTGCTGCTCGACCAAAATCTGAGAGGACGTACTTCCCGTTTTCTTTCTTGATAAGCTCCTTTAGACTGTCGAGGTGGTAACTCAAATGCGAACCATCAACGTCAACTTGCTCAAGAATGTCTGTGAAAGTTCTTGAACCATCTTCTAGAAGCCGGAGAATTCTCCTCCTGACTGGATGTTTCAGCGATGAGAAAATAACTGAATAGGTTTCTTCTTCCGGTTTCTCTGACAAGACCGAGCCCCACAAAAGGTACGCTAGGAACGTGTTAAAATGGCTTTTTCTCAAGAAAAATTGAGTCAAAAAAAGCCGATGAGAGAAGTGAACCTGACCGAACATTCGGTATGCGACGCGGGAAAAAAGAACATAGAAATGTCACAAATCGTTGCGCGCGCATTTCAATTTGTTACAATCGGTGAACTCTAGCTTGAGTATTTGAAACTGAAGCCTTTGTGAACTTTTCTAACGGTAGCTGTCAAGAGCCTGACGGCATTAACCACATCTTTGACGTCCAAAAGTTCGTATGAGTGGGCATATCTCGTTGGAATGGATATCACGCAACTCGGGACACCTTCCCTTGTCAAATGGATCGTGGCGGCGTCAGTAGAACCCTTAGGCAGAACTTCCATTTGATGTGGGATTTTCTCTTCCTCTGCAGTTGAAACCAGAAGCTCTCTCACTTTCAGATGAGAGATCAAACCCAAGGCGCCACCCGCGTCATCCATGACTTTTATGGCTGGGCCTGCGCCAACTCTTGTGACTTGGTCTTTCTCGGCAACGCCTGGAATGTCCCCTGCAAGTGTTATGTCAACGGCTATAGCCATGTCGGGAGCGATCTTGTAGGCCGCAACTTGCGCCCCGCGGCAACCAACTTCCTCTTGGACATCCGCCACACCGTACACGTTGGATTCAAGTCGCTTTTTTGCAAGGTTCTTCATAGTTTCGATGATTATGCATACGCCTACACGGTCGTCAAACGCCTTGCTGGCAAGTATGTTTCCTGATCCGAGAATTTTGAATGGGCGTTCAAAAGTGACTGGGTCTCCTATTCGGACACCTAGCTTCTCAGCCTCGGCTTTGCTCTTGGTTCCTATGTCAATGAAAAACGTCTTCAGGTCAGGCATCTTGTTGGCTTCCTCTGGTGTTTCAGGAGGCTTGCAGGATGTCAAGCCGCTTACTGGACTTTTTTTACAATGGACGATCACAGGCTGAGAAAATAATGATCGTGGAGAGACTCCACCGATTTTTTCGAAGTAGAGAAAGCCTTTTTCGTCTATGTGTTTAACGAGAAGCCCGATCTCATCCATGTGCCCTGCGAGCATGATCTTTGGGCCATCTTTCACAGTGGCCTTTTTGAGCGAAATCACGTTGCCGAAATTGTCTGTTTCAATCGAATCGACATATCCTTCAAGCTCATGGTAAATCATCTTTCCAACATCTATCTCGTTACCCGATACTCCAGGCGCCTCAGTCAGGCGTTTTAGAAGACTCTTTATTTCGTTCTCCAAAGCAATTCAGCTCGCACACTGATGGCGTTGGACTATGCAGTCCCATTAATAAAAGATTTTTCTAGATCACGGAAAGATGCTTAATACAACGCAATTGAGAAAACAGGATTGCAAGATTGTTACAGGATTGTTGAATGAAAATGTCGCAAAACGATGGGAAGAGCCCTGTCTCGTATCTTAGTGCGCCTCGTCAAGGTTTCACTCAACGTTCAGCATGATTTGCAGAAAATGAGAAAAAGAAAATTGATTTAGATTATGTGCAGTTCTTTTCCGATTTTCTCGAAAGCACCTATGGCGAAGTCTAAGTCCTTCTTTGTTAACGCAGCGTTCATAATTGTTCTGATTCTGGCTTTGTCTCTTGCAACCATCGGAAATACAATCGGCAGTGCAAACACTCCTTCCTCGAAAAGCCTTGCACTCAGCTTCTTGGCTACACCGCTCTCGCCAACGATGATGGGTGTGATTGGTGTTTCACTGTTGCCTATGTTGAACCCCAAGTCTTTCATTGCTTTCTTGAAGTATCGGGTGTGCTCCCACAATGTCTTCACGTGTTGCGGCTCTTTCTCTAAGACATCGATCGCTGCTATGCAGGCGGCTGCCACTGCTGGTGGGTGTGATCCGCTGAGGAGCCATGTTCGCGACTTGTTGTAGGCAAAGTTGACCAAGTCTTTAGAGCCTGAAACGTGCCCGCCTACGACTCCGAAAGCCTTTGAGAATGTGCCCATTTCAACTTGAACCTTGTCTCTCGTGAGCTTGAAGTGTGAAACAATGCCTCTGCCACCTTCACCCAAAACCCCTTCGCCGTGAGCGTCATCCACGTAAACCATGCATCCATGTTCCGCGCCAAGCTTTGCTATTTGATCAAGCAGAGCGATGTCCCCGTCCATTGAGAAAACTCCATCTGTGATTATCAAGATTCGTCTATACGGCGGATTGTGTTTCTCTGCCTCTTTCAGAACGCGATCCAAGTCCTGCATGTCTGAATGCTTGTAAACAGCTCGTTCTCCGTGAGCCAACCGTACACCGTCGATGATACTGCCGTGGTTAAGCTCATCGCTTACTATCAAGTCCTCCTTTCCAACCAGCTGCGGAATCAATCCAGCATTTGCCGCAAAACCTGTCTGATAAACCAACGAAGCCTCTGCATGCTTGAACCTTGCAAGCCGCTTCTCAAGCTCAACGTGTATGTCCATGGTTCCAGCGATGGGACGCACTGAACCTGAACCTGCACCATGCGTTTCAACAGCCTTTATCGCGGCTTCTCTCAGTCTCGGATGGTTGCTGAGGCTCAAGTAATTGTTTGAACAGAACATCAAAACCTTCTTGCCGTCAACGTTGCACCACGGTGTGCTTGGACCCTGCAATATGCGAATTCGCCAGTCAAGCTCGCTTTTCACAAGTGCTTCGTATTCTTCTCGCAGAAATGATGTTGGGTTTCGCATTTTCACCATGCTTCCTTTTTTGGCTCTATTCTCACACTCTTTCTCTTAACTCTTTCTCGCTCAGTTACGTTGTTCTAAAGCTTGGATTCAGCAAACCTTTTCGAAAGTTTCTCTAGCATGTCTTTCGTCATGGTGCCCAAGTTGTACGCGGGTTTCCAACCCCAATTCTTGTGTGCTTGGCTGTCATCAATAGACATCGGCCATGAATCAGCAATCTTCTGCCTGAAATCGGGTTTGTACTCACATCTGAACTCTGGAATGTGTTTCTTGATTTCTGCCGCGAGTTCGCCTGCGGAGAAGCTCATTCCTGCCACGTTGTAGCTGTCGTGACGTTTCACCTTGGAGGGGTCAGCTTCCATCAAATCTATCGTGGATTTTAGACAGTCTGGCATGTACATCATGGGCAGAACCGTGTCTTCTCTCACGAAACACGTGTATTGTTTCTTCTTGACAGCTTCATAGTATATTTCAACAGCATAGTCCGTGGTCCCGCCGCCTGGAGGAGTCTCGCTACTTATTATGCCAGGATATCTTATGCCCCGAACGTCCACACCGTACTTCAGGAAGTAGTAGTTGCACAGCAGTTCACCTGCGACTTTTGTGACGCCGTACATCGTTCCAGGAACCATGACTGTTTCCTGAGGAGTGTTATCGCGAGGAGTGGTCGGTCCAAAAACTGCGATTGAGCTTGGCCAGAAAATTCTTGTCAGCCCATGTTCTCTTGCGATTTCAAGAATGTTGTAGAGGCTGCCCATGTTTAGATTCCAAGCAAGCTGGGGGTTCCGCTCGCCTGTGGCGGAAAGCAAAGCTGCTAGATGATATATCGTGTCAATGTCATACTTCTTCACAACTTTCTCGATGCTTTCCTTCTGTCCGACTTCAACAATCTCAAACGGTCCTGAACTCAATAATTTGTCACTAGGCTTCCTCTGATGACCAACCGCAACGACGTTGTCTCCACCATACTTTTTCCGCAGAGCCAACGTAAGTTCAGAACCAATCTGGCCAGTCGAGCCCGTCACAAGGAGTCTCTTCATCTTCTTAGTCGGCACGCTACACCATCTCCTTTCGTGTGTGCAAGGGTCTGAGAATTTAACATATAAGAGTTTTCAGACCAAAACACATTTCACGTTGATTTCCTTCGACAATTTCCTGTGAAAAATGGTTTATAGCCAACCCAGCAAATCTTGTCATGGATAACAATGCGGTTAGGCTTCATCGTCAACCCAATAGCAGGCATGGGAGGCAAAGTAGGACTGAAAGGAACAGACAACGTACTCAAAAAAGCGATAGCCAAAGGAGCAACGCCAATAGCGCCGACTAGAGCAACTGAATTTCTGAACAAGCTGAAACGAAACATAACAGAAGAAACGATCGAGCTCACAACATGCCCAGAAGTTATGGGCGAGAAAGAGGCAAAAGACGCAGGTTTCCCGGTGAAGCTTCTGCCAATGAAAATCGGAACGATAACAACTGCCCAAGACACGAAAACTGCAGTCGATCTTCTTGCAGCAGCAAACGTTGATTTGATAGTGTTTGTAGGCGGTGATGGCACAGCCAAAGACATATTCGATGCCATGCAGGGTTGCCGTCAAACGCCAGTTCTTGGCGTCCCTTCTGGAGTCAAAATGTACAGTGGCATCTTTGCAGTGAACCCGTCAGACGCTGTTGAAGTGGTATTGGCATACGCACGCGGACAAGCAGAAACGACAGAACTCGAAATCATGGATTCTGATGAGAAAGCAATACGCGACGACGTCTTCGCCGTCAAGCTTCACGGCTTCTTGCAAGGACCGTTTCTCCCAGCTCGGATTCAAGGAAGCAAACAAGTGAGTCCCGAAACAGATGACGAGGTTGAAAATCAGAAGGCAATAGCTCGATTCATACTGGAACAGGTGCCAAACAATGCAACGTGGATTCTAGGGCCCGGAACAACTGTTAAGCAGATCGCGGGACTGCTTGGCGCGGAGAAAACTGTTCTGGGTGTTGACATCTACAGGGATAGAAAGGCAATTCTTGATGTGGATGAGAAGAAAATATTGAAAGAAGTGACCGATTGGGAGAATACTTGGATTGTTCTTTCACCGATTGGGCATCAAGGAATCCTGTTGGGAAGAGGTAACTTGCAGATTAGTCCCAAAATTCTGAAACGTGTTGCAAAGGAACAGATTGTCGTTGCAGCCACCAAAAGCAAACTGCAGAACATTGATGGAAACGTTCTCAGGGTCGACACGGGAGACACTGAAACCGATATAATGCTCAAGGGATACATCAGAGTTGTAACCGACTACAGAGAATGGAGACTCATGCAAGTTCAATAATCTACTACGCTAGGCTCCAAACTTTTTTGCTTTGCCAATCAGGCTCATCAAGGTAGGCATAAGATCCATTCCTCTTATCCTGTTCAAACCGCCTTCGGCACATGTTCTCTCACCATATTCAGTAACGTCGTCACGACGAACTCCAGACCCTATGATCGCAACGGGAACGGGGTCGCCTTCATGGTTTCGTGTGGCTGAAGACGTTGTGTGGTCGGCTGTGACCGCGATATATGTGAAGCCAAGGTCAACGTTGTCAAGCACGTAGCCAAGCATCTTGTCAATCTTCTCCACTATTTCGATTTTCTCCTTGACGTTTCCATCATGACTTGCAACATCTGTCGCCTTCACATGCAAAAGCACAAAATCGTGAGTTTTCAGAGCCCGAACAGCTGCTTTTGCCTTTGCCATATAATCAGTCTGCGGAGTTCCTGTTGCACCTCTAACATTGATCAGATCCATACCTACGACTTCGCAAACACCTCTGATGAGAGAAACAGCCGCAATGCATGCAGGTTTGATATCATATCTTTCCTGAAGAGTGGGCATTTTGGGTATGCCGCCTGCACCTCTGCAAAGAATCATGTTTGCCACTGGCAGTTTGCGCTTGGTTCTTTGTTTGTTAACAGGGTGCGCTTCCAAGACCTTGTGAAATTCTTTTGTGAGCATGTTCACAATTTGAGCTGTACGCTCAGCTTCAAAACTCCTTTCGAAGGGTTTTACTTCCAAGACTTTCTTTCTAGCCGTCTCTGGATCGGAATCGCTTATCGCTGACGACAGTTTTGGTCCATGAAGAACCAGTATTGCCCGGTGTTGGATAGTGTTCTTGAATAGAAACTTCACGTTGAGAGACGTCGGAAGTCTTATTCTCTGTAGACTTGCTGCCAATTTCGTTGCATCTTCATTTGCAATTCTGCCAGCGCGTCGGTCCAAGACAACAAGATCATCATTCACCGTGGCAAAGTTGCACCTGAACGCTACGTCTCCAGGCAAGACTTCAACGCCTGAACCCACAGCTTCCAGCGCGCCTCTACCAGAATAGACCTTCCAAGGATCGTAACCAAGCATTGCAAGCGTAGCAGTATCGCTGCCCGGGGGAATTCCAGGCGCAATCGGGTCAATTATCCCGCAGACCCCTTTCTTTGCTATTCGATCCAAGTTTGGTTTGACAGCTACCTCTAAGGGTGTTTTCCAACCAAGTTCCTCTATCGGCCTGTCAGCCATCCCGTCTGCAATAACCAGAATCGCCTTCAAACTCAACCCGCGCTCATCCCCGCAGTTCAAGAACACGTTAAGGTTTAGGCTCGTGAAGTTAAAACACTTTTGCCCGCTTAGTGCGTTCAGAAGCGTTGCTTAATACCTACAATCTCCAAATGTCCTCCGAGTCCAACGAGACTTGGAGTGTCACAGAATCTCAGCTCCAGTTTCAAGAGTTTCCTGAAATTCTCCTCAACTATTTCGTTTCGTTCTTCTTTCGGAATGAACTGAGTTAGAACTAGTTTTCCAATGATTCTGACAACTTTGAGACCACTTCTTTCAAAAAGCGTTTTTAATTCTTCGGGCGTGAAAGCTTGAAAATCAAAGTCTCCTTTCAGAAAACCTGTTCTAAGAAGCTTCGATAATTCATCAAAGGATCTCTCCGCAATAAGCCTAGGAACCATAGAGTATTTGCTGTCAACAGAAACAATCACATGAGTGCGTGGCCTTACAACTCTTGTCAGTTCCTTTATTGCTTTTTCGGCATCTAGACAATAGGAAACGGGATCTCCTTCTGCTAGTGCCATGTCAAAGTAGTCTGATTTGAAGCACGACATGTCTCTTATGTCAACTATTCTTGTCTCAACCTTCGCCTGCAAATCAGCGGCTCTTATTTTTTCTCTAGCCACTTTCAACATATTTTCAGCTATGTCCGTCAACACGATTCTGTAGCCCAGCCTCGCCAGCCTGATAGTCCAGTAACCAGTTCCCCCGCCAGCATCCAAAATAACCGCACTCTTTCTCTCTGGAAGAAATTGCTTTATGTTATGCCAAGTGATCTCATGGTAAAGTCGCCAGTAGGGGGTGTCATAGTCTTTGTCGTATTCTTCAGCCCTTCTTTCATGGAATTCTTTAACTGCATTCAAGTCCTGGTCTTTCATAAAACAAATGATACATAAATTTGCTATTTTAGCCTATTCATAATCACCGTCTGCGGAGACAAGACGCATAGGCTTGCATCCATTAATCGTACAATGTGTGCATGGAGAAAATGTTTAATAATTTCCTCTTACAATGTCATGAGAAGTGGTTGAAATGGGCGATTGTCTTCCACAATGCTAAATTCTCGAGAAACCTAGCCCATTTCAAGAAACGTTTCACGGTAGAATTATATTCTACAAACAAACAACAAAGGAGAGACCTAAATGTCTAAAACACCAAAAACCAGTGAAAAAACCATTTCCAGAGAAAAATGGAGCAAACATTTCGGCAAATGGTTCCGAAAGGTCCTGATCGAAGGAAAAATCCTAGACTATAGATACCCAATCAAAGGATGCGCAGTGTGGCTGCCATACGGGTTCAAGATACGGGAAAACGTGTTCAAAGTAATCCGCAACCAGCTCGACTCCACCGGTCACAACGAAACGTTGTTCCCACTTCTCATCCCAGAAAATTCCTTGAAGAAGGAAGCAGACCATGTCGAAGGCTTTGAGGCACAGGTCTTCTGGGTCACCCATGGCGGACAAAGACAGCTAAAACAGCGGATGGCGTTGAGACCGACGAGTGAAACCGTCATCGGACCCATGGAACATTTGTGGATACGCTCCTATGCAGACTTGCCTCTGAAACTCTATCAGATAGTCACCGTTTTCAGGTTTGAAACCAAAGCTACGAGGCCGATACTGAGAATGCGAGAATTCGACTTCAAAGAAGCACACACAGCACACGCAACAGAAGCTGAAGCAGAAACAGAAGTCAAAGAAGAAATAGAAAACTACAAGAAAATCTTCGACCAACTCGGCGTCGCCTACTGCATCTCACGAAGACCAGAATGGGACAAATTCGCAGGCGCAAAATACACAACCGCCTTCGACATGATATGCCCAGACGGACGAACACTGCAAATAGGCACAGTGCACCACCTTGGCCAACACTTTTCAGAAGCATTCGACGTCTCATACGAAACAAAAGACGGCGGAAGACAGCACGTGTGGCAAACATGCGCCGGAATCTCGGGAAGAGGAATAGCATCAGTCATAATAATGCACGGCGACGACCACGGAGTAATCCTGCCGCCTAAAATCGCGCCCACACAAATAATAGTCATCCCGATCCCCTACAAGGGCAAAGCAGAAACCGTAAACGAAGAATGCACAGACGCTGCAGAGGAATTGAGAGACAAAGGGTTCAGAGTAGAAGTCGACCTCAGAGAAAACATTACTCCGGGATCAAAATACTTCGATTGGGAACTCAGAGGCGTCCCAATCCGAGTTGAAATCGGCCCGCGAGACATAGAAAAAGGCGAAGCCACCGTTGTCAGACGAGACACACTGGAAAAACAGACATGTAAACGAAAAGAATTACCCGAATTCCTAAACAAATTAGCAGAGAAAATCACTGAAGACCTGAAGCAAAAAGCTTGGCAATGGACAAAACAACGTGTTCACCACGCCGAGAAAATGGAAGAAGCAAAAACACTTCTGGAGAAACACGCCGGAGTAGTTGAAGTACCATGGTGTGGCCAAACAGAATGCGGACACAAACTTGAAGAGATCACAAACGCTCGAGTCCTAGGCATCCCAGAAGACACAAAAGAAGAGGCAAAAGGAAAATGTATAGTGTGCGGTGAAAAGGCAGAGTCAATGGTCAGAGCCGCAATAGCATACTAGGCACAAATTTCCCGTTTCATCCGGCTAGACTCACGTGTCCGCCAAGTTCTTTCGCGGCATTTCTGAGACCAAGGCTTGTCAGAGTTGACTCTCGCGGTATCCCGCGTTCATCCCAACCTCTTTTCTGATAGTACATCTGCAGCATCGCGTCATATTTGGTTCTGTCAAGCATCGCTCCCTTGAAGGACCCTTCAGTCAAAGGTTCCTCAAACCACCTAGGCGGCGGAACATCCATTTCGGGGCTCCATTTCTTGCCGTATTCGCGTATCCAGAAGGCTCTTATCAGGTTGAAAACTCGATCGCCAATCACGTTCAAAGTCTGCCACGGAAGTTCGATACTTGTTGCTGCATGCAAGAATTTCGGGTACCATTCAAGCTCAAGACCAACTTCGATCCAAGGCAACCTACAGACAGTCAAACATTCAAAAACTCCGCCGCGAATCCGCTGTAACTCGATGACCTTGTCAACCTTTTCAGCCGTGTAGCCTTTGCGTCCAGCTTTGACTTCCCAAGCAATCACCCACGCATCTTTGTGATGAGCACCTATTGAACAGGTTCCATAGGCCAACGCCATCGCAGGAGTGGTATGGCAGTCATAAGCAGAGATTTCCAAACCTTTCACGTGCATAGCCCAACGGTTTGAACCCTTCCCCAATTCCTCAGAGGCAGAATAGACGCCGTCTGCCAACAGGTTCCCTAGGTAACCTTGTCTGAACGCGATGTCCTTAATCAAAGCCTTAGACGTTTTGAAACCGCCCCACGGAACTTTCTCTTTGATCAGTCCTTTTTCAGAAGCCTCCATTGCAAAACCGAGAACACTGCCTAGAGAAATCGTGTCCAAACCATACTCATCTGCAACGCGGTTGAGAGCAGCAACCTGTTTAAGCTTGCCCACGCCGATGTTTGAACCTAGCATAGCAACATTTTCATAGTCAAGTTCAGACTCTTTCCTGTCAGAGTCCTTAACAACATTACCACACGTCATATTGCACTGTGGACAACCGCGGTTAGAAACCTTTATCTTCTCCATCGCAAACCCGCCTATCGCATCTGCCTTTGAAAACACTCCTTCACTGTAGTTGAACGTTGGAAGCACACTGTTTTCTTGGCTCCACTCGATAGTGCTCATTGTTCCCTCCCGTTTCCAAAAGGCATAATTGGGCTTGACCAACACTTCCCTGTAAGCTTCCATTCCCAAATCCTTCATTTCCTTTGGATAAGCAACAGGCAACTCGTTAGAACCGATGAGCACGACTGCTTTCAGGTTTTTAGAGCCCATAACAGCGCCCATTCCAGGTCTGCCGCCTGCACGTCCTTCCTGAGAAACGATGTTTGCAAATTTCACAAGGTTTTCTCCACCCTGTCCAATGCATAGCACACCTACTGTATGTCCATACAAGTCTGCCAATTTCTTCTCAGTCTCAAAAGAGTTCAAACCCCAGAAATCCTTGGCATCAAAAAACTCGGCGGACTCGTCGCGCACAAGCAGTATTACCGGACCCTCAGCCTTGCCTTCCACGATCACAGCATCATATCCCGCTTTCCGCATTTGAACAGCGGCAAAAGTCCCGATGTTGCCGTCGCCGTAACCCCAAGTCAGAGGACTTTTTGATGCGACCACCAGTTTGCCACTGCTAGGTAACGCAAAGCCTGTTAAAGGACCGCCGGCAAACACGAGCTTGTTGTCGGGTGACAACGGGTCAGTTCCGGGTTTAAGCTCATCCCAGAGTATTTTGGCTGCGAAGCCTCTTCCGCCTAGAAAATTCTTCGCCATTTCTGCGTCATATTTGTCGGCAACCGCCTTGCCTTTTCCAAGGTTCACATGTAGGAGTTTGCCATTCCAACCGAACATAGCGTCCAGCTCCCTGAAAACGAGTACGTGAATATATGCAGTTGAATATAGATAAGCCTAACCGTGAATCGAGGCTAAATCACCAGCTTCTCAGGTTCAACACTTCTGTTTCTCAGGCCCAAGTCGCTGACTTTGAATTTTCGGTCACCGTAAAGGTACGCGTATTCTTCACCATTGTACAATGCTGCAGCAATCGTCCCTATTGCGTCAGCCTTCAATATGCCGCTTCCACTGGCACCGCCAACAACCAGTACACCGTTCTCCTCGAAAATGATAGGTTGACCATCGATACTGTTTATTTCATAAAGCCCCGCAAATGATGAAAACGGTTGACAATCGGTCAACTGCGGGAAATATTTTACCATGACCTGATAAAGCCCATAAGTGTAATAGTTTTCCTCAGGCTCAGGTTCCTCTTCAACCTTGAAGGCTCTTGGAAACTCGTCAGCATAAGCCAACCACAAAGCATCTTCTTCAGGCGCAGGACGGATGTAAGCTGTTGGCTTAGGAAGAATCGTGAAGGGAAGGCATCCTACATTTGTGAATTCCTTACAGAAAAGCAGCTTCTTCAACCCCTCAGTCTTCGCTTGGATTGAAAAAACCTGCCGCTTCTTAGCCTTAATGAAACATTCGACACCAACAGGGTCCAGAAGAGCTGAAGCCCACGCACCAGCAGCAACTATCGTCTTCTTTGCCTTCATCAAACCCTTCGTGGTTTTTACTCCAGTGATCGTAGCATCTTGCCAGAAATAAGGTTCACCCGGCATCCCTAAGGGGTTGCGAGGCTCCACGACGAGTTCCTGCACATCAGTACGATACTGAATCTTTCCTCCAAGCTTCAAAAACTCAGATTCATAAAACTTGACCAGAGAATCAACATCAATTAAACCTGCTTTCGGAATAAGCACCCCTTTGTGAACGTTACCTAACCCCATCATCTTGGCTTCTTCGTCATCACCAAAACTTGTTTTCACACCGAGTTTCTTGACCAAATCCGCTTCATCATACTCTTTGTACTGAAAACCCTTATTTCCCAAATCCTTCAACACTGGAAGCATCTTCCGATAGCCATCTTCATCAAAAAACCACAAGTAACCAGCCCAACGAAGTTTCAGATCAAACTTCAAATCATCTTGCACGTGCCTGTAGAATTCAGCAGAGGAATCTGCCAAAGCAAAATTGGTACGCGAAGCAAAAAGACATCGAAAAGCAGCCGCACTCTTCGCCGTGCTGCCTTGACCGGCAGCGCCGCGCTTGTCAACAATCACAACGTCCAATTGAGGATTCATTTTCTTAAGGTGATACCCCGTTGACAAACCCACAATACCGGCACCCACTATCACCGTATCGTATTCTGCCATGGCCGAACCCACCAAACTTAGGAAAACAACTATAGAAAACGAACAAGATTTAAACTTAGCTGTCGTCTTCACCTGAAGAAATCTGACCCAGATACCACGACTAGAACGATCGTAGAACGTATGAATTAGTCTGCGCTACGACGGCACAGACTGCCGTGCATCGACCACCGCGCAGCCTGCAAAATGTGTTGGGGAAACCAAACTGCTATTTTCAAATGTGGCCCGATAGATATTCTTGATCAACACAGAAGTCTGTCCACTGTGCAGAATTCAACATACAAACCGACAATCCGCCACATCAAGAACCCAGCAAGGCACCAAACAAAGACTCACGACAGTACTTCACGTGCTGAAAACCTAGGGGGGAGGGGGTAGGTCATTTTTGACTGTTTTCCACTCACAAACCATGTTGAACAGTCCATAGTGCAGTCCTACCTTCTATGTTGGCAACATCCTCTGATCTTTGCGCTGAAATGCTTATTTACTACTGGGAAATATGTTCTACACCAATCGATAAGGATCGAGGGAACAAATTGCACATTAAAAAAGAGACAAAAGCAATCTCAACTCTTCTCGCAATCCTGCTCATACTTGTATCAGCCATAATCGGCGCCCTTCTCGCTTACATGTGGACCGTGGCGCCGTTCATCGTTGAACCCGGAGACACCGTGGACCTAATCGTCACCAGTGTCAATTTTCCAGCAGACCACGCAACCAGCTTCGGCGTAACCGTCATGAATCCCTCACACTCAGTCGCAGACACAAACATAACAGACATCTACATCGAATCATTAGGCACCAACAGAACCAGCATACAAAGCAGCGATCCAAGCCTCCCAATCCTCCTTCAAAGGGGAACAACACAGACTTTCAACTGCTCCCTAGACTGGGGCGGACTGGCCGGAAGAATCATAACAGTACACGTGCTATCAATAAACAACACAGAAGCCGCACGCTCCATCCTGACCCCTTCCGTCAGACTTGACGCAAACACCAATTTTGACGCATCAGAAAGCATCAACTACTTCAACCTAACCGTCACAAACGCAAACTCGCCAATCAACCTAACCCTGAGCCGCGTGCTCCTCGACTACAACCCTGTCGACAACCTAAGCATAACACTACTCAAAACAATTCAACCCAACGAAACTATCCCAATCATCTGTTACGCCAACTGGCAAGGACACATAAAACCAATCGTCCAAGTCGAAACCCTCGAAGGCTTCACAGCCGAAATGAGGACAGACGTATCCTCAACCGTCAACCTGCAGGTTTCACAGGTCAATTTCAACGAAACAAACACAAACCAAGTCACCCTTGCACTCAATAATTCCGCAGACTCAGCAACCTACGTAAACATCACAAGCATCGATTTCAAACACGGCAACACAACCGACACCATAAGCGGAAACCTCTCAAACCCAACTCTTCCACTGACGATCAACACGGGCCAAACCGTCACACTCATTTGCCTTTGGAACTGGACAGACGCAAGCTATCGAGACATCGACGTCACAATGACCGCCTACACCAAACAGGGCTTCGCGTCCCCGCCTCTAACGGTACGGACGCCAGCAAGAAATGCAGGAAGAATAGACGAAGTACACTTTGACCTAGACGACACAACACTCTTCTCGGTAAACATAACCAACCTTGCACACTCGCTCCAAACAGCCAACGTGACGAGAATCGACATCAACCAGAACCCAACCAGCATCAACACAGCACTGATAACCCCAGGTGCACACACCACTTTTACATGCGCATATAACTGGTCAAGCCTTGTGGGAGCAAACGTCACGATAAGAGCAAACGTGATGTATGACTCAAACGAAACCCAACTGACCTACACTTTGAAACTTCCATACCTGAAAATAACGAACGCATCATTCTCAAGCCTTTCACCAGAAACCCCATACGTAAACATCACAGTAAGAAACAGCGAGTTCTCAAAGGTCAAAGCAACCATAACCTCACTGCTCATCAAAAACGAAACCTCACCGTTGCTGGTCGTCGGCTCAACAGGATTCGAAGTCGCCGTCGGATCCGAAGTCTCAATAGTCTATCCATGGAACTGGAACCCATACGCCGGCAAAGACGTAACCATCATAGTGACAACCGTAGACGGGTCCCAAGCGTCAGCAACATTCAAAGTACAATAGCCCATCCACAATCTTTATCTCATTTTCACACAAACGCAGGGCTTAGACCGTGATAGTAATGTCAATCATAAAGCCCACCGAAAGAGTAAGAACAATAGAATACGCAATCCGCGACGTAATCCCCTATGCTAAACAAGTTGCCAAAACCGGCAAGAAAATCTACTACCTCAACATAGGAGACCCAAACGCGTTTGACTTCGACACCCCACCACACATAAAACAAGCCTTAACCAAGGCAGTGGAAGAAAGAGCCAACTACTATGCGCCCTCAGAAGGACTGCCCGAACTAAGAGAAGCAATCAGCCTGAAAGAGAAAAGAGTCAACAACGTGGAAATCTCGCTTGAAGACGTAATCGTCACATCCGGAATCTCTGAAGGCATCCAAATGGTAATGGCTGCACTCATCAACCCCGGAGACGAAATTCTTCTTCCAGGACCAACATACCCCCCTTACATTTCATACGCCAAATTCTTCGGAGGAAACCCAATAACATACGAAACTGTCGAAGAAAACGGTTGGCAACCCAACATCGACGACCTCAGAAGGAAAATTTCCAAGAAGACTCGTGCCATAACGATAATCAACCCAAACAACCCATGCGGCGCACTCTACGAAAGCAAAGTAGTGAAGGAAATGCTAGACTTGGCTGGCGAACATGACATTCCAGTCTTATCAGACGAGATCTACGATCAGATAGTGTTCGAGAAAGAATTCGTCAGCACAGCATACATGGCAAAAGACGTTCCAGTTGTGGGCTTGAACGGTTTTTCAAAAGCATATTTGATGACAGGTTGGAGACTCGGATACCTCTATTTCCACAGTCCACAGGAAAGACTAAAGGAACTAAAAGAATGCATTGAAAAAGAAGCCAGAATAAGACTCTGCGCAAACACGCCTGTTCAAAAGGCCGGAGTAGCAGCCCTCAACGGCCCCCAAGACCACATAGAAACTACTGTTGAAAAGCTTCGACAAAGAAGCAACTTCGCTTGGAAACGGCTCAACGAAATTGAAGGAATCAGCTGCGCGAAGCCTGAAGGCGCGTTCTACGTTTTCCCCAAAATCCATGTAGTAGGGTCGAAATGGAAGACCGATATGGAGTTTGTATTGGACCTTTTAAGAGAAACTGGAGTGCTTTTCGTTCATGGCTCTGGATTCGACCCAATCTACGGAGCCGGACATGTCAGAGGCGTGGTGCTTCCGCCACTTGAGACGCTTGAAAAAGCAGTTAACGAAATTGAGGAATTCATGAAGAGACACAAATAGAAAAAAAGTTCAGTTGCCCTCTATGTTATTGACTGCTAACTAATAGATGGGCACTCCTTCTTTTGGATCTCTAACCAATTTTCCAAACTCTTCCATCAGTCTTCTCGTAATCGGACCCGGCTTGCCATCATTTATCTGCCTCTTATTTATCTCTCTCACAGGTATTATTTCCGCAGCTGTCCCAGTGAAGAAAACTTCGTCTGCGTTGAAAAGCTCAAAAGGCGTGATGCTCTTTTCCTTCACCTCATATCCCAGCTTCTTCGCCAAGTCTTGCACAGATTCAGCTGTTATCCCATGCAAAGCACCTGTGTAAGTGGGCGGCGTGTACAACTTCGCTTTCCTTACCATGAATATGTTCTCTGCTACACCTTCACACACAAAACCATTCTTGTCAAGACAAATTGCCTCATCAACGCCGGCTATGTTTGCCTCAATCTTCGCAAGAATACTGTTCAGATAGTTAAGAGACTTGATTTCATGCGACGTTGCATCCACAGGGTCTCGCTTCACCCATGAAATCATGGCGGCAATACCAGTCTCTTTGGCACCAGCCATATGCAATGCAATCGTGTCTGTGATTATTATTATCGTTGGTTTTGGACATTTCCTGGGGTTCAACCCAAGATCCCCGACTCCCCTTGTAACGACAAGACGAATGTATGCATCTCTCATTTTGTTCTTCCGCAGTGTTTCCAACGTTTTCTGTATCATTTCTTCTTTTGTAGTCGGAATCACGAGCATTATCATGTGGGCTGATTTGTAAAGCCTCTCGATATGTTCTCTTAGTTTGAAGACCACACCGTCATATGCGCGGATGCCTTCGAATATACCGTCGCCGTAAAGCAGACCGTGGTCAAAAACTGAAACCTTTGCTTCCGACTTCGGGTAGAATTTCCCGTCAACGTAGACCTCTAACTCCTCCAACATTCTGCCCCCGAAACAGGAGAAGCAAGTCTATCAGGTCAAGGTTTCATATATCTTTTGGATAGAACCCGTCTTTCTAACCATCACTAACCGTAGAACTGCGGCCTTTTTGACAGGTATTTTGGCAAGGGCAACGGTCTAAAAGGCTTGTCACCGAGTATCTTCTGAACCTCTGCAGTCAGGTTTTTCAGCTTCAACTTGCGCATTCCCCCAGTAGATCTGTCCCTAACAGGAAGCACCTCAGATTCAAGTTCTTTCTGGCCAACAACAATTATATACGGAACCCATTCCATTTCAGCGTCACGCACCCTTTTCTGCAACGTCATTGCACGGTCATCAATATCAACTCGAATGCGGCAGGCTTCCATTTCCTCAGCAATCTTCTCAACATCTCTTAAGTAACTGCTGGATATCGGTATCAAACGAACCTGCGTTGGCGAAAGCCAAACAGGAAGCATCGGCACTTTGCCGCTTTTTTGTACTTTATAAGCTCTTTCCAACAACGCGTACACAACTCTTTCGATTGCCCCGCTTGGAGAACAGTGCAGAATCAGAGGGAGCTTCTTCTCACCCTTGTCATCAACGTAGTTTATACCGTATCTCTTTGCGTTCTCGACATCAAGCTGGTCTGTTGAGAGAGCCGCGGCTTTATCTTGATTATCCACGTAGTTCATGTCCCATTTAAGTATAAAATAGAAGAACCGCTCACGCCACATCTCGGCAAGCATCGGTCTCCCGAAAGTCTTCGCTAGAGATGCAATGAACTTCTTGTTTTCTTCGTAGAAATCCTTCGTAAAGCGTATTCCCACTTCATATTCATCTTTGTCCAAGCCTATCTCGTCCAGAACCTGCACGCACATTTTGAACCTTATGACGAACTCTTTCTTGGCCTGCTCCAAGTCCGTGCAAAAAGCGTGACAGTCGGGCATGCTGAAAGCTCTAAGCCTTCTAAGCCCCACGACCTCACCGCTTTTCTCCTTCCTGAAGCTGTAACGAGTCAGTTCGTAAACCTTCATAGGCATGGCTTTGTAAGAGAACTGAGCGTCATGAACCATCAGGAACTGCCCGAAACACGCAGCAAAACGCAGAAACAGTTCTTTGTCCTCTGACTTCAACAAGTATTGTCTCGCTGGAAAACGATTCAAGTAATCAGCAAGGCTTGGGTGTTGAAAGTCATACATTACTGGCGTCTCAACTTCCATTGCCCCGTACTCATTCATCTTGGCACTTACAAACTGCTCAAGCAAAGCCTTGATTAGACGACCCTTAGGATACCAACGAATGTTCCCAGGGTCGCTTCCAGCCTCATAGTCACAGATCTCTAGTTTCCTCATCAGCTGAACGTGGGGCGGCATCTGTTGGCTGGCTCTTACCTTCGATATCTCATACCTTGCGAATTTCTCAAGGTCTTTATGTCCCTTAAAGTTGAATTCCTCAACAGGCACCATCTTTCCGTCGGGCTGAAGGATGTACCAAAATGACCTCAGTTGTTCTTCAGCTTTCACGGCCTCAGACACCTGTTCTTCTTCGCCCTTTTCCTTGGCTTCCGCAGGCAAAACCACTCGAGATTGCTCTGCGAGAGGGTGACCTTTGATTGAGATTGTGAACTGTTTGTTCCACCCAAAAGGCGCTCGGAACGTTTCGATGCCTTTCTTCGATGCGTATGATTCCATTGCTTTGACTGTTTTCAATGCTTCCGACGGTTTAGCTAGTTTGCTGCTCAAGTGAGCGTACGGGTAGATGAGAATACGGTTCACACCAAGTTTTTCAAGGAAGCCGTGGACCTCATCGATGGCCATCTCGGCGACTTTTATGTTGTCGCCTTCTTCAACGGCCGTAAACAACACAACTAGCTCTTCCAGCCGGACCTCTTTCTTTTCGGCTTCTTCAGCCAACGCAATCTCTTTTTGAACAGGCTTGTAAGCAATAAAGTTTGAATGCAACTGCAATATTCGCATTCGAGTTTCATCCTCTCTGATTTAGGCGCCGTAACGCCACTTTTCAAGCCGCTTGTCTTTCTTCGTTTTCTTCTTGTACTCCTTGTAATGTTCTTTGCATAGGTAGGCACGTTTTTCGCCTGTCACTTTCAAACCTGCTTTCTTCACCTTTTCAGCTGAAAGTGAACGCACAGCATCTTGACTGCAACCTGACACGCTGCATTTTACGCCCTTATCAATGCGTCCCAAACCTAATGCCTCTCACTCTACATGATCTAATGCAATAGAATACACTTCATTCCTTAATTTCCTTTTCATAGAGAAACAGCGCTCTTCGACGGATTTCCTCTTTATCACCGAAAAATGTCGGACCGACACCTTCAACAACAAGCGAGGCAACCGCAGCTCCGACACATGAACACCAAGAACAGTCTTCGCCGCGCACATATTCTGCCAAGAAACCTCCAATGAACGCATCGCCAGCCCCAGTGGGATCAACAAGTTTCTCAGGTTTGAAAGCCGGAACATTATGTATCGCGTCTTCAACCGAAACTGCGGCGCCATTAGCCCCCAAAGTGACTATGACAATTTTTACACCATAATCATGAACGGCCTTCATAGCCTGATCAAGGTCAGAAAGCCCAGTTACCGCTTGAATTTCAACCAGGGAAGACTTGAAAATGTCAACATGATCGAGCAGCCGCCTGTCCATCAACGGACCAAGTGAAACATTTCCCGCCTCATCAAAGCGTCGCACCAGTCCTTGTGGATCAAGAGACATGAAATCACAACAACTTCGCAACTTCTCCACAACATCATAACTGACCTCACCGGCGACAGGTCCGACATGAACGGCCATTGCCTTCGGAGGATGCGACATCTCTTCAACAGTGATAGGAGCCATTCTGGTTTCAGACCGCAAAACACGGTCGGATAAGTCGCTGTTGTACTTCAATTCAAACCGAGTAGTCCGAGCATTCTCAGCCTTTACTACATTCGACAGGTCGATATCTTCCTGCCCAAGCCACCACCTATAAGCCTCGGGAAAATCGTTGCCAACTTTGGAGACAACAGAAACTCGAGCATCCAGACGCCTAGCAGCAAGAGAAACATAGGCCACAGACCCGCCTAAGACGACGAACGGAGTCTTTCGATCCGGAAGAAAAATCGAATCTATAGCAAAGTGCCCCACTGAAACAACGTCGAACACGCGCCTGTCTAACCTCGTCTAGCATACTAGACTGATGTTAACTTACTTAAAACCGACGGAACAGTATTCCTTCTTTCCAAAATTGAGCACTTACCTTTGAGCTACTTCTTATGGCTCAGCACAGACAACCTTCATGACGTGAATTTTCGGCAAGTCGAACCCTTGATTACATAGCCGTACTCTTCCCCATATTACTGGGGCTTAGAATGGAGAATACAAAGAACTGATGTGATTCAAAACATACCTCACCGAAAATGGGATCATTGCAGCAGGTCAACGCATTTGGTTCTCAGGTCTTTTCTTAAACACTGCAATCCAGGGACTTCCGAAAACGCTCCTCTCTTCTACTGTCGTTTTGCGATAATCCTTGAACTTACTTTCTTTGTACCTGGCAAAGGGAACCAGAAGTGAGCACGTCTTCCGCGAGTACACGTCAAGCCTGTTTGACAGATGTGTTGAGACCGTATATCTTCTCTTGCTGCCAAAAAGCCCAAACTTGTCGACAAGCAGTTTCCAGTCTTCTGGATAGATTTCCCTCAAAACCTGCATAAAATCAAGAGCAGTAAACGAGTTTCCAAGCGTCTTCCTTATGGTTTCCTCAATCTTCTTTTCTTCGACAACCGTTTTGGATCTCGGCTTTGCTCGACCTCGCTGGTTGCGAACGGTAAATCAGTTCATATTCCAAAAAACTAAGATGTTACTATTTTGACTGAAGTAAAAGAATTGCTTTTGCCAGGTCTCCTTTACTTTCCTCCAACGCTTTTCGGGCTTCTTCCATGTTCTTGCCAGTCTGGTCGGCTACGAGTTTGACGTCTTCTTCAGCTACTCCTGATGATTTACGCTCCGCAGCTTTCTCTCTGATTTTTCCGCCAGTAACCTGATAGATTTTCTGACCCTGCACTTCAAGTATCGCCACTTCAGGCGCTTCAATGGTAATTTCTTTGCTGCTTGTTTTGATGACAACTAGCTCAACATCTGCCACGGAGTCCATGCTCATGCCCATGCGTTGCATCATGCGTTTTGCTTCACGAGGGTTTACACGTCTCTGCATGAAGTCACCTTCACTTTAACCTCTATTAGACAACCCGCATATACTTAACCTTCATCCACGCAACCGCGTCTGACCTTGACCGCAACACCACGTTTGAAAGCCGTCATTTCCTCACCTGAAAGCACCGCACGTCCAACTGCCAGAACATTGCGGGTACTGCCGATGACGATTACCTCGTCCTTGGCTCGAATCTCACCGTCAGCTTTCACAACATGCGCAGCGAACACGTCTCCTCCTTCGGCGATAAACTTGGAAACGTCGTTTTGAACCGTGACGAAACATGCCGCATGAGACGCGTTTTCAAAAATGCGCTTTGCGCCGCGTATGCTCAGGGAAAATAGACCGTCTGTTGGACGCATCGTGGCAAGGCGTTTTCCATCCAAGTAGACATAGCGGATTCTGCCTGTTCTTTTTGAAAACAAGATTTTGACCTTTGCCAGAAACAGTTCTGCTCCTACTCCTTTGCCAAATTGGTAGTCTGCAACTGCTCGTATCCGCTTCAAGTCTTCATCCAAGCTTACGCACCGTTGACCTTAGATTTTTTGTTCGACAACTATAAAGACGACCTTAATATTAAAAGCAGTCTAGGTGTAGCCCTTTGCGATGCGAAGTCTGCGGATGCAAAATCGGCGGCAAACCGTTCAACGTCATAATCGAAGGAGCAAGACTGACGGTATGCGGTGAATGTGCAAAGCACGGCAAGATCTGCTATGATGAGCCCAAACCAAAACCCGGTCTTTCGAAGCCGAGAGCGGCACCTGTCTCGTTAAGAATCCAAGCGAAACCGCAACTGCCACCAGTTGATACAAGCAAAGAACTAGCGGAAGATTTTGGCGTAAGGATAAGAAAGGCAAGGGAGAAGCTTGGACTTTCCCATGAGGAATTGGGCAAGAGAATAAACGAAAAGGTGTCTCTTCTCAGAAAGATCGAAACGGGCAAGATGACACCTGATGACAAGCTTACGGCAGCATTAGAACATGTGTTGAAGGTCAAACTGATCGTGCCAGCAAAAGAAGAAAAGGTCCCTCAAGCAAAAATACCCAAGAAACCAAGCCGTGAACTAACCCTCGGAGACCTAATTCAACAGAAAAAGAAAGGCGAAGGCGAGGAGGAAGCAACCGGACGAAAGCAGTCATAGTCCAACGTCGAGAACGGTCTGAACCATTGACCCTTGACGAACTTGAAAGCCTCGCAGAATCCGCAGGCTACGCAGTTGTCGGTAAGATGGAGCAGGTTAGGGAGCCTGATGCACGTTACCAAATTGGCGCAGGAAAGGTGGAGGAACTTGCCGAGCTTGTGAAGAAAACTGGCGCTGAAAAAGTGATTTTCGACAACCTTCTGAAGCCTGTTCAATCCTACAACCTTGCAAAAGCTACGAACGTCGAGGCCATCGACCGTTTTCAACTTATTCTAGAAATCTTCACGAGAAGAGCCACCACAGCAGAGGCACACATGCAGATTCACCTGGCAAAGCTGCGATATGATCTTGCACAAGCCAAAGAGAGGGTGAGACTGGCTAGAAGGGGAGAGCAACCCGGGTTCATGGGGCTCGGGGCCTACGAAGTTGACGTTTACTATGAAAGTGTGAAGAGAGAAGTACATGCTATACTGAGGAAGTTGAAGAAGATCAGGGGAAAACGTCTTTTGCATCGCGAAAGAAGAGCTGAACTCGGATTTACATCAATTTCTCTGGCAGGATACACCAAGGCTGGAAAAAGCTCTCTGTTCAACGCCCTAGCAGAAGAAGCAGTTCCAGTGGATACATCGTTGTTCACGACGCTATCAACGACAACCAGACTTGTAACATTCTCCAAAAAGAAGTTCCTGTTAACAGACACTGTTGGCTTCATAGACCGACTGCCGCTGACGCTTATGGAAGCTTTCCGTTCCACTCTCGAGGAAACAATTTACTCTGACCTTATTCTCTTGATGGTTGACGCAAGCGAGACAATGTATGTTATTGACAAGAAACTCTCAACGTGCATAGAGACGATAGAACGGATAGGAGCCGCAGGCATACCAACAATAACGGTGCTTAACAAGATCGACCTAATTTCCAAAGAAGAGATTTGTCAGAAAATGGAAGACCTGAAAGACAGAGCCACAACCCTAGTGCCTATATCAGCCTTACAGGGTACAAACATCGAGGAGTTGAAAAAAGAAATACTGAAGGAGCTAAGTAACTACGTTCGGGCATCATTCACTATACCGGTGACGAAGGAAACAATGCCTTTCATGGCATGGCTCTTCAAGAACGCTGACGTGCAAAAGACAGATTACGCCGCAGACTCGGTGAACGTGGTTTTTGAGGCAGACCCATCGTTTGCGGAAAAAGTCAGAAATCGTGTCGAGAGAGAGTTTAACGGAAAGCTAGAGAAAGCTTAGAAAATGGCGGAAAGAATGGTTCACGTTGTTGTGTTGAGGTGGGGTCATAGACCGCAAAGAGACGCAAGACTCACAACACATGTGGCACTTGCTGCCAGAGCTTTAGGGGCAATGGGAATCATCTTATCAGACGTAGAAGATGCCCAGATCAGAGATTCAGTCGAGAAGGTCAACAAAGATTGGGGGGGCACATTCTTTTTTGAAATGGGAAAACCTTGGAAAAGAGTTGTGCAAGAATGGAGAGCAAAGGGCGGCTTGGTTGTTCACTTGACGGCTTATGGAGAAAACGTCGGAAATAGCGGCGTGATAGAAAAAATCAAAGCCGCAAGAAAAGATGTACTGATAATAGTTGGAAGCCAGAAGGTGCCGGGCGAATTCTTCTCCCTTGATATTTCAGACTTCAATGTGGCAATTGGTAATCAGCCTCATTCGGAATGTGCAAGCCTTGCAGTTTTCCTTGACCGTTTCTTTGACGGTAAAGAGTTGGCAAGACCATTTGAGAATTCACAAGTCAAAATCGTGCCGCAACTGAGGGGAAAGAAGATTATCAGAGAAAAAGGATGTTAGATTTAGCTTCTTCTTTCGTAAAGAGATTTAAATTCGAACCATTCACTATATGTAATATAGAGGCCAGCGTTGAAAAGGAGAAGCAAGGATACTACAATGTTGTCGAACATTGATGATGCAACCTTGACCAGGGTTGCACAGGCATTAGGCGAGGAGGAAGCCATTAAGCTCATTGAAATCCTCAAGAACGCAGAGGAAACTACGGATGATGAAATTGCCACCAAGACAGGTATAAGGCTGAATTCTGTTCGAAAGATACTTTACAAGCTTTATGACCATTCACTCGTAGGCTTGAGACGAACACGCGACCCGAAAACCGGCTGGTTCATTTTTCACTGGAGGCTACAATCAGATCAGTTGGAAGGTTTTATACAGAGTCAGAAACGTCGGGTGCTTGAAAAACTGAATATTCGTCTGGAGTTCGAGAAAAACCATGACTTCTACTACTGTTACACGCCGGGATGCAAACGACTGCCTTTTGAAGAAGCAGTGGAACTGGTTTTCAAGTGTCCTACATGTGGAAAGCCGCTTATGCATTATGATAATGATAAGATCCTTGAAGCGCTGGGGAAGAAAGTCGAAATCTTGGGGAAGGAGCTTGGTGAGTGAGCAGCTCCCGACGAAAGAACAAGCGATGCAATTTCTCAGACAGAGCGGCTGTCGGCAGAATGTTATGAGACACGTTGAAGCTGTTTCTGAACTTGCCTGCGAGATCGCAGAAGCAGTCAGCAAAAAAGGATACGCCGTTAACGTGGAGCTTGTTGAGGTTGGAGGACTTCTGCACGACATTGGGCGAGGCAAAACGCATACCGTCCACCACGCTGTGGTGGGGGCAGAAATAGCAGAATCCTTGGGTTTGCCGAAAACAGTCATTTCGATAATTAAGAAGCACGTTGGCGGCGGGATAACTGCAAGAGACGCTAGGAAGCTGGGATGGCCGAAAGACGTGTACGTTCCGCAAACGCTTGAAGAAAAGATTGTTTGCTACGCAGACAAGCTGATTGAGGGTTCACGCCGTGTTCCAATTGAGAAGACAATAGACAAGCTTTCGCAAGAGTTGCCGCCTGCAACTATTGAAAGAATCTGGAAGTTACATGAGGAAATGTTGTCTCTGGTCGGCGACTGTGATTGCCTCCCATGACTTTGCAGACAAAAATCTACAATTATTCTCAACTGGACCAGGTTGAAAGGAATTTAAAGTCCATGTTGGAAGGCTTAAATGTTAATATCACGACCCCAAAGGCCAACCCGCGAGGATGGGTTGAAATATCGGTTTCTGGCGAAGACGAAAAAGCCGCCATGCAGTACTTGGCAGATAATATTGGATTCTCGCCAGCGAATCTAGAAGATGTAGACAGGTTCTCAACCTTCAAAGGATTCATAATGGATCCGACTAGAAGCAGGAACGAACTCAAGGTTGATATCGGAGTCTCTTTTCCGACTCGTGTAGACGCCGTCATTCCATTGCATAAGTTACAGGCGCAACTTTGTGACGGCAGAAAAATGGCACTCAGCAAGCTCGTTGGGCTTTTCGGTTTCTGTGAGAACGTGCCTTTGCACATCAGAGTTTCGCAGGTTGATTTGCAGACGAAGCATGTCGAAGCTGAACTGTCGGAAAGTCAGCAAAAACAGTATGCGGATTGGACGAGTTCTTTGCTTGACAGGCTGTTGATTCTGGGAGCTTCCTACAGTGAAGTCGAAGCTGCGGTGAAGATTGCGGAAGTTAATCGTGATATAGTCTATATCGAGCAGCTTGGGATGTTTGAACATGCTTTGGTGTGCAAGTTGGGGACGGATGCTGCGGGGCTTATTCCGAAGGTAGGCAAGATCCTTGGCAGAGCAAGTTTAAGTGTTTTCAACCCGAGAAGGATTCTTGGACTGCTTGGCGATGGTTCAGTGTTGCCTATTTCTTAGAGACTAAGTAGACGCCGATGAAGATGAGGATGCCGCCTGCTGCTGTGAATGATGTTATTGTTTCTCCTGTAAACGTTGTTGCAAGCAAGGTCGTTACGAGGGGTTCTGCGAACATGAATGAGCTCAGGACGGTTGCTTTGACTTGGCTTGCGACGTGGAACCAGATGAAGTAGCCCAGTAGTGAGGCTGTGAAGGCCAGGAAAAGGATGGCTGACCAGCTTTGAAGGTTCATTGTCAGAATTCTGACCAGAGAGTTTTCGGCAAGAGAGAATGGAATTAAACATAGTGCTCCGATTATGTTTGCGTAGGCTGTGACGAGGAATGGGCTGTACTTTTTCATGATTGTTTTTCCCGTGATGGTGTATGTTGACCAGAGAAGGGGCGTGAGAAGCAGTATCAGTGTTCCTAGGAAGAAGTGGATGTTGCTTTGAAGACCGATTGATCCGCCTGCTATGACGGTGAAGGTGCCTGCTGCGGCGGTTCCGATTCCAATTGCCTGTTTTCTTGTCAGGTTTTCCTTGAGTATTCGTGCAGAGAGCGCGGTGATCAAGATTGGAGAGAGTAGGCAGACCAAGATCGAGGCGATGGAGGCACTTGCCATTTGGATTCCTGTGACTTGTGCGATGAAGAAGATGGTGATTCCTGTTAGAGCAAGGATAACGAGTTTTGGCATGTCTTTTTTGTGGATGACTAGTGTGTAGTTTCTGTTGAAGGCTTTTTTGAAGAGGAGTGTTGTGAGGAAGAGTGGGCTGGCTGCGAGAAGTCTGAAGGTTGCTATTGCGATGGGAGTTAGCCCTTGAAGGAGCGCTATTTTGACGACTACGAAGGAGCTGCCCCAAACAGTTATCAGAAACAACATTAGAAGTGCGTTGACAGGACTTATTGTTCTGGCTGCCATGCGGACAGTCTGCTTTTCACTGCCTAAAAGGTTTTAGATTGTGACGTGAGCGGTTGTTTTCTTTTGTGAGTGGAGTGTGGTCGTCTCATTGTATCTGGTTTGCATGGATCGTCTTGGTGAATGTCACTTTCTTTCAATCAGTTCTATTAGTGTTCCGTCTGGGTCTTCTATGAACGCTATCAACGGTCCGTTTGGGCCGAGTTTGAAGGGTTCGTCTGTGATTGTGACTTTGTTTTTGCGCATTGTCGTTATGGTTTTTTCCATGTTTTCAACGTCGAATGCAAGGTGGTCGAACAGTCGATTTTCATAGTCGGCTTGTATGAACTTCTTTTGTTTGCGGTAATGTGTCAGTTCAAGTTGGGATCCTTTCTTTTCTGGGTCTTGTAGGAATGCGATTTCAGCGTTGTTCTGTGGGATTTCATGTCTGCCGAGCAGTTTGAGTCCTATTAGTTTCGTGTAGAAGTCGATTGACTTGTCCATGTTGCTTGTTCGGATGCTGGTGTGGACGAATATCATGTTTTTCACCGTATGACTGCTTTGGTAGATTGGGTATATAGGGGCGACGGCGACTTGACGGTTTGAAAACGAGCATTGCAGACCTGCTTTAGGTTTTGCTTTTAGTTTGGTCTTCTGGAATATTCGCTAAATATTTGAAGGTGAGGTTTCTAAGGATGTTACCGACATAGAAGGTAGGCCTATGGTATGGACTGTTCAACATGGTTTTTGATTGAAAAACAGCCAAAAAAGACCTACCCCCTCCCCCCTAGGTTTTCAGCACGTGAAGTACTGTCGTGAGTCTTTGGCCAGGTCTTTTAGCGGGGTTTGGTGCGCCGTTTTGCTGTTTTGCATGTTGTTTTTGCCTCGGAATTTATGTTGGCGCGCGGAAAAATCCGGTCTCTGGGATTATTGTGAAGTGTGAGGTTCTGCCAGGGTTTTTCTTTTTTGGATTTCATTGTAGAGGCTTTGAGATTTCTTCCGCGATGCCGTTCGCGCGCGCGAAGATAATATCCTTAAGAACTTGCAGCGTTCACAAGGCCGATCTTCGTGCGTTTGTGGGCTGCACTGACGAAGCTGAATGGCAGAGCATTCAAGATTTATAAACTTTGAAGACACAAGGCGATTTGTGAAATTGCTGAAGACTGTAATAGGCAGCTTTCCGCCGAGAAAACTTCCGCTGCAGAAGGCCATCGAGTGGGTAGTAGATCTTCAACTTGCTCATGATATTGATGTGGTTTCGGACGGTGAGCAGAGAGCAGACATGATTGGTTACTTCAGATCTCTGCCTGGGCTCGGGGTAAAACCGACTGGTCCTTATGTCAAATCGCGGGTTATGCCATGGGTGGACCTTGAGACTTTCACCAAGTTTCAAGATCTTCGATTTGTCAAAGATTACCTGAGAAGCAAAAACAGAGAGGATGTGAAGGTTAAGGTTTCAATTACTGGTCCGATAACTCTGGGTTTTGCATGTGCCTGCAACGGCGTGGAGCACTACAGTGGCATAGGAGACATGAGGCTATATTCTGACTTTGCTTATGCACTTAGACCGTTAGTGGAGGAAATTGCGAAGACTGATTGCTATGTGCAGATTGATGAGCCGAGCTTATCGATCAGGGTCATGGAGGCGTCACAGGCTGTCAAAATTGTGAACGAGACGCTTTCAGGTCTTCCCAGTTCGATTTACGAGAAAGGAAAACTGGTTGTTCATGTGTGCGGTTCTCTTACGGAGCCTTTGTTCAGCGACCTTATGGGCCTGGATACACCAGTTCTAAGTTTAGCTTTTAGCGCTCCGAATGTAAGAAAGAATGTGGAAGCAATTTCGAAGTCGACTCTCAAGTCTCATGGCAAGAGGCTGGGAGTAGGTTGCGTTTCAGTCCAAGCAAAGAAGAAGGAAGAAGTAGAGACGTTTGATTCGGTAGTTCAAAGACTGAAGACAATTGGAGACAAAATAGGAGAGGAGCAAATTGCATTTTTACACCCGGATTGCGGTTTAAGAGGCACTGGTGAAGATGCCGTGGAACCGATACTGGAGATCGTTGCTCTGTCAGCCAGATACTTGGAGAAAAAACAATAACAAATCCAATCGGTTCAAAACATTGTTGACCTCTGAGAAAAAGACGCATATCAACGTTTCTTCATTCTTCGTAATGCGTCGAGCGCGCGCGAATTCTCAACGTGGTCAGAAAAGTGCAATTTAACCTGCATGCTCAGACCATATCACGAATAAATCTAATGTTTCACTTTCCCTTCCAATGGCACACTTCTGCAAACAATACCCTGAAAAAGGAAAGCGCGCGCACTGAGTTCTGCCGAGCCCTCTATTGCCTAGGAGAGAAATCGGAACTGCAACTTCCAGTCTATTCGATTTTGCTCAGTTTTCTTGTTCCAATATAGAGAAGCGCACCACCTACTAAGAAGAAAATTGCTGTCAGCAACAGATGGTCATAAAGAACACTCGTGAGTCGGTCTAGGTTTGGAAGCATATTCCCAAAACTCAAACCCCTCCTAGGCAATTCGCTCGAGAGTATTATCGTTGCAAAAAGGACTATCATGAGGTTGATTACGGGGCCTAATGCACGTTCCCTAGATCCTTCAGAGAATATCGGTATCGTGAGGGCTAGACCAAGAACCAGAACTACCGACGCTACAGTTCTCAGCAATCCCAGTATCGTCGTACTCAGTGCGGAAGTCAACGTCATTTGAGGAACTGATACCGTTGAAACAACAATCAGAACTGCCGCGATTGGAATCGTCACCACCAAACCTTGCAGCAACCGAGCCTTCACAAACTTTCCAATTCCCGACGGTGTTTTCTTGAATAAGAAGATGGTCTCCTTTCCTCGACTCACAGTACCGACCACGAAAGCTGTTAGAAATGGGATCCCAATCTCACTCAAGTTGATCAGTGGATCTTCAGGTTTTGAATACGGATCTGAGAGGAATATACGCAACAAGGCGATTACGACCACAGCGTACGCGATCCATGATAGGTTTTCAAGCCTTCGACCATAGTCCTTGAAGACCGACACCAAGAGATTGCCAGAAGATCCGCCTCCTCCGAGTAATCTAACGGTCTTGTAGAAGAGGCCGTCTTTCCTAGCTTTAGGAGCTATGAATGTGGTTAGTTCAAGACTGTAGGCGCGATTAGCAGCCCTTGTACCCAGCCATAAGGCTGCTGCAGAAAACGCAATAAGACCTACAAACCGTGTCAGAGTCTCGAAGCCCACAGCACTAATGTTACTTGGGTTGGTTACGAAGCCAACGAAAATTTCTGCTCCCCACGAACTTGGCAATAGACCCAGAATAGTTCGGACCATCCCGCCCGTTGCAGGGTCAACAAGAGCTTGGAGCAGGCCTCCGCCAAGAATTGCATACATTACTGCGATCAGGGGCAGAGCAACGACTATCGAAAGAGCTCTTCCGACATCCTTCCCACGGACATTTTTTCCGAGTCTTGTTCGTAGAAGGGCTGCGATAACAGTACCGATCCATATGGCGGATAGAAGTGTGATGACGAAAGTGATAATCACTATTGCGTTTTGGGCCCAGTCAAACCCTAACGGTTTCATGAGAGCTGTAAAGGTGCCAGTTATGACTACGATGACGATGGCATAGAAGGGCATTCTGCCCAGAAACTCACCTAGCAGAACGTCGCCCGGTTTTATGGGGGCTTTAAGAAAGATCTCCAGCTGGTTGGTCTGCATTTCCCTCAATGTATCGCTGATTGGAAACAGAATCAGATAGAAGAAGAACATGAATAGTATAATCTGTACCATTGGTATGGCAGCTTGGGTTATTATGAAAGCCAAGAAGTCGTTGACGAACAGAGCAACTATTGCGGGAGCGACGAACGTCACATAGACAGCCAAAAATCCAATAACTAGATATGGGAAGTAGGGTCTTATTCCTCGTATGCTACTAGTTGTAATTCGGTATTGGTACTTGGCAACAATTAGCCATTTAGGTGCTGGCACTCCTATGTTCCCTCCAGGCCAAAAGTTCTCTCTCATCTACTCCTCCAGTTATGGCGATGAATGCCTCTTCCAAAGTTTTCCTTCCTGTCTGGGCTATAATTTCGTTGACAGTGCCTAATGCGATTAGTTTGCCTTGGTGGATAATGCCTATTCGATCACATAGCTCCTCTACTATCGGAAGGATGTGGCTGCAGATGAAGATGGTTTTGCCGGCACTGTCGGCCAACTTCTTTATGAGATCCTTCACTATCAAGGCTGCACTCGGATCCAGACCAGAGGTGGGCTCGTCAAAGAACAGAATCGGAGGATCATGTATTAGAGCTGCCGCAATCAAGACTTTCTGTTTCATGCCACGACTGTAGCCCTCAAGCAGATAGTCACGTCTATCATAGAGTCCAAAGAGCTTAAGCAAGTCGTCTATCCTTTCGGCCAAAACGTCTCTTGGGACATCGTAAAGGGCTCCTGAAAACTCCAGAAACTCCTTTGCGCTAAGCTTCTCATACACGCCGGGAGATTCGGCAAGCATGCCTGTGACCCGTTTTACCTCTGTTCCTTCTTTGAGGATGTCGTGCCCATTCACCATTGCAGTTCCGTTTGTGGGCTTTATTATGCAGTTCAGTAAACGAACCGTTGTTGTCTTGCCTGCTCCATTGGGACCAAGAAGACCAAAAGTCTCTCCCTCATAGACTTCGAGATCAAGCCCATCCAACGCTTTGATTTCGCCCCCTTTGCCATAGTATTTGGACAACTTTTCAGTACTAACTGCAACTTGCATCCATCATCGTCTCTCATGCGTTAGTAAAAAGCACACGCTAAGAGATATTGCAAGAGGTGCGTATATGACAGTTGCGGGATAGCTAGTGAGTGATATAGCCGATATCTTGGAAAAAAGGAAATGCGCGCGCTTTTTCTTGTTTTTTGGTATTGGTCAAATCCTTCGACGGCAACGTCTACTCAGACAAACCTTGAAAAGGTTAAAGAGATTGTGTCAACTAGTCTGATATTCTGATATGGTAACCGAAGAAAACAAGGAACTTGCATTCGTTATTGACCACCTAATTCAACGCGCGCGCTAAGAAGGAAAAAGAATGAGTGAAAGATACAGAAAATATGGTAGAGCAAAGAACTGCAGATGTAAGAACTGTGGGCTGGAGTTTAAGACAGAAGGAAATCCTAGGAATTGTCCTAGATGTCATTCAGTCATTGAGGTCTAGCGCGCACGCTCTTAACCTTAATGCCTTTTCAGTACCACTAATAAATCTAATGTCCCATTCTGATGGCAATCCTGCAAACAACACTCTGAAAAAGGAACGCGTGCTATCTTATATGCTGAAGAAGAGATAGTGGCATAGACAATTAGGGAGGCGTTATTTTGGTTACGATAGAAAAGTCAGTTGAAATCAAGGCTCCGCCTGAGAAAGTCTGGGAAATGCTTGCTTTCGACAGGATGCCACAATGGATGTACTGGAAAAGTGTAGCGATCATTTCCGAAGTGCACACTCCCGAGGACAAATATAAACTGGGCGCATCTGCTCACGTGGCTGAGAAGCACGCGAAATATGATCTGGAGATCACGAAGAGTCTCGAAAACGAGAAGATTATGTATAGCTCGAAAGGTATCGCAAGGGGAATATCGCATTTGACTCTAACATATACCTTGAAACCCGTTGAGGGGGGAACTGAAGTCACATATGCATGTGCTTGTTGGGGTTGGGGGCCCATTTGCTCGATTTGCGGATTGATCGGGGACAAGATGTTCGGTGTCGAGGCATCCTTAAACAATCTGAAGAGCATTCTGGAGAAGTAGACGCTCACTTGAGTGACCCGCGCGCGTTTTAACTGTACATTCTTTTACGTAGAACAATAAATCTAAAGTAACTATTTCCACGTTTAACGACACTTTTCAACGCTTGCTGGAAATCATATATACTAGGTAATGAAAAGAGCAACTAGAGGTGATTTATAATCTCAGCAAAAGATCTTAAAGCGCTCGAACACCATTTTTATAGTGAGTGGAACAAGGGGAAGGCAGCCCTCTTGGCCGTGATAGATGAGACATGCGCCATCAACATCGTCTTTCACAGTGGTATGGGCGGAGATATACGCGGTATTAAGGATTTTAAGCAATATATGAGCGAGTTCTGCGACGCACTCCCCGATGTTCATGTGACCATTGATGATATGATTGTCGAAGGAGACAAAATAGCGATGCGTTACACGATGACTGGAACCCACAAGGGCGAAATCATGGGCATTCGCCCTACCAATAAGAAGGTGACGGACTGGATGATCGGGATCGACAAGGTTGTAGGCGGCAAGTTTGTAGAAAGCTGGGCGAGGTCTGACACACTAGGCTTTATGCAGCAACTCGGAGTCGTACCCACACCGAAGAAGGAAAACTAACCTCCGCGCTAGTTTTAACCGCGCGCGCTAACGACAAACACTGAAAAAATAATCAGTATAGGGAAAGGAGCGCGCGCTAGTGGTTTTTGGCGGTTGCTGTTTATAGGAAAATCGCCATCCTGTATTCGTCACTATATTGACCGTTGTGATATTTCTCGTTGCGGAGTTTTCCTTCTATTTCGAAGCCTGCCTTCTTGTAAATGTGAATTGCTCTGTCGTTGTCAGCATCCACGTTAAGAGAGACTTTTGTGAGCTTTTTCGTTTTGGCGATGTCAAGCAGGTGTTTTAACATTGCTGAGCCTATGCCCATGTTTTGATAGTCGTCATGCACGGTAATCCCAAGCCCACCCTTGTGTCTGTAGGTTTCCTGCTCGTAAAAGCGAAGTGATGCTGAGCCAACAATTCGTTGCTCGTTCTTCTCCTCAATGACGGCAACAATCGCTAGGACTTTGTCATAATCTATGTTGCTTGTCCATCTCTCTATTCGTTCTCTAGTGAACGGAGCAACCATGTTCGACAGGCTTTTCTCTGATAGTGTGGAGAACATTCTCCACAGCATTTCCGTGTCTCCAGACTGTTCAGGTCGAAAATTCACTTTCTTGCCATTTTTCATCGTTAACATTGTTTCCCATTCACTTGGGTAGCCCATTTTCATACCTCAATTATCGATAGGTCTATCTTGCCAGACAGATAAAATGCTCGGCAGAGTCTTTGACTTGGATAAAGTCAGTCTTCTTGGGCCAGTTTGACCACGCGCGCGCTCGTTTTTAGTTATCTTTCTCCTTTGAGCCAGCCTTTGATTCCAAGCTCCTTGACCGTTATGCTGATGGATTTAGGCCTAAGGGTTTTCTCCTTGCCGCTCGCATCAATAAACAGTATTTTTGGTTCTATGTGGAACGTACCTTGTTTCTTTGATATCAGAACGAGCTTCACTATTTCTGTCTCTTGTGGACCAAGCCGCTTTCCCTTCATGTTGAGACAATTTTCTTCCATCCGGTAAACTTCAGGTTTCTTCACTATTCCAAAACCTTCCGGAATAACTCCCACGATCTTGGTGAGCAATATGGCCCCTTCTTCACTCATGCCTGTGAGTTCTATTTCCAATTCAAGGTTCTCGCCGACCTTCAATTCCCTTGGCGCAGCAATCACGTTACATTGCACTTCATCGCAAACATGGCTTCCAGGGCTAACTGTTTTCTCTTGTGTTTGGATGTTGGGAGGGTGTAGAGCCTCCATCAATTTCATTGTTTTCTCGATATCTTTTTTGGCGCCCATTTTCTGGAACATTTCCAGGGCTTGGCTCAGGAGTTTGTCTGCTTTTTCTCTGTCGCCAAGTTGATCTCTTTCCAGATACATACGAGCATATTCGTATAGTACCTGTCGGGCAAACCAATAAACAAGGAATCGACTTGCGTTGAAAGTCTCATACTCTTGAAGACTTTTTTCGAAGAACGTGATGGATTCTTTCCATTTCTTCTGACGACAAAACAACATTGCCATGTACGAATCGGCACAACCCATGATCGCTATATCCTTTGTTTCGAAAGCAAACTTGAGCACGTTCTCTAGCAGGTTCTTGGCTTTCTCAATTTCCCCCAACTCTAAATAAGGCCAAGCAACGCAACATTTATACCAATACTCTAAGTATCTTGCACCAGTTTTTTCAGCGACTTCAATCGCTTTCTCAAGCTGCTCCCTTGCCCTCACCCATTCGCCTTTCATTACGTAGAGCAGTCCGTAACTAAAGAAACCAAACAGGATTTGTTGTGTGTCTTGTGCCTTCTGGGCAAGGCTCAAAGCTTCCCTGTGGAGCTGTTCGCTTTTGTCCCATTCACCCGATGTCGAGAAAAGACATCCGAGCTCATTCAAAGCGTAGCTCAGGTCAGTAATGTTAGCTGTCTTCCTCCCTAGTGCAACTGATTCTTCCGCCAATAGCATCGCCTTGCCCATGTTTCCCATGCCCCAATACGCATCTGCCAAAGCGCTGCCCATGAAAGAAACCCAGTGAACATCTCCTGCCTTTTTTGCTAGCTCGTATGCCTTCTCTAAAAGCTCGAAGCTTTTTTCGTTCACTACAGCTCCTAACTCTAATGAGGGAAGTAATGTGGAAAGGCTACTGTATGCACGTATCGCAGTCTCCGTGTAATTGTTGTCAAGTGCTATTTTCAAGGCCCTTCTGTAATATTCAGCAGCCTTCTTCATGTCTTCAGTGAGAGAAAGAGCATCTCCTAAGTTACTGTAAGAACTCGCAATAACCTCGCAGGCGTTCGTTTTTTCAGCGAGTTCAATCGCTTTCTCCGTCCAAGAACGAGCTTTAGGCACGTCCGCTGTGCGGAGATACAAACGGGCCATGTCGTCGAAAAGGCTCGCCAATTCAGCGTTTTCAGGCTCTTTTTCCAGAATCTTCAACGCCTCGTCGTAATGTGTTTTGGCCTTTTCTGTATCGCCTTGACTGCTCCAGAGAACATTCGCCGTTCTACGGTACAGCCTCGCAACCGCCTCCTTCTTTTTCAATTGCTTAAACAACAGCAGTGCTTCGCTCCAATACTTCATGCAAGCGTCATACTCGCCAACGAGCTTCTTGATGCCTCCAAGCTGCTCGAGAACACGCCCCTTTTCTTGAATCTCCCCTTCTTTCTCTTCAAGAAGCCTAAGAGCAGATTGATAGTAGGAAGCAGCCTCACTATTGGCGTAGGTCTTCTGCGCCTTCTCTCCGGCCTTCAGGAAATAGTCGAGGGCCTTGCCCTTGTCTCCACCCTCAAGAAAATGCAGGGCTAATTCACCAAAATGCTCATCAATCTTGTTGGCATAGACTTTTTCCAGGGCAACTCCGGCGACCCCGTGGAGCTTCTTACGGTTCAAGGGACTCACTTCTTCATACACAACATCTCTGACCAATGTGTCAGCGAATGAACAGATTCCTTCTCCACGGATCAGCCTTTCTTTGATCAATCCAGTCTTGAACGCCTTATCCATTAATTCAAGCAGTTTACTTTCCTCAACACCAGTGACTGCACACATCGCTTCCAGAGTAAAATCGTTTCCAACAAAGGAAGCCAAGGTCAAAACGTTCTGGCAGTCCTCATCCAGCCGGCTGAACCTTGCCTTCACAACGTTCCTAACGGTTTCTGGAAACTCAAACTCTGAGGTTTCCTTGAACTCCCACCTGTTCTGTTCACGATGGATGATTTCCTCTTCTTTTAAGGACTTCACCACTTCTTCAGCAAAGAAGGGGTTACCTCTCGTTTTCTCGTATACCGCTTTACAGAATTCTGTTGGAACGTCATCTTGCTCCAAGATTTGCTTGATCATCTCCGAAATATCGTTCAGAGACATTCGTTTCAAGGAAACAGACTGCGGCAGGCGCTCCCTGTTCAATTCCGCCAGAACTGGAGACAATGGATGTTTAGCATCGATGTCGGTGCTGCGGTAAGCTCCTAAAATGAGTAATGGCGTTTTCTGAACGCCACGTGCCAAGTAGTGCAATAGCAGAAGCGAGGATGGATCGGTCCATTGTAGATCGTCAAGAACCACTAGCAGTGGTGTCTCTCTGGAAATGTTTGTGATGAACTGGGAAACTGCTTCGAAGAGCCTGTTTTGCTCCTGCTCTGGACTTATCGGAAAGGACTGAGGGATTGCCCTGAGCTTCTGCACAAGCTCTGGTACTAGTTTGGCAACTTCAGCCGGATAAAAACCAATAACTCTGTACAGCTGCTCCAAGCTACATTTATCCAAATAATCTCTGATGACTTCACTCCACAGAATATATGGCGGAACACCATCTATTCTGAACAGGGCTGGGCATCTGCCATACAGAACCTGCATTCCTCGCTGGTGTGCGTAGGCTCTTAGCTCTCTTGCCAACCTGGTCTTGCCGATTCCCGCCTCTCCATAGAGAAACACGAGTCCGCCTTCACCTTGAATCGTTCTGTCGACAGTTTCTTTCAGAAGTTTCATTTCTTCGACCCTGTCGATGAGCGGAATGTCCCTTGCAACAACAGGATGGAAACTCGGAATACGTTCACGTTCAAGGGATGGCAAGAAGACTTCTCCTCATCAACTTGTCAAAAGAAGACTATCAGATTATACGTTCTTATCCCTTGTGGAACAAGATCTAATTCATTCAACAGCCCTAGCTGAAAGAATCAACAGATCGTAGCGCGCACTATTTTCTCTTTCTGAACAGCATTTCATCCTTGTGAGTGCAGACGTATTCAAACCCAGTCTCCATAAGTTTTCTGGCATCTTGAACATTACTAGCGACAGCAGTGCAATATTTGTCATCTTCTTCAAACTCTACTAGCTGCGTGTAGATCAGAGTATTGGCTATGCTCTTATGTCCCAATAATCTCATCACGTGGAGAATGTCCTTCGTCCTATGGTACTCCATCGTCGCCTTCCAATGACGAAACGTATGAAAGTGGATTTGCAGAATGCGAGCATTACCAAGCTTCACAGCTGCATGCTTTCTACAGGTCGTTAGGAGCTTGGAGACCAACAATATACAAAGATCAGTTTTGCTGAAATGTTAGGCGTACGCGCTTAACTGAGCCTTGCGAAAAGAAAAGACTTTCGACAAAAACAGAAAAAAGAGGGAAGTTGTTGTTCAGTCTATTTCAGGGTTTTCATGCTTTCTTCAAGAGTCATTACTGGCTTCATTTCAGTAGTGTGGTACCCTGACCAAGTCATGACTTCTGGCTCCATCGAAAGCTTCATTAACGCGTCCAAGTTTGGCGCATCGTACACCATTACAAAGGAGTGGTCTGGCGCTGAATGCCAACCGCCGATCACTTTGATCCCGTGTTTCTTTGTCAGATGATCCATTTTCGCCATGAGGTCTATGCTTGCTTTCTTGACTTTCTCGTTATGCATAGGACAGCTTTCAGGTGCATGTTTAGAGATTTGCAGAAAGAGCATAATAGAACTCTCCAAAAACAACCGTCTGTTGGACCCTGTATAAATAACATTCGCCAGTCAGATTCGCGCACTTAGGCGCTTGAACCTTAACGTGCTCATGATGCTACAATAAATCTCATGTTTGGTGGGGAAACAATTCAAGAATGATTTACTTTGGAACGTGTTTTTTGCACTTATTTTCCTCTCATTGGTATTTCTAATTGTCTTTCTTTTTCTAGTTCGAAGGGAAAAGAAAACATCTTCTTCCACTGTGCAGATTTTAAGATTTGTGTCTTTGAGGTTCGTCTAGGTTGAACTAGGTTGCTGTGGGTTAGTAGGTGGTGGTGGGTTTTCAGGTATTTTCTTCTCTAACATACGAATCGTACGGCTGCTGAGCATTGACCCTAAGCCCATGCCAACAAGAAAAATGCCAACGAATAGTAGCAGTAGCATTTGACTGAATGCAGATGCAAATTCAGGATTTACCTGATACGGTATTCCCATAAAGGTAAAGTATCCTGAGGGAATATGAAACCCGTGCGAGCATAGAATCAAAACCAATCCAATGATAAATATGAAAAACCCAGCAATAAAATTGGATTCCCATTTCTTCATAGGTGAAACCCAAGGTTGTTGTGGCTCAGATGCCTTATATCATTTTAGCTAACATCAGAACAACGTGACAAGACCGAGATGACGTAACTAACTCAAATTGTGTTTCTGTTGTCGTGCAGATTAAAGATTGCTGTCTTTGCGTTTCCTCTAGGTTCTGTCTAACTGTGGTTTGTTTTCACGCCTTTCTTTTTGTAAACCATGACCGCTAGTAGTGTTGCTATCATAAACAGTGGCAGAATGAGGAATGATGGAAACTCTGGAACTATCATAATTCCCTCAAGGGCAGAGGTGTTGAAAGTGAAGTACAGAGTGGTATGTGTGTCGTTTGATATAGCCAGTTTGTTAACAATGATAGGAGTCATATCAATCAAGACTATGTATTCTGACGTGTTCAGTATGTTGTTTGGTAATGTCATTCTGCAGAAGCCTGCAGTCATGTTTTGTCCTTGAACTGGAACTAATCTGAGAAATGGCTGTCCCGCTTGGAGATACTGGTTTGGAGTAGACAACCACTCATACAAACCAAGATCTGAGATGGTGAAGTTACTGATGACATCCACTTCTCCAAAACTTTGAGGAGTTATGGATACGTTGAAACTCTGAAAAGTACCCATCAAAGGATAATGGTCTGTGTTGTTTGTATCAATGACATATGGTGTATCGCCTATGCCATCGTGATCAGCGTCTTTTCCATTGTAATCACTCCAATAATTACCTTCAAAACCATTGTCCCATATGTTGGACAACATTCCGGATGGTTGCCAAAGCACTTGATAGGTGTTGTTAATGAAATTATTGTTATAAATGATGTTCCCATTAGTTCCCTGTCCCGTCAGTCTAATTCCGCAATAATTGTTGAACATCGAGTTGCAGCTTATGACGTTGTCCTCGGAACCATATATCAAGTGAACCCCAGCAGCATGATACATATACCCAGTGTTATTGATCATGGCATTGTTGACAATAGTGTTGTTATCAGAAGTCTCCAGCCGAATGCCCTCTTCTCCACTTGACATAACATTGCCAAGGATTGTGTTGTAGTCGGAAGCATAGAGGGCAACACCGTAATTACAATTTGACACGTTCACGTTTTCTGCCGTGGAGTTGACCGTATATGCAAATAGAACTCCTTCAAAATTGTTTCTCAGATTTAGATTTTGCACGGTAATGTTGACTGAGTTCACTACTGCCACAAATCCGGCATCAACAGGAATTTGTTTATCCCGTTGATTCACCCAATAGTACACAGGTTTTCCGTCTACTAAGTTCGTTGTGTCAATATCTTGAACGAAATAATCACCAATTAGAAGGTTCTGGGCGTTATTGGATAATTCGTTGCCTCTAAGGACGGTACCGATACAGTCAACTAAGCGAACACCCATGGAATTGTTCCGTACTACATTATCGGAAATCGTGTTATTGTGCGAATATGCCAAAGAGATCCCGTATCCATTTGAGACTATGATGTTGCTGCTGATGTTGCTCATCATTGGCTTATCGATACCAATAAGACCATAAGCACCGATACCTACCCCTCCATTTTGTACTGTAAACTCGTTGATACCAACATTTTCTGCAAGTATTTCGGCAACGACATCAGTTCCATTACCATCGAGGATCGTGTTACTGTTATTTTCTCCGATCAGTGATAGAGACTTACTCACAACCAAATGCTCGTAGTAAAATCCTTCCTCCACAAAGATCGTATGCCCATCCATAGTTTCAGGAGCATCTATAGCCCCTTGAATTGTTGTGTAATTCAACCCAGTGTTGAGGTTGTGAACAGGGTAGCCATCAGAAGCTCTCACCGTATTTTGTAGAAATCTTGGGTGCTGGACGCAAACAAGGAGCATGAGGAAAGCCAGAATGAGAACAATCTTTCTGCCCATGCGATACCATCACTCATACTGGTTGCACCAAGAATTATAGCTTGTGCAGAAATCCGACTACACTTTCTGCTGGCATAATCCATGTACTCAATCATTTTGGCATAGTTTGTAAGAAGCAAAGTTCCCTTTTCCTCTTTTTTCTGTCCTACGCTTTAGAATTTTCTTCACGTACTACATACTCTTTAGTATAGACAAACCTAGGTTGTTGCTTTAGGATGAATCTTAGCTTTAGTTCTCTATGGTCTTGTCTGGTTCTGGTATTGCTATAGTAGAGAACTTGCCTGTTCTCTAAGCACCCTTTCTTTTTATCATTGAAAAGCATAAATCTATATTACAGAAACTCTGTTTTATTCAGTAGTATCTAATGTTCCACTTTAACTTCTAATGACACGGTCTCCAAAGCGCGCGCAAGCATTTTATCTTACTTGAAATTACCTGAATTGACGATGTTGAAATGGATGTTCTATTTTTCGTCTGCACACTAGGCGTTATTGCTGTAATACCTATTCATTTCTCATCGGTTGAGCATCTGAGACTCGAAGAAAAATATGGAAGAGATAGGGGCAGAAGAATCGGGGAGATTTACAGTCTCATCTCAGGATGGGGTTTCTTCCTCTTTTGGGCCGGGCTTTGGTTTTCACCTCAATCCAGATTTGTTGTTCCGGTTTTTCCGAATCTAGCTGTTACAGTTCCTGTTGCCAGCTTCACGATCCAGATTGCTCACCTAATGATTTTTCTTCCCTTCTTCTTCATTGGTGCCTGGCTCGGAATTGAGGGTGTGAAAGAAACTACTATGAGAGTTGCTGAAACGCACAGGACAGAGAAAATCATTACTTCAGGGGTCTATTCCATTGCTAGACATCCACAATATCTGGGTGGATTGTTGGCGCATGTAGGCATTTCCTTTCTATTATCAGCCTCGTATTCTCTGCTCTCCACTCCACTAATGGCTTTGCTCGTATACCTTATCTCAAGAAAAGAAGAAAAAGAGTTGATCAAGGAATTTGGGAAAGAATATGAGGACTATAGGAAAAAAGTTTCAATGTTCTTACCGTGAAGCAGAGGAGCGCTCTCTCATGAATATTGTCTTTTAGCACGCAGCACTTGAATAGTATGACATCAATTTCATACTACTTCTTCAACTGTTTTTCCTTGTGCTTTCTTCTTTTCTCTTCTCTTTCTTTCTTAGTCGATGGTTTCTTCTTAGCACTTCCCATACTCAAAACAATCACCACTCAAGAATGGTTAGAACAATGAATAAAGTTTTTGCACATAGAGAACCAAGAGAGTCTCCAAAGAGGTTTTGAAAGAGGTTGGCTCCTAGTGTGCACGAAGTGCACGTCAATACGAAGTTGAAGCGCGCACATTGTTTGCTGTTGTTGGATAAGATTTTACTCCAACCAACAAATATCATACTTGACCATTTTGGGAATAGCGCGCGCCTACGACCAGACCAATCACTTTGGTATCCGTTCAGCCAACCATTGCCTGAGCTGCTGTTTTGCTGGCATCTTCTTAGTCCATTCTTCATCCTGATAAAAGCTCTCGTGGCGGAAGGTTACGACTTCTTCCATTACAGAAGGGCGATGAATCGTAACATCTTCTGTGTGCAAATGAAGTGGGTAATTGTAAGTTGGAGGAAGTTCTGCAAGTTCATCAGTCTCGAAATTCGACAAAATTGCCCCGGAAAGCAATGCTTGGTGGACGAAGATCTTGTAGAGTTCATCTTTTTTGTAGAATTCCTGAAAGGGGAGCTTCTGATACAAGTCGAAAAAGGTGTTGCTCCATTTCTGGAGCAGGAGTTCGCGTGGTCGAGTGATTAACATACCAGCGTTGAAGTATGGACGTATTCTTGTTCCATCTATATGAGTCTTCATTGGGAATATCCGGTCTTGCGGTACCTTGCAGTGGCGGTAAACCAGCGTCCAGAATTCGTCGATAGCCTTGTCGTAACGTGAACCTATGAGAGTATGGTGAACAGGTCTATACCCCAAGTTCTTCTCCTTCTGCAACAGAAAGGCTCCTGGTTCCTGAATCACGACAGTATTTGTGCCTAACCAAGCAAGGAGATCTGTCTGACTGTAGACTGCGGACTCGGCGACTGCGGCAGCAAGGACATCGGCTGCAAGTGGAAATTGCAGAGTTTCAAGATCGATTTTGAACGGTGTCATCTTGACGTTCAAGGAGATCAGCCTGTCTTTTGCGGTGGAGGAGAGCTGTTTTCCGAATTCTGGCGTAAAATACAATATTGGGTTCCCAGAAAGAGAACCTGCGAAAGTGCGAATACTATCCGCCAAGAGTAGGGCATTTGTTTCGGATGATTTGGTGGGGTAAACGATTGAAGCGAATACCAGTCTTTCATGTTTCTCAGAGTTGCGATCGGAAACCATGATTCATAACCCGCCGCGGATTCAGATATTCCTCCCGACGCAGTAGGTTGGTTTTCTTGTTTTTTGGTTTTTCTATTCAGTGCATGCTCAAGAGTAGGATTCTATCCCTAGGTATGGCAGCGCAAGCCATAAGTTGACATTCTCGGCAAAACGTATCTTGGTGATATCATTGCCAACTTCGCAGAAAATTGAGATGAACCCGATAGGTTTTGTCAAACGTTCATCACCTAGGGAGAATGAAAGAGACCGAAACCTTGTCTCGAAAATAGTGCTCAAAAAAGGGCTTGCCAACGGTCTAAATTCCATAGAGAATTGGTCACATATCTACGTCATCTTCTGGATGCATAAGGTTTCAGACAAGGAAAAAGTGCTAATCCATCCTAAAGATAACGTAGGAATCTTTGCCACTAGAGCCCCAATTCATCCAAATCCCGTTGGCATGACTCTGGTAGAAATTGTGAAACATAAAAAAAACGTTCTCTGGGTGCGTGGACTTGACGCTCTCAACGGAACTCCTGTCCTGGACATCAAACCATATCCTGACTGGGAGAAAGGTCGCTGGCTTGTCGTGACAAGTTTTAGAACTCCAACATGGTTATCGAGCATCAACAAATGAATTCGGTTTGAGGTATGACAACTCTTTCTTGTTCTTGAGTTCAAGCGAACATTCTAAGATTCCAAATTCTAAATTGGATAAAGAAAAAGAAATTCCAAAATTTATACTCATTTAGAAAATGGAATTTGGAAAAAAATGTCTTACTTATCCTATTTTTCTTCAGATTCACTCTGATTGTCCATGATTCTGCGGCGTACTCTCATTTGCAGATGCATACTCATCGAAAATCACTTAAAGCATATGTTAACGCAATTCTCACATGTTAATTCAACAAACAACCCCACAAACAATAGTAATGTCAGTGATTGGTGGGCCGGACCGGACTTGAACCGGCGACCTTTGGCTCGTAAAGCCAATGTCCTAACCAAGCTAGACGACCGGCCCTCCTCTGTTCTTTGTTGTGTTCTCTAAACAGTGTTAGATTAAGGTTTTCTGTATTGTTGCTGTCTTATGCAAGATTTTGCGTAACTGAAAGTCGATTTTCTGTAACTCCAAGAGCTTTGAGATCCTCAGCAGTCATATAACAGGTGCGCGCCTTAGCCACTCATCACAACTTTATCCTCACGCCATATCGTCTCACAAACATAATGAATTCTTCCGATATCCTGTTGACTTTCTTGCTTTTGGTTTCGCTATCTATCTCGATCCATCCAAGTTCTTCTCTAAGAAGCTCTGGGATTCTGAAAGAAAGGACATCTGTGCCATGTGGCAGGTTCTGTTTGTCGAGTGGCAGGTTCTGTTTGTCGAGTTTTTCAGTTTTTTTAATGTAAAGAAGACTTCCCACGTTACTGGAAAGAATTAGGCCATCACCGAATTCTGACAATCTTGCCGATTTGATTCCCACAAAACCCTTGACGTAGCCTGCAAAATCATGAAGCACCATTCTTGCCAACAGGTCTTTCTCATTCAAACTCATCTTGGTAGGATAGTCATCCTTTTTCAATATTCTTGCCGGAACACCGGCTGCGAAGCAATAGTCAGGCAGGTTATCAGTTACAACTGAACCGCTGCCCACAGTGCTTCCCTTGCCAATTGTTACGTTTGGCATGACAATCACATGCCAATTCAGCCAGACGTCATCCTTAATGGTCACGTCTCCGAAGCGTGATGGATATCCCCGGAAGGTGTTCTGCCAGCTGCCATGGGTGAAAATCATGCTGTACCCGCCCACGCACACATTGTCTCCTATGAATACCTTTCTTGCGGTGTTGATGTATGCATGGTGCAGAATTACGCAGCGGCTTCCACATTCAAATTGGCTGTACTCGCTCTGTAAGCCTCCGATAACCACACCTCGGTCAATGATTGTTTGATCTCCAACTTTCACGTGTCTGAAGGCTTTCAGCAACGTGTTTTCTTTGATCTGCGTGTAACTTCCGATATCGACGGATCCATGTGAGGAGAAAATTGAACCATTAATTCGTGTGCCTTCACCAACGATGAATGTGTCCGCTTCAACGTTCACGTTTTCCAGATTGACATCCTTGGCAATGGTTACGTTTTTGGCTTTGATGTTAACATTCTTCAGAACAGCCGACTTGTCGATTTTTCGTTTTTCAGCTTCAATCATCATCAATTTTCCACATTCAGGATTTTTCCTTCGTCTTTGATTTTTGACAGGCTCAGCGGTATGGGGGATTCTAATTTTTCAAATTTGGCTTTGACATCGACTTTTTTCCCGCCATTGGCTAACCATTTCTCAACGTTTTCTACGATTTCTTCCGAGTCTTCAACGAGTAAGATTGGGAAGCCTTTGCAGGACAGATACTGAGCTATTACATCCCAAAAACAGAAGCTAATTGTCGGAATACCTAACAGGGCTGATTCTCTGCAGATTGAGCCTCCGGAGCCTACCACGTAATCGATGTCTTTAAGAACGTCAACGGTCAGCCTCGTGTCAGTCACTATTTCTAGGTGTTCGTCCCTCAACTTCTCAAGAGATGGCATCTCTGATTCATACCTTGGCATGACCACTACGTCAGCGATTTCTTTCAATTCCCTCAGTATTTTGTCTACATCAATTTTCATAGCGCGCTCACGCGCAATTCCCCTGTAATAACTTGCACTGTACTCTACATTTCTAAAGAGTATCCGTTTTCTACTCCTTGAGCTTGTTTGAGCAGGGTATCGCATTTCCCTGATCAGCGCCACCTCTTCTATTCCATCATAGAAGAATGTCTTTCGTCTCGGAACCCCGAATCCTACCCACGAAAACCCGAAACATGCAGGCGCAACCAAACAGTTGACAAGAGGTCCAGACAATCTTCCGACGTGTTCAGCATGAACAGTGTCGTTCGTGAGCACAATTGGAATTTCAAGGCCGAAAGCTGTCCTTACAGCTGAAATCTCACCGTGAGTCCACAAAACCTTGGGAGTGCCCTCCTCCTCAAACAATCTCAGCAACGCAAGAATGCGTTCCGCCTCTTTTTGCAGTTTCTCGGCTAAGGTTGAACCATATTCACCGATTTCGACAAATGGAGTGTGGAAGATCCTGAGTAAATCGCATGTCTGAGTCTGTTGTCTCGCTGTCACCAAAACGTCTATGTCTTGTTTCGTCAAGTACGAATATAGAATTGACCCCAATATCGCATGTTTTGGGGTGGCACAATCTAGCCAAACGTCAGCCATTCTTTTCCCGTCTTTTTTGCTTGTAAAGAGAGTCAGCAAAAATGGATGCACATGCTATCACAGGGTCAAAGTTGGCGAATTGCAAATAGAAGTTTATGTCCTTCGGGAGACAATGGCCTCCTATTCCCTCAAGTGCGTCAGGCATATCAATGTTCCATTTCGTGTTGACCGCGTCTCTCAATTCTTTGAAGCTCATGCCTTCGCCGTCACAAACGAGTTTGACCTCTTCAGCAAAAGCAATCTGAACATATCTGAAAGCCTGCTCAAGTATTTTGCTCAATTCAGCCAACTCGATGGACGAAACTTGATGCATTGGTATTGAAAGACATTCTTCGTAGAACTCGAGACCACGTTTTCTGCTTTCAGCGTTGATAGCACCGAGCACTCTTATTTGGTTGACACCATGCTCTTCCTGTTCCTTCTCGTACCACCTATGCGGAACATGTATCAAGAACGTCTTGCTCGACAGAACTTCTTTGTACATCTTCCTGCAAGTACCTACTGGAAGAGTACTTTCAACAGAGATCAAGCATTCCTTGTTCTTGCGCATTATCTTCTGACATAAATCCTTCAGCGAAGACAGGTCTGGCCGCACTAAGGTGTCTTTCCCAAATCCAACGTAAATACAAATGATGAAAACGTCTATGTCAGAAGGAATTTTGTCCCACTCTTCAAAAGCCTTGGTGCCCCTGCTTTTTGCAAACTTCACGGCTTTGGGGTCTATATCATAACCAAAGACTTCAAACCCACGATTCTTGACATATTCAGCCGTTGAGAATCCAATTTTGCCAAGTCCTATGACACACACCTTCATTCTAACCATTCCCCAATGAACCTCTGAGCTATCTGCCAGCAAGCTTATTATCCATGCACCCTTCATAGTCCTAGAATTCTATTTTAACCTTCCCGAAGCGGTATCACTGGATCGTTGACGCATAAGCAGCATCCAAGAAACCGGCCAAAGTCGCATGCGCATGCTCTGTCGTTTCACCGTGGCCGTTTCTCGACATAGCTCTTCTTCTTGGCCTCGTATTCCTTCCTTGTCATCACAGGTTTCGCCGGAACACCCTTCACGACTATCTTGGCCGCAACGTCTTTCGTAACTACGCTTCCAGCCGCGACAACAGCGTCTTCGCCGATCGTGACGCCCGGTAGGATCACTGCGCACCCGCCCACTAAGGCGTTATCTTCTATTATAGGCGGGGTCAAGCGTTCGCTCACCGGAAACTTGTCGTTCAGAAGTGTGCTGTTGGGAGCTATGAACACGTTGTTGCCTATCTTGCAACCGTTCGAGATCGTGACGTGCGTCTGTATGTTGCAGTTCTTGCCTATGCTGACAACTTTGCCTATGTCACAGAAGCTACCTATGCGTGTCCCGTCGCCGATTCTTGTGTCGTTACCTATCACAACATAGTTCCAGACAACCACGCCCTTGCCAAACCTGACCTTTTTCCCAACGATTACCCCTGTTCCCATCCTCGGCTTCGGCATGCCTTCCACTTCGTGTTTAGGGTTGTAGAGCGTATGAAGTTTAAATAGTTTGATGAACCATTTTTGCTGCAACAGTTGGCAAAAAAGAAAGTTTTAGTCGTTGGTTTGGGCGAAGTTGGGCAGGCGATATTTGAATTATTGAAAGAAAGTGGGCGTTTTGCAGTCTATGGATTTGATGTCGACCAGTTGAAAATGCGCAAAACTGGACAAACTTCGCTTCCAAGCAGAGTAAATGTGACGCATATTTGCATACCATGCTCGAACCAAGAGGAATTTGTGAATGCGGTCGTCGCCTACGCGAAACAATTCAGGCCGAAACTCGTCATCATAGACAGCACGGTTTCGCCTACAACAACAAAGAGCGTGAGCGAACGCTTTTCCTGTCTTGTCGCGCACTCTCCATTCCGAGGAGTGCATGAAAGCCCGGAGCACATGAAGTGGGAGCTTAGACGTTGGACAAAATACGTCGGTGGCGCAACTGCTGGAGCTGGCAGAGCTGCAGCCAAACATTTCAGGACGGTCGGTCTGCAGATCAAAATTCAAGAGTTGCGCAGAAACCGAGCTGGCTAAACTTTTCGAAACCACCTACAGGGCTTGGATGATTACCTGTTTTCAAGAAATGCACCGGATCTCAAGGCATTTTGGGGCAGATTTCGTTGAAGTGGTGGACTTCTTAGCGGACATGCACCGCGTCAGGTTTGACAGACCAATCATGTTTCCAGGCGTTATCGGCAGGCACTGTCTAATTCCTAACGTAGAACTCTTGCTGGACATGTATGATTCAAACCTTCTAAGACTGATTTTGGAATCCAATAAGAAACGAAGCAAAGAGATTATGGACGAAAGCATCAAAGTTGAGGTTGAAGGAGTTAAGAGGGCAGAGACCCTTCAGCGGGAGTTAGTGAGCAGAGCGGGAAACCAATGTTCATAACTCAAAACCGCGCTAACTTGGTGCACTCCTAGTTTTCCGCGAGCTCGCTAGCTGTTACTTCGCGCCACGAAGCGAAGGCAAATCAGTGTCATTCCTTAATTCAGATCTCTTCTCATTCGCTTCTTGATAGTTTCCGTGAGACTCGGAAATATTTGACGAGTTCACGCAATCCGTTTTTGAGAGAGACTCTTGGATCATACCCCAAAAACTCCTTGGCCTTGTTTATGTTGGCGCAACTGTTCCGAATATCTCTAGGTCTTGGATCTTCGTGCACGGGCTTAACATCTGTTTTATTCATGATTTCTTGAAGCGTTTTGGCCAATTCTTCTATTCTTGTAGCCACGCCGGTGCCGATGTTGAAGACTTCTCCGACGGCTCTCTTCTTTGTCAGTGCAAGCATGTTGGCGTTCATGACATCCTTGATGTTCACAAAATCTCTTGTCTGTTCTCCGTCTCCAAAAATGATGGGCGGCTTATTTTTTGATAAACGATTTATGAACCTTGTCATGACCCCGCTGTAGGGCCCATATGCCTGTCTTGGACCATACACATTGAAGTAGCGCAAACAAACTGTCTCAAGACCGTATAACCTGTGGACCACTTGGACGTATTGCTCTCCTGACAATTTAGAAGCACCATAAGGAGAAATTGGTCTAGGAGTCAAGTCTTCATGTTGAAGCTGAACGCCAGTCTCTCCATACACACCTGCAGATGAAGCATAAACGAATCGCTTGACACTGAAGTCAACGCAAGCCCTAAGCAGAGTCAAGGTTCCGTCCACGTTCACTTGATTCAGATGAAGAAAACCTTCCCAAGAGTTCGCCCACGATAACACTCCCGCTTCATGAAAAACCGCGTCAGCTTCTTTCACAGCCCTCTTGACCACGTTGAAGTTTCGAATGTCGCCCCGAATGAAGCGGAAATCTCTGTTGCCAGTGTGATGTCTAATGTTTTCTAAACTGCCTGAAGAAAGATCATCAATTAAAGTAACCGCAAAACCATCACTAATAAGTTTGTTAACGAGGTAGCTTCCGATGAAACCAGCTCCTCCTGTTACGAGGATCTTCGAGTAATTATGTGACATGATGGCATCACCGTGAGTTTCGTACACTTTGAGCAAGCAATGACATAAACTTGATCTTGCATCTCGTGTCTATTCAATAGAAAAAGGTGATTTTGGAATGTCTATTCAAATTTCAGTAGATGCGAGTCTTTCTCTCGTAGCAATGCTTCATTTGATTAGTGTCTAGTGGAAGTAACTAAGCATCAGCGCCGTGCCTGGTACCCACTACATAGTAGTGGGGCGTATTCGCATGTATTTCATGTACTTCCTCTATGCGGACTGTTCTGAACCCTAGCTTCTTAAGATTAGCCTTGATTCTGTGTCTTGAGGCACAGAATATTGAATGCACCCTTCTTTCCTTCAACGCGCAATATACTACGATAGGGAACTTTGCGACATAGTGATAGAGAGGGACAACAGTGAAAGCGAATGAACTCTTCTTGCTTAGCGTACGCCTCACTTCTCCTAGCAGTGCTTCGCTAAATGGGCAGAGTTCGCCCATTATACTCATTGATATTGCAACGTCGAAAATGCCTTTTTTGAAGGGCAGGTGAAATATGTCACCTTGGATTAAATTGGCATGTTTGAACTTTCTGAGAGCTTGTTTTAACATTCCAACACTCAAATCAACGCCAACAATAAGGTCACCTTTCAAGACCGGAAAATACCTTCCAGCTCCACAGCCGAGATCCAAGACAGATGAAGGACGCTTCTCAGCGACTAGTTCGTTAACCAGACTCTTTAGAATAGGTGCAGCTCGCCCATCACTCGCCGCATATCTTTCGGCAACAGAGTCATACAGCTGTCGTTCGTTGAGCTTATGCTTCCGTAACAGCCAAGTAACAACTTTGGACATCAATTTTCTTCCTACAGAGGTTTAGCCAATGATTGAACACGATCGATCTATTTAGTAGCGCGCGCGTCTGCGAAACGACAGACGACAAAAAACTGATACAGTAAGCATTGATGACATAGTGGAGTCAAACTTGGAAACCCAAGCGCTTGGGCAGTCTGGCTAGCAAATTATGTCCGCGCGAGGCATAAATCTGATCTTGCGTCACTTCTGTCCGTATACAAAGCGCATAAGAGTCTTTCAGGAAGTTGACTCATATTATGGCAGCTAAATGTGAGACTTTCCTTCGCAAGGTTTGTCATATGACCAATGCGTAATCAGAATTATTAGGCATCTGCACTTTGTTTGATCGCCACTACATAGTGATGAGCCTGCACGGTTGATGGTTTGGAATGTATTTCCTGTATGCAATCAATCTTGAATCCAAGTCTCCAAAGGCTAGTTTTGATTCTATGTTTTGAGGCATAAAATATGGAGTACACGCTTCTCCCTCTTAAGAGCATGTACATTATGAGAGGCAGTCTTGTCAAATAGTGATGCAGGGGGACAGACGTGAAAGCGAATACACCATCCTGGCTTAATGTACGTCTTATTTCTTCTAGCAGTTCGACGTTAAAAGGGCAATGTTCGCCGATTATGCTCATGGATATCACAAGGTCAAAAACACCCTTTCTGAAAGGCAAGTGAAACACATCACTCTGAATCAGATTGACACTTTTGAACTTTCTGAGAGCCTGCTTCAACATTCCAACACTCAAATCAACGCCAACAATAAGGTCACCTTTCAAGACCGGAAAATACCTTCCAGCTCCACAGCCCAAATCCAAGATGTACGAACAGCGTTCTTCGGCGATTAGTTTTGCAACTAGGCCCTTCAGAATCGGTGCTGCTTGCGCGTCGTCAGCAGCATATTCTTCAGCGACATGGTCATAAAGACATCTTTCTTCGCTCTTATGCTCTTTAAACACTCTATTAAGCAACTTTGATACCAATTGTCTGCCTCCAGCATGCGCAGCTGATCATCGGATGCGACTAACCTGCTTAGTAGTAGACACATGCGTTGTATTTAACAAGATTTTACTCTCTATTCATTCTCCTAGAATCTCTTTCAGTATGTCCATCTCACCAAGAAGGTGAACAGATTCATAGGAGACGCCGCCAGGTGCCCATCCAATACGTTCCTCTAAAGGCAATCTTCTTTCTATTTGTTTGATCTTTTCTTTGATTTCTGTCTCGAACGCTTTCCTTGCTTCGGTAGGGTTTTTTTCCCACAAGGGATTGTTCAGATTGAATTTCATAGTTCCACCGATCCACCTCTAATCTTTGTTTTGATTTGCATAATTACAAACTCGATGTATTTACCATTTCTAGTTTTACAGGTCAACACAAGTCAAATTCTATCATATCTCAAAACTTTGGATGCCCACTAGAAACTACTACTACATCATTGAAATACTGATCCAATGAGGCATGAGTAACGGAAAATTGCTCCCTCATTCTAGAATTTACATGAACTGGCATCTCAGAAGGCCAGAAAGCAAAAAAAAAAAGAATCACAGTAAAAATAGAAGGCGCCATAACGAAGCGCGCGCGCTTACATAAAGGAACTTGCTTCGGGGCACCGCTTTTCGAAAGACAGAATGAACCATCAAGCAAAAACTATCATTGAACAAAAGCGTAGGCAAATACTTATTTGAACGTCCATGTCTACCTGAGTGAGGACATTTCATGCTGTCCATAAAAAGCATTTTGAGCAGACAATGGCAAGAGTGGTTTGCTCCTCCAACGGAGATTCATGTGGAGAGAATTTTTGAAACGTATGACAAGCTCTCCAACTACACCAAGAAGCATCCAAAGGTCATGCTCCTGCTACTACTGAGAAAACCCCCCTTTTGGGACGACCGCATCATTCAAGAGGTAGAGGAAAAATCTAGCCGAATAATCAGCAAAGTGGACAACCCAATAGGTTTGCACGTCCATTTGATACGGTACAGTGGAGAGAAGCTGGCATTGCCCTTTGATAAACAGTACGAACGGATAAAACGAGAATATGAGGCTCTTAAAGCGCTTGGAGTTGAAGCGGTTGATTTTTGTTCTGGTTGTTGGGCCTATGATGAGAACACACTAGAAGTGTGCGAAAAACTCGGATTGACCAAAGTGCATATACACACTGGGGGTTTCCATTCTCTTCCAACCTCAATTCCAGAACGCATAGAAATAGTCGCTGTCAGAAATTCCATTCATGACTATCAGCTATAGTGAAAGTTGTTCTGAGTAGTCCGCGCGATTATTAGGGCATTTGACGTGCTTTCATAAGAAACTCTTCTCGATTTGCGATACAAACTCTTTCACAACTGTTTGAGGATCAAACATTTCCAGCATTTTTTTTCTGCCTTCACTTCCAAACTTTGCCCTTAGATTTCCATCCGTCAAAAGAATTCGTACTTTCTCTTCCCAGGAGTGCTTATCATCTAATGCACAGATGAAGCCTGATTTCCCATCTTCAACCATCTCAGGAATGCCGCCAGCATCCGAGACAACTACTGACCTTGACATTAGTGATGCTTCTACGATGACTCTCCCTGCTGTGTCCAGTCCAGATGGATGGACAAAAACCGTTGAATCTAGTAAAAGCCTCTTTACAGTTTCATGAGGCACTTGATCCAAATATGTAATATTACTTGGGCTTTTTGATTTAACCCAGTTGAGATAAGGACCGCCACCTGCAACACAAAAAGAGATGTCCCTCATATCTCTGGCCACTTGAATAAATTTGAGCCACCCAAGTATTTTTGGAATTATCTCATATTCAAAAACCGACAAGACCTGTATGTGTGCCTCCGAAGTTTTGGGAGGCTCTTCAGTCCATCCTCGCAAGTCACCTATATATCTAAGTGTTCTTGTTTCCACGTTTCTAACGAGTTTCTTGACTTTTTCTCGTAACCAATCAGAAACGGCAAAAATCATGTCAACTTTTTTTATGCTATAGAAATATCTTTCATCATAAAATTGCCATCTAAATCTGCTCAAAGGATCGGGTTTTACCTCGTATCGTCTCCACTTCCAGTCCATTTCCTGCCAGGGGTCACCTCTTAACCAAAGAATCAAAGGTCTTTTCATAACTCCCCTAAAAAGTGATGTGAATATTGGCTCGCCAGTGAGTACGACATCCGGATCGAAGGACTTAATTATCTTGGCGATTCTCGGGAAAGGTATTCCATTCAATGCCGCAATATTATATATTGAAAAATATTCTCGTATATCAACAACCTTTGTTTCAACGCCAACTTCTTTCAAGTGAAATTCGAAACTCTCGAATAATGATAACGATGATTCTGTTGATGCTATGAGTATCCTCATTTCGGCACTTCTAATGACAGTGAGAGGCTAGCACCTTCACACTTCTTTTCCTTCGATTTTGTCTTTCACAAGCTTTTCTATGGTTTCGCTAGGATTCGTCAACTTGTCGAGCCCGAGAAGATTTTTCGCCCTGGATATGTCAAGTCTTATCTGATTCTTATCCTCGGGCGTGAAAAGAGGAGGCTCTCCCTTATCAATAACCTCCAACGCAGGTTTTATCTTACCGTTAGAATGTTTAACTATCGCGTCCCTGACCATCTCAGCGAGTTCAAGTATCGTGACGGGTTTAGGCCAATACACGTTGACTATAGGTGACAAATTTCCGTCTTTCCGCATTTCATTGTGAATTATTTTGCGCGCATAAGCTTCGAAGGCTTTACATGCATCAACAATGTCAACGTAGAGCATTGGACGGTACATAGAGTGTTTGTAAGGAGTCAGGGGCTTTCCTTCTAACCCGTTTTTTATAAATATAGAAGCGGCCGTTGTTTCAGGCATTCCGTTTCCAAGCATGGTTCCCATCCTTATTACGCCGTATATTTTTTCTGACATTTGGTCGAAAACTCTGGTAATCGTCTCCTGACCTACTTTGCACAACGCGTATAGACGAGCTCTATCCTCCACTTTATCAGGTCGAAAACCGAATTCCTCGTTTATGACGCCGTTTAAGCCCCTTTCCCCGATAACATGCCATGAACCCACAAGAATCAAACCTTTGAGCGAAGGCACTCTGCTTACAGCTTCACATACGTTCTGAGTTCCAACTATATTTACTTCATAACCTAATCTTCTTTTCTCATTAATAGCAGGAATCTGCACTATAGCTGTATGAATCACGAGCTCGACATCGCGAAGTCCCTTCTCGACTTCATCATAGTTCCTGACGTCACATTGCTTAAAACTTACACTGCCTTGAAGATCTCGCGGCACAGATCTGTTGTCCAGAATTCTTACTTCGAATGAAGTGACAAAATGCCGGGCCAAAGATGAGCCGACAAAACCTGATCCACCCACAATTGCAACTTTAGTTTTGTTCAAAGATTTCTGCCTCTTAGCCGTCTAAACGTCTATGTAATGCGCCCATTTCCTAAGTAACGACTTGTTCAAATAGTTTGCTCCATTGTGGCGCTATCACGCTCCAATCAAACTCTAGAGCGTTTCTACGAGCATTCTCTGAGAATTTTCTCCTAGCTTCCTCATCGTTGATTAGATATTCAAGATGAATCTTCATCTCGCCGAAACTGCTCGATAGTAACCCTGACTTACCATGTTCAACAGCTTCACGAAACGAACTTGTGTCGAAGCAAACGACTGGCAAGCCACAGGCTAAAGCTTCAAGGATAACGTTACTGAACCCCTCTCTCACGCTGGGAAAAAGGAGTATGTCAGAATTCGCGTAGATCCATCGCATTTTTTCGTGAGGGACAGGCGCATTTACTTTAACGTTTTTCACTTTTGCCGTTTCAGCGATCAAAGAACTTGGATCACCACGACCATACATCGCGAAATCGCATTCAGGAAAGTACTTCGCTAGTTGCACGACTAAGTGTGACCCTTTGAATCCCACGTATCTGCCCACAAACAATATGCGCAATCTTTCATTATGATGCTTTTCGGGTCTGAAGAAACCTGTGTTTATCCCATTGTAAATCACGACTGAATCGACACCATATTCTCTTTTCGCTAGATCAGCAGTGTTTCTACTTACACAGGTAACAACGTCGGCATCAGTAGCCAACTTCTTTCCCCATAACCAATTCTCTTCTGGCATGCCATGCAGCGTAAAAACATGTTTACTTCTCAGTTTTCTCAACCTGACCAAATATCTCATGATCAAGCAACGTGGCCACCCCCGCGTGTGAATTATGTCTGGGTTGAAGGCCAGAATTTTCGCCACTGCATTGACTTTGCTAGATGATGGAATTGGAATTATGTGCTTTGGAAAGTCGTAGGTGTTTGCAAAAGCAGATACCGTGAACCTTCTCGGATCAAGACGCTTGACCACTTCGAACCTGTTCCGGTCGATAGTGCCTGGGTTAGGCATATAGAACATGGCATATTCAAAGATTTTGATCATTTTTGACCATCGAAAAGATGTGCCGCTGCGCTTACTCTATTTCAGGATTGATTCTAACAGAACGCCTATTTGATTCTTTTTCAGTTCAGTTGTATCTTTCGCTGAATATGTCTCTGGAACAGCTTTTTTAAGGCCCTTTATATGAGGCGGAATTATCGGAGCCTGTGGAAGAACTATTAGCATATCTTCTGTTTCATACGCATTCAACGCCTCTTCTTCTGTCATCAGTTCTTCGTATAACTTCTCGCCCCTTCTCTTACCAACTATTCTTATCCCGATGTCTCTAGGTTCATAGCCGTACTTGGGCGCCAATTTCTGAATCATGACCTCCGCAAGATTCCTTATCTGTAGCGCTGACATTTTAAATATGAATATCTCTTCGCCTTCAGCCATCTGAGCAGCCTTGAGCACCAGATCGACGGCTCTGTCAATGCTCATCCAGAACCGCACCATTTGAGGATCGGTGAGCGTCACTGGTCCGCCATTTTGTATCTGTTTCTCAAAGGTTTGAATTACAGATCCCCTTGAAGCCATCACGTTTCCAAATCGAACGCAAGAAAAGACTGTTCGCTTAGGGCCTTGGTAGTAGTTAGCAGCTATGGTCAGCCTCTCAGCTAGCAACTTCGTGGCACCCATTACGTTCGCAGGGTTTGCAGCCTTGTCCGTACTGATCGTTATTACTTTCTCTACGTTTTCAGTTATTGCAACTTCCAGCAGATTTTGAGTTCCGATCACGTTTGTTTTGATAGCCTCAAAAGGGTTGTATTCACAAAGCGGAACATGCTTCAACGCAGCCGCATGAAAGACGATTTGTATGTTTTCGGTGGCTCTTTGAAGCCGTTCTTTGTCCCTAACATAGCCAACAAGAAAGCGAAGACTCGAACTGTATTCCTGCAACTCTTGCTCCAGTTCAAATTGGGCGTTTTCGTCATTACTGAAAACCCTTATTACTTTTGGATCAAATTCTAGGAGTTTTCTCACTAGCGCGCTGCCTATTGAACCCGTCCCACTAGTGACGAGAATGTTCTTGTTCTGGAATGTTCTTTCTAACATATTTTTCTTCATTCTTCCCCCTCTATTGCATTTCTGCAAAGAAAGCTTTGAGTTCATCGGTAATATAATTCATTTCCTCCGTGGTCAGCGAAGGATAAAGCGGCAGAGTCAAGACCTGTTTGGACATTTCCTCGGTAACTGGTAGTTTGCAGTTGTAGCGCGCGCGTTGGGTCTAAACCTAGTCTCCTGCAGATATCTTCTTTCTTGAAATTCTCTCCTGCACGAATCAAGGCATCATACGTAGGTCTCCCTGTCACAACCACTCTGCTTTCGTCAACTCCACAATTGATAAGCAAATCTCTGATGAATTCACCAGGAACAGATATGTTGTCAGCAAGAAACTCGGGACATTCATAGTTGGGTCCTAACATGCCAAGCTGGAGAAGAACTAGTATAGGAATTCCCAACGACTTTCCAACCAACGCAACAACTTTGGTTGGCATCGTACTTTCAGTCATGACTATCATGATCTGCGGCTTGTCCATTCTTAGTACGCTAACGGAATAGAAAATAGCCTTCGAGATTAGTCGATTCGCAAGAACATTTATTCTTCTTTGAGGCTTTCGAGAAGGCTTCACATAAAAAGACGCAAGCGGACGCTTCTTCCTTTTGGCCAGGAAACTTTCAACCTTTTGCCATATTCCCTCAACATGCACGAGCCTAACATCCCATTTTCTCCGCAACAATTGCTCGACGACGGGCTTGACAACTGCACAGTGAACACCCATCGAAGTCACTACTGAAGCTCTATCTCTATGGTTTGGTTGAAGCTTCCGACTGTCCATGATTTCCTATCCGCGCTATCTAATCGAAATTTCAACATTTATAGATTTTTGCAATCACATGTTTCTGAAACCCAAGTCCGTAAATGATATGCCTCATCTCCCGAATGGGCAAAAGACGAAACTGCACATCAAAGAATTGTGCTAAAAGGGGAAGACTCTATTTCAATAGTTACTCCATATTTAAAGAGAAAGACTCATAAATGCCCATTCAGCTGGGATGGGCAAGGAGGTCTTCTAGATGCCTATGAAGATACCGTTGTACAAGATTTACTGGGACGAAGAAGATGTGAGCGGCGTGACTGAAGTTATCAGGAAAGGAATGTACTGGGCTATTGGCCCCGAAATAGAGCGATTTGAAAGAACAGTGGCAGAGTATGTCGGAACTAAATATGCCATGGCTTTCAATTCTGGAACTTCGGCCCTACACGCGTTGCTTCTGGCTTGCGAGATTGGAAAGGGGGATGAGATAATCGTTCCTTCATTCACTTTCATTGCAACCGCAAACAGTGCTCTATTTGTCGGAGCAAGACCCGTCTTCGCCGATGTGGAAGAAAAGACCTATGGTCTAGATCCCAAAGATGTTGAGAGGAAAATATCAAACAAAACTAAGGCGTTGATGCCGATACATTACGGCGGTCTTCCATGCGAAATTAGGGAATTAGAAGGAATAGCTGAGGATCGAAAACTGTTGCTCCTAGAGGATGCTGCTGAGTCTGTAGGAGCCTCAGTTGACGGGAAGAAAGTGGGATCGTTCGGGGACGCCTCGATGCTCAGCTTTTGCGGAAACAAAGTAATTACGACTGGTGAGGGAGGGATGATTCTCACCGACTCACGGGACATTTATGAAAAACTCAAGCTGATAAGATCGCATGGCAGATTGGAAAGCGAGAATTACTTCACATCTGCCAAAGTGATGGACTATGTGGTCTTAGGCTTCAATTGGCGAATGTCCACCATGACAGCAGCTCTTGGAATAACTCAAATGAGAAAACTCGACAAGGTTGTGGAACTGCGTAGGCAAAACTCGGCCTATCTTACACGAAGATTGTCCGAAATTGATGGCATAGTGCCGCCCACGGAACCAAAGGGCTACCATTGTATATATCAGATGTACACGATAAGGGTCAAGGATGGAAAGAAGAAGAGAGACGCGTTACAGAAGCATTTGGCTGACAATGGGATAGGAACCAAGATTTTCTTCGACCCCGTGCATCTCACACAGTTCTATAGAGAAGGATTCAAGTACAAAGGTGGAGAGCTGCCCACGACTGAAAAGTTGTCAGAACAGGTCTTGACGTTGCCAATGTACCCAGCACTGACGCATGAAGAAATGGATTACATGTCAGATGTTATAAAGGAATTCATGTAATTTTGGTTTAGTTATTACTTGTATGCAATATCGAGTCGAATGGATCATTTCTTTTTAGCATGCACTCTGATGGACGTGGGAGCCAGTATCTTTCGCCCGATTAGATCTCCATCCAAGAATTCTAGAAATTGTGCTAACAAATACCTGTTCTTACCCCGTAAGCCGCCAATAAGCTTGTCTACAAAGGCATCTGCATATTCAACGGTTTTGATTTTGAAGCGTGCGCACCACCCGTTCTCTTGGTTACACGCAAGACAAAATCAATTTTGGGCATCAGATGGATTCTTACAAATTCTGGATCTCTCCATGGATTGTTGTAGAACCAGTCAACTTTTCTCAATCTTCTCAAATCTGGTATAAAACTATGTTCAACTCTCTCTTGTACTTGCTTGTCAAAAGTCTCAGCTTCCTTTTCCAATACTTTTTTGGCCATGATGATTACCTAACATTATGTTCGTTCAGAAACCCAATGAACTAAAGATCCTTCATCATTTCTTTTTCAATGACTTTTCTAATGAACTCAATTGACGTATGCGGTTCAAAATCTAACAATATCTTTGCAAGTGTTATGTCAGCGATCGAATCGTACATTGGAAACTCCTTCTTCTCATGAACCCATTTTGCGCCAGGATACAATTCGCACACCAAATCCAAAATCTCTTTTATCTGGACACCTTTGCCTGATCCGATGTTTATTATCCGGTTTTCCGCCTTCTCGTACATCGCAGATTTGAAGAATGCTTCTGCCACGTCATTGGCATAGACGAAATCTCGATATTGATGTGGTCCAAAACTCTTGATTGTTTCTCCTCGCTTGGCCATTCTCAGGAAAACATCGATCACACCTTTGTTCCCTTTTCCATAAACGTTGAACAATCTCAAAATGACGTATTCTAGTCCATAGTTCTCGTGGTAGCCACGTATCATTTTTTCACAGATATACTTATGCCAAGAGTATATGCCCATCGGTTTTGCATCAAAATTCTCTTTTATTGGAAGAATCTCCGGTTGCCCATAAACACCTGCAGAAGAAGGAAAAATCAACTTCTTCCGGCTGTGCGCAATCCTACAGGCTTCTAATACGTTATTCAAAGACTCGATGTTTAACTTGAAGCTTTTCATTGGATCCCTTTGAGCGACCCCAGCGTCCGCCAACCCTACAAGGTGGATTATTATGTCGTATTTGTCTACGACATCTCTAAGTAGGTCGAAATTAAAGATGTCACCTTTGACATGTTCACCGAGCTTTGAAGGAGGAGTTCCAATGTCGTAGATGCATGGAATACACCCAGCTTCTCTGAACTTTTTCGCAAGGCTTTGCCCGATGAAACCTGCTCCACCAGTAATTAGCACCTTGTTTTCGCATGTCTCTTGCATTCCCAGATTCTCCTCATCATAGAGTCATGAAGAATGGAAGATGTTAGAACCTAGAAAAAGGTATCAACTACATTAATCTTTCGTTGCATGAGTCCATGTACAGTCAGTTAGTAAATTGCAGAACTAGAGCTGTTGTTTCAAGTGGCAGCCACACGTCTTTCCAAACATTGCCTCCATCTCTTAGAGCGTCCATCCTCCGTCGACAACGATGTTCTGTCCTGTGATATATTTCGAAGCATCACTAATCAAGAACAGCAAAACGCCAGTCAAGTCGTCAACGGTTGCCATTCTTCTTCCCAAGAGAACCCTTTCCGAGTATTTCCTGACGAAGCTCTCTGGTTGGTTGTCAAAAACCCCACCAGGCGATAGTGTGTTCACTCTGATGTTATGTTTTCCCAAGTACGAGGCCAAATACCTCGTCAGATTTATTATCCCCCCTTTTATCGCAGCATATTCCACAGGCATTGTCATCTTGGTTCCTTCGTAGATTTCAAATCTAGGAGCAGCAAAGCCGTAATGAGAACCCATGTTTATTATGGTTCCACAGTTCTGTTTGATCATTACCTTTGAAACTTCTTTTGCCATTAGGAAATACCCACCCAAATGCATGCTCACATTTTCACAGAAATCCTTGTAAGTGACTTCTTCGAATTTTCTTCCATAGTTCTTGTTTCTAGGATAGGCATTATTGACCAAAGCATCTATTTTACCAAATCTTGTCAAGACAGTATTTGCCAGATTCTGTATGTCTGACAAGTCGGTGATATCGCAACGCTGAAAGAATGCATCCTGTCTTCCTGCATGTTTCATCTGTTCCATCAATTTGTTCGCCTTCCGCTCATCGATGTCTGCGACTACGACATTTGCATTGGCTTCTGAACATGCTCTTGAAAATGCTTCACCAATCAGTCCTACTCCGCCTGTTATCACAACTGTTTTGCCCTTTAGGTCAAGCATCCGATCACCGAACTGTACACGCTTTTTCGAGTTCTTCAATCTTCGAATTCCTCTTTGGCACTTTTCACTCTTGCTGACATACACCAACATGTTTTTAGCAGGATTCTTGTTTCTTTTTTCTCTTTGCAGGTGGGCTTTCGATTTTCTTCAATACCTTTGCAGGCACCCCCACCGCAATAACGTTGGCAGGGATATGTCGGTTGACGAAGCTGAAGGCGCCAATGATTGAGTTTTCACCGACTGTGACGCCGGGCATTATTATGCTGTGACTGCCTATCTTGCAGTTCTTTCTGAGCACGACGGGGCCCTCTTTGTTGTCGATGGTTGAAATCGAATATACGGAACAGTGAGAGCCTAACTGAACATAGTCTTCGATCGTTACACCATTTTTCGCATTTATATATGTAAATGCTCCGATGTCCGTCTTGTATCCAAGCTTCAGATTTTCTTTGTGTTGAACCATCCAATTGTATTTTGTTAGTTTTCCTTCTTCTATCTCTGGGTATACCCAGTTCTTGAATCTCATTTCAGTACGTCATCCTCTTCTCCAACAGTTTTCTGTTTACTTCTATTTCGCTCAGAATTTTCGCAATTCTCTTTCCGGCCTTCCCGTCTCCGTAAAAGTTTTTGCAGTTCTTCACTCTTTCTCTGAATTCTTCATCGTACAGTGCTTTTTTTATTGCCTTTTTGATTTCTTCTCTGTCGTACTGAACGTCAATCACGTTTCCCGCCCTCTGTCTTCCTTTCTGTCTTCCGCCAATGTTGACTACGGACAGTTGGAAAGAGGGAGCTTCAATTATCCCACTGCTTGAGTTTCCAACCATCACGCTGGCAAGTTTCATCAAATCTAAATACTGATCGCGAGGGAGACTCTTGAAAGTTTTCATAAAGGGGCATTTCTCGTATTCCTTGATTACCTTCACCATTCTTCTCCCCCCTGCATCTGCGCTAGGGTATATCAGGACCGTTTGAAAACCAACTTCTTTGATCGCTTCAAGCGTTTCACGAATTTGACTGGATGCTTCATCGGCTTCCGCAACCACAGAATGTTGTACAACAAGGAGAATTGGTTTGGATAAATCCAGCCGATACTTCACCGCCGTGTTTTCTGGTTTTGGTACCTTTTCACTCCGGATAAGGTCTAGACCAGGGGCCCCAACCACATGAACTCTCCAAGGCTCTTCTCCCATCTTTAGTATTCTGTCAGCGCTCTCTTTCGTTGCTGCAAAATGTATGTGGGCCAGTTTTGTGATTGCATGTCTGACCGGTTCATCAACATTGCCTGAAATGTCTCCTCCGTGAATGTGTCCTATGGGTATGTCCATATACGTAGCCGCAACTGCTCCCACTAACATCTCACTGCGATCTCCCAAGATCAACAAGATGTCTGGATCTATCTTCTCCAATGCTTCAGCTGTTCTTGACAAGCATTCTCCAAGGCTCTTTGCCATCGAAGCTCTGGTATCTTCACGGTGCAGCGCGGCTATTTTCGCTGCAATCTTGAATCCATCTTTGTTGATCTCGTCAATGGTGTGTCCGAACTCCGATGAAAGATGCATTCCGCTGACGATTAGTGAAAGCTGCAGTTCTTTGCTCGCTTCTATTTCCTTAAAGACTGACTTGAGTATTCCATATTCTGCTCGCGTTCCAGTTATGGCAGCTATTTTTCTCATTAGACTACCCCAGGAGTTTCTCAAACGTAATCAGTTCATCAGGTTCAATGTCCTTCTTTGTTCTCTTGCCGACTATTTTGCACAAATTCTTGGGTTCAAGTCCTGTGCCAGGCCTTTTGAAGTCTACCATATTCTCTCTTATGATTGTCCCCTTGGGAATCCTGGTCTTTGCGACTATGCTTCTTCGAGCGGCTTTTTTGATTTCTTCTTCATTCGCAGTGAGCCTCTTCATCCCATCGCCCAATGCCTTCTCTACATCTCTAATACCCTTCACCATCTCTTTGAACTCAGTCGGCTCGAGAGAAGCTCGATGGTCCGGTCCTAGCAAAGTTTTATCTAGAGTAAAGTGTTTTTCAATGAGCACTGCGCCCAGAGCAGCAGCGGCTATCGGCACGGTGATGCTCAGGGTATGATCCGAAAACCCTACAGGAAAACCAAACTGACGTCGCAAAAGATCCATGACCTTGAGGTTGGCTTCTTCCTCTTTCGCCGGATAGCTAGTCACGCAATGAAGAAGAATGATTTCTTCAACGCCTTCTTCTGTAATAACTGCTAAAGCTTCTTCAATCTCATCCAAGGTACTCAGTCCAGTTGAAAGAATCATTGGTCTCTTCTTGTTGGCCATGTGTCGTAAGAGGGGAAGATTCGTTAATTCTCCCGACGCCACTTTGAAGGCTGGCACGTCAAGGCTGTCTAACAGGTCAACACTCTCTTCATCAAAAGCTGAAGACAAAAAGAGGATGTTTCTCTTCTGTGCATAGCGGTGCAGTTCCTTGATTTCCGCGTCTCCAAGCTCTAATTTTTTCAGCATGCTGAACTGTGATTTTTTGGGGTCGGTGGTTTCCTTCTGATAAACTGCTTTTTCTGCATACTTTGTGACGATTCTTTCTGTTTTGAATGACTGAAACTTGACTGAATCTGCGCCAGCGTCTTTCGCGGCATCTATGAGCTTTCTTGCCATGTGGACGCTACCATTGTGGTTCACGCCGATTTCGGCAACTATGAAAGTAGGCTCACCAACACCAAGTAACCTGCCGTCGATTCTTATCTTCTTCACTTTAACCTTTCCACGCCCACAGGATAGGTGGTAAACTAGAGGATTTCTCTGAAAACAGGCTTAACTGGTTTACCTTCCAGAGATTTTGCGATGTCACCTTTATTGATAGCTTTGCCTAAGATTGAAAGCGCGTCATCGAACGCTTCAAGGGTTGTATTTATCTCCTTGTCATTGTGGGCGTAACTGATAGCGTGATAAGCTGCCCACAAGATTCCTCTCTTCAGCAGTTCTTGTTGAACAAGGCTTTTCATCAGCAATGATTCGTCAGGAGCCCTACCGAAGAACTTCATCAATGAACTTGGTGGATAGCCAACGCATTGTGTGTACTTTTCAAGCTTATGCTCATTTACCAGTTTGTTGTAACCATCCTGAAGCTTTGTTCCCTGCGCCCAGATAAAATCGATGACTTTCTTCTTTTTCAGTTCGTTGATAGTAGCCATTGCTGCTGCCAGTGATAGACATTCACCGCCAAACGTGCTCGACCAAAATGTGTCGTTAAATACACTCATTATCTCTTCTTTTCCGACCAAGGCTGAAATAGGCATACCGTTGGACATCGCTTTTCCGAACGTTGCCAAGTCCGGCGTCACTTTGAAGTATTCTTGAGCCCCTCCCAGAGCAAATCGGAAACCTGTGATTATTTCGTCAAATATTAAAACGGCCCCGTTGTCATGAGTCACCTTTTTAACATCTCTCAGGAAACCTGTTGTAGGTGGCGTCACGCCGACGGGTTCCATTATCACTGCCGCGATTTCATCGTGATAAGTGTCAAACAGTTGTTCTAGGCTTTCAACGTTGTTGTACTGGAAGACAAAACTCAACTGCTTCAGGATTTTGGGAACACCTTTGTTTCTCTCTGTAGTTACTACGTACCAGTCGTGCCATCCATGGTAACCACAAATAGCAACTTTGTCTCTGCCTGTGTATGCCCTTGCTCCTCTCACCGCGGCTGTCGTTACGTCTGAGCCGCTCTTGCTATATCTGACCGCTTCTGCGCAAGGTATCAGTTTCTTTAGCAGTTCTGCAACTTCCACTTCGAGAGGGTGCATCAAAGTGAAGTTTGTACCATCTTCAAGTTGTCTTGTAATGGCTTCGTTCACGGCAGCATAGCCATAGCCTAGAATGACAGTGCGAAGACCCATTCCCCAATCGATGTATTCGTTTCCATCCACATCCCAAACATGGCAACCCTTGCCTCTCTTCAGATACTTAGGAGCCACACCGTCAACGAATTGGGTCGGCCCTTTGCTCAGGCATTGAGTCCCAGCTGGAATCAAACCTCTGGCTCGAGCCCAGTATCCATCTGACTTGGCCAGCGATCTTCTGACAACCCGCATTTCCAACACGTCTCTTCTACAGATTTTGAAGCACTATATAATCCTGATCCAGTTAATTAAGTGTACTTTAGTTGTCCCTACACATGAGTTTTGGGAATCTAAACAGAATGCAAGAATTGCTCAGATCATTTGTGTGCGGTCTTGATGGGGCCACTTTTCCCTGAACTTTTTTCCGCGGCGTAAAGCAATTCGAGGATGTGTTTGTCTTCCTCCAACGTGTAAGGATATTTCTTTTCTTTCTTTATTGCTTTGATGAAAACGTCCATTTCTTCGATGTAAGGCTCTTCTTTTATCTTTTCATCATAACCCTTAACAGTCGTTCCAGCTCTTTCAGGATAAGACGTCCACGTCTGGCCTTTTGATGTGTAAACATTCACGCCCGTGCCCCAATCCCAAAAAACGGAGCCTTCCTCTCCAAATATTTTGAAGCTGCGGTCCGCAGTCCTGGAGACCACATCCACCATCAGGTGGCCCAACACTCCACTTTCGAATTTCATGGTGATCTGATACACATCGTCAATATCCGCTTCTAGCTTCGACAGCTTACCTTTGGAGCAGGAAATTGTTCCTGTGTCGCCCAAAACCCATGTCAACCACACCAGTTCAAAAGGGACTATTTCTCTGGCACCTTCAGTCTCTCTCTTCGAAATATAATATTTCTTAATGTCTTCCCAAGGGTGCCAGTCCGGAAGGTATTGACCGGAGTGATGCGTAAATGACAGAACGTTTCCTATGATTCCACTGTCCACGATCTCCTTTATTTTCTTGACAGAAGGAATGAAACGCATTGCACAGCGCGCGCGCTATATTTACATCGCCTTTTGGTTCAGATCCACAACCAACATCTAATATCATCATGATTTAATTATCCACCAGTCCCTAAGTTGCGTATGGACAATTTCATCATTATGAGCTTTAGCAAATTCTCTAACTGCCTTTTGAACATCCAAGACAGCATAATCATGACCTCCAATCACCCCTCTACTTTTAATTTTGGGATAATAAAGTTCAATGTCTTTCTTCACAAAGGGGTAGGAATGGTTTCCATCTATGTAAACAAAATCTAAATCATCAGGAATCTGATTAACGGCATTAGTGGAATAATCATATATAAATTGAATGTTTCTGTATTTTGCAAGACGAACCTTGGATTCCCTCCGAGCTAGCACATAACCTTCAACTCGTCTATTACCCCAGTCAGTGTAAGGCTCATAAGGATCAACCAAATATAACTGTCTAATATTCAAAGTTTCCAAGATTGTTAGAGCATTGAACCCCTGTGCTACACCAATCTCAACTCCTACCAATGCCTTTTCTCCGAAACGCACATAGAGAAAAGTTATCATAGGACGTTTGACTAGAGCCAGATACATTTTATAGGTTTGATAGATTGTTGGAGCTAACTGTCTAACTATCCATTCCCTCAGTGGCGATGTTCTATGAATCAATCGTGAATATTTCACAGTTGTTGCAAATCCTCGCGCGCGCTATTCATATTTTTGCCGAATATAGAATCCTCTTCAAACCCCTTGTATATTGGAAGACTTTTAAGCTTTGTGAGACATCGAATTGAGGCGAACCTACAGAATGCATAAAAGCGGAAAAACTAAAAACTAGAATTTCGAAAGTATAGTCGGAGCCAGGAAAATGATCGTTGCGATAGTGCAAGCAAGAATGACTTCAGAGCGGTTGCCTGGAAAGGTCCTAATGAACATCTTGGGAAAGCCCGTGTTGTGGCATGTGGTCACAAGATTGAACGGATCAGAATTGATTGAGAAGGTTGTTGTCGCCACAACTACGAATGAAACAGATATTCCCATAATAAGATTCTGCGACGAAATGGGAATTGGTGTATATGCTGGCAGCGAAGAGAACGTTCTGGATAGATACTACAAAGCAGCAAGCCATTTCAGTGCAACAGTAATCGTTAGAATAACCGCCGACTGCCCACTAATTGACCCGAAAATCGTCGACAGAGTTATCCAATACTACTTGGAAAACAAGGATAAATTCGATTATGTGAGTACCAATCACCCCACCACATTTCCTGATGGGTTGGATACTGAAGTATTCTCCTTTGAGGTTTTAGAGAAAGCCTGGAAAAACGCAAAAAAACAATACGAAAGGGAACATGTAACTCCGTACATATGGGATCAACCTGAAAAATTTAGAATTGGCAACGTTGAGAACGATGAAGATCTTTCTGCCACAGAGAGATGGACTTTGGATTATGAAGAGGATCTTGAATTCATCAGAGCTATTTATGCGAACCTGTACAAGGAAGGAAAGATATTCGGTATGGAGGACGTACTGAAGCTTCTCAAGAAGAAGCCTGAACTCCGAGACATAAACAAAAAGTACCTAGGATTCAATTGGTATGCATTACAAAAACACCTAGATGAACTGAGGACCGTGGACAGATCAAAATACGAGCTTGATAAGAGCAAAGAAACTGGTAAGAAAACATAGATTGCATTGATCACATTAACTTTTCTTGATCAGCTTTTCAATTAGACTGGCCACTCTTTCAGTTGCTTTTCCGTCTTGCTTGTACGCATGATCATAGACAAATCTCTCCCCCTCTGTTTTGATCCTCTCTCTCGTTTTTTCGTCATATAACGCTGCCGTAATCGCGGGAATCAAATCTGACGCTTTGTACACTCTCAATGTAACCCCTCTGTAGTAAGGTGTAGGATCCTCTCCTTCACCCAGATGCAACGTCACACCGACTTTTCCCAAGATTATTCCCTCAGTTGCAATAGTGGAGAAACCCGTCAAAAACAAGTCGCAGGCATGTAACGCTTCAAACGTATCTGCCTCCTTTGACAGCACCACTGCTCTAACATCTTCCTCCTTAAGCACATTCCTATACCATTCTCCTCTCTCTCCAGGGTGCGGTTTCACAACGATCTGCAGATCTGGAAAGCTTTTCAAAGCGCCCAAAAAACTTCTCAACAACGTCGTTCCCTCTGATATCCCCATGTTTTCAGTCCCCACCAGAACGATTCTTTTGCTTGAATCCAGGCCTAGCCTTTTGCAAAACTCCTCCCTGCTATATACTCTGTCTGCCACAGCCAGTACATCGTATCTAGGTTGTCCGGTGATTACGACGCTGTCAAGAGGGTACGAGCTCATCTTCGTTAATATGTCATAGTAGTATTGCCCATACACCGCTGTCTTGTCTGGAATCGGACAAAATGGCGTTTGTATGCTTCCAGATGCCGATATACTGTTTTTCGGGTATATGTATCCCTTGTGAAGCGGCCCTATATTGCCGTGTTGGATGGCCAACGTTGGGATTCTTTCAAGTTTCCCCGCAACTACCAAAGCCCTTTCAAAGATTCCATACTCGCTACTAACTAAGATTAAGTCAGGTTTTTCCTTCTGAACTAGCTCCTTTGCCATTTCAATTGTCTCTACGACATACCCAAGGATCGAGTGAAAATAGATGGGCAGTTGACTGTCAAGCCCATATTTTTCTAATGAACCTACGAATTTGCCATCGATTTTCAAGACACTTTTCCAAACATTTGTGAAGTGTCTTCTTGCCGCATGCCCCTTCTTCCAAATCTTAGTTGACCAATAAATGTTGAACTCTTTGTGAATTATGTCCCTTTGGATATGCAACTTCTCAATCATTACTTTCAGTCCAGAAGGACTGTATTTCAATGGGGCCACAGTAACAACTTCGAAATCCCGTCTTTGCAATTCGCCAACAAGAGAATCGAGGAAAACATCACATCTCTTTAGTTCTCCGCCTGAACTTCGCACAGTCCTCCACTGCACATTGGGAGCGGTCATCAGCACCTTGGGATTCTTTCCACTCGTTCTTACTTTAAAGAAACTCGAAAGCACCTTGCATAACATGGACGTAAGAGAATCGTACAAGAATTCGGCAAGGGAGAAGAGATATGGATTCTTGATCGCTAGCCTAATTGACCGAGTTGATTGAGCTGAATGATAGATCCTAGTGCGCATAAACCACCATAACGAAAGACCGTCATACTCAGTCAATTCTATGAGGCTTTTTCCACCAGTTCTAGTTCTCAGCATTTCTTGCTCTATAGCCAACCATTTTCCCGGTTCTAGTTTTTCCATCCGTTGATTCTTCCCAATCACCAACGCTTGGCAGTAGGCAAAGAATAATGCCCCTGTGTTTTTCAACTTATCGGTGGGTTAGCCTGTGCCAGCATACTTTCTAAACTGCGCGCGCTAGTTCGATGATTTCCCACTGTTCAGAATCAGCAAGAAGTAAAAGAGTGCATATATAGAGGCGAACATTTCAACTTAGAAGACAGACGGAGACCGATTTGATAAAGCAGAGAATCGATGTCGATTACCCCTTTCCCTCAAGGTGGAGAAGCTTCTTCTACGTAACCTTCAGAATAAGAATAAGTAATGAATACTTGAAAAACTCCAAGATAGTTGCAAGAATGATTAATGAGTCCCCTGAGAACATTGAAGCTCACTGGTTTTTCACTCCAAAGACGATCCCGGATGCGCAATTGCTGGCACTGCTGAACAACAGTAAACATGCAGTTGAGCTTCACGTCGTAAACGACCCCGCCAAGGAATTGGATAACTTGGAAAAGGCCACTGGAAGAAAGGCAAACTACTATACAATCCACGGAACCGCACGCTTGCTAGCGAGAATCATGTGGAAACGATGGAAAACAAAAGAGCCTGAAATTCCAAAAGGGTTCAGGTTACAATCTTTTCATCAGTTCCCCACATTTGGTTTGGATGGAATATGCTATGCCCATAGAACCGATGAAGCTGTTGAAATCGCAAATAACTACATTGCAAAAGGATACGTTCTATACTTTCACCCTATTTGGCTCTTTCAGAAAGGAACGATCAACCAAAGAAGCGCTTTCTACCAAGCGTTGAAGACTATCTTTAGAGTAGACAGCGATCTTGAACCTGTAATCTTCCGCAAAAAAACCTTCTTCACAATTGCAACCCACGCAAGGGAATATGAGACAGACATCATTCCACATAAAGAGTTCCTTGAAAAAATAAGGGAAAGAGGAGCAGACATCTTTATCTTCCTCGAAAGAAAATGGTGCAACACCCTGCCCAAACCACCAAAGTCTTGGGTAAAAGCAGATGACAACGTTGCACTTCTCACTATAACATCTTATGATGATTGGTTGAAAAACGTAGGCAAGAAGACGCGGAACATGATCCGTAAGGCAGAAAAGAGCGGAGTAAGAACGCTTGTCGTCACGCCCGATGAGGAATTGGCAGAAGGCGCCTGGAAAATCTACAATGAAACCCCCATACGGCAAGAAAGAGCCTTCCCAGCCTACGGAATATCTTTAGAAACTGTCAAAGAATACGTCCTGTCACCGCAAAACTGCACTTACATAGGCGCCTACATACAAGACGAACTTGCCGGATTCATCAAGCTTCTGCACGCCAAAAACATAACAATAATGTCCCAGATACTTTCGATGCAGAAACACTGGGACCTAGCCTTGAACAACGCATTAGTCGCAAAATCTGTTGAAGTCTGCGCCAACAGAGGCGAAAAATGGCTCATGTACGCCAGAATGGGGAACCACCCGACACTTGACAGGTTCAAAGAAAACAACGGATTCACGAAATACCCGCTCACAAGATACTATGTGCCGTTAACAAGAAAAGGCGAATTGGCAATCAAACTTGGACTCCACAGAAGAACAGAAGACGTTCTCCCAGCTTCCATAAAATACCGACTTATCCCAATTTACAACTGGATAAGCAGAACAAGAATGAAAATCAAACTGAGGTCAAGACCAAAACAAATAACTTAACTCACATTATCATCTCTTAAAGTCAAAAGGTGACCAATTGGAAAAGAAAGAAATCAGAACCCACTATTCTGGCGTTATTATCTTCGCGGCAAAATTGACCACTGTTGCAACAGGCATCGCTTTTGCGTTAATTGTTGCAAACTCGTTGTCTCAGAATGAATATGGAATCTTGGGCATTTTCAACATCATAATCCCGTATTTCACACTGCTCTCAGGACCGATATCGTTCTGGACGATGCGTTTCGTCGCGAGAGGCACGGAATGCGCAACCAAGACTGGAGTGGTTGCAAACATGACTTTGGCTACGATAGCTACGCTGGTCTACCTAGCATTATTGCCGATAGTCTCTCCCGCCTTCGGCCTGCAAAACTACCTGATCGTATATTTGATCATGGCTGGACAGGTGCTCGAAGCATACCTAATCACCGTGCTAGAATCTTGTTTACAAGGTAATCAGCCAGAATTTGTGGGCTACGGCTTACTTGTCGGTGAAATATCCAAACTTGCGTTCTGCTACGCTTTTGTAGTATGGCAACATTGGGCACTTCCAGGAGTGGCCCTCAGTATTATAGTGGCCTACGCCGTCAAAGTAGGATTCTACACCAAAGTAGATTTCAAAGAGTTAAGACAAAAAATCGTCTTCAATTACATAAAAGAGTGGATAAAAGGTTCAGCCTTCAACGTATATAGCATTATTGGCGACAGAATTGCGGCGATCCTGTTTCTAATGCTCATGCTGTACGGGACTGAAATCGCGGCAAGCTACTACTATGCTACTTCACAGATTGCAAACATAATCGCATATTCAACATTCCTGGCCTTTGCATTGACACCCAAGCTTCTGTCGGAAAGCAAAATAGGCGAAGTAACCACGTCATTGAAGCTAGTTTGGATGTTTGCTATTCCCATGGCTGTAGGCGTCTTGACCCTTCCTGGCTCGTTTCTCGTATTTCTGAAAGAAAGTGGCGAGTATGTTGTCGCTGCGCCAGTCTTGGCAATATTGGCAATTGACGCGTTGGTTTCAACCACCTCGACCGTTTTCAATTACGTGCTTCTTGGAATTGAAAGGGTAGACGAAAAGGCCAAGATACCCTTCCGAGAGGTGGCCAAAAGCAGACTCTTTGTTGCTTTTTCTCTTCCCTATGTCCATGCAGCGATAACCCTTCCAACAGCATTTTACGCCTTGACGTTTTTCGCACACAATGACCCTCTCCAAGTGGTCATTTATGTGACGGGGATAAACACCATCGGACATGCAGTGACGTTTTTCGTTCTATATTATGTTATACACAAAGCTGTAAAGGTGCAGATTCCATGGAACAAGATGGGAAAATACATCACAGCCTCAGCAATCATGGCTACGATACTGTTCTTCACCCACCCAACTCGAAGGCTTACAACACTAATCGTCACAGCAATCGGCGGGATGGTCTACGCAATTGTGCTACTCGCAATTGACAAGGAGACAAGAATGCTCGTACGAACTTCCTTGAACATACTCAAAGACAAGATCAAACCACAAAGCGGAGCCTGAACCGTCATTTCAGATCAGCAGCGCCGACAAAAGGGCGTTCAGTTCATCTTTACTCTCCAAACCGCGCAGGATGATTTTTCCGCTTCCGTAAAGCCTGAAAGAGTAATTCTTGAACGCCAGTTCAAACACTATTCCAGCAAGAGACTTCTTCAACGTGGCCCTTTCCAAAATTTTCTTAACCGCTTCATCCCTCGTCTCATACTTGAAAATGATTATCACATCTTTTTCCTTGCCACACGTTCCCTCTGCCCTAGAGACATAGTCCTCAACTGTTACCATCAGAATTGGCCAATCTCCTTCAAAACCCCTATGAATCTGTCGACTTCTTCACGCGTATTGTAGATGTAGAAGCTCGCCCGTGCTGACGAGTTCAACTTGAACACTTCGTGCAGAGGCTGGGCACAGTGGAAACCGCTTCTGATCATTATTCCATAATTGTCAAGGAACAACGCGACATCATGTGAACTCAGACCTTTTACGCCGAATGGAACTATCCCACATTTTTTAGACGTATCTTTGGTACCATAAATCTCAATTTTTTCGGAGGAATCCTGCATGCGGGGCAAAGCATAGTTAGTCAACGTTTCTTCATGTTCTTTCACGTTTTCCATACCAATCCGCTTCAGATATCTCACAGCCTCCATCAACCCCACAGCCCCGCCTACATTGGGTGTTCCAGCTTCAAACTTCCAAGGCAAAACATTCCAAGCTATTGAACAACGTTTTGTCTCCTGGTCAAAAGAAACGTCCTTTATCATTTCGCCTCCGCCATGGAAAGGCGGCATCTCTTCAAGAATTTCACGTTTGCCAAACAGGACACCAATACCTGTTGGACCCAACATTTTATGACCTGAAAAAGCAAGAAAATCAACGCCTAAGTCCTTCACGTTTACAGGCATATGTGGAACCGACTGCGCTCCATCCACTAGCATCAAAGCCCCATGGTCATGTGCCGTTTTTGCAACTCTTTCCACATCGTTGACTATTCCAGTGACATTTGAAACATGAGAGAGACATACTATCCTTGTCTTCTTTGAAACAAGTTTTTCAAAAGACCGGTGGTCCAACGTTCCATCCTTGTTCACTCCCATGTATTTGATCTTGAACCCATGGATTTTTGAGACTATTTCCCAAGGAACTATGTTGCTGTGATGCTCCATCAACGAGACGATGGCTTCGTCATCCCTTCTGAGGTTGTGAAGACCCCAAGCATACGCCACAAGGTTTATGGCTTCGGTCGTGCCTCTCACGAAGACTATTTCTTCGATCCCTTTCGCGCCTATGAATTTGGCAACCTCTTCGTGGGCATTCTCGTAAAGCTCTGAAGCCTCCTGTGAAAGCGTATGCACTGCCCGGTGGACATTGGCGTTATGGTTTTCATAGAAATCCTTGATTGCCTGAATCACTTGTTTGGGTTTTTGCGATGTCGACGCGTTGTCGAAGTATACGAGCGGCTGGTCATTTACCTTTCTTTTCAAGATAGGGAAGTCTTCTCGAATCTTGTATGGATCTAACATCATTTTCCTTCTGCTTGCTTCATCCTTTTTTCAAGCATTTTTGCTAGCTGTTCCTCTTCCAAAGCTTGTCTTTCTTCAAAGCTCGGCTCTTTCTGAAGCCAGCTCGGCGATGTTCCCTTGTTGTCAAGGTATTTCCTTATTGCCCTCTTCAAAGCTCCAACCGCAAGGATGCCGCAGTGAAACTTGACGCTTGGCAAACCTCCGACTGCTTCAACCACACTCTTGTAGGATACGTTCCATGCATCTTCAAGCTTCATTCCCTTAATCATTTCAGTGACTATGCTTGAAGTAGCGATGTTTGCAGCGCACCCGTAGCTTTCGAAGGATGCTTTCTCGATGATGCCTTGCTCGCTGATTTTCAGGTAGAAAGTTATCATGTCGCCGCACATCGGGTTTCCAGCAACAGCTGACACGCTGGCGTCTTCCATTTTTCCAAGATTCTTCGGGTTCCGGAACAATTCCAATATCTTCGGATTATAGGGCAAAGGTGCACGTGACAATACTGTTACACTCCTGTGGAACCGCTAATTCCTCTTATTCGTTCAACTGCTTTGGGAATAACTTCTAAAGCATAATTTATGTCTTCTTCATTATGGACTCTTGAAACTTTCATCAAAATACTTCCGTGCGCCTGATCAAACTTCCTGCCTATGGCAACCAGAACGTGGCTTGGTTGCAATAACCTTCTGGAACAGGCGCTTCCGCTTGAAACATAAACGCCACTCAGGCTAAGCTCAATTGTGAGAGCTTCTCCTTCACACCTCAGGAAGCTAATGTTCGCGTTGTCAGGAGCCCGCTTTGCTCCTTTAGGGCCGTTGAGTTCAACATCAGGTATCGCACCGGTTATTCCGTCGACAAGCTTGTCTCTCAATCGCTGGACTCTACGAATATTTTCTTCAAAATTCTGGAAAATCAACTCAGACGCTTTCGTGAAGCCAACAATCAACGGCGTATTCTCCACTCCAGGCCAGAGCCTCTGCGTTCCTATCTGACCTTCCAAGATTCTTTCCAGGTCAACACCCTCTTTCACGTATAAACAGCCGATTCCCCTTGGTCCCAAAATCTTGTAGCTGCTGACGGTAGCCAAGTCCACTCCCATGTCGCGCACATCGAACGGGATTTTACCATACGCATCGCACGCATCTACGTGAAAGACCGTTTCTTCGTTTTTGTCCAAGATGATTTCTGCTGCTTCCTTTATCGGCTGGATTGTTCCTATCTCATGGTTGACCGCGGACAAGCTTACAATCGCGGTTTCTTGGTCGACGGCGTCACTCAGCTTGTCAAGGTTCACGAAACCTTCGCTGTCAACCGGTATCTTCATTACTGTAAAGCCGCTCTTTTGAAGAAACTCAGCGACTTGCACCACGTTGATGGGTTCGATCTCTGAAACCACGATTTTCTTGGCCTTTTCCTTCAAAGAAAGAGCTATTCCCATTATTGCCAAGTTGTTTGCTTCAGTTTCTCCTGGAGTGAAGTTTATTTCCTCAACGTTTTTGCAGCCTAGGAAAGAAGCTATTTTCTGTGATGATTCCATTATCGTCTCGAAGGCTTCCCAACCTGGCTTATGTGTCAAAGTCGGATTGCCGTATGCAAGCTGATTATAGTACGGCAGCATCGCATCAACAACTTCTGTTGGAACAGGGCTTGAGTTCTCAATGTCAAAGTAAACTTCACGTTTCAAACCTTTGTGCGCCTTCAATAACTCTCTAACGTTCTCAACCATGCCCAACTCAGCTCTTCCGCACAATTCACGTTCTAGTATACATAGCTCCTTATACAAAAACGTAACCCAGAATAGCAAAATCTCCGCACACGCAACGCTTTAAGCTGCCTCAGCATTAATGCTGATGTAACACGAAGAAAATGGGCGCATAAGAGTGAAAGTAGTCGACTTGCCTATACCAGAAGCAGTCAAGGAACTGACAATCAAATCTGGAATCGTTGAACTCTATCCGCCCCAAGAAGAAGCGGTGAAAGCTGGAGCCCTTGAAGGAAAAAATCTAGTTCTCGCAACCCCAACTGCGTCTGGAAAGACTTTGGTAGCCGAGTTTTGCGCCCTCAAACACATTTTAGAAAAGAATGGTAAAGCTGTCTACCTCACACCGCTCAGGGCGCTGGCGAACGAGAAATTTGATGAATTTAGAAAGTACACGACGCTTGCAAAAAAGGATGGAAGAAGAATTAGGGTTGGCATCAGCACTGGCGACTTTGACAGCACAGACCCTTGGCTGGAAAGGTATGACATAATCATAACGACAAACGAGAAAGCAGACTCACTTCTCAGACATAGAGCCAAATGGATGGACGAAATTTCCCTTGTCGTAGCCGACGAAGTACATTTGCTGAATGAATCTGAACGCGGACCAACTCTCGAAGTTGTTCTTGCAAGACTCATGCAGGTCAACCCAGACATTCAAATCCTAGCCTTAAGCGCAACCATAAACAACGTCGACGAAATTGCAGGATGGCTGAAAGCACAACACGTCACAACTGAATGGCGCCCCGTTGCCCTTAAAGAAGGAGTATTGCTTCATGAAGAGATACAGTACAGGGACGGAGACGCACGCAAAATAGAGAAAAAATCAAGAGACCCCACCATAAACTTGACACTAAACACTGTCAAAACAGGCGGGCAAGCACTAATCTTTGCGTCAACACGAAAAAACGCCGTGACGCTGGCAAAGAAGGTTGCAGGCGAAGTTGTAGGAGCGCTGTCTAAGCCTGCAAGGCGATCTCTGGAGCATGTAGCAAACCGCATTTTGGCAGCAGGTGAAAGAACAAGCCTCGGGGAAACACTCGCAGAGCTGGTAAAATGCGGAACGGCCTTTCACCATGCAGGTTTGGGGGGCGGACACCGCAAGATAATTGAAGATTCGTTCAGAGAGGGAAAGATCAAAGTCTTAACAGCCACGCCGACGCTGGCCTTCGGAGTGAATCTTCCGGCGAGAACCGTTGTCATTCAAGACTACAGGCGTTACGAGGCAGGTTACGGCTACTATCCCATCAGCGTCTTAGAGTATAAACAGATGGCAGGCAGAGCTGGAAGACCAAAATACGACAAGACAGGCGAAGCAATACTCATAGCCAAAACCAGTGACGAAGCAGACTACCTAGTTCAAAGCTACATCCTCGCACGTCCAGAACGCATCTGGTCCCGACTTGCAGTTGAACGCATCATGAGGTCCCACGTGCTCGCAACCATAGCGGCAGACTTCGCCCACACAGAAAATGGAATCTACGAGTTCTTCGGCAAAACATTCTACGCTTACCAATACGACATAGACGCGATCAAAAGCATAGTGGCGAAGATACTCAAGTACTTGTATGATGAAGAGATGATCGAAGTCTTCGGTGAAAACATCAATGCAACAAAACTCGGAAAACGCGTAAGCGAGCTTTACATCGATCCAGTTTCAGCGGTCATAATTCGCGACGCATTAAAAGGCAAACCCGAGTTTCTAACAGACGTCAGCCTCCTACACATGATCGCTCACACGCCAGACATGGGTCCCGTTCTGCGACCTTACTCAAGCGAAATGGACCAAGTAGCGCTGTTCATGGAAGAACACAGACAAGAATTCCTCATAGCCCCTCCTGAAGAATGGGAAGACAATATAGGTTACCAAGAATTTCTCGGCGAAGTGAAAACAGCCATGACGCTGAAAGCATGGATTGAAGAGATGAGCGAAGACTGGTTAATTGAAAGATTCAGAGTACAACCAGGCGACCTGTATAGGACACTCGAAAGCGCCAAATGGCTACTTCACGCCACAAACGAACTAGCTCAACTTTTCGGCAACAAACAAGTTATCCCAATGACTTTGGAAGTGCAACAAAGAGTGGAAAAAGGAGTCAAAAAGGAATTGCTTCCACTCGTGAAGTTGGAAGGAGTCGGCAGAGTCCGCGGACGAATTCTCTTCAACTCAGGATACAAAACAATCGATGACATCAAAAACGCCCGCATTGAAGACTTAACAGGCCTGCCACTGGTTGGGCCAAAGCTAGCCAAGAAAATAAAGGAACAAGTCGGCGGCTTCGTGAAAAAAGACATATGGGAAAACCTTGAAAAACAAGATGAATGGAAACAAAAAGCAATAACAGAATACTGATACCCCAACTCTAAGAGCGCACGCAAGTATCTGTGTGCTCAGATGATTCTATTCTCTATTCGTACGTTCCATCTTCGTTTTCTCAACCATCAACTCGACCTGCTTCCCGGCAGTTCCCAAGTAGTTGCACGGATTGAGGGCTTCAATGATCTCTTTCTTGGTTAGTTTTTTGGTTATTGCTTTACTCTCAAGAAGTGCCTGCCTAAAAGACTGGCCTTCAAGTTCGCTTCTGATAGTTAGCTTTCTCAGCAATTCATGAGCTACTTGCCGATTCATGCCTTTCTTTGACAACGTGATCATCACGGCTTCGGACATAAGCCGGCCTTGAGTTAAATCGATGTTTTGGAGCATGCGTTTCTCATCAACACGCAAACTGCGGACTACGTAAGTCATCAAGAACAGCAGATAATCTGTCAAAATACATGTCTCTGGAAGGAGAAAACGTTCAGTGGATGACTGGGTTAGGTCACGTTCATGCCAAGTTGTAATGTCTTCTAACGCTGGAATAACGAGGCTTCTCACGATTCGAGCCAACCCGCAGACTCTTTCACACAGTTCGGGATTCCGCTTCTGAGGCATAGTTGAGCTGCCAACTTGGGCCTCCACCTCAAAATATTCAAAGAGTTCCCCAATTTCAGGTCTCTGCAACTCTCGAATTTCAGTGGCAAAATTCTCCAGAGAAGAAGCGATCAATGCTAACACGCATGCGAGTTCAGCATGGCGATCCCGCTGCACGATCTGCGTGGAAATATCAGCGGCCTTAATACTCAACTTCTGCATGACAAGCTCCTGAATTCTCATCGCATGCTCGCCCAGACCTGCTTGTGTGCCAACCGCCCCGCTCATTTTTCCAACCAGAACACGTTCTTTGCACTGTCCAAGCCGTTCTAAATGTCTTGAAACTTCGCGCATCCAAACCGAAAACTTGAATCCTAACGTTATGGGCAACGCATGCTGACCATGCGTCCTTCCGACCATCACTGTGTTCTTGTACTTTGCTGCCTTTTCCATCAATACTTCTTCAAACTCATCCAGCCTTCCCGCGATCAGTTTCAAAGCATCTTTCAATTGCAGAGCATTCGCTGTGTCCACGATATCATAGCTCGTCGCACCAAGATGAACATACCCTCCACTTGATCCGCAAACTTCTGACAAAGCTCGAACAAGAGAAGCGACATCATGTTTTATTTCACGTTCAATTTCCTTAACACGGCTCAACTTGACGTGTTTCAAAGAAGCCATTTCACCAATCTTCTCCGCATCTTTCCGCGGAATGTCACCCACTTCAGCGCGCGCCCATGTCAGCGCCGCTTCCACGTCAAGCAGCTTTTGGACACGATTCTCCTCTTCAAAGATCTTCCTCATTTCAGGAGTCCCATAGCGGCCTGTGTCAATGGGCAGAATAGGCATTTCTAGTAACCCTCGCAACTAGATTAGATCGGTTAAAGATTAATGTTTTACCAGACAACACATACCAAATTAAGCGGAACGGTCTTTCGGAATGGGTACGATAGTAGCTGTTAAGCACAAAAAAGATGGAGACGCAACTGAAACAGTCCTAGCTATGCTCAACGCGTTGGCAATAAAGAGCATAGAAGCTTATGGAATCGCCTCATCAACAACCATAGAGATAAAGAAATCTTTTCAGCAACTTCAAAATCGAAAGATAGGCTCATCAACAGTTGTCGGATATGCGTTCTCCAGAATTCTGAAACAAGACAAACCGCAACCACTGAAATCGAACGATGTGACCATAGTTTTCGATGGAAGAGTCTTTCCAGCCGACAATCGTTCTTCTGACAGTGAGTTTTTTGCTCGAAAGCTGTCTGGAAACAAAGAGGAGAACGCCAAAACATTCATCAAAGAAGTCGAAGGCAACTTCGCTTTTGTTATAGCTGAAACTGAAAGACTTACCGCAGGCAGAGACCCTATAGGTTTTAATCCACTCTACTACGGCGAAAACGATGTCTTCGTCGGCTTGGCTTCTGAACGGAAGGCGTTATGGAATATCGGGATTAGAAGTGCACATTCATTCCCTCCGGGTCATGTGGCCGTCGCAGATGAGCAGGGGTTCAAGCTAAGTTTGGCAAAGAGGCTCGTCTGCTCTAGGCCGAAACAAATGGCGATGAAAAACGCTGCAGAGAAGCTCCAAGTCCTTCTGGAACGAGCAGTCAGAGAAAGATTGACGGGTTTAAGTGAGGTCACAGTGGCGTTTTCGGGAGGTTTGGATAGCAGTATCATAGCGTTCTTGTCCAAGAAATTAGGGGCAGACGTGCAGCTGATACATGTAAGTTTGAAAGACCAGGCTGAAACGGAGCATGCAAAAATAACGGCAGAAGAACTGAAACTGCCCATCCACGTCTTCACGTATAGTGAGAATGACGTTTCTGAAGTTCTCCCTCTGGTTCTGCAGACAATTGAAGAACCTGACCCAGTCAAAGCGAGCATTGGCATTCCAATCTATTGGGCGGCAGAAAAATCTGCAGAAATGAACCGCAGGGTAATGTTGGCTGGTCAGGGTAGCGATGAGCTTTTCGCGGGTTACAAGCGATATGTTGACGCTTACATTAAGGGAGGAAGTGACAAAGCCCGAGAGACAATCTTCAGAGACATCATTGGAATACATGAAACCAACTTTGAAAGAGACTTCAAAATCTGCAGCTTTCACGGCGTAGAAATGAGGCTCCCATTTGCAACATACGATATCGCCAAGTTCGCGGTCGACTTACCTATTGAGCTAAAAATCCAGCCGTCAGACCACACGCTAAGAAAACTTGTGGTTAGACAAACGGCGCGAAACCTTGGGCTGCCACAGGCAACGGTAGACAGGCCGAAGAAGGCAATGCAATACGCTACTGGTGTGAATGATACTCTCAACAGGCTCGCCAAACGAAAGCATTTGACACTGAAGGAATACATTCACGAGACATTCCAACATACCCTGAAGAGGAAGATGCCCAATGCCTAAAACTGCCGTAGTCTTTTCGCCTGAATACTACAAGCATAATCCTGGCAAAGACCACCCGGAATCGGCAAGACGCCTAAGCGCAATTGTCAACGAGTTGAAGCGAGGTCAACTTTCGAAAAGCAGGAGTTGGCAGTTCGTCAAACCGGACAAAGCAAGAATTGAAGATGTTGCCCTTGTTCACGACATGGAATACATTAGGTATGTTAGAGCCTTATGTAGATCAGGAGGCGGTCTCTTAGACTCAGGAGACACCGTGGTTTCTCCCGAAAGTTTTGAGGTTGCCCTTTATGCTGTTGGTGGCGCGCTCAATGCAGTGCGTCTCGTCATGCAACGTGAATTTGAGAATTCTTTTGCACTTGTCAGACCACCTGGACATCATGCAGCAAGGTTCTATGGGCTCGGCTTTTGCATTTTTAACAACGTCGCTATAGCTACCAAGTATCTGCTGCAAGAATTCGAACTTGAACGAATCTTGATTCTAGACATTGATTCACACCATGGCAATGGAACCCAAGAGGTCTTCTATGAAACTGACAAAGTCCTGTATGTAAGTTTGCATGAGAATCCTCGCGACTTTCCGGGAACTGGATTCGTGAAAGAGGTCGGCGAAGGCCAAGGGCGAGGTTACACGGTGAACATTCCGTTGCCTTTCAGAACAGTCGATAAAATCTACTTGAAAGCTTGGAAAGAGATTGTAATGCCTATTGCTCGCCAATACAAGCCACAGTTCATATTGGTCTCTGCCGGTTTGGATTGCCACTACGGAGATCCAGTCGGACGCCTCTCCCTTTCAGCTCTTTGCTACGACGAGGTTTTTCATTCAGTTGTGAACTTGGCATCACAAGCGTGCAACGGAAGACTTGGATTGATTCTTGAGGGCGGATATGGCGTGAAGTTCATTGGAAAAATAGCAGCTGCGGCAATTGCTAGAATGAGTGGAAGCATGTGTCACATTGATGACAGAGTTCCAGCACTAAAACAGAGCGTAAGAGACAAAGGTGAAAGGGTCATAGAAGAAGTGAAAAAAGTTCAGAGAAGTTTCTGGAGTTTGAATTAGCCGTCTTTAGAAATGCGATCATAGGTCAGTGGTTACTCGATTACTTGGATTGCGCCTTCTGGGCATTGTACTTCGCATGCCCTGCACACCAGACACTCCTGGACTTTGACTGGAACGGATTTGCCATCTTTCATTTCGAAGACACCTACTGGGCATGTGTCAACGCATGTTCCGCATCCGGTGCATTTAGCATTATCAACTACTATCTTCACCATTTCGGAATCCTTCCGATTTTAGAATTTCAAGAGGAGTTAAGCAGTAGAATAAAAGGATTTAGGTGCACTTAGCGAATTTCTTCACGTAGTCTGAGGAGGATTCCGTCTATCGTTGTTTCGGCCTTCTCTTTTCTGCGTTCATAGTCACCAAGGAGTTTTCTGTATCCTTCCAGTGAAAGTTCTCCGCGGCTATGACGCGCTTCGATGCTTTTGACATTCGCCTCAACCTCGTTCAGTCCTATTTCTGCCACCTCAAGTTCACGCATCATGCTAGCATAGTGGCCTCCTGCCCCCCGCATCTTCTCCTTGTACTCTGTTAGGGTTCTGGACAACGTGTCAACACGAGTCTCCAAAGTCTTGCGTTGTATTTTGTATCGTTGCCTCGGTATTCTCCCTTTACGGACTTTTTCCTCGAGAGAGTCCATTTCAGCGATTATCTTCATCTTTTCCTCGTATGACTCTACGAACGACTTCAGGTATTCAGGGCGAAGTTGCATAGCGCCTGTGGGTATGGCAATAGCAGTTGGACCTTTTGGCCTTGTTATCACAACAACAGCAACGCATCCGATAATAGATAAGACCATGGCCCATGTAGTTGGACGAAAAGCCGACCACAGAGAATCATAATCGTAGGCTATTCCAACATTGAAGCTGTCCAGTTGGCTAACACTCTGCTTACTTATGGTCACTCTTTCTTGGAAAACATCTTTTGTGATACTGTAAGAAACCCCAGTCAAAGCGCCTTCAATTATCTGCAGTTTTGCGCCCTCAGGCAACACAAAGGTTACGCTTGCCGCATTCATATAGTAGTCAACACCTTGGTACAAATTCATGTACAATAGGTAACTGTTGCCTCCTTCTTGATGTTGGATGTAGGCTTCACTTGGCAGACGGTAGTTCACAGTAAACTTCGTTGGTTCGTTGAAGGTCAGCGGTCGAGCAGTTGCGCTTGTAAGATTAATGTTGTAACGTGTTCCATTCAAAACCATAAGTTCGGGGTGTGCCGTGGTTCGACCAAATTGATCTTGGGCGCTCACGTCGGAAGCGTTAGGAGGTAGAAGGACATCAACAGAAGTCATTGTACTGATTGCTTTGTTCGTTATGTAGTAAGAGTCTGATCCTGTGATTTCTCCGACCTCGTTTATGTCTATTTCGCGGGCCAGTTGATCTACGTCAAAAACCTGCATTTCCTCAGCAGCTAGCTGGAACGTTACGGTAGATACGTTATACGTGAGTGGCGGCAGGTTCTTTTCGCTATAGGTTGTGTTGCTAACCGTTCCTTCGACGTACTGTGCCAGTTTAGGCAGAACAATTGAGCTGTTACAGCTGTTGACTGGCTCTGTCAGACTTGGGAATGCCGGAAATACCATAGTGTAGAGACTAACATTCTGGCTTTCTTGGAAAACGAGACTATTAGAAAACAGAACTTGAACGCCAAGAGTTTGGGGCATTCCCGATGGGAAGTCAACCTTCAAACCGTAGAAGCCGCTGCGGTTCGCTAACGGTTCATTGAGAGCAACTGGAAATGTAGTAGAAGTAGCGTTTGCATCAAATGCAAGGTAACGGACAATATATGATCCAAATGCGTATGGGAACCCAAAAAGAAAACTGTCTGGTCCTTGCCCGGAAATTTGTATCGTGTCGCTCATTAGAACATAGCCGTTGTACATCACACTTATCGTATGGTCGACATGTTCTATCGAATAATCGTCAGCTGCCTTCGCATATTTCATATTGGCCGAAAATGAGATTGAAATGATTATGGCTGCCGTTAGTATTATGAGCAGCAGCGTTGCCTTTTTCAAGCAATTATCCTCCGCAACATTTCCAAAGTTTTAGGCTTCCTATCTATTGATAAGCCCATTTATTTACTTTTGGAGATTAGACTGCTAGAGTAGCGTATATACTTACCCATTGTTCATGAAAAATGCCAATCAGAATGGGAACTCGAATGTGTTTGATTAGCATTCGCCGTGTTTGAGGTAATAGTCTTGTTCTTTCTTGGCTCCGAAACCTCTGACGCCTTTCTCCTTGAGCTGCTTCTCTAGCCTCCGAGCGTACTGCTTGTCTATTTCGCCTTTCTTTTCCATGTAGGCAATGATCTCTTTTGCCTGCTCAGCTGTGTCGCATCGCCGGATAAAGTCTATAACGTCAGGGACATAGTTTGCAAATTTTCCATTGGTAACATGTTTTTCTCCAGCTTCGTTGTCCAGTCTAACGGAGTTGACTTGGACTCTGTTCTCGCCGGATCCGATTTCTTTTGCTAGGTTTGGAAACGTTTTTTTGAACGCATCTTTGTCCAGCCCCACTGTTTCACCTTCGGGGTTTGCAGTTTTGCTTTCACTTTCTATGGAAAAGACAGATATTTAAACAGTCTTTGACTCCGCTTGAATTTGGCAAGGCGCTTTTGATTTTCAGTGCGGCAGAAACCGTTTGTTCGGGTTTTCTTTGAGGACTTTTTCAAGTTCTTCTAAGCGAAGACCAGTTATTTCGTCGCCATATATCTCACATTTCTGTTTGAGACATGCTTCTTCAGGGCTGTGAACAATGATCTCGACTTTCTCTTTGATCGGAGACTCCGCATGTATGTGGAAAGAGGCTTTCTTCTTTCCCTGCTTCGTTATTCTGACCCACTCTGTCTGCTGAATCTTGAAATTGGTTCGTCCAAGCGTCTTCAAGACTTCCTCCGGTTCTTCATGATGAACTATAATGTCCATGTCGCTGTCATGATGAATTGTGCCACGCCAGACGCTTCCAACCAGAATGGGATCATATTCCCTGACGACCTGCATAATTCTCAAAGCTTCTTTGCGCATTCTGACTAGGCGTTCTTCCCTGGCAGGCCCTTCGTTCTCCTCGGCAATTCTGTCGATTTCCAATGCGACTTCAAGGTTTGTCGGCATATAATGAAGACCAAAGGTTTTTGCAGCTTTCAATTTGGCTTGTTTGTACTCCTTCTCTACTCCTTGATATAGCAGAGTGGCTGCTTCCCTCGTCACCTTCTTTCTTGAACTGACAGAATCGGCAGTCACAAATTCACCGAAGAACTGTGGGGTTCAGGTGGGACTTAAGCTTAGCGTTTGATGAGCTGTTCATAAAGCTCCAGTGTTTTCTGGGCTATCTTGTCCCATGTGAACTCGTTCAGGACTCTGCGTCGGCCGTTCTTCCCAAGCCACTTTCTTTTTTCATCATTCTCTAAAACGTTGTTTATGCCCCAAGCGATGTCTGATGGATTGCTTGGATCTATGTGATAACCGCACTGTTCCTCGCCGCAGCAAACGACTATCTCCCGCATGCCGCTGATGCCAGCGGCGCCGACGACAACTGGGCGTTCCATGCTCATTGCTTCAAGAACCACTATTCCGAAAGGCTCGTAGAAGCTTGGAAAGACTGCAACATCGCAGGCCGCGTAGTGAAGTATGCGTTCCTCTTCTGGAATAAACTCGAAACGTAACTTCACGAAATCACCCATTTTCGTGGCTTTGACAAGGTTCATCAAATATTCTTGCAGGTCACCTAGACCTACGATTACAAGTTTTGCCTTGGGGTATTTCGGCAATATGTGGGGCAAAGCCATAATGAGTTTGTCGACGCCCTTAACGCCAACAAGCCTGCCTATGAAGAGAATCATGTATTCATCATCTTTGATGCCGTACATACTCCTGACTTTCTTGATCTGTTCAGGAGTCACTACCGCTGGGTTGTATTTTTCTGGATCTACACCATTATAGGCAACTTGGATCTTTTCTTTCTGGAAACCAAGGCCTACAAGCTCATCTTTCATTGCATACGAAACCGTCACGATGAGATCAGCCGCTTTGGCAGCGTGAAGCTCAATGTTGCTTACAGTGCTGGAGCCATTTCCAAGAGTTCTCCCTTTCTCGGTTGAATGAACGTGAAACGCGAACGGCAGACCGGTCTCTTTTTTGACAATCATTCCACCTATGGCCGAAAGCCAGTCGTGAGCAACGACAAGGTCATATTTGATGCCCTCTTTCCTTATGAGTTCATTAACAAGTTTCGAAGCACTAAGATAATTGTAGACAAGGATTTTTGAGAATAGTTGTATCCCTCTTCCCCACTTCTTAATGTCCTCCGCAACCACATCGGGCAACGAGTCAGAAATGTCGATGTGCAACGGGCGGTGTATTTCAATACCTCGCCAGATCTCGCGTGTTGGCAGGCTGCCCGCGTCATCGTTCATCGTGAACACAGTAACATCATTGTCCATCAGAACAAATTTGCGTGTGATTTCAGCCGCGTAGGTTCCTAAGCCCCCCACTATCTTTGGAGGATACTCGTAGACAAGGACAGCCAGCTTCATTGATTATCACCCTTACTCCTTTTTTCAATAGTCCCATATTGTTATCAAACATTGGCTTATTTACCTTGCTAACTCAGCCTCCAACTCACTCATAGCAGTCAATTTGCATCGGCTTCGAAGTTTTCCTCAACAACCTATTCCTTCAAGTGACTGCCCGAAACCCCTTCCAATCTGTAGAACCATGAAAAACCTATTAGGTACATGCGACACATCTAGACTGAGTGCAACAGTATGAGTATATCCCCCGTTAAACGCCTAATTCTCGAAACCATGTGGATGCTTGACAAGCCTGCAAAACCAGCAGAAATAGCAAAGGACACTGGAGTGAGCTTCAAACAGGCTTGGATGCATTTGTTAGGGCTTGTCAAATTGGAATATATCACTTCACCGGAAAAAGGATTCTACGTCATAACAGAAAAAGGCAAAAAAACCCTGGGAATCCCAGAAGTTGACAAGGAAAAAGCAACAGAAATCTTAGGATACTTGCCGATGGGCAAATCTTTCCATTTCTATGCGGACATCGGGAAACCCTTTACGGTTTTTGCAACGAGCCTCGGAGACTTCTGCGACAAGATCCAAAAAATCGATGGAAGCTCAGTAGAGTTTCATATGCACCGCGGAGACTTTGAAGCGTGGTTTACTTCTCTAGGTGACATCGAGTTGGCTAGGAAAACGCTGCTTGTCAGAGAACAAAAGATGGCAGGAGAAGAGCTTCGGAACAAGCTCTACGAAATCGTCAAGAAACGGTTCGACGAACTAGCCAAGATCAGAGGCGCTTAGCTACACTCTGCGTTATTCCGGCCTGAACCGTTCCTTGAGTCTCTCAAGCACCAGTCCTAGAGCTGTATATTCCATCTCTTCAGGGCCTAAACGGGCTGGCTCGAACTCTCCCACTCGTCTTAGGACGGCTGCGCTTTCCAAGGCTTCACGACATAATGCCCAGCAAGAGAACCGACATCGCATTTTACGAGAGAGATTGTAGTTTTTCTAGCTATACAGACTCACCTAAAATTCTCTCCCGCTGTGGACTTGTCTGGTTAGTTTTGAAAGATTTCCGAAAAGAAAACGATATGGAAACCATCAAATAACAAGAACAACAATACTGAAAAAGAGGGCAGGCCAGTGGACGAGTTGAAAGTTGTATCTGCCAAGATTCCTGAAGAAGTCTACAAGGAAATGCTACTGAGGGTTCCAGAGGGAGACCGCAGCAATTTTATTCGAGATGCAATAATGGAGAAGCTCCAGAAGACTCCTAGGCCAGACAAAATCCTCGAACTGCAAAAAGACATGGAAAAAATGTGGAATGAACTGGCAGAGATTAGAAAATACCTTGCAGACCTAGAGTTACTGACATATGACCGTGGAAAGACTAATCCTCACACCTTCGCCATAGATGAAATAGACCATAAAATTGTTGATTTTCTCATGCACTACAAAGGCGCAACGACACCTGAACTGGCAGAGTACTTGAAGACGAATAGATGGCTTGTCTTGAATAGACTGAGAAGAATGCAAAAGCAGTCCAAAAAACAACTTGGAAAACACGTTATAGAATACTATGCGGGAGAGAAGTCAGGAAAAAAGAAGGCGTGGTGGATAAACGAAGAACTCGTTGAAATGTAGTTTGACCGGGCAAGAATTAATTTCCGTCATGCTTCAATGTATTCTGTGGGCCCGTAGCCCAGTCTGGATTAAGGCGTCGAATCTATAGAACAGATGCGTAAGCCTCCGGCCACAAATCGTGGAAGAAAGCCGGAGAACAGGGGTTCAAATCCCCTCGGGCCCGCTACCAAATCAATTTCTTGCGATCTTGTCCAAGACATTGTCCCCAATCGTGTTTTCATCTATCTTAAGTGTCTCGGGTTCATCTTTTTTCAATATGGCACACAAGGCGTCTGAATCAAGCTCTTTCACGAGTCTGGATATTTCTTTCTTCGCTGATCCGAGATGCATCTGCAACATTGCTTTGTCCTCGTACACGCGCCCGGCGAGTGGGCAGATTTTCTCCATTTTTATGAACCATTCAATTTTCCCGGTTCTGGAGTTGATGTCGAAGGTTATTGGTCCCGCCACGCATGTCTCAGGTTTGACATTATGAACTAAGCATTTTCTGGTTTTCTTGTCGTGAAAAATGCAGTATCCGTCTTTGTCTAACTTGGGAAAAACATATTCTGTTTTCACAAAAGGGTTCTTGATTTGGACATTGTTCATTCTGAGGAAGGCTTCTATGATTTGTCGCCGCTTGTCTGTCACAGGCGGAGTCGTTTCATGGCAACAACTCCAGCTGGTTTTGCACTGACTGCACGTGTCAAAAAATTCCTCTTGTCTCTGGCTTTCGTTTTTCGCGGGCATCAGTCTCTCCATTCTAGAAGTATGGTTGATCATCAATAAGACTTTCTGCAAGTTTCAAGTAAACATCAACTATTGCTTCTTTGAATTCCGTTTTTTGACTCTTCGCCTCTACTTTCTTTCGTACAATTTCCGATAAACTGCCCTTTTCTATCCTTCTCTGGACTATTGGCAGATACTTCTTTTCTTCTTCAGTTGCATTTTGAAAAGCAGTTCGCAAGTAGGACAATAGAACTTGGCGAGCAGTTTTCCCATACGCACTCTTCACTTTCGCTTCTAGCCCGTCCGAGATAGTAGAGTTGAAATCACTTGTCAAGACCTCATGAGGCGAGAGTTCTGTGTCTCCGTTCATTAAACCTCTAAGCAGGGCTCTTGTGAAACAGCTCAGTGCCACATCAGACCTTACACATTCTTGTTCATCCATGACCCGAATCTCAAGCGCTTTCCTATCGAAACGGAAAATCACTCCTCTCGAATTGACCCAGTCTTTGCCTAGCAAGAGTCGATCGACGCCTCGGACAGCCAAATCACGAGAGTATTTGTTGATTACTTGCTCTTGGTACTGTCCAAATGAAACTGCATATTCCGGAATAACGTCTCCAGTGACCGATGGCACTTCGTGTTGGTTCTCTTTGTAGAAACGGAGCCTGTTGTCAACACATTCTCCAAACTTGTCTTCATAAATTGGCGACGACGCAGCGATGGCTGGCAGGTAAGGAAGTATGTTTGTAATCAAGTTGTGCAATAGGACTCCGCTTTTCTCGTCTGAGTAGGGAAGGTTCAACTGGTAGCTTTGGATGTTGAGCCATCCGTGTCTTTTTAGGTTGAAAACCTTGCTATATGCTGCATAGATTTGGCGATGGCGGTGTGGCCAAACTCCTGTTTCATCGAGCCTCAGTAAGGGATGCATGCCTGTTCCAAGAAGATGAGCCCCGTAATTGCGGTTCACAAAGTTTTGAAGCATCTGCACTGCTTCTTGCATGGTTTCCTCGAACTCGACCGGGGATGAGAAGGGTTCATTGGGTTTGACTTCCATGACGTGTAGTTGGAGTTCTTTGCCGAAGCTGAAGTGGGGCATCTTCACAAAATTGACGATGCGGCCGTGAAACTCTTTGAGCACTTTGTCAACGATCGGTAAGGCTTTCAGCTCATCATTGACCAATGAGAATTCGTGTTCTGGGCCGAGTACTTCAAGAGTTTTGTACGTGAACTATGCCTCTTTCACTCTAGCCGTTGTCAGAAATTCGGATATAAAGATGCACTTCGTCTGGCTAGTTGTCTCTAATGAATTGTCAGTACAGACCCACCGACGTTCAGCACCTAAAAAACACGCGTTACGTGCGACTGTTTAGAAAAACAAAATTCACTCAAAACTGTACAGTTAATTTTAAATACGGCAGCGGTAATACCGAACCCTTCAGTTATCTGGTGTCACATGGGTGCTGGTCGTCTCTAACATCGACCTAACGACAGATTTACCGAGGATGAAGCCATCCGCGTTTCTCAAGTCATCGATAAAAGATTTTACTCTCAATCTCAACACTGACTACCGCTACCTGAAAACCGGGTATTACGTGTCTATGCATGCAGAGGTTTTAGGGAATCCGGTTATTCCTTCAACTGAAAGCATAATTGACGCCAGCAGAACGCCGATTTTGCTGCTTAAAGCATCAAAAGCAGGCATTCCCACTTTGCCTTACCTGATGACAGACTCTGTGAAGCAAATCACAACACAATTCGCTTTTCCTGTTGTGGTTTTCGCAGTGAACCCATTCTCCTACGAAGGGTATAAAATCGCGGGGAATAGGAGCTCACTATACAGGGCTGTGAAGAGCTTGAGCATGAACTACAAGTTTGCGGTTTGTGTACAGCCATTTAAGGGGGAGATGCTTTCCTTCAAGTCTATCTTTGGAAAATGTGAACACGCTGGAGAGGTTGCACAAGTTTCAGAAAGAGTTTACGATACTTTCAAGATTCCAATATGCAAGTTACACGTGCAAACTATCGGAGGTAAGGCCTACTTGTGCGGGCTTCAGCCTCTGAGAATTGAAGAGGTTTTCCCGTCTGATTTGGAAACGGTTTCGACAGAGATTTTCAGGTTGTCGAACAAGGGTGAACACCTAGTTGGCTAGGATAGCCTGTTTTGTTGAGAAATACAATTTTTCTGATCCAAAAGAGGCGCGTGCTCTAGAAAATTTCAGGCGCGTCGCGGATGAGAGAGGACACACGTTTGACTTCATGTTCAGAGAAGGTATCTCTGAAATCCCGAAGTACGATGCAGTTTTCATAAGGGCAACAACCGATCCGCTTTTCACTGCATATGTGGTTTCAAAAACAGCGTGGGAACTAGGCCTCAAAGTCGTTGATGACCCAGAGTCAATTCAAATCTGTGGAAACAAGATCCACCTCTACGACCTCTTCAACAAGTATAATGTGCCTCACATTCCAACGCTGTTTCTGAATAAGGATGAAATGCATCACAAACGATTCTTGGAAATCTTCCACAGCCTTGGAAAGCCCGTGGTAGTGAAGGCGCCATACACGAGCTTCTCAAGGTACGTGGAAAAAGTGGCTTGTGAAACCAGCTTTCGTGATGTTGCTAAGAGATTTTTCAGAAAGTCGGACCTTCTCGCTGTTCAGACTTTCATGCCAACAGCGTTCGACTGGAGAGTCGGGGTGTTGAACCGTCAAGTCCTGTACGTCTGTAAATACATGATGCCAAAGGGAATGTGGAAACACGGTTGCAAACGCAGAGGAAAGCCGACGTTCGTCTGGGGTAGAACATTTTCGCTCAACAGAGACAACGCACCTTTAGGACTGAAGGAAGTGGCTTTGAAAGCTTGTGAAGTGATTGGGCACGGGCTTTATGGAGTGGACATCAAAGAAGTTGACGGCAAATACGTGGTGGTTGAGGTCAACGACAACCCAAGCATCTACTCTGGTTATGAGGACTATAGAAACAAGGACTTGTACGGGAAAATCATAGATTACCTCGTCGACTGACATTGATTCTCATCGAAGTGCTCTCCGGACACGCGATTGTTTTATAAAAAACCTAAGCCCACTTGCCTAACGAAGTGATAAGATGACTCATGTTGCAGTTATGGGCACAGGCCGCGTAGGCGGGCAAGTTGCTTTCAGCTTGATTTTCGAAAGATACGTAACCACGCTCACACTCGTTGATACGGCTCCGAAACTTGCAGAAATGACAAAAGAAGAAATGCACCACGCCATTGCAAGCCACGGTTTTGACCTGGAAATAAATGCCTACGAAACCAGCAAAGCTGTAGAAGACGCGGACTTGATAATAATCACTGCTGGTTTTCCCCGTACGCCTGAAATGAGCAGAAGAGACCTCGCCGCCAGAAACGCGTCCGCTGTGCGGGAAGTAGTAGAAAACAGCATGGACAACAACCCGAACGCATGGTATTTCGTAGTAACTAACCCTGTTGACGCCATGGCCACTTTGGCCAACAAGACGGCGCAAGGCAAGAGGCATATCATAGGAACGGGCACAAACCTTGAAACTTCAAGGTTCAGAATCATTGTGAGCCGCGAACTCAGAGTCCCCATTGGCGCGGTTGAGGCATACGCTGGCGGTGAACATGGAGAAGCAGCAGTTCTTCTGTGGAGCACAGTAAAAATTAACGGGTCGCCACTGGACGAATACTTGCAGAAAACGGGGAAGAAGCTTGACAGAGGATTGTGCGACAATTATGTGAAGGAAGTGAGCCGGCAAATCATGACTTTTCTGGGAGGAACAAGATATGGACCTGCAGGATCCTTTATTGAAATAATCCGGGGAATTCTGCTCAACACTGGAAAGGTAACAAGTTACTCTAGACTCATGAAGTTTGAAACCACACCTGAACCAGTCTACGTCACGGTACCAGCAAGAATAGCGAAGTCTCTTGCACCAGACATCTGGGATTTGTTAACCAAGCCAGAGCAGCAAGCTATCAAAGAAGCGGCTGGAGCAATTTACAAGACGTATCTTGAAGCAATTGGAGGCAAGCATTGACTTTGAAAGAAGCGGTTGAAGACTACAGATTTCCTGACACGATGAGTGTTGATGAGCTTGTCGTGCAGATGGAAAAGGCATGGGGTTTCACAGCTGGGAAGTTGGCAGTTGGTCTTAAGATTCTGGAGAAAATGGTTGCGGACAAAAAGTGTGTTAAGTTCATTTCTTTCACAGGCAATCTTGTGGCTACGGGAACTAGGGGCGCTTTGAAGGAGCTTGTGAAGAGAAAACTTGTTGACGTTGTTGTCACAGCCTGTGGGACTATTGACCATGACGTTGCAAGGTGCTGGAAAGACTACTATAGGGGCTCGTTTCTGATGAGTGATGCCAAGCTTCGTGACAAGGGGATCAACCGCCTGGGAAACGTTTTGGTTCCAAACGAAAGCTACGGTGTGATAATTGAACAGAAGATGCAAGGTCTGTTGCAGAGTTTGTGGAAGGAAGGAATCAGAGAGGTTTCTTCAAGCCAGATGTGCCGTGAAATTGGAAGGCGCATATGCAATGAGAGTTCCATCCTTTACTGGGCTGCAAAAAATGGCATACCTGTGTACGTGCCGGGCATAACTGATGGAGCTGTTGGCTATCAGACCTGGCTTTTTTCACAGGATCATGACTTCAGGTTGAACCTTCTGAAGGATTCTGGGGAACTGAGCGAGATTGTTTTTAATGCTAAGAGATCTGGTGCGTTGTTGATTGGTGGGGGTATTTCGAAGCATCATACGTTGTGGTGGAACCAGTTTAAGGACGGGCTTGATTATGCTGTTTACATTAGCACGGCTGATGAGTGGGATGGCAGTTTGTCTGGTGCTAGGCCGCGAGAGGCGGTTTCGTGGGGGAAAATAAGTGAGAAGGCAAAGACGATGATGATTGAGGGTGACGCTTCGCTGATCTTGCCCTTGATGGTGGGTGCGCTTATAACGAGAATTGGGAAGATTAAGAGACGCCGCTGAAAATCCACGACATGTCTGGAGCTTTTCTCCTTGTCTTTACTCTTTCACAGAGTGCGTGTGCAATCAGGGGCAAGGCTATTGTGGCGTCGCAGTAGACTACGGCTCTTTTTCCGCCTTCGTCGATTTTGCCCCAGCTTATTGCCTCTTCTAGTGTGCAGCCTGATAAGCCGCCCCATTGGGGTGAGTCGGTTGTGATTTGGATGGCGTATTTGTGGGGGTAGTAATATTCTTTCAAGCCTTTTCGGAGATGTCCTTTCCTGCCTGGGACTCCTTCGTCCTTTGTCTTTGGCGAGACGGATATTGCTATGAGTTGTGTGAAGTCTTTGGGCACGCCGCCGCCGATGTATATGACGCCTACGTCTTTGGCTTTTTCGCCTATGCTGACGAATTGGTCGAACTCTTTCACTGAGTCCAGCATGATTGGGTGTCCTTTGTTTTTGGCCATGAGGAATGCTTCGCCGTAGGCGCTGTCGGCTATTGCGGGGGAGAATACTGGGACTTTGTTTTCTGCGGCTGTGGCAACTATGCTTTTTACGCCTTTTTTGCTGAGGTATTTGCCGAATTCGTAGAGAAGTTCTGCTGAAGTGTAGGCATAGTTTCTTTTGAGTTTCATGATGCCGTCGGTCATGAGCGTTTCCATTTCGCGGTAGTCGGTTTCTTTTCCGAAGACGTCGTAGTATCTGTTTACGTCTGCTTCCAAGAGTTCTTGGTCGTTGACTTGGTGTTGGCCTTGCCAGTAGGTGTAGCCCATGGCTTCTACAATGTCTTCGGAGACGTTTGCGCCTGTTGATACTAGGACGTCGATGTAGCGGTTTTCGATTAGCCAGTTGATGATTTTCCATTGCCCTGCTGTGCTCATTGAGCCTGCGAAGCCCATTACGATGGTGAGTTCTTTTTCTTGTAACATGGCTTCCCAGACGTCGACGGCTTCGCCGAGTTTTCTGCCTTGGTAGGCTGTTTTGCCCATTTCGGTTAGGAGTTTGGAAACGCTTTTCTTTTTGACGTTGATGGCTTCAACTTTTTTGTTGAAGTATGATTTTTTCATGTTAGCGCCCTTTCATGAGAATACGTGGGTTGTATATGAAATTTTCTTTGGAGAAGACGCGGGCGGCTTTGTGGGCCTACGGTATGGACTGTTCAACATGGTTTTTGGTTGTTTTCAAGCCAAAAATGACCTACCCCCTCCCCCTAGGTTTTCAGCACACACAGTTCTGCAGGTTGGTCTTCTTGAGGTATGATTGTGGTATTGTCCTTGCCGTTCGCGCAGTTTTCATGTTGAAATGTCAACCGATTCCTATGATTGAACGAGCCAGACCAGGGGTATGGCAATGGAAGTAAGGTAGGTGGTCAAACTGAAAATGGTGGAATTCAGGCTATAGCGCGTGCTCTGACGCGGTATTTTTATATCATGCCCTGTCCGTCTAGTTTTGAGGAACGCACCATGGTTTTCGGTCTTACCCGAAAGTCCAAATACGCTGAATTGGAGAAGCAGAAAGACGAGTTGAAGGCGTACATGAATGTTCTGACCGCCGAGATGGGAACGCTTCGAAAAGAAGTTGCACAGTTGAAAATGGACATGACAGTCTCCAAAATAAAGACCCGTCGACTTCAGGAAGAGACGAACACTCTTCGCATCCAAAGACAGGGACTCAACGATTCCATCGAAATCTTCACCAAGGAAAGGGACATCTTTCAAAAAACCATTCAAGAACTCTGTCAGGCCGTAAGGAAACGAAAGCGCACGCGCTGACTTTTCTTATCTTAGATTTTCTCAACCATCAAAACTGCTCTTACTCGCGCGCGCTCATGTGGGCACTCAGAGGCCCTTCCACCCCATCGCTGGTGGATCGATACCCATCTGCCAAAGAAGTGCATTCAACTCGCCTCGATGGTGGACTTCTTCTTCAAACATATGTATTAGGATGTCTTGAGCTGTGACTCTGATGGTCGTTCCGTCGTCATTTTTGACGGAGTAGGTTCTCTTGAGTCCTTGTGTCGTTAATGATTTGAGGTATTCATGCGTTCGTTTTTCAACGTGCTCCATGTAAGACCTGACTTCTTCCAAAGTTCTGTACTTGTCATAATCCTTCTTCGAATGAAGGTTCTGCTCCTGCAAGAAATCCAGCCAGTAATCTATCGCGCCTAGAAAGTGGACAAATATGTTCTTCATCGAGTGAAAGCTCGCTTCCCTGTTCTTGGCGAGTTCTTTCCAAGATAGTTTGGCGAGGGTTTCGAAATATCTGTGTCTTACGGTCTCATTGTATTCTAATAGTTTTACAACGTCAACCATTGTTGACACCACAAGAACAACCTTAACTCCGGTAAGCGTTAAAACTCTTGTGATTGAACATCACGTCAGTTCAGACGCGCGTTTTTTCCTTCTTCAAGCGTGATTCGAAAATGCGAGGTCAAATAGCGCGCGCCTCTTTTTTCAGGTATGATTCGAGGCTGAAAAGAACGAGCCAGATAATCCAGAAATCTGAAGACTTTTATCACGTTAGATGTGTTCGTGCCCGAGGTTTGTTAGTGGTTCATAAAGAGGGAAAGGTGGAACTTGGCGGACCGTGTTCATTGATCAATTTCGTTTTCAGTTTCTTTGCTGCGATTTGGCTTCTGAACGACGAGTGCGGTTGGTTTCGTCTTCAGAATCGCGGTCAAGACGGCGAGGACACCGTAAGCGTCGAGCAGTGCCCACAGCGGCGTTATTGTTCTCCACGAGTAATATACGATTGTAACCTTGTAATAGAAGCCATAGTAGCCGTTTCCGGCATCAAAATAGACGGTATATTTCCCCGTGAAGGGTATGGTTGCCGTCAGCGAACCTGAGCTGCCGTTCATTGATGCAATCAGAACTCCTGACATCCATTCCACGCCGCTCCGAATGGAAACTTTCAGCGGCGAATAGCCAGGGTGGCTCTGGAAACTGTAGTTGACCCAGTCATCTTTTTGAAAATTGAACGCCGAAGCTTGTACTCCGCTTCCCGTAATTTCGGCGGCTTCCGTCACGCCGGAATAGGGGTAAACATGCAAGTATCCGATCAGGGCGAGGAAAAGCAGAATGACGATGAGCAACCTGGTGAGACCTTTGCGACTCAACGTCGGCAGCGTCGGTTCGACTCCAAAATACTGGGCCACATGTTTTCTGCCGAGGTACCAGAAAAAGTAACATGAACTGAGGACGCCTGCAACGTTGACAACACCGTTGTTACCGATTCCAACCATCGATACCCCGAAGCCTGTCGCTGCGAAAGTGAACATGCCGTACAAAGCCCAGCTTCTGCTTGTCATCAACCCGTAGGCGAGCACGAAACAAGCGAGAGCCAAAAGAAACAAAGGGGTGTAAAGCCACCCGCCTAACAAGGTCGCGAGCACGCCAACAACAACGAGACCGACTGAAAGAAGCAGCACCCCTAAAGGCTTCTTCGACGCATCGCGCTTCCAAGACAACCCTAAAACGAAAATCAACAAGCCAGACAACAAAAAGCCTAGTCCTGCATACTCAACAAGCATTGACGAATTTTCACTCAACTGATGCGCAGCAAGCTCGCTTATGCCTGAACCAACAAGCGTGAGACCGTAGGCACTCGATTCTATGTTCTGAATCACACTTAACCCCTAAGAGAAGGAAAGGGTAAAAACTTTCTCCCATTGTCATTCTCAAGAGCGTGCGCGTGAGACATGGAACTGACACCGATTTAGTTCTAGAGTTTTGAACATACACGTGCGTAACTTACTATTTTGAATCGCTTTTGAAAAAAGTGAAAGAACACGCGGCATATGTTTATCGTTGTTTTGAAGTCACCAGTGCCCATCGATCCGCCGAGGGGAAACCATCGCCGCCTCTTCGTTCGATTCTGAACCTTTCAAGTATTTTCTCCCATTCTGCTAGGCCCATATAGCTATAGAAACCTCTGGCGGCGCTGAGGTACGCCTGTCCTCTTGGTTTGAGGATACGCTTCATTTCGTTTACAGCTGACTCGTGTTGTTGTGGTGCCATGGAACACAACAGTCCGTTGGCAAGAACAAAGTCAACCGACCCGCCTTTTATGAAGCTCAGGTCGGAGGCAGATGAAGCATGCAGTTCGATGTTGTGATAGCCATGTTTATCCGCCTTTTTTGCCAACGCTCGGATAGCCTTTTCGTCCGAATCAACTGCGTAGACCCTTCCTTCAGGACCAACGGATTCAGCCAAAGCGAGTGTGTAATAACCTGGACCGCAACCAAGGTCAGCGATCACCTGACCTTTTGTGACGTAGGCGCAAAATTCGTTTGGGTTACTGAACAGTCTTCTGAATGGGTTATCATGCGTGAGGAGGGGGAAATGTTTGTCTCGTTTCTCTTCGCTCGTAGCCACTTCCTAAACCTACCTTACGTCGTGATTTGCGTGAGTTCTGCTAAATACTTCAACCCTAGATTACCCCTTTTTCAATACTTAAAGGTTGGCGCGCAGATTATTCTCGTTTTCGAACAGCATCAATAGGCACAATGACGCATTTAAGGTCACACGATGCACAGTTAAATAGCTCACGCTGTTGGGAAAACTGCAATGATCGTTGACGTTTTCAGCATACTCAGAAAGGATGCTTTAGAAAAAGCGAGGTAGGACGCGTTTTCAGCGTGCTAGGATGGTGGGTTTGGGCATTTTTCGTTTTCTTTTGCGGGGGGAGGGGGTGGAGGAAGGGGATCGATGTTTTGTAAGTGTTTGTGCTTGGTCTGGTGGATTCTTTGGGCTGTCACGCCATCGAATTCTACAGTTTTTTCTTCGCCTGTTTTTGTGTTACTGTACACGACTCTGAACCTTGGGGTGTAGATTACGGCGCGTTCGTCGATCTCAAAAAGTTCGCTTACAACGCGGTTTATGTCCTTTGGGCGTTTGACTATTTTGGCTCTGATGATGTCTAGATCCGAGTTCTGAGCAATTTCCTGGACGCCGAATTCTGTCAGTATCTTCTTAGGATTTTTCTCCGAAGGAGCCGATGGAAGTCCGTCTAGTGAAACGTCCTTTCCAGACCTGTCCAGAATCAATGAGGCCTCAAACTCGTTCATCAATCGCTCCTCTCCCTCGAGCTTAATGATGCTGTAATCTCCAGCATGGGATTCCGGCGGTTTTTCTGGCTCAAATTTGTGATCTAGGAGAATAACCTCCAAGACTTCCTTGTCAATTTCGACCACATGGAGGCATTTGCGATAGTAATCAATCACGTAGCATCCGCTGATCAGCATGTACGGTTCGTAGTACTTGTCGATGCTGACGAATTGGACCTCTTCTGGTTTAGGTTTCAAGAATCCAAACCTGGTAAACAGCTGGTCCTTGATTTTTTCGCCAGCCAGCTTTATCACGGTTGGATCTGTGCGGGTCTCATAGACGATGGTCTTCCTATCAACTATCTTCTCGTCTGCAGCTGATGTCTCTGCGGATACGACTATTCCCTGAGAAATGGTTTCACTCATCATTGAACCCTTGATGAAGTCGTCTTTTACATTTAATATGGATTATGAATTGGAAAAATGAATCACTGTTCCAGACGGCGCTCGATGAGTAGTCAAAGCGTGGTATACTTCAAGGTCTCACATTTTTTCTGGTGCGAACACGCCTATCATGTTGAGTGCGTTTCGAACCACTATTTTAACAGAGTCGGTTAATGCAAGCCTGGCGTCGCTGAGTTCTTCAGGTTCGGCTCCTATCACCCTGAACGCGTTGTAGAATGCGTTGAACTTGTCGGCTAGGCTGTTTGCAGAGTCTGCAATAAGGCTGGGTTTGAGGTATTCTGTTGCTTCGACGAACGTGTCGGGGAAGCTGGCTAGTGCCAATATCATTTCGCGTTCCAGTTTTTCTTTCAACAGTTCGTACGCTGGCTTTGCTGGTTTTCTAGCTGCTTTCCGCAGGATGCTGCAAGCTCTGGCGTGCGTGTACTGGATGTAGGGGGCGCTGTTCGTTTCAAAATTGAGAACACGGTCCCACGTGAATACTACGGGTTTCGAAGTGTCAACTTCTACAAGTGCATATCGCACAGCACCCATACCAACGAAGTCTGCGATTTTTTGCTTTTCTTCTTCTGAAAGTTGTGGAGAGCGCTTCGAAACCTCTTCGTAGGCTCGTTTTACAGCTTCGTCCAATACTTCGTCGAGCGTGATGTATCGTCCGCGGCGGCTGGACATCTTGAAGCCTGGAAAAGCGACCAGATTGTAGGCGAAGTGAATCAAGTTGTCCGCGTATTTGCTATAGCCTAATGCGTGTAAAGCGATTTTCAACTGTAATTGAGCTAGGCTTTGCTCCGTGCCAATGACGTTGATGACTTTTTCGGCTTTCTCGAACTTCAACAGTGAATAGGCAACATCGCGCGTGGTGTAGAGCGTCGTGCCATCTGCGCGGACAAGCGTCAGAGATGGGATTTCATGTCCTTCTTTCAGTCCGAGTCTCTCCCAAAGGTCCAGCTCTCGAACTACTTTCTCGGCGTCAAACTCCAAGACCCCGCCTTCGGCGTGAGTGTATCGGGATTTCTTGAGTTTCTGCAGGACTTCTTCAACTCTGCCGCTCCACATCAGTTCGCTTTCCCAGTCCCACGAGTCAAGCACAATGCCGATTTTACCGAGCGTTTCTTTGAAACCTTCAAGACATAACTCACTGACTGTTCTGACTAGCTGCTTCGCTTTCTTGTCTCCTGCTTCGTATGCCTGATTAAGTATCTTGATCAAGGTTTCCGGGTTTTCATCTTCACCAATTTTTGTCAGTAACTTCTCGAAAAGGTCAGGATACTTGTCTTTCAACTCTGCTGCCACAGCTACCCAGTCGTCCAGCTCCCGAGTTGTCTTCATAATTTCCTCTTCGGCAGACACGACTTTGGCGCGTTCAAGTTCTCTTTTCAGACGGTTGATTTCAACGAAACAGCTCGTGACAGTGTAGATCTTACCGATGTACTGGTCGGGTTTGCCGTCTGGTTTGGGTTTCCCAAGTTTCTGATAGCCGTAAGCAATGACTGATGATTGGCGGCCGACGTCGTCAATATAGAAGTGGCGGTAGACCGTGTGCCCTCTGGACTTGAGAAGGCGAGCAATAGTGTCGCCGAGCACGGGGTTACGGGCTGTACCGATGGTAAGAGAATGAAGCGGGTTGGCGCTTGTGTGTTCAACGATGACCTTCAAGGGTTTTTCAGTCTTCACGAAACCATATTCTGTGTCGAGTTTCATCACCGAGTTCAGGGTTAGGGCGGAGAATTTGTCGAAGTCAACGTGAAAATTGATGTAGCCTCCGCCGGCTGATGAAACATTTTCGATCAGTTGGAATTTTGATGTGTCCACTGCTTTGACTAGGCGTTCTGCCAAGTCGATTGGTTTTTGCCCAACCTTCTTGGCCAGTTCAAAACACAATGAGGAAGCTAACTGACCGAAGTCTGGGTTCGGCGGCTTCTCAAGAGCCAAGTTTCCTATCTGAATTTCAGGCAGGACCTTCTTCAAAGCAGAAGCTAACACGGCTTCACATTCCAGCCTGAATGTGGCAAATGGGTTTTCAGCAGTCTTCACGCTGCTCGTTTCTCCGCGGTTCTCTAAGTTTTAAAGAGGAAGTAATATTTTAACTTGAGAATCTACAGTAAATGCGGTTACGGATGCATGAGGTCATGAAGACGCAAATAGTCTTTTCAGAAAAATGCTTGGGCTACGGTTCCTGGCACGTGGAAGGCCCCAACAGGGTTCGGATCGCCCATGAGATTCTGAAGGAAAAAGGCTACAGGTTCTTGACGCCTGAACCCGCGGCAGAAGAGGATTTGGTCACAGTTCACGATCACGAGTACCTTTGGATGGTGAAAAAGGGGCTGGTGGAAGATGCTGACACACCCGCATATGACAACATCTACGATTTTGCCAAGCTTTCAGCAGGCGGAGCAATCTTGGCAGCCAAGGTCAAAGGGTTCAGCATTATGCGTCCACCAGGACACCATGCCGGCGCAAATGGTGCAGCTTTAGGCGCCCCAACACGAGGATTCTGCTACATGAACAACATTGCAATCGCGGTCAAACATCTTGCCAAACCGACTCTAATCTTGGACATTGACGGACACCATGGAAATGGAACGCAAGAAATCTTCAGCGGAGACGACAAAGTTACGTATCTTTCCCTGCATCGGCATCCCAACTATCCGGGAACAGGCATCGCTTCCGAAGGCAACTGCCTTAACTTTCCGTTGCCGCCTGACTGTGGAGATGGAATGTACCTGAAAACTCTTGGCAGCGCCCTCAAAACGTTGTACATGGAAAAGTATGAACTTGTAGGCGTCTCAGCAGGATTTGATACTTTTGCTGGAGATTTGGCCTCGCTGGGCTTGTCAGACAAGACATACGGTGAGATTGGGAGGAGAATTGGGTCGTTGCACAAGCCTACGTTTTTTGTTTTGGAAGGCGGCTATCAAGGTGAACACGTTGGAAACGCTATTGACCAGCTTCTGAGGGCATATGAAGCCGCTGCTCTGCAGTAGAAGCAGCTGCGTCATTTGATCAGTTTCTTTTTCATCCTGTTGATGCTTAGGACGAAGAAGAAGGGTGTGACGACGGCGATCCATGCAAGACTGATCAGCAGTGATACCCCCAAGTTTCCGAAAATCAACCCTCTAGATAAGATCACGGTGTGAGTCAGGGGAAGAATAACTTGCGCAAGTACCTGCATGGACGGTGGAAACTGTGACAGTGGAAAGAATGTGCCGCTAAGCATGAACATCGGAGTTATGAACAGGAATCCAGGGTAGTTGAAGAAGTCTATGTTGGGCGCCAACGATGTAAAACACATGGCCATCGATGAAAACATTAGTCCGCCGAGGAAAGCGATCACAGGGATCAGTAGGAACCATGGGCTTGAGACCAGGCCGAAGGCAGCGACGACGGCCAGCACTATGCTTGAGCTTATCAAGCTTCTGGTGGCACCCCACAACAGTTCGCCTGCAATGACTTCTTCTATACTTATGGGTGTGGCGATGATGGCGTCAAATGTTTTTTGGTAGTACATGCGTACGAAGGAGCCGTATGTGCATTCGAAAAAGGAGGAGTTCATGATTGATATTGCCACTAGGGCTGGTGCGATGAATTTCACGTATGAGTATCCTTCTATGTTTTGAACGAAGATGCCTAGACCAAAGCCTAAGCCGACGAGGTAGAAGATGGGTTCGAGCAACGGTGGGAAAAAGTTTACCTTAAAGGTTTTCATGAACACGTCGAAGTCTCGGCGCCAAACGCTCCAAACCCTGTAGGTCAAGGTTGGAAGCTTGAAGTTCGAGGCAAAGCTCTGTTTTGACGTCATTCTCTGAGTTTCCTCCCTGTCAGTTTCAGGAAAACGTCCTCAAGGTTAGCGTTCCGCACAGTGGCGCCTCTTGTGGGAAAGTCGTCGAGGAAACTTCTGAAAACGCCATGAGGCTGATTGGTGAAGACGTGTATCTGGTCGCTTAACACTTCTAGTCGTGCTTCTGGAAACTTTTGTTGAAGCATTTTCATTACTTGTTCATCGTAATCGACTTCAAGAACCTCTTCGCCTACATGTTTTGCGACAAGTTCGGAGGGGATTCCCTGCTCGATGAATTTGCCGTTGTCCATTATCAGTGTTCGATCGCACAGTGCAGCTGCTTCATCCATGTAATGCGTCGTCAGGATTATGGTTACTCCTTGTTTTTTCAGGCTTCGTATTTTGTCCCATATCAAGTGGCGAAGCTGGGGGTCAAGTCCAGTTGTGGGTTCGTCCAAGAGGAGTATTTGAGGCTCGTTGATCAGAGCCCTAGCGAGAATCAATCGGCGTTTCATTCCTGTCGAAAGTTCGCTGATTATGACGTTTCGTTTTTCTTCGAGTTGAGAAAACTTCAGTAGTTCTTCGGCGCGTTTGACCGCATCCTTCTTTGGAATGTCAAAGTAGCGTGCGTAGACAACAAGGTTGGTTATGACGCTGAAGTCAGGGTCAAGGTTGTCTTCCTGCGGCTCAACCCCGACCATTTTCTTGATTTCTCTCGGCTTCTCAGAAACGTCCATCCCAGCCACTGTCAGCTTTCCCGATGTAGGCGGTAGGACGCAGTCGATCATTTTGATGGTTGTTGTCTTCCCTGCGCCGTTGGGTCCGAGGAAACCAACGCATTCTCCTTTGTGAACCTGAAAGTCTATGTTGTCCACTGCTAGTAGGTCATCGTATTTCTTCGTCAAGCTCCGTGCTTCGATGACGATGTCTGAAGCCATGCCTTTCCTTCCCATGAATTCTGCCACATCAGAACGACATAGTGCCTTATGAGAATTGTCTTTTTGATGATGGAAAGCGCGGCTTACCCCTTGTCTTTGGCCGTGGGAGTCTTGTGAACTGCGCCGAAGGTCGTGATGACGGCGACCGACGTTAGAATTATGACCACGGCAACTATGTTTTGGGCTGAAAGCTTTTCGCTTGCAAGTGCCCATCCGAGAAACAATGCCACTACAGGGTTGACGAATGCGTAAGTTGATGCGCGTTCAGGATCAGCGTTCTTGAGGAGCCACATGTAACATGTGTAGCCTATGAGGGAGCCGAAGACTATTAGGTAAAGCCAAGATAGTGATGAGCGAAGTGATACTTGGTCCAGTCTGATTCTTGTGAACTCGCCGGCTACGAGGCTTGCAATCGACAGGATTATTCCGCCCGTTACCATTTCCATGGCGGTCCCGAGCAGTGAAGAGGACGGTAGTTTTGCGTTGCGGGAGTAAAGTGATCCTGATGCCCACAGCATCGGACCGAACACAAGTGCGATTCCAGCGAAGAAAACGATCTGGCTTTCACCCAGTGTCCCTATGTCCCCGACGAGTAAGCCGATGCCGACAAATCCCACTATTAGTCCGATGATTATTGGGAGGTTTGGTTGTCTTCGAGTGGCCAGCCAACTTATGAGGGCTACCCATAATGGGATGGCTGCGACGAATATCGAGGTGAGTCCAGAGGGAAGATATTGTTCTGCCCAGACGACCACGCCGTTTCCGCCCATTAACATCAGTCCGCCAACCACCGCTGCTTTGCCCCATTGATCTCGTGTTGGTTTCTGGTTTCCCCGCAGTCGCATCGCAATGTAGAGAATGACTCCGGCAATGATGAAGCGTGTTCCAGCCATGAAAAAGGGCGGAAGTGTTTCGACAACGAAGCGGATAGCCAAGTATGTAGAACCCCATATTACACAGACCGCTAAGTACGCTGCTATGATTGGAGACCGCAAACTCGTCACTCTTGAAGGCAGGTTTTTGGTGCCGAACCATATATCTGTTGACGTGCGGATAATGCAGTTTTTAAGGAAAGTGTCTTAAACAGAGCTGCTCAGAATTTGAGTCGATGCAACATGGTTAAGCATCTTGGAATTATCGCGGTCAGTTTTGAAGGTGCGACCCTGTGTTACCGGACGTTTTGCGAGGAAGCCATGGCTTTGACGGGCAGTCTGAGCCATCCCGAGGTCAGCGTGCACAATCATTCTTTGAAGGAGTACATGGACTGTATTGAAAAGGATGATTGGGATGGAGTTGCGACTTTGATGGTTTCGTCGGCAAAGAAATTGGCTGCGGCAGGCGCAGACTTTGCGGTGTGTCCGGACAACACCGTTCACCGTGTTTATGAGAAAGTCGCGAAGCAGTCGCCTATACCGGTGTTGAGCATCATTGACGTAGTGGCTGAGGAATGCAAGCGCAGGGGCTATAGGAAGGTGGGGGTTCTGGGCACCAAGTACACTATGCAGGGACCAATGTACAGGGATGCGTTGGCCAGACTGAAGATTGAGATGGCAGTGCCTGACAGGAAGGACCAGGATAAAGTCAATTCAGTCATTTTCAACGAGTTGGTTCCGGAAGGGGTGACGAAATCTTCGGTCAAAGCGTTGACGGACATTGTTCAGAAACTGAAGCAGGCAGGATGTGACTCGGTCATTCTGGGATGCACTGAACTGCCTCTTGTCTTGAACAAGGCTAACTCGCCTTTGCCTGTTGTCGATTCAACTCGGCTTCTTGCTTCGAAAGCGCTTGAACACGCGTTGAAATGAGGATTTGTTAACAAGCCAACACGGGTGTCAGTGCTTTTGGCGGGAATTTTGTCTTTTGTTTATTGCTTCGAGTTTCTCCGCGGTTTTCTTGGCTCTTTTCTCCGCGTCCGCCAACATGCTTGTCCAGTCTCTTTTCTTGACTATGTTGGTTAGTCTTTCGGTTTCCGCTGGCAATTTCTCTAGGGCTACGCTCCACTTCTTTTCGGTGGCTTCATCGTCTGACACGAGTTCCAATGCTTCTTCTGGACAGAATTCGATGCATTTCGGTTCTCCATCACAGAGGTCGCAGGTGATTGCTATGCGTTTGTCCGGGTCGAGAGTTATACCGCCGTGTGGACATGCTTGGATGCACCAGTCACAACCGTTGCATTTGCGTTCGTTGAGGATAAGTAGACCGCTTGTTTCGGATTGAGTCAAGGCTTTTTCTGGGCAGGCTTTTACGCATGGAGCATCTTTGCAGAACCTGCACGTCATGGCGGCGTTGAGCAATGGTGTGAAGCGGAGGACTCGTATTCTTGATTTCAATGGGTTCCATTGTTCGCATTTTTCTAGAGTACATGCGTATTCGCAGATGCCACAACCGGTGCATTTGCCGGGGTCGACTGAAACGTATTTTCGTGAGTTGGATTTGGCGGTTTGCATTTGCTTCACCGTTGATGATCTAGTGTCTGCTTTCTTCTGTGAATGTTGTCCTATTAAAATCGTATTATCAACTGTGGAGTTTTCTGAACATTCTTTTGCAGTTTGAAAAGCGATAGGAATTTGACAATGGTTGGCGGGCCCGTTGGTTTGCACACCTAATTGGGTACGGATACGCGTCTTTTCAGTACCGTTGTAGAGATTGTTAGGGTTTGAAGCGTGTGCACCTGTTTTCAAGGAACTTCATACGTGACGTTTTGGGGAAGCCGGTAAGGATTATTCCAGTCGATTGGACCCTTGGAGAATCTGTATTCTAGCCTTGAGAGGACGATGTCCCATGCACGTTTGAAGTATTGAAACACCCTATCCCACTCCTCGCCTTCTTTCCAACCAGCATGAGTCAATCTGACTCGAACTTTATTCTGATCAAGCGGATGAAGTTGAACTACAACCCACGTGTGCGGTCCCTTGCGGACATTGGGGTATTGTGGCGGCGCATTCCATTCAAAGGAGAGCATTTCCATGGGGAGAAAGCTGAGTAGTTTCAAACCTTCGCCTCCTCTTGAGCCCTCTGGGGCGTCAAGGTCAAAGAGCAGCTCATAGGGTCCGCCAATGACAAGACTGATGTTGGCTTTCGGTGCAAAGAAGGGCATAAAGTATCATCTAGAGCCTAAGCTCAAAAATCCCAATCTTCCAGCAAAGAGACCCCCGTACAATCCGAAGCCAATCAACACCGACTCTTTGAAAGAAGAGAAAGAATGGAACTTGGGAGAAGTTCTCGACACGGTAGACGAGCATTATCGGATCATAGAAGAACAGCTAGGCAAGGTTCTCGCAAAAATCGATGTAATCGAAGAGATGATGAAAAATGGCAAAAGGAAAAGTGCTTCTCGTAAAGCGTAACGGCAAGCTGTATTCCCTGAGGGAATATAGCCACGAAGATTTAGCTACCGCCATCGATTCTGGAAAAGCAGGAGACCCAGTACAATTTCCATTCCTAGACTATGACGAGAACTGTCCTACAGATGATGCATTGGAAATAATGTGGACGTTCGGGCTAAGAAGAGGCTTGATAGTTGAAAGTTCTCCGCATCATTGGTGGTTCTTGAGCTTCACTCCTATGCCGATAAAGGACATTTTTGGAATACTGTGGCACAGCAAGCTGATAGACCGTTCTCATGCTGCAAGCTTCCTTCGCTTCAAAAGGTCTGCAATCAGAATCACAGTCAAGGCTGCAAGTGTGGGTTATCCTAAAATCAGAAAGGTTCTACGGCAACAGGGTGGCGAGTTGCAGTTCTACGACTATGAAGCAGAAAGACACTATCGAGAGATAGTGGAAGAAACACAAGCGGAATGCCTGAAAGGCGAAGATGATAAACTTGAAAAAGAGGTGAAAGAATGGCTAAATACATAATTATACACACGTACCTACCAGACTACGACATACAGGGCACTCCTATTCTGATACCAATGTCTCTCATCAAGCTGTGGGGACTTCAAGGCAAGAACTGGATAAGAGAGGCTAGGAAGAGAGCCGAAGACCACTTCTTGAGGTGGAACATGAGACCTATCGGCAGGATACATCCTCACCACAGAACTCTTGCTGAAAACATTGAATGGGACGTGAAGTACAAAGAATTGAACGCTGACCAAGTACACCACTATCAGTTTTTGACGAGAGGAAAGCTGCACTTCCGTAGGTACACGCACAAGAGTATGCCCAGAGAGCGTTCAAGACATAAGATACGCAAGTTTTCCAAAGTGCACAGAAGGTTCTAAGAGATGATAATGTGCCATCGTTAGAACGCAAGTTTAAGCGTAAGGTCATTCATGCAGAAAGCGTTATGAGAAGAAGCGTACGAAAAGCTGAGGCTTCTGCAAGAAAGAGCCTGAATAAAGCTTCCAAGAAGCGAAGGTAGTCTGGGCTCGTGGTCGCTGGCTTTCGTTATTTTCCCAGCGATTGTCTTCAGTCTACCTTCTAGTGCCCGATGTGTGTGCTATCGCCCCTTGACTCTGGTCGGTTAAGGGGTCTCCGTCACGCCCATCGGGCACGGTTTAAACCAGAAAGGAGAATGAATCCATGTGTCAAGCTATCTCGAAGAATATGGGATCAAGATAATAGAGCCTTCTCAAGAGCATGGAAAAGAGCTTCCTAAGGAGTATTTTTTAAGAGCCAACATCAAGCGTCTCAACGTTAAGGAATTGAAAGCCTTAGTAGACAGCGATAACGTTTCTCAGCATACAAAGAAGTTGGCTTTCGACGAACTTACCAACAGAAACAAGACTCAAGTTAAGAAATTACGGAGAGGAAAACATTGGAGACAGCGCAAGTGGAAAAGAGACTTGTCTGGAACGGCAAAAGGAAAGTAGATCTTAGGCATTTGGCTAATTCTGAGTATGCAAAGTTCTCGTTCTTTCTCCACGACCTGTTCTACGAAGAGGACTGGGTTACCCACAAAGGCTGTTTCTACAGGAGAGTTAAAGGAGTCTTCATCAAGGCAGCTCTTCCTGAGAAACTGCAAGAAGTGTTGAAAGAAAGGTGTTTGCAAGACTACTAGAAACGAGGGGCGAGGCTGCTTAGACAATCTCATTATTCATTTTTCTTCGAGCATCCACGTATGGCGTCTCTCGTCGCGCGTTCTGACTCAAGCTTGTCGTCGAGCAACTTCTGATAATCCGATGAAGATATTGGTCTCACGTCAAATGCTCCCCAAGACGTTTCCACTTTCAAGACAATTTGCTTGCCTAAGTCTTTCTCAAGCAGAGCATTCGCATCGTCAAGAACTTTCTTTGCCTCTTCTGTTCTTCCAACATTCATCAGTTCTTTGTATCGTTTGACCTGTTTTGAGAAATCGATCTCAGCCGTTTTTATCCTTTTCAAAGATGATGTGAGCGTTTCAAGATCTTTCTCGGATGCAATTGTCAGCCAAAACGCTACTTGTTCTCTGAAAGCAGTTCCAAGTGAGTTCTTAAACACCATTTCGCAGCCAAACGCCAGTCGGCCATTTCTCGCGAGATCTTCAACGGCTTTGTGCTCTTTGTCTGAGAAATGGAACTCTGCGGGTTTTGGGTCTCGGTCTCCCGAAGGAACACAATCGATACGTGAGCATAATGTTTCTTTAAGCAGAATAATCTGCTCCTTAACGCGCGATCCGCTACATATCATTGGAAGGAAATCAATGGCAATTGCAGGCCCGTTTCCGACATTTGACACTGAGAAGCCGACGTGAAGCATACACATCAGTTCCATTTTCTTGAAATCAGTTTGAGGGCCGACGTAAAAGCGTGGCAAATCTAGATCGGCTTTTGGTTTCTCGAAATAGGGTAGCGGCTGAATCTGAACACCTCTAGAATATTGCATTTCTTCAAGCTGATTGTGCATAGTGTTCAGCTGACGAGAGGTTGTGATAATATAAACAAGGACCATTATGCTAGTAGACAGACTTGACATATAACCGATTAGATTCGTAAGAGAAATCGACTCCCTCGGTATCAATACAAAGAACGCAACTATGCCAACCGCAAACAACGTAGGCACCAGAGCTACCAAAATCCATGTTCTGTTCATTTCGATCAATATCAACTATGGCGATTTCGTTATTAAAACATTCGAAAAGAGCCTTGCAATGTCGCGGCTAATAGCAAATCCCACAGAGTCTTACAATTCTGGGTATCCACGACTTTCTTTCGTTCCTAAGGTACATAGCGAATAGTATAGCCTCTTCGTTTATCAGGGTTTCAATCTCTTGTCTGGTTCCTCTCTTTATTCTTGGAATGCTGGTCTTGCTCTCGAAAAATTTGTTCAACTTGTGAGATAGTTCCGTTGCCTTGTTGTACTTTAGATACTGTCTTTTTCCTTTCCTTCCACCATAGTCTTCTGTTTCAAGAACAAAGTCTCTCTCTGACAGCTTTGTGCTCCTAGCGTATTCTATGACGAAATCATCAACCAAGTATCTGTAGATTTCCATAAAGTCACAAACCAGCGAAGGCGTACCGAATTGCACCACGTGCAGAAACCCAAGATAGGGTTCTAGTCTTGCTTTAGATAGGGCTATCTGGACTTTCCAGAAAAGGACGTTGTAAGCTAGGTTCAGGATATTGTTCAGCCCGTCATAGGCTTTGTACGTCTTTCTCTTCTCAGGTCTGATAGATTCGCTGAACAGTTGGAAGACTTGGTTGAAGTACTGTGCAGAACACTTGCCTTCGTAGCTCATCAACCTGTTCCGCACGACCCTCATGTCCTTCCCTTCTAGCTCCTTGATCGCTTGAGAAAAGCGGTAGTAGTCTATCAAATGCAGACCGTACTTTCTGAGCAGTTCATTCTCTCCCTTTATCTTGGCTAGTAGAAACTGTTTGGCAACATCCAGACCCTTTCCGTTCTTCAAAGCTTCATACTGGCAGATTCTAGTCTCAACGTGCGTGTCATCGCTAAAGCTCTTTAGGGTAGCTACGGGATTGCCGTGTCTGGTCAGTATCACGGTATCTATTCCCCAGAACCCTAGAGTAGCCAATGCTCCAGCAGACACAACGTTACCGCTTCTAATCCGTATCTCCGCTATCTCATTCTCAGAAAGGGGATACCTCTTTACCTTTCCCTCTTTGTCCCTTACGGTTAAGCAACCTTTGGATCTTCCCAGAAAAGAGCCGAAGCTATCCAAAGCTATCTTTACCGTTTTAGTCTTCGTTCTCTCCCTCTCCTACCTATAGAACGAGATTCTTGGCTCTTTTATACTTTTAACGTTGAATTGTGCCTAGAAACAGTAAAAACGCCTTAGGTGAACGCCAACAGCAATATCGCGCGCGCTGATCAAAGGCACAAAAAAGGGTAGAGTTTTATCCGACCAACCTTTTTATAGTGATGCTCAGGAAAACTGTGTGGGGAAGCTGGAGTATAATGATAACGGGTTTGCACATAGAGAACTTCAAAGGCATCAGTGAATCGAAAGTCGATGAAATAGGCATGGTCAACATTTTCATCGGCAAGAACGACTCATGCAAATCAACGATTATGGAAGCTGCTTACGCAGTCCTGAAGGAATCATACTCTTCGGGTTTGTCGAGCGTCGTTTCACGCAGGACTCATCTGCCAACAGGAAGCAGAGAGCTTTGGTATGGGTATAAAATTGACAACGACATCAGCATTTCTGTTTTTTTTGATGGTGTCAGAGTTGCAACGCGCGTTACATACGACAAGCGCCATGGTCAAATAAATAGCACGTCAAGTCTTTTCGTTAAAGGGGGTGGTGCAACGCGTGTTTTCGATAGATTAACGATATATCAGAGTAATTTTTCACTGAGCACGTCATCAGGGGCTAGTCATCTGTTTCGAGTAGCACCTGGAGCTAAGAAAGAAAATTATGCAGAGGATGCCACATTCATTGACAGTTCTTCAAGAAATGACCTGCAACTCATCGAATCAATTCTAGGACAACTGAAACTACGAGGATTGGACTTGGATTTCGGAAATTTCCTTTCGCAGGTATTTGAAACTGACCCTCGGTGGGAGTTTATGCCACACCCAGACTTCCCCGACCAATACCGAGTAGCACTTTCAAAGGGTAACAATCGCGTATTTCTGAACGGATTTGGCGATGGCATACGTTTCTGCATGCTGCTAATAGGACGAAGCATGTTATCTGAAAACACGGCACTATTTATCGAAGAAATCGAGAACAATCAACATCCAGATTCTCTGGCGAAGATGGTTCCTTTCTTGGCGGACACCAGCAAAAAGAACAACTTGCAGCTTTTCATAACGACACATAGCCCGTTGGTCATGCGCCTCTTTGAGGAGCATTTTAAAACTGGCGGAGAGAAATCAAAACTCCGCATATATAGAGTTTCAAGAAACGAGAGAAATGGCGCTGTGCAGTGCACCGCATTGACAGAAGAGGAACTCGCCGAATGGTTCACCAAGGTCGACCAAGACTTGTTTGGTTGGAAGACGGAAGAGAAGGAGTAACCATCCTTTTTCCACGTATTCACGCCTCGCGTTCTCGCAGCGAGGTAGCGTGAGCTTCGAGCGTCCTGACGCAGCCTACAGCGAGGCACAATGCTTCTGAAAGCCACTTCAAAGGTCAGGAGATCAGAAGTTAAAAAAAAAGATAAAACTTTGCCCCAAACCAAACGGACGACGGACGACCACGACGGTGTAGTTGGCGGGCCCGCTGGGATTTGAACCCAGGATCTCCGGCTTCGCAGGCCAGTGTCCTAATCCAGACTAGACTACGGGCCCCTAGCACGAGATTACTCTACTCTAGCAATATAAACGCTGATGCGAAAGGAAGAAGCATCAGTACACTGCTCAGACACAAAACACTGAATGGAAAGAGTTGGTAGTCAATAACGCGCGCTTAACACTGAACTCGCCGATTCAAACTTCAATATCGACCACGCTTTGACTGTTTCGTAATAGAAAATTCCCGAGGCTACGACTCCAGGAAGCAACGCTAAGACAGCGGTCGACGTTAATGAAACCCAGAAGAACGCTACAAAAGACAGACACATCGCAGTGGTCACGGCTGCATAGATAAGCTGTTTGGGAAGGGGAAAACCGCGAATGATGAGGAAGCGGCTCAGCACTTTGACCTTTGCCTTTTGATTGATCCGGTAGTTTCCATACGGATCCTTAGCCAAAAAGCCCTGATCAACAAGCTTTTCAAGATGGTAATGGGCAGAGCTTGAACTTGAAAAACCCAGCGCTCTCTGGACTTCTCTGACGCCGCACGCTTCCCTTTTTCTCAGAATGTAAAAATATACAAGTAGAGTACTCTTTGAAATCTCGGCATCTTCGTTCTCCCGCCCAAAGGGCAATAATAGACACCTGCGTTCTTCGTTTTACAGTGTTTAGCGTGCCGACCTAATTAAAATGACATATTCGAACAGTCAGTTCGGAAATGTCGAACACGAACACCTGTTCAAGCTGAAAAGACAATTACAGAGCCCTCGACCAGAAGTTGGCTAGACAAAGACATGCACAGAAGGCTAGATAAGGGAGACAATTCTGAAAAAAACCTGAATCATCTTGAACTCTTTGCCAAAGCCCTAGAAAAACGAGCGCCCGAAAGTGTCAAAACAGAAATTTCAAACATACATATTATGTGGGGTTTTTCCTGTTTTGACAAATGTAAGCACTAGCTGTCTCTAAATTACGTCGGATTCTTCACTTTCGTCTTCCGTCTTTTTCATGCCAAGTTCTTTTGCTTTCAACAGTCCTTCTATCAACGCCATCTCTAGTTCTATAACGGAAACGTTCCCGTATTCTTCTACCATTTTTCCAATTAGCTCCAGCACTTCTTGTTTCATTTTCTCCATTCGGTCCAAGTCTAGTTCAACAGTCATCGTTGTCAACGTTTTCACCCCCTCTACAGTCAAGCTTCATTTTCTCTCTGCATTCTTTGTTAATCTTCTTTGCTATCGACGATGAGAGACTGCTATTAAAAAGCGTTTGAGACAGAGTTCTAATGTAGGCTTTCATAGAGAGACAACACTGAAACAAAAGAGAAGAGAAAAGAGACAGGACGTTCTCTGTTAAATCGAAGTGGACGGATTGAATATTGGAGCTTGGGTTCTGATTCCCCTTCCTTTGTCTGGGCAATACTTGACCTGCCCAAGTTGCAGCAGGCAAGTTCCCTCAGTTTCAGTCTACTGTAATTTTTGCGGGGCATTGCTACGAACCAAACTGGTATTAAAAATCTGCTCTAACTGCAGCAACAGAATTTCAGTCTCAGCACGTTTTTGCCCGGAATGCGGCCACAAACAATGACCTGAGCAGACAAACGGTGAACAGGGAGAGTCGTATCATTCTCGAGCAGAATGTGGGCATATCACTTTCAAAAGCTGAGAAATTCGATGATGGGAAAATATTCGATATGCAAAATGCATTCTGTTTGACTCTCCTAAACCCCACTTGATTCGTCATGACAAATGAATTGACATTATCGCCATCGTGCGAGCGTGAAACTATTAAAGTAGGTCATTTGGTCTATTGTTTGGAGATGTGATGAAGTAATGGCTACGCCAAGTCCTATAACGCCAGAGGATATAGCACAGAGTGACGATATTGACTTTGAAGAAAAAGAAGAACATTGGAATGTCTACAAGCTCAAAGATGGCACAACTCTCAAGGTTAAGTTGATTCTCGTCGGCATCAAGAGACTGAAAAAACACAACCCTGACGGAACGCCCCTTTATCTCATTAACTCTCAGAACGTAGTCAGAACAGTTGACATTCCAAAAGAACTAATGGCTAAGCCGAAGGAGTCAACTTTCAAGCCAGTTTAGAAAAATGCACTCGACAGCAATAAGTCAATAATGTAGGACAGAGCGTGGGACCGGTCAACCGCGCGCGCTCTTACTAAGAGAATTTATAGCGATGGAAAGGTTTATTGCCTCGTAAACAGTGTTGTTTACGGTGATCATTTGTCACAAGTCCAACTAAGGCTGTCTCATGAGACTCTTGAGGAGATAGATCGATGGGTCGCGGAAGGCAGGTTCAAGAGCCGAAGCGATGCTGTAAGAACCATAATAAGCTTTTATGAAGAACGAGAAAAAACGCGCGAGTTTCTGAAGATGCTGATGAAACGCAGCGAAGAAGCAAGGAAACATCCTGAGTCTTTGATTCCTCTTGAGGAATTGTAGTGGGTTTTGCCGTACTGCTGCATCCAAAAGCCGCCAAAGAATTGGACAAGCTTGAGAGACAAATCAAAGACAGAATAATCGCTAGACTAAAAGACCTTAGGGACAAGCCAGACACTTTAGGAAAAATCCTCAAGCCTTCCGGCTTTTGGAGCCTGAGAATCGGCGACTACCGGGTAATCTACGAGATAGACAAGCCTAAGAAACGCGTCGTAGTTCTATTTATCGGGCATAGAAAGAAAGTCTACGATGATTTCTCAAAACTGTTCTAGTGTCTGCTGGAGAGAGAGAGAGAGAAGGGATCGCGGGTGATGTCCCCGTTAGCCTAGGATTCAACTCCCACCCGGGCATCAAAGTGAAATCAGTACTCAACTGGTCTTTCAGAAAAGGGTGGGTTGCGCGGGAGATGTCGCCAGTCAATTGTCAATCCAGCCTAGACTACGGGCCCTTTTGGAGGGACTATACCCCTCTCGCTTCTGCCCTCAATGCGGAAAAAAACAATAAGGCGCGCGAATAAATATTAAGCACTATGGACAATACAGCACTCTACAAGATGATCATCGGAATAGTGAAATAAGAAAACAAAGAAGATTGAAAAATGACTTACAATCGAAGCAATCGAAAAACCCGAAAGATTCATCGTAGGCACTCTAAAAAAAGGTGAATAGATTTGAGACAAAACAAAAGACTCGTTAGAGAGCGAAGATAGAAGCTAGAGCTTGTTATTTCTTGATAAACTCCTTGTATTTGCCGAAACCTTGTTCCCAATAGCGCGCGCTCCTCATGCACGTGAGGCTAGTTTGAAGAAGTCACGTTCAGTCAACATGCCGACCAACTTCCCATCATCAACAACTAATAGGGCTCCCACGTTTCTTTCCTTCATAGTTCTTGCCGCCTCAGTTACATCTGCATCCTGGGAAGTCGTTACCAGTCTCTCAGTGCCTATCTGCAATGCTGGAGTCTGGAGAACTTGGAGGATGGTCCCGGACCGCAGATGTTGAAAAACTTCGCCTGACCCAAAAAACCTAACAATATCCATGGCGGTGACTATGCCGACAAGTCTTCCCTCTGACACAAGGGGCAGACGACGAAAGCTTTTCCCTACCATTTCTCTCGCGGCTTCGATAATTGTTGTTTCGCCAGTGCCGGTGACTACTTCTTTTGTCATCAAAGCTGCGACCTTGACTCCTCCGGCTTTTCCCTCAAACACATTCAACAGGTCTTTTTCAGTGACAATTGCAAGCATTCTGTTCGCGTTGTCTACGACTGGCAAACCGCCTACTCCGTGTTGCTTCATAAGCTCAATCGCGCGGCCTATGGTGGCAACATTTTCCACTGTAGGCGGGTTTGGTCGCATAATGGACTTAACCGGTTCATTTATCGCTTTGAAGAAGGAGCCATCGAGTTCCCCTTGAATGATCTCAAATTTTCTGCCTCCTCCCAAGTAGTCCACAATATCGGTGCTCGTAACTATGCCTTGAAGCATCTTTGTTCTCGGATCCACGATCGGTATACGCCGGAAGCCCTCTTCCGCCATAATATGAACAACGTCATAAACAGAAGTCGTCAGTGCTGCCGTGATGACTGGACACTTGGCAATTGTCATGATTTCTCCTTTGCGATCAGACCATTCAGCTTTCAACTTTGCCAGCTCACAACTCCTCCTTTTCGACCGAAATTCCCCCGTATTTGATCACTTGGTTCCACACCCAATTATGAACCCCGAGGAATCAATTCTATTTCAACTGAAACTAGTATATATCGCACGCGCTTGGCATTTGTTAGCGTGTTAACCGAAAGAAAAAAAGAATGATTTTGCGGGAGATTCCGCCACAGAAGTGATAATTCAGCCTAGACATGGCTGCTGGAAGAGACCCTGATCCAGTTCGAAGCGCGCACTTCCTTCTAGGGCTTGATTTGGCGCCCGTTTGCGTAGACGAGCGAAAAAAGCTTATGCGGGAAACTGAAATAGCAGATAATAGAATCTGAAGGAGGTGAAACAATGGAGAAAAGGAAGTTGGAACTTGCATTCATCGATAAGAATGGGAAAATTTATCCAATAGATGAGGCTAGCCGTGCAGAATTAGCTGAGGGTCTTGAAAAGCTCTCTAAAGAGATCGCGAAGAGACTGTTGTTGGTAAAAGAACAAAGATAGAATCCAGTCTCTCTTCTTTAGTGTGCGTCTAGATTTCGGATTCATAAATTGTTTATCATTTTGCGACTATCTTAGTCAGAAGGGAGTCTATGGATGACAAAGCTCAAGCAGGAAAGCGTTGCAGACTTTCTGCGCTGCGCTAGCATTTTGGAAGAAAGAGCATATTTACTTTACAAGAGTCTTGCCGACAAAGTGAATCTCCCGCTAATCAATTCTTTGCTCCTTCACATAGCATTCGATAGTCGGAAACATTCCGTAATCCTCAAAGGAATAAGCGAAAGCATAGCTAAGCCAAAAAAGCAACCCAAAGATTGCGAAAAGAAACTCTTTTTTGGCGGAACCTGGACGATAATTGAGCGTCTTGCAGGAGAGATTGCCAGAAAGGAGAGAATACCCAGAGAGCACATGTCATCGTTGGTTGAAAAGCTGATGCTCCTAGAGAGCACTGTTGCCGAAGAGTACTATATTCTGGTTCAGCTGAAGACCCTTCAATACATGACAAGAGAAATCCGCGAGATCTACAATGTGGATTTAGAAGACCTGAAGGACATTCTCGAAACCATCATCAGAGATGAGGAGACCCACAGAGAACTCTTGTCAAAAATGAAGAAAATCCTTGTCGGAGAAGAAAAACAGACAGAAGACAAAGCGCCAGCAGTCAAGTACAAAAATCCGAACGCATGGTCAAAGTCAATGCCTGAATCATTCTGCGAAAACTCTCGCTAACTTGAAGCGCGTGCTCAATTGCAGACACGTTTCGGGTAAAAGGCAAGTTAGAAGCTTAAATATGGCTTGAATGATAAAAGGTGATGGTGAAAGAGTAAGATGGTTGGGCCTGCGGTATCTCTGCCTGCAAAGTGGATACAGTTTCTAGAACATTTGGCCAGCGATCATGAAATCGATCTCAACGCCGTCGTCAGTCAACTGTGTGAGTGGACCTTTTCTGATCCTGAAAGCAAAGAGCAGTTCAAAACCTGGTTAGATGAGGCTTATCCCGCAGAAGGAGAAGCTGAAGAAGAATCAAGAGCTGTAGGAGAAGAAGCTGCCGAGGAAGAAGAAGAGAGCGAAGAAGAGTCTGAAGAGGAATCACACGAACACAGAGATTAACCACAAAAGTGTATGTTAGCTGAATGATCGGTGCAAAGTAAGACAAGAAAAGCTTATTGCATCGTGAATTGTGCATATTTGTTGCAGGCAAGCGTTTATGCATGTTATCAATCTAGCGGCGTTAGCGGATGCAACCACGGAGCGCACTCGTGGGGTAACATTGTGCCCACGGGCATATAAGGAAGTAGGGATGATGCAGACCCAACGTCTTGCCACATTTTTCCGACGCTTCAAGCTAAGCAAGAAGTCGCGCGCGCTAAAGCATTCGCGTGGGCTTCTTCTTCAGAGTCTTCTTCCATTCTTCGAATAGACTCCAGTAAATACTGTCGACACTCTCGTCTTGCGAGTTCCCCTCGGCAATGTACTTCTCGACAAAGTCATTCAGCTCCAAAGAGTTCCTGCACTTCCTGACGTCCGCAATACTCAGCAACACCATCACCTCTCTTTGATTCTTTCCTCGGTCCTGGCTAAACCAGAAAGAGTGAAGAAACGCCAGAATCAAGTAGCAGAGTCATCTTCTTGTATAATTCAAGAAACTCCAGACCAGCTTCTGTTCTCTGATACGTTACTTTTCCAGCACAAGCACCCATCCGAATGAGATCACTTGATCTCATAAGATTCAAGTATTGCCCTGATTGCGCGGTGCTCATGCTGCAATGGGACATAATGTTCGCCTTTCCTGCTGGTATTCGCAGCTGCCTCAGAATCTCCGCCATAATCTGTAATCTACCACGGTTTCCGTCAGATGCCTTTCTCACATTTAACATGCTGTAACACCTTTCAGAAAAAAGCAAGCCAGCCCTAAGGCAAATAATGTTGCAATAAGTCAGTAGCACGCCTTTCCTGCAATATACGTTCTCAGCCCAGCTTATAAGGATGAGAGACTAAGAGTCGCCTTTCTACCTTCTCTTCTGTCTCTTCGCTTCCTGCATGCCAAGAACTCAATGTTATCGTATAGCGATTCAGCGCACTACTGAGCACTCGGTTTTATTTCTCCTTTGAAAACTCGGTAGCACCTTTCTGAGCAGAAGCCTTGAAAATCATTGTCTGGCATGAACTGGTTTCCACAAGCTTTACACTTTCTCTTAGCCCTTTCCTGCATTCACTTCTTCCTCTAATCAGAATGTCATCTTGACTGGTTATATGTCTAGCCATAGCGTGTTGTTATAGAAGACAAGCGAACAAGCTGCAACCCGCACAATATACATCTAGTCTTTCAGTAGTTGCCGCGAACGCGAGCAAGTTTGTATTTTTTATCTGACTCCTGAACGAGGAAGGCGTGCACCTAGAAGATTTAATTGCCAGGTTGACTTCATAAAAGGAAGGGTGCAATGGCGATGCCCACCAATATTGGCAAGGCTAAGAAAGCAATAGCCAAGATGCCTTGTTTCATGTGGATAGACGTTAGAAATATCGCGAAAAACGCTGGACTAAGCGTTCAAACGATGTCACGATTTCTTGTTCAAGCCAAGAGAAAGGGACTAGTAGAGAACAAACACGTTTCCGTAAGCTGCGGACGCCTTCACCTATGGAGACGTGTTGCCTAGAAGAGCGCGTGCTTCTTCTAGTCTCCTTACTTTTTCAACGTTACTCCTTCCATGTTTCCATTTTCTTCGACTTTTCATTCTTTTCAAATAGCGTTCTTTTTTCGCCTGCTTTTTCCTAGCTCGTTTCAAGCAAATCTTCCTTCCAAGAATTACATAGTAACAACAAACAAGGATTATAACCTTCACCTAAGTGCGAAGTGAATGCTGTGTAGCGCGTGTGGTATGAAAAAGAAGGATTGGCGGGAGATATCGCCACAGAAGTGTCAGTTCAGCCTAGACTACGAGCCCTAGGGCTAGACTACTCTACTCTGATAATATAAACGCTGATGTCAAGGGAAAAATCATCAACACACTGCTGAAACTCAAAAACAATGGCTTAGAAGAACAGACAGTCAAGATTGTTGGTTACTATCTGAATTATCTAGCTGTCAACTTTGGAAGCAGAGCTTAAGCTAATAACAAAAAAACTGAGGGGGATTTTGACGCTTATAAGCAATTTTCTGCTCTTACTTCTTTGCGGGCTTCTTCTTGTTTCCTTTCTTGGACTTAGGCACTATTCTAGCCTCGAATCACAATTGGCGTGATTTTCTATTTAAATTTTGTGATTAAGCGCAATTCACCCAGACGATTAGCAAACGGGAGAAATAACTCTGGGCATTCAGTTTATGATCTGCTGTATGAAGCCTTGCGTACCGGCTGAGAAGTATCGAGATTCACAATGAACAATGCAGCATGTCGCCATATGTGTTTGACACAGAAACAAAGAGACTACCGGTAGAATATTGGAAAAAGAAAATCCACCAATCCAAAAAGCATGCTTAGCCCTGTCGGGCGATTTTGTATTATCATTCAAATAGGCAAATTTCATATCGCGTCTGAAAACTAGGGAACATAATGAAGCATTAAGAAGTGAATGATCTTTCGAAAATTGTCCGCTATCCGAGGCGTTGACGCTTACCGGCGCCCATGTTCATCACGCTACAATAGTGGCATAACAAAGATTTAGTTCCAGACATTCGAACAAGCTCTTCCAAAACAAGAACATTCAGGCACGCGTAAAAGAGTTAAAGAACTTGACAAAAATAGAGTATACCAGTTACTTGGTGATAGATTGCGCCAAAATCCAAGCTGAGAAAGTTCTTCACTAAAGCTCATGACGTGTTCAAAGGGTTCTATGAAGCACTTTACGGCTTCGTCCTGCACACTTTCAAAAGCATCAATCGCAGAATAAAGTCCAAGTTCCCAGTTTGGCGCATGAAGGAGGAAACGTCCGAGCATGTCCACCACGCGGTTAAAATGTTCGTCTGGCTGATTTTGCCTCTGAGCCTGGCTTACTTTTTTGGATGCCAATTCCTCTTTGGTGAAAACGTTTGGGGGTCAATGCTGTGGGGAGTGGCTGTCTATTTTTACAGTAATTTCCTTCCTGATCTCCCTTCAATTTACAGAAAGAAAAAGGTCGAGCGTGGAAGCACTGACCTTCCATGGTACAAGAAATATGCGCTGCTTCTCTTTGCACCGTTGCTCGTTTGGCTACTATTCTCCGACATAAGGCTGAGTTGGAGAACGGCGGAAACATACCACAACTTTGCATCCTTGACCATTTACGGCGCGTTTCTGTTTGCAGTTGGCTTCCTCGGTTTTGCCGGTCTACCCTTGTCAGTCAGAGATCTGATCAAAGTCTTCTTCTTTCTCTTTTGTGGCATAGGAGGGTTTCTGACTCATCTGAGGGTTGACGAGATCTGGTGAGGTCGCGGTCTCTCTCAAGCCTGTCTCGTACTGATGCTGCTCAGTTGACACAGGCAAAATATATCCTTTAAACCACATCTAATACTCTACTAAGAGCCGTGCCCCGACTTGCTCGACCCTGTGACGTTTGCCCTGATACTCGGTGGTGCAATAATTGTAATAGGTTTTTTGAGCAACTATCTGTTTGAACGCACCGGCTTGCCGGATATGCTGTTCCTAATAGTCTTAGGCATGCTTGTTGGGCCGGCAACAGGGTTGGTAGACGCTACCTCTGTGATGAGCTTTGCCCCTTACTTGGCCGCTTTGGCTTTGGTTTTCATATTGTTTGATGGCGGAATGACCATGAACATATACCGCGTCTTTTCTGAAAGCCCAAGAGCAGCCGTTCTTGCCACAGCAGGGTTCGCATTAAGTGCTATCGTTGCTGGGTTGTTCATGTATCTCTTTGTTATTCCGAACGTGTCTCCTTTGTACTCTCTTCTGTTTGGAACGATTGTTGGAGGCAGTAGCAGCATAATCGTGATGTCGCTGGCATCAAGAATTAAGTTGAGTGAAAGAGGCTCGACAATCCTAAGTCTGGAATCAGCCATCAACGATATCTTGTGTATCGTATTGTCTTTGGTCATTATTGAAATAGTAGTTTTGAAAGGGACAGTTGATTTGACGACTATTGCCAAATCCTTGGCAAGCAGATTCTCCATTGGAGCGATGCTTGGGATAGTCATTGGCATCAGTTGGCTCAGCATGTTGAAACGGATCGTTAAAGCATCCTACTCTTACATGCTTACTCTAGGTATCGCGCTGCTGGCCTATGCACTCTCAGAATTCTTAGGCGGAAGCGGAGCACTCTGTTCCCTGCTTTTCGGCATCATGTTGGGCAACGAGAAGGAGATCTATGGAATACTCAGAATGAAAAAACCATCAAATCAGGTTGTTGACGCGGGACTGAAGCGGTTCGAATCTGAAATAGCTTTCCTGTTGAGGGCATTCTTCTTTGTTTACATAGGTCTGATTGTCACAGCGCCCAATCTTACGACCGTTGTCATAGGAATAGCACTTGCATTGACCTTGCTTTTGATAAGGATTGGAGTTGTTCATGTGGCGACGATTCGAAGTGAACTGATTCAGGAAAGAGCAATCATGAGTGCGTTACTGACAAGGGGCTTGGCTTCAGCCGTACTGGCCACTTTGCCATTGCAGTATGCAGATCCCGTAAAATATCCGGACGTAGGAAGAATTTTCCAGCAGCTGGCACCCTTCTATATCAACATAACGGTCGTCGTGATTCTAGCTACGGCAGTAATCACAACTGTGGGGATTCCACTGCTCAGGCGGAAAACTGAGAAATAGCAATCTTGTGCGTTGCTGAAATGTCTGACGCATCCACCTCGACTGAACATTTGTGGTCTTCACACTTGACATTTGGGGCAGACGAACACTTTGCCTCCGCCAAGGCTCAGCTCCTGTATAGGAGACCCACAGACGGGGCAGTTCTTTTTTCTCATGTTCGGACCCATCGTTGAGATGTAATGACCTTGATTCTGGTATAAATCCAAGAACTGGTTTTTCCCGTTCAACCGAAGTCTCTCTCGAACGACAAGCTTGACAGAGTTGTAAAGGGCTTTCTGCTCATTCAAATTCAATTCGGACGCCTTTCTTTTCGGGTGCAGCTTAGCCCTGTATATTATGTCTTGAAAAGCGCTGTTGCTCAGCCCCACCAAGACGGCATCTTTTCCTACGAGCACGGCTTTGAGCGCCCGGTTATTGTGTGCCAAGAGTTTCGAAAACCGCTCGAACGTGAAGTCTTCTTCTACAGGTGAGAGAATCGCAGGGTTGAAATCTCGTTTGAATACGTACGAGTTCATCAGTTCGGCATCCTTCAATACCATCATACCTCCCATACTTGTGAATCTCGCTGTCAGCGCGGTTTTGTCGGAAAAATCTATCCTTAGGTGAAACTTCTCTGGAACCATTGTCACATGTGAGTGATAGAAAATCTCTCCGCCGTACTCGGGGCTGAGAATGATGTTCATTTCCTCATCAAGTTTGAGACGTATGGCGTTACCCCTAGAAGTGACAGACTCGACTTCTCTGTTCACAAGTTGATCAAAGGATTGGGTATCCTTGTTTATGAACCCAATTTTCTGCAATTTTTCGCAGTCTCGAAGACGATAGCTCTTGATGCATTTGCCCTTCAGCTCTATGTTCATTTGATCCGCAAGAATCTTTGCTTCTGGAAGTTCGATGCTCATCTCAAGTCCCCTTGGCACCCGTTTTTGTAGCAAACCAGTGTTTAAATCGTTTATGCACTGACCGGTGAAAGAGAAAAGGGTTACAGGATATTCGCTAAATAGCTTAAAGTCATAACTCCGGACCACTCTGACCGGGGCGGAGTTCTGTTCTTCCTGTGATGAAGCCTTAAAGGTTCGATTATCAGGGTGATTTGATCTTGTATCTGTCTTTCTCAGAGAAGAAATCGATCACTCTAGACTTGGCCAGAAATCTCGCGCTGTGTTTTGCCTGGGCAGGGATGACGTATTCATCTCCGTTCTTAATGATTCTTTTTTCGTCATTGACCGTCAACTCCATCTTTCCTTGTAACATGAAGCCCCATTGATCATAATCGTGACAATGCTCCGGCACGCGTGCAGACGTTTTCATCTCGAAGAAAACCAATTGATGTTTCTCGCTCTGCAATATCCGGGCCCGAATGCCTTCAAACTTGATATCCGCCTCTGGCAATCGTGTTATGACTTCAGGATACCTTCGCAATTCTTTTCCCCTTAGGTCATTCAATCTTCTACCCCGCAGAGGTGTGAAAATAAGAGGGTAAATTTAAGTCTTGTCTGCTTTCAGCGTGTGCCATGAATCTTATCTTACGATCCGGATAAGTCATTTACTCTTTCGTGCGCCAACGAAGCTTCTGGCTATGCCTATATCGCATTCGGCTAGCTCTCAAAGTGACGATAACAAAGCGTATCGAAAAATTTTTCCACCACTGTTTTGTAACAATTATTAGAAAAGGACTCCCTTCTGGCAATGTTGGAAGAATGGTAAAGTGTAACAAGTTACTTTGCGCGCTATTTTCGATGTTGGCATATTTGGATCCAAATATCCATGATACATTGAAACCTAGGAGGGGTAGGATCCTCAGCCTACCAGTTGAGACCTTCGCGCGCGCTTGGTGCGGGTGGCTGCTCTGAGCATGATCTACCCAGTCTCGGCAAAGAAAAGAGGAAAATGTGCAAAAAGGAGAGTTACGGATGATTTCGCCACTAGGTGCAGAGTACGTATACCGTCCAGTCCGTCACGGTCAGTTTGCGAGGAAAACCTTTGAAGCTTTTTTGCGGGACATCATGATCCTGAGAACACGGCGAGGTTACCCCTGGCTGTCACAATTCTTACCGTGTATTGGCCGCTAGGTATCCCGATGTCGTCTCTGTAGAAAACGAGATCCTGACCAGAATCCAGGTAAATGTTGACGTCATAACGCTGGTGAAGTGGGGAATTGATAACCCATAAGGATACTATGTGAGAAGTCAAGGTCCCACTGTTTCTGAATAGGAAGTAAGGCCCGCCGCTTGGGGGTTGCAGCCCAATCAAATCAACTTCTAGGTCGAATTGCGCACTTGAGCTTTTGACTCCTGTTACCTTCATTCTCCATTGCCCAGAAGTGCCACGGAAACGTGCTGGGTTTACTGTTACGGTTTGGTTTTTGGCTTCCTCTATGTATGGGGACATACTAGAGTTATAGGAAATGAATCCGTCGCCGCTTGTTGGATACGCGCCAAGGTTGTAGTCGAACAACTGAAAGGTGACCGAAACATTACTGGTGCTCCAAGCAGCATCAATTGCCCAAGTGAGGGATGTCCAATTTCCGAGATCTGATGTTCCATTGAATTCTACTTCAGACGTGAACTCTACTGGGTCGCCAAAATAGGCAAATCCTATTTCAAAGCATTCATAATCAGCAACGGTTGTGTCAGCTGTAAAGGTTGACGGACCCACTACCGCCAAGGTTGTTCCATCCCATTTGACGGCTCCGAGGTCGTAGGTCGTCGTCTCTAAGACTGCGCCCAAGACAATTGTGTCGTTTCCTACGGTTCTTGGGTTTGACTTTAGTTGGACCCAACTATGAATGTTAATGCCCATCGCGACGTTTGTTGCTACTACCGTCATGTAGTTTGGTGCTCGGAACCTGCGCCAAGTAATCTGGCCAGCGGTTGTCCCATACACGAGCAGGCCCTCGTTCTTGAAGTTGGGTGATGCCCGATATTCCCATGCAAAATCAGCGCATCTTGAAGCATGCGTGTCTACGCCTGTATCCCAGGGAGGATGAATGATCCATCCCATTGTTCCAGCATTCTGCAATAGTAGAATGTACGTTAGGTCCTGTGTGAACGTGTCTGTCCAACTTGACCCGCCGTTTGAGGAGAAACTATAGTAGCTGTTTGTCCCGTCGTAGGTCAAGGCTCCTGCCTGACTTGTCGTAAGACTTCTGGCTGTGAAGTAGTTCGATGAGGTTGAACTTGGAGACTTCAAGATCAGCCTGTATGATTTCCCACTCACTAGAGATACGGTTGAGTTGAAGTATCGTTCATACCATTGCAGCGTAGTCGTTATGTCACTTTGAGGAACTGTTATTGTGGCGACGTCCTGTGAATCTGTTTCGTTGCGAAGGATAATGTAGAGATTGTCTGGAGGGGTTCCGGTCTTTATTAGGGGAAGATTGACGCCTACGATTGTGTTGCTTCCGTTTTGTGTCCACTTCTCAGAGTACCAATTTGTTCCGTAAATGTTGTGGGAAGCAACATTATCGTATGGCATTGCCTCGTAGCTGTCAGTATCGTTGTATGTCAGGATGAATATTGGGTCCCAATTTTGAATACCTGTGCCCCAAATGGTGTTCAGCCAACTGTCTATGGCGTTTTCTTTTGGACGGAAATTGTTTAGATTTGTGCCCAGCCGTCTCAAAGCGATGTAGTTTGTTCCGTTTATGGTTCCACTGTCATATCTAACGGTGACGTGGTACACAGTTCCTGCAGTCAATGTTGCTGCGGAAGGAAGCGTGAGGTTCAGCCACCCAGTGGCATTTGGTGTGGCAACGGCATAGTTGGAAGCTTCGCCAACATAAGTTCCGTTTGGCAGATAACCGGCGGTGCTGGTTTCTATGCCAAACCTATAAGCTGGCGAAGCTGAGACTGTCTGAACGAAAACCAGAATGTTTGTAACAGATTTGCTTGCCTGCGCGGTAAACCGCATTGCTGAAACAGACGCGGTCGAAGTCATTGAACCCATTGACTCTGTGGATGTTTCCCACTGTCGGTTTCCGATCGAGTTCTCATCTAGAACACTCGTAGCCAAGTCAGTTGCGCCGTCAACACTCGTAAGCATCAGTCTGTCATTCTCCGACTGAGCTAGTTTCAGCCAATTCATCGGACTTGTTGCACCTGAATTTATATCGAAAGTAGCCACTGGAGACCAGATTGTTGTGAATCTGCTCCATTTAATGAACTCGCCTTCCCCAGCAACAGCTACAATTGCGCCGCTCGTTTCTGAAGAAATCGAAATGGATTCTTCCGTCGCTATCGAGATTGAACCTGTCAGCTCAAGAACATTGCTGAATGCGGAACCGTCCCAGATCATAGCATTTGCGTCATTATTGGAACTGTCGATATATGCGACTCCAATATTGTCCGAGTTTGAAACAGAAGTCAAATCAACATATGTGACTGAAATCTTGGACGCATGATCGCTGTCATCGTAATATTTTTCCTGGCCCCATCCCGTTTTGAGCGACCAGGTTCTATAAGCCAAGTCTTTGATTCCACCTCCGACGACTGTTTCATAAACAAGTAAGGCTTCCCCAGACACTGATTCATAAGCCACATCATATGGCCTGGTGGCAAGTGCTGGCAGGCTCATCCAGACCTGACCTAAATTGTTAGTCGTAACCCATGATGACCCATCATACACATACGCGTCGAGATATCCTTCTTCGCTCAGTGTAACCACAATCTTCTCGAAAGACCGCTGTTGAACCGGGCAGTACGCAACTCTCGCGAAGAGAACTGAATTGCCCGCGCCAGGCATTTCGCTTTCTTCGCTCCAGAGAGCCTTGCCTCCGTCCCAGCTGCGACTCTTAGGAGAACTTAACCCATCCATTCCACTGCTGCTTCTGTATGCTATGAAAGCACCGGTCATGTTTGCTGCCGATGTCGCGGAAGCAAACGAACGTGTCGTCATATAAATGGAATCATCAGAAACAAGGTTGTTCGTTGACCCTGAAACGAGTCTCGTGTTTCCAAGAAGACTGTGGCCGGTCGGACTATATGATGTAGAGTTACTGCGGATGACGTTATCAATGGTTACTTCTTCCTGTGCCCTTTCCCAATCATACGCATTCATTTCATAATTCCAAATGAAGATGTTTGCTACTATGATAACAACGATCATTAAACCTAACATCGCCGTAACAACATTGCTTATTCCTCTCCTGTCAGGCCCGAACCGTCTCATCTTTGTCCAACCAATGTCATGGTACCATGTGTATGTAAGTCAGGCTGTTACTCAGAGTCAAAAGAATTGTGAAGCCAAACTCCATATCTATGATACCGAGTCTATGGCGTGCTGCTCAGATCAACTTCCAAGGCTATTGGGAAAGCAACGGATACAACAATAGTGCCAACTAGCGCGCGCGCAAACCAATCTTCGAAAGTTTTTCATACACGACGTAGCTATTGATAATTGATACATGATGCCTCCAGAGCCAAGTGCACAAGCCACGCTTGAGAAGGCTAGAGAACAGGAAAAAAGGTATGATTGGCTTGCGGCAGCCAATTCTTATCAGCAAGCATTGCACGTTGATTCTTCAATGGTCTCCTCTGCCTTGGAGATCTGGGAAAGGATAGGCTTCTGCTACCAGTTGGCATCCAGACAGACCGAAAGCTTGGAAGAATTCAAGAAGCTTACGCAGCTGGCGGTGAAGGCCTACATAAGTGCTGCTGAACTCTTGGAGAAAGATAGAAAAGCAAAAAGTCAAGGAAAAAGCCTGCAACTATATGCAGTTGCTGAGTATATTCGTTCTTGGGTAACGTCCAGTCCTTCAGAGAAGAGAGAAGTGCTGGCCAATTCCAGTGAGCTGGCGAAAAGAAGCTTAGATGCTTACAGGAGTGCCTGTGACGAACTCGATTGCGGCAGAACTTCCAATGACATTCTGATGTGTCTTCTTGAGAGATTGTATGTCGCATCGGACTCCGAAGAAATGAAAAACGTGGGTCAGGAAGGAATAGACTGCGCAAATCAAGTTATCACCATTCTGTCAAAGTTTGAAGACAAGGGTGAACTTCTACGTGCCTGCTCCACAGCGGGTCTTCTAGGCTGGCATGTGGCAAACTTCGTGGAACTTGAAGAGAAAGCTCAAAAGGAACTTGTGGAGAGAAGCTTGAGCTATTCAGAGAAGGCGCTGGAACTTTCTAAACACGTGGACAACCCCTATTACACCGCTTTGTCAAACTGGGCAGCAGCCCTCTGCACACTTGTGTTCACAGAAAAAGCTGAACTAGCTCTGCAATATGCCAAAAGAATGCTGGAACAGGGAAATAATGTAAGGGACAATTACCTGAAGGGAGTCGCTTCTTACGTTCTAGCGTTCGCCACTGACTGGATGATGATACGCGAAACCGACCCTGACAGAAAGAAAGAAGGCAACAAGAAAATTATTAATTACGCTGAAGATGCCATACGGTATCTTCAGTTGGTTGGTCAAGATTTCTTCATTGCAGAAACCTACATGTTCTACGCCGAAAGTTACTTCGCTCTTGGACTTGACGTTGAAACAAGTCCAGTGGAGAGACGCATCGCCCTTGAAAAAGCAGTAGATATTGGTCGCAAAGGATTAGAACACGCGATCCGCTCGGGTTCTCCAGACGCCAGAGGCTCAACACTCCATGCTCTAAGCAAAGCATTACATTTCTATTCAAATATTGAAACGCGAAAAGAAGAAAAGACAAGACTGCTTCAAGAAGCCTTGGACTGCAGAAAAGAATTCGATGAGATTGTTCAGAAAGCGTTTCCTTCAAATGATTGGCTCATCGGCGTCAACAAGAACTATCAAGGTTCGATAAAAGTAGACTTAGCCAGGGTCGAGTTAGATCATGACAAGAAAAGAGTGCTTCTTGAAAGCGCAGTCTCTGACATCGAAGACGGAATATCACATTGCAGAAGATGGATCTCTTTCCGACCTGTTCCGACGCAAATCGCCACGGTTGGTTCATTTGAAGACGAATTCGGAACAATATTGAGCGACCTATACCTATTGACCAAAGACAAGATAGCGCTAATCAGAGCAATCGAAGCTCATGAAAGTGCTGCTAGGCAATTCAAGAAAGCTGGTATGCCAAGCCGAGTCGCGGAGTCCTGCTGGAAGATGGCGAGAGACCAAGATCGCCTAGGCGAGTACCAGAAGGCCACTGAGAATTTCGAGAATGCGTCTTCAGAATACACGGTTGCTGCCCAAAATACTCCCAATTTTGCAAACTTCTACCAGGATCACGCGTCTTACATGAAAGCATGGAGCGAAATCGAGAAAGCCAGCGTCGCACACGAATGTGAGAACTACGCCGATGCAATGAAACATTACGAAACGACCGCAAACCTTCTCAAGCAGACAAAGTCATGGCGCTACCTGTCTTCAAACTTTTTCGGATGGTCACATCTGGAACAGGCAGAAGATCTGAGTAGAAAAGAAAACAGCAGCGAATCAATCGAAGTTTTTGAAAAATCAGCAGAATTCTTCAAAGAAGCAAAAGAAGCCTTTGAGAAAGAGATGGACAAAATTCAGAATTTAGATGAAAAAGAAATGGCAATCGAACTCGGCAAGGCTTCTATGCGAAGAGAGCACTACTGTCTGGCAAGGATAGAGGTAGAAGAAGCAAAAATACTTGATCGAAAAGGAAACCATACCCAAAGCGCTGAGAAATATGATTCAGCTGCCAATGCATTTGAAAAGATCCTGGATACGATGGAAACGGAAGCTGATCGGAGAGAGATGGAACCGTTTTATTACCTGTGCCGCGCTTGGCAGAAAATGAAAATAGCCGACAAAAGTGCTTCGCCAGAATTATACCGTGAAGCCTCAGAACTCTTTCTCAAGGCAAAAGAACACAGCACAAAGGACAGAACGACATTACTAGCATCTGGCAACAGCGCTTTCTGCAAGGCTCTAGAACATGGAACCGAATTCGAGGCAACGAGAGAAAAAGATCATTTTTCCAAAACAAAGCAGTATCTCGAAAGCGCAGCAGACTATTACTTGAGAGCCGGTTTTGACAACGCTTCAGTGTGGACAAGCGCCACAGAGATGCTTTTTGACGCGTACAACTACATGATCAGCGCCGAATTGAAGGCTGACCCACAGAAGAAAATGAAAATCTATCTTCTCGCAGAAAAATGCCTGGAACGGTCAGCCAGATTATACGGAGAAGCGGGATATTTCGCCAAAAAGGAAGAGGTTCTCAAGACACTGAGAAAGGTTGTGGAAAAACGGGAATTCGCCCTGTCTCTTGGAGAGTTGTTCACCGCCCCCAACGATGCCTCGAGTACCCGCGCGATCTCGGCCCCGCGTTTGACCGTCGAAGAACCTGTCGGACTACTTAAGTTTGAACACGCCTTCCTGCAAGCAAATTTGATCCTTGACAAAAAAGAGATCTTGGTCGGTGAAAGTCTCAGCTTAGAGGTTCAACTCGTAAATTCTGGAAAAGACTCAGCCTTCTTGACGAGAGCGGAGGAGATCTTCCCAGAGGGATTTGATGTGATTGAAAAACCCGAAAAATGCGCAGTCAACGACAGATTCCTCAATTTGAAGGGAAGAAAGTTGGGCCCTCTTGAAACAGATGAAATCAGAGTAAAGCTCAGACCTAGAAAGAAGGGGGAATTCACTTTCGCGCCGACAATCCAGTTCATAGACGAAGCTGGCGAGCACAAGTCCTCCAAGCTTGAACAGGTAACCGTTAGCGTGAAAGAAATGGGAATTCGTAGTTGGCTTAAAGGTCAATGACAGCCAGAAATATGATTCGATCTGTGAAGCAAGGTGCAGACTTGACGCGTAGTGGCTACTTAGTGGGCGCGCGTTTATGTATGCCGATGATGCTTGCGGGAATGAAAACTCCTTCACATCCGCTCGGGACGAAGGCTGCACCACAATCCCGACATATGCACACCCCATTTGCATCCTTGTCCATTATTCCTTTACACTTTGGACAATGTGGGCAACTATTCTCAGGCATTGTATCACCTCCCATATCCTAACTGTTGACTCTTTCTGATTTTTCCCTTTGTTCTATTTAAGGTTGCACCAACATCTTCGCTCTTGATCTTCCAAGCCATCTCGCACGCGGTGCGCAAGCGCCATGAACTGCACTTTGAAAAGCCAGAGCTTGACGAGGCATCATTCCGTGAACGCTGTGGGAGCACCTAGAATTGTCTTCTTATCCCTATCCAAGTAGCGAACATAATGCTCAATGTAGCCGCATTGTGGACAGGCGTAGGCCTTGACTCCGACCCTTTCCCCCATCACTCCAGCTTCGCCAGGCGTCCAATAGATGCCCGAACCAAGCGTCCAAAGCGAAAGCGGCGAATCTTTCTCCACGATAAAACCAACCCTCATGACCGTGCCACATCTAGGGCAATCCTTCTCTCCAGAGCTTCCTCCAGACTGCATAGTTTTCAAGTTGGCACCGCAATTGGGACAAAAGTTGGTGCCTTCAGTTACTTCATGCCCACACTTTTGACAGTAACCCATTTTTGTTTCCCCGTGACATGTGGATTAGCATAATTCAGAGATTTATGTGTGCGTGCAGTTTGCAGAAATCTTTTTAACACTGCGACCGAAATAGCGACTATGAACCACTTAGGCACAAGAGTTGCAGGTACCGTCGTTGCATTATTCGGTTGGCTCGCTTTCATCGTATTGTATCTTGCGTTCTTCGGAAGCAATTTCAACTTTTGGCAGTCGCTAGCGGTATTCATCGCTTCAGGAGCGATAGTGATCGCTGTTGTCTCTGTCCTTTGGATACGATGGGCACTCAGGTAGCACACGTTCTGCTAACCCGTCTCATGCATGTTTGAATTCATAAAAGGTCACCTCGGAACGCGCGTATCAGCTAAAGTCTCACAACGTTAGAATCCACAAAATGGAACGAATTGAAATGCGCGCTATTTTCAAAGTCTGCATATTTGGATCCAAATATCCATGGTACATTGAAACCTAGGAGGGGTAGGATCCTCAGCCTACCAATTGAGACCTTCGCGCGCGATGCTAAGCGCACTGCTGACCAAATACATTCTATTTGTTGAAGTGAGATTCAGTTCGCCATCTTGATCACAGCAAGCTTTTCAACGTTACGAACATCTTCGGCACTTCTGACTTCAAGTCTCACACCTCTACCCTCAGCATACTTCTTTGCGCTGTCGATGACCCCCAGAACCGAAACAGGCAAATCACTCTCATGCGCAGCCTTCACGGCCTTCTCACCGAGGGCAAAGGAGGCCATGAAATAACCTTTGCATGGGGTCATGTAGAGAATGGTTCGCTTCTCCCGCTTGAGCCGCAGTCCCCACCCCGTTTTCTCACTGGTGAATCCCCATTCTATTGACAGAGGAGTAAACCTCGATGCTATGAGTCTTTTCAACTCGTTCCAAAACACAAATGTACTCCCGAGCGTTGACGCTAGGTCACCATCTTGTGGCAGTCTCGACTTGTCGTCAAAGGCGCTCAACGCCATTCCATACCACCCGCGCACTCTACACTCTGACGACTATGGTGTCGGAGAGGTAGTTGAACAACCTTTGTCTTCTCGACGGATAAAGCAACCATCCTATGATGCAGTCTAACGGAAGCAGGAAGGCCTTTCCTATGCTTTCAATGGCTGCCTGAGCCATGTTAGGAAGTTTGCCGTCCATTCGGGTCACTTTTATCCTCATAATCATCTTGCCAATCGATTGACCGTAGACTCCTTCCGACAACACCCAGTAGAGAAAGTAGACAACGTTGCTTGTTCCAAAGTCGACGAAGGGAATCCACCGGGGGACGCCTGGCGCCCACACGTATCCAGGCCAGCCAACCCAAACGAAAAATCTCAACAACGTCACGATTACTGAAAGAATAACGATGTCTATCAGCCAAGCTAGAAACCTTTCACCCCAATAGGTTCGCTTAAGCTCTACGACAGGCACTACGGGGGTTCCACATTTCGGACAGTAAGTTGCTCCGTCTGGCAGTTCACTTCCACAATTCTTACAATTTGGCATTACTCGGATCCCCTCTACTTGCAAAGCCATTATTCGAACGAATATTTATCTTTCTCTTTTTCCGCCTAACCGCGGGCAAGAGACGCTACAGCCGAAAATGTATAAAAGAAAAAAGAAGACGCTACAAAAGAAAAAAGAGGATAGTTTAGCTAGCAGGTTGTATGTTGAAGGGTAGAACCGCGTACGCATGTGTGGATGTTGCGTTGATTGCTTCGTAAGCCAACATCATGTTGATGTTGAAGTTCTCGTTGCTGAACACGTTGTTCTCCAAAACCTTAATTGTCACGGTCTGACCTGGACTCGCGAACGTGCCGTTGAACAACTTAACCCTGCCCACGACTTCGTTGTCTACGCTCCAGGCTTGAGGAAGCAAAACCCGTAGCTCACTCGAGCCAGTGTCCAAGATGAGCATGCCTCTGAACTCTGAGACAACGGATCCCTGAACTGTCGACAACGTGCCATTCTCGAAGAAGCTCGTGATCGACTGAAGACCGTTCTCCTGCATTTGCGGCATGCCCCTCATGTGACCACGCATGGTGCGGTTGTCCCAACCGCAAAAAGTCTGGTTGTTCGACTCGAAAAAGGTTTGCATGTTCTGCATAGTCGTCTGTTGATCACCGTTGGCATTCAAAGCGTTCTGTGCGTTTGCGTACACTAGGACGATAGCGCCTACCGCTATGAACAACACCGCAGCCGCTGTGACTATCTTTAGGTTTTTTCTCATGTTTTTACGTCACCTCAGTTGTGCCTTGTTCATGTAGCGTGGGCAGGCGGTTATTAAACTGTTTTTCAGAATTAGACCTTATTCTATTCCTAATCTGACCATCCCCGCTGTATCAAAGGTTAGAAAGAAATTGATGGACAATGTTGAGTAAGGGAGCCGAACAGCGCTGCAAATAACAGTCTAGAGTGGTTTCCCGCATTTGATGCACTTAGGACCTATAGGTGGCTGGACAGTGTGACACTTCTTGCATTTCACAACCAGTTGAGTCCCGCAGTTTTGACAGTAATCACCGAAGAAAGTAGGCTTACCACACTTGGGACAGTTAATCGACAACGAAAGCCCACAGCTACTGCATCTCACCCAGTTAGGCTGGATCGGCGCTCGGCATTTGGGACACCTGGTTTCTAACGGATTCACTTTTCCACATACGGGACAGACTTTTGCGTTTGGAGGAACCAGCTGATCACAATATTTGCAGGGTTTCATATAGCTTGACATAGCTGTCCCTTTTGACAAATTCTTGACAATGATACAGTAATATAGTTTTGCATCAGATAGTTCTGAACAGAAGCTTCTTATAATTCCAAATTCAATCTCTAACTCGTCAGAAACTGGGAGTTGTTGAAATGCCGTTTATACCTTTCACAAGGAATTTTGCAGACAACAGCACAGAAGCAGGATTCGAATTCACATTCTACTGCGACATATGCAGCGACGGGTACAAAACAAGTTTCATGGCATCAAAAACCTACAAAAAAGCAGGACTTCTACGTGGCTTGGGCAGAGCCGCATCCATAGGCTCATCAGTCTTGGGCAGAAGCGGAGGATATCAAGCCGAAAGCGGAGCAGACATAATCGCCGAAAGATTCCAAGGCATGTCCCCCGCATGGCATAAGGAACATGAAGAAGCCTTCAAGCTGGCTCAAAACGAAGCCATGGGACACTTCCATAAATGCCCAAAATGTGCAAAATGGGTCGACGACTCATGCTGGAACGATGAAGACGGTTTATGCACGGAAGACGCTCCAAGAGCCGCAGCAGAAATCGCGGCTGCAAGAGCCACTCAAAGAAAAGAACAGATATGGAAAAAGGCAGAAGAAACACAAATCTTCACAGGCGAAGTCAAACCCACGCAAACAATGTGCCCAACGTGCGGAAAACCGGCTGGAGCAGGCAAGTTCTGCACAAACTGCGGAGCGCCGCTCGGGATGGTGAAATGCCCGAAATGTGGAGCACAAAATGTTCCAGGCACAAGATTCTGCGCCGAATGCGGAAACAAATTCTAAACCAGTACAAGAATCACAATAACTTCTCGATACAAAGCAGATGCCAGAAAGAGATAGAAATTGGAAAGTGACGAAGAAGAACAGAAAAGCGTAATCGAATGTTCCATGAGTTACGCGCTTCTCGACGAAAATGGTAAACAAGTTGCCACTGGCGACTGCAAAGGAACAATCAACAAAGAATACGTCACCATATATCCGAAATTCGGCAGCATTCTACCATTTCACTTGAGAGACATAAACGAGATTGAAACAGAAGACTACCGAATCACCCTACCCATTTTCTCAAATGAAAAGCTCATTCTGTTCAATTTGGGCCACTGCTTCGAAGACTTCCTGAGAGTCCTCACGGACCTCAGAAATGAAGTAATAATCAAAGACCTTCTCATGGACGAGACCGCCCGAAAATCTGGCGTCAACATGGAATTTATCTGCTACGACGAAAAAGAAAATGAAAAACAAAAAGGCGAAGGAAAAATTCGCCTCTACGAGACAGGACTGGTCATAATCCCTCAAAAAGGCGAGGTTCTGCGAGTGCCCTACAGCGACATCGTCAACGTTTCAAACGAAAACTACAGCGTTAAGATCGGCACCGAGCTCGGAGAACAATATCTCTTTCAGAAGATGGGTTCAGAATTTGATTCCTTCGTTAAAGAATTCTCAGACATTTACGATGAACTCCAAACCAAAGCAGTCTCTTTGCTAAAAGCGCTTTTTCCAGCGATAGACTCTGTCTCGCTTAGAAGAGTTGCGGCAATCATGAGGGAAGGCCGCCAAACGCGCAGACATAGAAACTATCAATCCAAGATTATGGCAAGAGCTGGAGAAGAGAATAGCCACTGCCGGTTTGAACGAATCATACACTTTTTTGAAAGAACTAGGTCGGCAAGAAAGAATAGCCATAGGCTTCAAGCGCGGTTTAATGGGAGACTTGACGGGTGAATACATCTGGTTCCTCGTTCCCATCTACGGCGGAAGCGAGAAAGGTTATGGGAACGCTGTTGCCATGGAAGCAACAGAAGCAACAGGCGAAGAGAGCACGGGAAAAGCCACGTATTTCTTCAAGATAGTCGGCAGAAAAGATTACCCGAATTTCAAGACGATTGAAGAACTCGACGAGGAGACAGACAAGTTAATAAGAAAAATAAATCGATGCATACTCGACATAAACTTCCGCAGAGAACCCATCTATCTCCCGGACGAAAGACTAGAAGAAGCTGACTACATCAAGTACAAAATAGCCTTACAAAGAATTCCGTCACTCCAGCTTCTCAGAACCATGTACATAGGAAGGGTAATACACTCCTCGCCACAGCAGTGGAAAAGCGATGTCATAGAATTGCTCAGATTCAACCTGACAACGCAAGACAACGCGATCAAATGGAAAAAACAATAACAACGAAATAATTGTCGGAAGCACGTGCATACGCGCGAATTTTGAGTCCGTGCAAACTTAAACGGGAGTTCGGGAACTATCGCGACGTATGTGCTAGTCCATGCTAGTCTTGGCTTTCCAGAGCGCGATTCATAGCATCTATAACGTTCTGTTTTCCCATTGCCACTATGTATGGTCCGAGCCTTGGACCTTGAGGCACGCCTAAAAGGATCATGTAGACTAACTTGAAAAGTTGTGCTGGCTGCAAATTGTACTTCTTTGCCGTGTTGAATATAGCATTCTGAACTTTCTCGGCTTCGCCCTCGACAGTCAGAATCCTCACTAAGTCTGTTATTGCGTCTTTGTCTTCGGTACCCAAGGTTACGGGAGCTTCTTTTATCCTTTCAAAGTCTTTTGTCCAGTTGAACGCGTACTCGATACGCTTCCTTGCAGGTTCATCTAGCGTTTCATTTTGCTTCAAGTAACTGTAATTTCGAAGCTTCTCGGTAATGTACGCCTCTTCTCCGCCTTTAGGAGCAACTTTCACTAGGTAAGTCAACAGGTTGTAAGGAACATGAAGACCCGGCTTCGCCGGAACATGCATTGCATAACAGTACTCGTAGAGGCCGCTCAGCTTCTCTTGTTCACGCTTGTCTTTCGTGGCTTTCTTCCTGAAGTAGACATCTTCCAAACCGTCCATTTCGTCCATATAACTCGGGACGTCAGTCACGCCTATTTCTCTAGTGCCAACAAACCGCTTCAGCAACAACAGCATCAGAGATTGAGGAGAACCATACTTGAACCATGTCTGAGGCGTCAACACTGCCCCAGTTGACTTTGCGATCTTCGCGCCGCCTTGAGCCAAGAACATCTCGTATTGTGCATGCACAGGCGGTTCCCAACCGAGTATCTCTCGGCATATGCGATCGTTCACACGAACAGAGTCGGCAACGTCTTTTCCAAAAGCTTCGAACCTGATATCCAAAGCCTTCCATCGAACAGCAAACTCGCCTTTCCAACTGAGTTTGCCCATACCCTTTCTATAATCCACTTCGCCCTTATGTCCACAGCCTTCCAACCATTTTCTTTTGACTTCCATTCCTTCACACGTGTAGAGAATCTTGTTTTCTTTGGGCAAGAAATCGTGGGCCTTTGTCGTGTAAATGCGCCCGCATTTTTCACAGACAGCAAAGTAAGGCAAGGTTTCCAGAAACTTCTCCTGCCCAATCTCTTCTTTGACTATTTCCCCTACTCTCTTGGCGTTCAACAGAATCTTTTTGATTTCATCGTTGAACAAGCCATTCCTGTAAATCTCCGTCGCGGACATGAACGTGTAATCGATGCCGCATTTGTCTAGGGCTTCGCTTAGAAGAAGAGACATGTGTTCGCCGTAGCTGCCATGGCATCCGTAGAAGTCCGCAATATCAGTGACAGGCCGACCTAAATGTTCTTTCAGCTCGTCAGGCATCCCTGCCGGAACCTTTCTCAACCCATCCTTGTCATCGCTGAAAGCAATCAGTTCCGAATTGAAACCTTGCTCCCGAAGTGCAAGAGTTACAGCAAAGGATCTTGCAGCATCGCTGAGATTGCCGATGTGAGGAAGACCTGAAGCCGCAATGCCCATTTCCGTTCTGATTAGGCTCAAATCTCTGCCAAGCACCCGCTCTCTAGCGATTACCTTCGCGGCCATCTTGTCGTACCACGTGCCGTGACCGATCGTCTTCTCATTCATGCAAGACCGAGCTCTCTCTATGCATAAACAGGCAGCAAATAAAAATGTTACATTAAAACATCGCAACTGCTACTTGCAAAAAAGAGAATAGTTGCGGAAAGAGATGGAAGATGGAGGCTGGTTACTTCAGTTTTGCTCCACAGTTGGGACAGAACTTTGTACCAGCAGGGGCTTCAGTTCCGCACTTTGCGCATTTGACAGTGGCTTGCATTGGGTTTCCGCAGTTGACACAGAACTTCGCAGTAGTGGGGTTTGCAGTTCCACACTTGGAGCAGTTGACAGTTGCTGCTGCCTGCGCTTGTCCTGGCTGTTGTATTGGTGCACCGCAGTTGTTGCAGAACTTTGATGTCTGCGGGTTTTGGAAACCGCATTTTGGACACACTACCATGACCTGTTGGGCTCCTGCAGGTTGCCCTTGGAACAACGGTGGAAGAATAACCGCTCCAGCTCCGATTGCTGCGCCTCCGCCTTGACTCTTCGACAGGCTTTCGGCTGACTTTTGAACGGTTTCCATTCTGAGGACTTCTCCTGCGCCCACTCCAGTCTTGATGTAGAACAGTCTGTCTCGCCATTCAGGTGTTGTGTCGATTCCCTCAAATTTTACCTCGATCAGTTCAAGCCCTATCCTTGAGAACGCGTCGAAAAGCACGTTCTTTGACAGAAGACTTGTCTCGTCAAGCTTGCCGTACACGTCCGAAAGTGAATATTGGCTTAGAGTGTCAATCAGTCTCTCGTTGAAGTAGCCTCTGAGGAAGTCTTGCAGTCCGTCTGTCGTGTAAGCGCCTTGTCCTCCCACTACTTCGTTGACGAACAGGTTCACTTCTTCAACTCTGAACCAGAAGCCTCCGAAGAACTTCAATGGTGCAAGTTCTTTGGTCTGTCCTTGGGCTCCGAATTTGCCCTGGAACTGTTTCAGCGAAACGAAAAAGATTGTGGCTGTAAATGGAACTCTGTCGAACCCAGCGATCTTTGAGAATATCTTTGTCAGCAACGGAATATTGGCTGTCGACAGTACGTGGCGTCCTGCTCTGAAGACATCGTAGGCTTTGCCGTCTCTGAAGAACACTGCTGCTTCGTATTCATGGACTATGAGGTTGTCTCCCCAAGCAATCTCTTCTGTTGGGTACTTCCAAACCATGTCTCCTTCTCTCGCTCCAACCCATTCAATAACTTTTGGCATCAATTCACCTCCTCGCGGTAACGGGTCGAGATCATGCTCCTAACCCTCGGAGAATCTCCGACCTCTCATCAATCAAACTATCGTATTCTTCAACTTTTGAAATCAAAGCGTCCATTGCTGTTCCCCAATCGGCATTTCCCGGCTGCACTTTAACGAGGTTTTCACAGTCAGTTTTGATGGCTTCAGCCTTCTCTATCAAACCGACGTCGTGTTGAATCACAGTGTCAAGCTTGTCCTCTTTGACCTTTACAGCGTCAAACATGCCTGCATAACCTGCGACAGCCCTGTCTACTCTTTGAGTAACCCTGTCAAGACGAGAATTAAGCGCATCATACCTGTAAGCGTCCTCCTGAGAAAGCTTCTGAACCATAACAGGGTTCGCAAAAGCTCTCCTGATCGAAGTCTTGGCAACTTTAAGCCTGTTGACCGCTTCCATCCGGACGAGGCGATCGCTTTCGCGTCTCAGCTCTTTTTCCTTGTATCCATGGTATCCTGGGACGTAACCCATTATTCTTTCAAGAAGACTTCTTTCACCCTTCACTTTTCCTAAATAATCTTTTCCACTCATTTTCTACTCCTCATGTACGTAATTACGCCTATGACTGCGAGAACGATGACGAGCACTCCTAAAATTGGCAACACGTATGTTATGTTGTAGAACGCCGAGATAAACGCAACAGCAATCAGTACTGTGCCCCAGACCAAGTAGTAAGTTGATTCTTTACCCGCCGCAAGCGAATAGATCGCCGTGTACACGCCGAGTGGGCCCAGAATCCAAGCGGGAAGAACGTACAAATCGAAGGGAAGCAGACCTAGGCCGTAGATGATCGCAGCTAGACCGACGGAGATTGCGACAACAGCAGTGGCTCCTACACCGTAACTAAACATTCTAGCTTCAGTCTTCATTTCAATCCTCGCAGTTTTTTCATTCTGCTATTAAATAAATCGTTGCTTTTAAAGGTTGATTACAGTATCCCAAAGCCCTTAGAAGGTATGTCGCCTCTTATCACGCTGCCCGTTGAACCATCCAAAATCAGCTGATAGGTCTTGCCCTTGTAATCGTATTTTATGAACCATATCGGAGCATGCAAGTAAACTGTCTCTTCTACCTTTATCTCGGTCTTCATTTCAATTATCTTGTCCACATCTTGCTGAGCCAGAAAACGATGATTGTTTTCAATCTCAGCCTTTGCCTGCTCTTCTGCCTCGGTTTTGTCTATTTCGCTGTTGAAGACCTTGGCGAAGCGTTCGATCCTTCGGAAGTCATAAGCTATTTTTCCTTGAAGCGGCACTTCGTACTCTCTCGTCGGGAACTCAGTTGCTTTCCGCGCCAGGACAAGCCAATCATAATCTTTTTCAATCGTTCCCTCTTTCGCGACCGCAGGGGTTATTCGCTCAAAAATTCCCTTGTAACTGCTTCTGGCTTCTACCGAAACAACCCAGAACGGCAGGTAAATCAGTTCCTTCTCGGCTATCTTCCCCTTTCTTGCCAAGTCGGAAGGCTTCATGAAGCCTCCGCGCATCCATTCTCTAATCTGTTCCTCAACCTGTGTTGGGTCATACTTGTTCAGCAAAAGTGAATGTTCATACGTGAATGTTTGCCCAGTCTCGATAACCACGGTGAAGCCGCAGTATTTGCATGTTGCCAAGATTTCGCCAGGTTCAAACGCTATCGGCGCACCGCAGTGGGAACACTTGATCTCTTCCACGACGCCCATGCACTCTACTCCTTCTGTTGCTCTCTTTTAAGTATCTCCCTTGACGCGATCACGCCTGAAGCCGAAGCCTGAATCAAGCCTCTTGTGACTCCTGCTCCGTCTCCGATCGTGAATAGATTGTGAACCTTCGTTTCCAAGCATGGAGTCAGCTGCAGCCTTGAAGAATAGAATTTGACCTCGATACCGTAAAGCAGAGTATCTCTCGAGTGCAATCCAGGCGTAAGCTTGTCTAAGGCTTGCAACATCTCCCGTATGTCAGCAAGGTAACGGTAAGGCAACACGAAACTCAAATCTCCAGGCGTGGCATTCTTTAGCGTCGGAGTCACAACACTGCGAGCAATCCTCTCGGGTGTGGACCTTCTTCCCGACTCCAAGTCGCCCAAACGCTGCACAATCACACTTCCACTGAGGAGGTTGCCTAACCTGGCAACGTACTTTCCGTAAGCTATTGGCTCCTTGAAAGGCTCAGTGAACGACGTGCTTACCAGAATTGCGAAGTTCGTGTTTTCCGTTTTCCTTTCGGCGTAGCTTTGACCGTTAACAGTCAAAACACCATCGTAGGATTCCGTTATCACCTCGCCGTGCGGAGCAACACAGAAAGTTCGCACTTGGTCATCAAAAGACTTTGAGTAGTAAATGAGCTTAGGCTCATAAAGGACACTTGTCAGTTCTTCCATCACAGAAGCTAACACTTCAACCCTTACACCAATGTCAACAGGGTTGTTAAGCGTCTTCAAACCCATAGCCTGAGCCTCTGTCTGCAGCCATTCAGCCCCGCTTCTTCCAGGCGCTGCAATCACGTATTTAGCGAAATACTTCGCTCCATCTGCCGTTTCAACGCCGTCGACAACGCCATCCTTCACTATGAGCCCTTTCACATCAGTTCTCGGCTTGAACTCAACCTTACCGTTCAATTCTTGCCGCATCTTTCGAAGCGTCTGAGCACACCTTTCCGTGCCCATGTGCCGAATTTTCTGACGAATAAGCTTCAAACCCGCAAGCGACGCTTTTCTCTCAATCTCTTCAATCTTTTCAACACCTTCGCCGTAGGTGTGCTCGGTTGCCCCGTACTTCAAATAAATGCTGTCAGCATAATTTACAAGTTCTTGGAGCTCTCTGACTGAAACGTACTGGCTCAGCCATCCACCAACTTCGGTAGACAATGTGAGTTTACCATCACTGAAAGCGCCTGCACCGCCCCAACCTGACAACACCGTGCATGGATCACAATTGACACATTCATACCCTCGGCTTGCTGGGCATTTACGCTGGTTTATGTCCTGGCCTCTGTCTAGCATGAGAATGTTAAGCTTGGTCTTTTCCGTAAGTTCCAAAGCAGAAAATATCCCTGCCGGCCCAGCGCCAACAATTATTACATCGTATTTCAACCGGCTTATCACCTGAAACCCAGGAGTAGATGACGCAACTAGCATATATTTCTAACGAGCGAACGAGGAAAGAAAGTGAATTGTAGTTTGCTCTTTACTTTTCGTGGTAGGGTACGAGGCAGAGGAATTTCACGAGTTTCTTGCCTGTGTTTTTGAACTGGTGCTTCTCGTTGGGCCGAATGAAAACAACGTCTCCAGGCTTGAACTTCTTCTCGCCCTCTTTGCCCACAACGGTGCCTTCGCCTTCCAGAATGAATACCTCGTGTTCCCAATCGTGAGTGTGAAGTGGACTGTTTCCTCCAGGTTGCATTTCAAAAAGTCTCATGGCAAAGTTCGGGGCACCAATGTCTTTGGTGATAAGCCATCTGCCCTTCAGCTTCACTGCGCCTTCATCTGCAGCTTTTGCCTCAACATCTGTGTAAGGAAAGACTTTCAGTATTCCACCAACCAATGCGGTTTCGGGGCTAGTCTTTTATTGCTTCCAGCAGGCTCATAACGTTCCAAAGCTTCACTCGCGTGTAAGGTGGCATGTTCGGATCCTGCAAAATCTCATCCATAAGCGAAATAGCGTTTGAAGCCCTCACAGCAGGCGTGTACTCTGATGTTTGCATGGTATTCATCGCGTCTTTCGCCGCTCTCCTAATGTTTCTAGGCGTCGTATTATCTTCAGAAACAGCGCCAAGAACAACAAGCGCCTGCTTAATACGTTCCTCATACTCTTCCATCTTCTTTTTCTTCACCATAGTTGCCACCTCTTTGCAACATCGTGATAACCTAGTTATATAGGCTCTGATACCTATCTACTTTGAGGTTTTAAAGCTTGTCCCGAAAACCATCAGACGACCCGCACATCAAACGAATGGCAGACCTGCTCAGACAAGGTTCAACACTAACAGAACTAGCCTGCCCCGCATGCGCTTCACCCTTGTTCAGACTGAAAAACGGGGAACTCTGGTGCGAAAAATGCCAGAAAAAAGTCATAGTCGTGAAGGAAGGAGAAGAACTCAAGATCACAAGGTCTGCAGCACTCGACAGCCTAGAAGCAACCCTCATGACAAAAGTACAAGAAATTCAAAACAAGATGCAAAATGAGCAGAACCCTGAAGAACTGGAGAAACTCGGGAAAACACTTTCTGGACTGCTGGAAAACCTTGAAAGAACAAGAAAAATCAAGAAAATCTAAACCGGAACCAACGATAATGCTCGGAGTCTACAACAACTTTCCAAAAGCTGTCCACAACATTGTAGACTTCGCATCGTTAGTCTCAAATAAAAGATTGCAAAGCGCGCTGGTTCAAGCATTTTACAAACTAAACAGTGAAACATTGACCCTAGAAGAGGTAGCCGCTCCATCAATACCTCAATGCACAGCCATGTTCGAATTCGGCGTAGCAGAAGACACTGACTTCAACTATCTTGACAGCGAAGAAAAGGACAAGCTGCTCAAAGCCATGGAAAAGAAGCCGTTTGCACTGATAGATTTTCTCTGCATCATGCGCTACCGTAAAATGCAAGCCGAGAAGAAAACGCCCTTGAAATCTGACTATTACATGCTCCGTTTCCAGTTTGACAAGGAATTGACTCAAATGCAGATTTTCCATGAAAAAGGCCTCATGTACGTATCACCAAAGGACTTGCCCGAGTTCACAATCAAAAGAATAAACAGTGAATTTTCGAAGAAAGTACTGAAACTCGCAGAAGAATCCTAGCGGGCTTTCTTCAGATAATCCTTCACCAAACTGGCTACGTCTCTTGCAACTTCCCTTTTCGACTTGTTTCCGTCTACTCTGACAAGTTCGCCATGTTCAACATATTTCAGATAGACCTCACGCACCTTCAACTGCGTTTCCAGGTTCTCCATAACTGACTTTTTCCGCTTCAACCTTCGAATCACAGTCTCAGGTTCCACGTCAATGAAGACAGCCAAATCAGGGCGAACAGCGTGCTTGTTGACTTCTTCAATCCAAGCCAGATCAAGCCCAGCCGCCCCTTGATAGGCGAACGAGGAGAAAATGTAACGGTCAGAAACCACAATCTTCCCTTCATTCAAAGCCGGCAGAACCTCAGTCTTCAAATGCTCAACCCGGTCTGCAGCAAAAAGCAAAGCCTCAACAGCAACCTGACCACGCTTATCAGCATGCAGATAATTCTTCTTGACAAATTTTCCGACCTTACCCCTGCTTGGCTCGGCTGTGTAAATCGCGTGGTAATCCTTCTTCAACCGTTTGACAAGCAGTTTTGCCTGCGTCGTCTTACCACAACCGTCCAGCCCTTCAACGCAAATGAAAACTCCACGGCGAACCATGTTCTCTCCATCCTCAGTATCCGTAAGCCAAATACAAACGTGCACACGTGGCCACCGCTGCGCCATCACCCACACATGCAGGTACTATGTCTCTGACCGTTGAAGCACACCCTCCGGCTGCAAAGACTCCCTCAATATTCGTTCTTTCAAACTTATCCACAACAATGCAACCTTGTCTGTGAGTTCTTATACCAGCATTCTGCAAGACTGAAACAAACGGTTTAACTCCTGCAACCACAAAAACCATGTCGGCTTTCAACGTTTCAGTTCCAGAACCCCTGACATGATGCAGAATAAGCTGTTTAGATGCTGGTTTGCCCTTGATCTCTTTTCCAGCAAGATCCTCTATGAGGCCAACTTTCCTCTTTTCTAACTGCTTCCTCATTCGCACACTGATGTCAATCATGTTAGCATGATTTACTAGCCTAACATTCTTGGCTATTCTAGTTAGACGCAAAGCTTCGCCAGCAGCATCTTGGACACTACCGACCACGATTATGTCTTTTCCCTTGAAAAAGGGCGCCCCACACTCTGCGCAGTAGGCAACACCAGCACCCAGCCAGGTCTCCCACTTCATGCCTATACCGTTCATTCCGTCTCCAGTCGCCAGAATCAAGGCTTTGCATTGATACTTGCCTCGTCGAGTCTCGACAACTTTGTCTTTTCCGTCTAAGGAAAGGTTGATCACTTCTTCTGAAGTTTGAAGTTTAACACCGCTTTTCTTTGCTTGATTCACCATTTTCTCCATAAGTCTTAGCCCAGAGATCTTCCTTTGGAAGCCAGGATAGTTCTCTATTCCACGAGCTCTCGTTGCCAGTCCACCTGCTTTCTCGTCTGCCTCCAAAACCAGAGTACGCAAGCCGAAAACTGCAGAATGAATAGCGGCAGCTAAACCCGCCGGCCCGCCACCGACAACAATGACATCATACATACTGTTCGATTTCCTCTATCATGCAGTATTGCATGCAATTCCTTAAAGGATTAGCTGCACCAAAACGTGTTAGCCGGTTCAACCAAACATTAGGCATTATAAGAGCGAAACTGCATAGATGACTATTCTAGATTGATTGGAGAAGCTAACGATGCCCAAAGAATACTGGGGCGAAATAAAAGATCCTGTACACGGCTACGTGTACATAACACAAGAAGAAAAAACGATCATCGACTCTTACCCAGTTCAAAGATTACACAGACTGCGCCAACTCGCAGGCGCAGAATACGTTTATCCTGGAGCAAACCACACGAGGTTTGAACATTCTGTAGGCGTGATGTATCTTGCTGGCATGGTCATCAGTAACCCCAACATTTCGCAACACGTTAACGAAGATGAAACCGAAATAATCAGAATTGCGGCCCTACTTCATGATGTCGGGCATGGCCCTTTCTCACACGTATTCGAGTACTTGCTAACTAAGAATCTTGACAAGACACACGAAGACCTCACAACATGGATAATTCAAAAAAGCGAACTAAGCGACATGATAAAAAAAGCAGGATATAGCCCACAGGAAATTGGAGAACTTGCTGTAGGCAAACTGCATAAGCCCAAGAAAGCCTTTCTAGACCAAATAATAAGCAGCGCCGTTGACGTGGACAAACAAGACTTCATAGTCCGCGACACCTACCACACAGGTGCAGAATACGGATACATCGACATTTTCCGACTCATCTACACATTAGACGTGCTAGGCGAAAACTTGGCAGTGGAAATAGGAGCCCTTTCAGCCCTTGAATCTCTCTTGATAGCCCGCATAGAATCATTCAAAAGCATATACTTTCACCGAGTCGGCAGAGCCGCTCAGATCATGCTTGCGATGGCAATGGACAAAGCAAACGAAGAGCTTGGACTGACACGATTCAAAACTCCAGAGCAGTACCTGGCAATGGACGACTACACCGTATATACGATGCTGAAAAACTGCAAAAAATCAAAAAACATCATAAATGACCTTGAAAACAGAAGAATGCTCAAGTGCGCTTACGAGAAAACCTTCTACGAAAAAGATACCATGGTTTCGAACATTTTCAGCCGCGAAAACTACAGAAGACAATTGCAGTTGGAAATTGCAGAAGAAGCGAACGTTGAAACCAACGTGGTCATGATTGATGTGCCAACGGTGCCTTCTGTTCCCTACGAACACTCAGTATTAACTGAAAGCATGGAAATTCCAGTGTTCTACAAAACGCCTGAGGGAAAGAAAATACCTCAGCGCCTGAGCGAAATCTCAAAAATCTTCGAGACACTCAGAGGCTTCATGAATATACTTCGCGTCTACACAACGGCAGAGGAACGCGAAAAAGTGAGCGAGGCAGCCGCAAAAATCCTGGGCAGAATTCCCTCGTCAGCAAGAATATCCTACTGAAGGCGCAGACAATGCAGCCGATAACCCTGAAAGGCCGAATCATCGTCGAAGGTCACTGCATGGCGCAAGCGCTCGTCAGCACAAAACCGATCAGTTTTCTCGGAGGAGTCGATCCGGCCGACGGCAAGATAATCGAGAAGCACCATGACCTGTTTGGAATGTGCGTGAAAGACAAAATTCTGTGTTTTCCTCACGGGCACGGCTCGACAGTAGGAAGCTACGTACTCTATTCTCTGGCGAAGAAAGGACTAGCTCCCAAGGCGATAATCAACCAGACAGCTGACCCAGTCGTCGTGGTTGGTGCAATAATAGCAAATGTTCCAATGATTGACCAGGTGGACATTAAACAGATCAGAACAGGCGACACAGTTGAAGTTGACGCGTGCAAAGGCTTGGCGAAGATTCTGAAACGAAAGGAGAGCTAAACGGCACATGTACCTGACGAAGGAAGAGGAGCGAATTCTCAACGGCGAAAACGGATGGGCAAACCAAACATGCATGAGAATACTCGTTCGTCTCGGCGAACTCTTCGACGCTGAAAAGCTCATTCCAATAAGCTCTGCGCACGTTTCCGGAATCTCCTACAAAACATTAGGCGATGCACCGATAGAATTCCTAAAAGCCCTAGCAGACGCCGACGCAAAGGTAAAGGTCAAGACCACATTGAATCCACAGAGCCTCGACCCAGAATACCTAATCAAGAAGTTGCCCAACGACCTGCAGCAGAAACAGTTGGACATTCTGAGACAGTTTGACAGAATGGGTTTAACCGAATCCTTGACTTGCACGCCATACTACTTGGGTAAGCTCAAGCGTGGCTCTCACATGGCATGGGCTGAATCTTCAGCCGTAGTCTACGCAAACTCTGTTCTCGGCTCATGGACAAACCGCGAAGGCGGACCAAGCGCCCTAGCAGCAGCAATAATCGGCAAAACACCAGACTACGGAATACACAAACCTGAAAACAGACAGCCAAACCTCTTGGTGAACTTGGAAGCGAAGTTGCAGAACGAGACGGAGTTCGGCGGATTGGGCATTCACTTGGGCAAACTGCTGGGAGACAAGATTCCAGTTATACAGGGACTTCAAAGACCCTTGAAAGACAACCTGAAACAACTATGTGCCGCAATTGCCACAACAGGCATGACCAACATGTTTTACGGTGACCGAGGTTCCGAGAGAAAAGGAATAGAAAGAATAGGTGTAGAAGCCAAAGACCTGAGGCGCACGATGGAAGAATTGTCCACTGCTTCAGGCGAGAAACCAGACCTAGTCTTTTTAGGATGCCCCCACTGCTCATTGAACGAGATGAAACAAATCGCCCAGCTTGTTCACGGAAAGAAGGTTAAGCCTGGAATTGAGTTTTGGGTTTGCACCTCATGCCATGTTAAAGAGAACGCCAAGCACTATGCAAAGGAAATAGAGAGAAGCGGAGGCCACGTGCTCGCAGGTGTATGCACAGTTGTGTCATGGACTGAAAAACTTGGAATAAAAACAATCATGACCAACTCCGCCAAAACAGCCTACTACGCACCGACACTTAGCAGAGCAGAAGCGACACTCGCACCGATGAAAGAATGCTTGAAAACAGCATTGCAAGGATAACCTTTATTCGAACGAAGAAATACTCTGCATGATACGTCGGGCTACAAAAGCTCCGGTAGTATAGCCCGGTTAAGTATTCCGGCCTTTCGAGTCGGAGACCCGGGTCCAAATCCCGGCCGGAGCACCAAAAAAACTATGATGTTTTGACCTAGAGTACTGTCTTCTTGCGCTCTATCCTCGTTCTTAATGCCACGACCGCCACTATCAACGTCATTGCCGTAACTAATAGAATGATATTGGGGTATTCTGGTGCCCAAGGTTCTGCTTGCGCATATATGTCCCTGAACCATTTGGGCAGATACTCAGTTCGATTATCCCACTTTAGCATTTGCTTCCATTCCTCGTCGTTCAAACGTGTAGTTCCTACAAGTCCGAATTCGTAATAGGTGAAGACTGGCCCTACTGCTGCCACTAATGTTCCATCGGTCTTGGGGAACAGCACGACTAGAGCGTTTACTTTTCCGACGCCGACATGCAGTATTTGAGGTGGATACTGTATGTCGCCGGGTGGAAAGGTCGCAACATCCGCTATCACCGGTGCCTCCAAGATTGAGATAGCGTTTGCCGTCTCAGCGACTGCGTGGATCGTGCCTACATACCAGCCTATTGGCCCGCCGGACCCGCACATCCATACTAACTGTTTTACGAAATCAATTTCCTGTTGAGTGAGCGGTTCGTTGTTCAGTTCCTTCGTGGAGATGGCTTCGAATTTCCGACTTGCGTCTTTCAATGTCTGCAGAGAGTTGTTCACGATGCTTGGCACAACGCTTGGCGAAAGCAAGTTGATCGCGTTAATAGTCTGCTCACTCAGTTTCTGCATTCTAGCGTAGAAGGTAGGATTGGGTTCAACAAAGGCTTCTGGATAACTACAGGAAGTCGCAGGTACGTAGGTCTGTTTCGCGTACAGGATTGTATCATGCCTCAATTGAGCCCAACTGCCAAGTGCGGTGTTAAGTTGCTCGTCTTGCCATCCAGATGTTCGCATGAACGCTGGGTAGCTGCTACCATATGTAACGTTGACTAAGCTCTCTAGAGCGTGAATCCATGCCATGTAAGACGAGCTGGCCCATTCCTCCTCACTGAGGGTGCCAAAATCTTGCTTCAGGGCTGCTAAATTGTCCGTGAAGTTCTCGTAACCGAAATCGGGCATCAATAGTTGATCGGCGCGCTCTGAACCCAATACCGCGAAAACATCGAGTCCCTTGGGCAAAATCCGTCGTTCCTTATTGGAGTTGAGCCCTACTTTATCCCAGCAAAGCATCTGGAACATGTAGGAGTCGGGGACGAACCGTTGGCCCATGAATTGGAAAACAATCGGATACCGAGGAAGAACTGCAAAAGGAGTTTCTGACACCAATGCTTGTGACAGAATTCTTTGCTCGTATTCAGGCTTGCTCAACTCTTGCTTCAAAGCCGAAAGCCCGCTTTCAGTAGCAACGTGGTCCAAGTACTTGTCAGAATTTCCGAAAACCTTGTGAAGCGCAACTTCGAGGTTCAGCAAGTTTATTGAGTCGCTTTCACCTATCAGGGCGCTTGTTACATTATACAATAGTTGCCAATCATTGTAATATTTTGAGCTTGACCTGATAATATCTCGTATGTGGACTATTGCAGCTTCATCTATGTGTACAACATGCCATGCATAATGCTCATCGTTGCGAGGAACATAGATCGGATACTGCCCATACCACATCAAAGCGCGGAAGTAACGCTCAAGCTGCGCGTCACCCACATAGTGACCACGAACCTTGAATTGAGTAAAATCGTACACAACGTCCACGTCATACGGAGACACTGGGAGAAACCATGTTCCAGCTTGAACAAACTGAAGATTGCTCGCATAAATATTGCCCAAATAGAAGGCAACATCACCTGAAAGCTCGGGTGGCAGAACCACGGTTTCATTGGTGAGCAGAGACAACGCCACGGCGAAGTATACAGTGGAATTTCGCACAGCCCAGTATTTCACAGAACCATCATGAGGAATGCCCGCATAATCATTTTTGGCCGTGTCGAAAGCATATTGTGTAAGCCCCAGTATCATAGGATAGAATGTTTGATTCTCCAAGATCCTCATGGAACAGTCAAAAACAACATGGAAAAGATGAAGCATGCTGTCAGTCGTAACGAACACTGGAAGATCATTTCCGTAAACTTTTGAGTAATAGAAATCTTCAAAGCGCAAGGAGGGGTCATACCAATAATCCGACCCATTGGGAATCTCAACAGAAACGAAACCGTATTTTTGGAGCATCAGCTCCTGCTCTGAAGTTAACGAAAGAGCCTGCTTGACCTTATCATAGTAGGCCACTTTGGAAAGGTCGAAAGTTGCGTGAGCTGGCGCGATTCCCGCCAAACCTGAAAAGAATAAGAGTAAAAGCACGAAAACTGCCTTGGCAATGGTACTCTTCATTTTCCCACCAATTACATTACTCACGTCCCTACCTATAATTCTAAGGTCTAGAACGAAGAAACCAAGAATTGGTACGGTGCTAACCAGCATCCCTCCCGTAAACATCAGGCAAGGTCAAACTCATATACAACCTCTGTCTATCGAATAGACTTCACAAACAAGGCGATAATCAATGGCAGACACGCTGTCATCAAGCTATAAGAAACTGATGGAGAAGAACAAGGAACTTGCAGTTTTGCAGTCGGTCGAATCCATCATGGGCTGGGACATGGAAACAATGATGCCGCCGAAGGCAATCAACCTTCGAAGCCAACAGCTTTCCCTGCTCAGCGTAATTGACCACAAAATGAGCACCGACCCGGAAACAGGCACGTTACTTAACAAGATCATGCGTCATTCAGAATACGACAAGTTTACTGACGTGCAGAAAAGAAATGTCTACTTGATAAAAAAACGGTATGACGAACAAACAAAACTGCCCGAGCAACTCGTGGCCGAAATAGCAAAGCAGGAAGCGTTAACAATAGATATCTGGAAGAAAGCAAAGGCCGCCAAAGACTTCCTGATGTTCAGGCCCCAACTTGAGAAACTCGTTGAACTGAAAAAGAAATCTGCAGAAATCCTCATGAAAGTCAAAGAAACCCGAACATCCTACGATGCGCTAATCGACATCTATGAACCCAAAATGACGACCGCACACATCACCAAGATTTTCAACGACCTGAAAGCGGATTTGGTCTCACTGCTCAAAAAATGCGAAACTGCACCCAAACAACCCGACATGAGGGTTTTGAAGTGCAAGGTCCCAATAGAAACACAACGCAAATTCGCAAAGGCCTTAGCCGAATTCGTGGGATACGACGTCACCTCAAAAAAGGCAGGCGGCAGAATTGACGAGACCGAACATCCCTTCACAACGGGTTACTACGATGACGTGCGGATTACGACACACTACTTTGAGCCCCTTTTCAAATCATCATTATTCTCAGTTCTGCACGAAGCAGGACACGCGTTGTACGAGCAAAACCTCAGACATGAATGGATGTACCAACCCGTAGGCAACAGCGTCTCAATGGGATTTCACGAATCACAATCACGCATGGTAGAAAACATCGTTGGAAGATCAAAAGAATTCTGGACGTACTTTCTGCCCAAGCTCAAGCTGATCGCAGGAAAGGACTTCTCAGACTTGAAACTGGACCCATTCGTACACGCCATCAACCAAGTCGAACCTTCAAAAATACGCGTAGAAGCAGACGAAGTAACCTACTGCCTGCACATAATAATCAGATTCAACCTTGAACGCGACCTATTCGCGGACAAGATAACAGTAAAGGAACTTCCGGACCTGTGGAACCAAAGCTACAAGGAATACCTCGGCGTCAAAATCAAGAACGACTCTGAAGGCGTAATGCAAGACACCCACTGGGCGAGCGGTTCATTCGGATATTTCCCAAGCTACGCGCTCGGCAACATCTACAGCGGACAAATCCTCGAAGCAATGCAGAAAACACTTCCAAACTGGCGAACACAACTAGCCAAAGGCGACTTCAAAAAAGTGAAGAACTGGCTTGTTCACAACGTTCACGCATACGGCAACCTCTACGACGCACCAGAACTAATTAAGAAAATCAGCGGAAAAGGACTGAACGTCAAACCGTACCTGAACTATTTGAACGAAAAATACTCCAGACTCTACGGTTTCTAGCTACTTCTTATTCTTTGTCATGGACGCATACGCTTGTAAAGCGATGTAGACGATCAAACCGCTAACAAAGAATCCAATACCTGTATAACCGACGGCAGAGTCGTATGCGTTTGCACCGTACAAAAATAGAACGATACCTGCGATCACCAAAACCAGACACGCGATGTCTGCCCACGACATTCAGGCAACTCCCAAACTCGGTTTTAACCCTCATACATTGCGTCAAAGTATATAGAGTTACCGATAACAAGAACCATGGTGTTCAAAATCCCACTCAACGTACCCGCCGACACTCATTGCCGTAGAAGCCGAAAGTCTCGCTGTAAACCCGACTTCTCCCGACACTAGACATGGAGACCATTAAATCATATGGGGATGAAAACAGCCTTTGCCGACATTCGAATGGCGCCCCCAGCCAGTCTATTGTGGTCCTTCTCAATATTCCGACATTTTTATATACAGGAAACACAATCAAATAACAGTTGTGAAATAGAGTATGTCGGACCAAACCGTGAAGAAACCTGAAACCAGAGAAGAACTCGTCAAGTTACTGACGGATGCTGCCAAGAAAGCCGCTGAAAGCCGGGCTGTCCCCAGACCTAAGCCGACAAAACCTACAGTACTTGGAACAGCTGAAGCCTTAAACATACATAGAGACACGCTGTACTCATGGCTCAAGGAGTTCAACGTCGATTTCAAAGACATCACCGACAGTCTACCGACAGAGTTAGTGTCGGAGTCTGCTGAGGATTCAGGACATGCGTACCTGATTGGTGAAGCACTGATCGGAGAAGGAAACGAAGTCGCCCATATAGACTTGTTAATGGGCGACAAAAACGGGCCCGTCGGAGATGCTTTTGCTGCAGGGATGTGCCACCTGTCAGCGGGTCACACACCGCTGCTAGCCGTCATAAGACCCAACCTTACACCTAAACCCCACACATTGCTAGTGCCGAAGGTCACTGTGAAGAACATGGAAGACGCAGGCAAAATCTTCGGACCAGCCCAAGCTGCAGTCGCAAAAGCTGTTGCCGACGCTGTAGAAGACGGCATAATACCCAAAGAGAAAATTGATGAATGGGTCATAATAGCCAGCGTTTTCATCCACCCACAAGCAACTGACTTCCGAAAGATCTACCACTACAACTACAGCGCAACCAAGTTGGCGCTTAGAAGGGCTCTAGCCAAATATCCGCCACTAGAAAAGATCATGTACGACAAGGACAGAGCCAAACACCCAATAATGGGATTCAAAGTGCCCCGCCTGTGGAGACCACCTTACCTGCAGATTTCACTCGACAACCCAGAAATAGAAAGCGCAAAACGCGTCATATCGCGGCTACCTGGAAGCGACAGAATAATCATCGAAATAGGAACACCCCTCATCAAACGCTACGGAACAAAAATAATCAGCCAACTCCGAGAAGTAACCAAAGACATCTTCTTCGTAGCCGATCTGAAAACCTTAGACGTGGGCAAAGTAGAAGTTGACCTGGCCTATGACGAAACCGCCGACGCCGTCGTCGCCGCCGGACTTGCACCAGCCGAAACACTTGACTCGTTCATTCATGAAGCAAGAAGACTGGGAATATACTCAATAATAGACATGCTAAACGTCGAAGACCCACTCAAGAAACTCAAGTCAATCAAAGAATTCCCAGACATCGTCGGACTGCACAGAGGAATAGACCAAGAAACCGGCAGAGAACACGGGTTAGAAATCATCCCAGAAATCAGACAAACCTTCAAAGACAAGAAATTCCTGATCGCCGTAGCAGGCGGAATAACACCTGAAACTGCAAGACAAGCCCTGCAAAAAGGCGCAGACATAATCATCGTCGGAAGATACATCACGCAATCGAAAGACATTGAGCACGCGGTCAGAGACTTCCTCGAAGCAACACCAGAAATGCGAGAAGACATAGACCTCTTCAGGGTACACGTCGAATAAACCCTGCACTTTCCCCTTTTTCATCTCAGAAGAGTCTAAAGGCAACATAAGCAAAGAGAAAGATTACACCTGCAGTAACGAAAACGCTGAAAAACCCAAACGTCTGAGCGATAAAGGGACCTACAAAAGACCCGAAAGCACCGCCCACACCGATCAAGACGTTAAACATACCAGACTTTCCAGCCGGAATCAACTCCATAGACAAAGAAAGCGTAGAGACAATAAACATGGCATAAAGAAAGCCCATCAAAACCAGAAGCGAAGTAGCTAATCCCACCGAAGTGACTGCTGACAGGTGCAGTGCTACAATGAACACGAATGCAAACAAACCCCTGGACAGCACAATTCGCCGCAGACTCGTCTTACCCATAGACTGTTCCGATCTTCGACCCATCAACGCATAACCCATAACGGCTCCACCGGAATTCAAAACGTAGATTGCAAAAACCAAGCCCGCTGGAAGAGAAGCAGCTGAAACAGCATTGCGAATGAATACCGGCAGAGGCGTGAAAAGTATACTTGAGGCTAACGAGAAGAGAATCAAACCGCCACAGAAAGCGTTAACGTTCTCCCTTTTCAACTTCTCAGTAATCGACGCCCCATCCAGAAGCCTCGAAGCCACAAAAACGCCGCGCGACGCAAAATCCACCCTCTTCTCCATACTGACCAAACTCCTCTCAAACACCAAAGCAGGATCTCTCACGAGCACCAAAGACAAGACAAAACCCACCATGTTCAAGCCACTACAAACAAACAATGTAGTCGCTGAACTGAACCCGTAAGTCGACGTGAAAAACCCCAGCAGTAGCCCGATAAGCCATCCGAATTCAGTGAAGCCCTCATAGAAAGCGAAACTTCTATCCCAGTCCTGATGTGAGTACAGCTCAGCGATCAACACGTTTTTAGGAGCTTCATGGGCAACGTGAAGTATTGACATGACGCCATACAGAATGACCAGCAAAACCACGCTTGTCGTATAAGTGAACAAGTACAGAATAGCTGCTGAAGCCAAGAAAGACAAAAGGATGTAGCGTTTGTAACGTCGCGTCTTATCACACAGGTATCCCCACAAGAAAGATGCGGGAATCGCCAAGAACAACGCGACGGCCGAGAATATTCCTATGTAGTACAAACCGTTGCCGGGGTCAATGGACATTAAGTATAGTGGAAGAAAAATGGACAGCAGTCCGTAGCCCATTTCGTGGAAGAAGAACCCCAATCTCCACATAGCCAGAAAACGGCGCGCAAGTAGGATTAAAGCCTTTACATAACAAACGCCGGCTTTTCTGTGAAAGCCTGTGAAGCCTTGATAAATCCTTAATAACGAGATGTTCAACTTTCATAACACTGCCCAAGAGGGTACGAGTCATGGCCAAATTCAAAATCATCGTTTCAGACCCCGAAACTGGGACTTCAAAAGTTGTCGAGCTTCAAGAAGCACGCGCCGCACCCTTGATCGGGAAAAGAATAGGCGAGGTCATGGACGGAGCAGTGGTTGACTTGTCTGGACACAAAATCCAGCTTATGGGCGGCTCCGACAAAGACGGGTTCCCAATGAGACCAAGCGTCCACGGCGGGGTTCGCAGAAGAATAGTTCTCAGCGGAGGCGTAGGATTCAACCCCACAACCGAGGGCATGAGAAGACGCAAAACCATCCGGGGAAACGTAATTACAGACGAGATTGTGCAGGTGAACATGAAAATCGTGGAGAAGCCGAAAGGCGCTAAAGAAGGCAAGAAACCGAAGGAAAAGAAAGAAGAAAAGGCAGCCGCGCCGAAGGAAGCGGAACAACCAGCTCAGCCTCAAAGCAGCTCTTGATGATTACTCAACGTCTTTACCCGCATCAATTCTGATCGATCATCGCAGCTTGCCATTCTGCCATCACCGCGTCTTAGCTCACGAGTTTTCATCTCTTCATCGACCCATCACTTCCGCTGTCTTTGACAGACGAATCTGCAAGAGCCTCAGCCCAACCAATTGAAAACGGTCTAAGTCAACATCCGTTCAGGTGTTTTGCTTTCTGCATCTCTCCATAAGGCTCTGGCTGAACACTCCTTACAATACTGTCGGTGCTGAAAACCTAGGGGGAGGGGGTAGGTCATTTTTGGCTTGAAAACAACCAAAAACCATGTTGAACAGTCCATAGTGCAGGCCTACCTAACGCATACTCAAAACACAACGTCAAAGCGACTCTTCCGAGCCCTAGAGAGACTGAAGCCAAAACGAATAACATTGCGAAACGTTCTTATCACCCATAGACAGAAAAGATGTAACAAAACACGCCCTCAAGAAACCCGAGGAAAATAAATGTCCACAACAGGAGAAAAACGAGAAAGTCAAGAAAAAGAAAAGCGTGCGAAGCTAGAACGTCAACCTGAAATTAACATTGGCACAATAGGCCACGTTGACCATGGCAAAACAACACTCGTACAGGCACTGACCGGTGTTTGGGCTTCAAGACACAGTGAAGAGCTCAAAAGAGGCATCACAATCAAACTGGGCTACGCAGACATGCCAGTTTATGAATGCCCAAAATGCGAACCGCCTAAAAACTATTCGACAAAACCCGTCTGCCCAAACTGCGAGTCAAAAGCCGTCTTTGTCCGAGCAATCAGCTTTGTAGACGCACCAGGACATGAAGCGTTGATGGCAACCATGCTGTCCGGCGCTGCAATAATGGACGGAGCTTTGCTTGTCATAGCGGCAGATGAACCATGCCCACAACCGCAAACAAGAGAACACTTGGCCGCTGCGGATGTCATCGGCATAAAAAACATCATAATAGTCCAAAACAAAATCGACATTGTTGACGAAAAGAGGGCACGCCAGAGCTACACTGAAATAAAGAATTTTGTAAAAGGAACCGTCGCTGAAAACGCACCAATCATCCCAATCTCAGCGCAACGAGGAGTAAACATAGACATCCTCCTCACCGCAATGCAAGAACGCGTACCGACACCCAAAAGAGACGAAACAAAACCCCCATTCATGTACATAGTCCGCTCCTTTGACACCAACAAACCAGGCACCACCGTTGACAAACTGGAAGGCGGAGTCCTCGGAGGCACAATAATCCAAGGAAAATTCAAAGTCGGCGAAGAACTGGAAATACGCCCAGGTATGCCGCTTGAAGGAAAGAACACATACGAACCCTTGCTCAGTG